>Ga0308160_10002160_pt1 | contig 24639 bp, 39 predicted proteins | sample PhyFR1_FD_201036 | JGI IMG/M metagenome (GOLD analysis project Ga0308160, IMG submission 201036) | Phyllosphere microbial communities from UC Gill Tract Community Farm, Albany, California, United States - DLSLF.R1 | ecosystem: Host-associated > Plants > Phyllosphere > Unclassified | place: USA... | reverse complement strand
TATCCATATACTACATACCAACGCATTGTATCAATATCCAACCCATCGCATAGCATAGCATAACATCACCTATTGTCGCAAGCACACGCGACGACGGGATCAAGAGGGCGGCGTCGCATTGTTTAATTTAGTCCGGCCAGGGATCATTGACAACATCCCACTTTTTTCCTTGTCGACATATCAGCTACTTCGACAGTCGCGGACACTCCCGCTCTACGGTATCGTCTCGGAAGCAGATCCCAACGTTTCTCGCCTGCCGTCACTGTGCTAGCGATCAACATCTCGACAGACCGAATCACCCCATTCGAGCCGGGGCACGGACGGCGACTAGAAGCGGTCCATCCATCCACTGAGAAGGCGCCCGACTTGGCACCTTTGTCTGCTCGTCTATTGTAACCGTCGGAAGCGGTCTTTGCGCTCTTCGGCATGTCGCGCATGATGTCTCCTCCCCAGTCGTCGTCGCCTCTCGCGCCTATCACCATGATTCCACGTTCGAACAAACCTCGTCGGGAATCACAATCTCAACCTCAATCTACCGCCCACACCTCTCAGCCGACTTCAGCCCCTTCGTCGCGCACCGACCCGTCTCCCGCCATATCAGGTCGGTCAACACCAGCACACGTTCCCTCCTCCACTTCCGTCTCCGCATCAACATCAGCAAGTGCGAGCTCGCAGCCTATCGCTACGCCCAGCTCGCCGCTCGATGGCACGCCAATGCAGCTCCCTCTCAGCGGGACGATTACACCCGGAGTACACCCCTTGCAGAAGATAAGAGGCGTGGGCGCGAGCTCGTCGAGCTCCGTCAGTGGGCTAGTTGGGCTGGGCATGACCTCGAGCGTGGGGTCATTGGGGAATGTGGGGAACACCACTGTCACGGGAACCCCGCAGACGGGGGCTAGCAAGATGGCGGCTGCGGCAAAGCGCGGTCAAACGGTGCTCATTGATGGCTTACCCCCATGTCAGGCGGACGGCGAGGAGGAGGAGGATCATCCGTTATCTGAGAAATCGCTCAAAGCAAGGTGGGTTTTGGCCGCCAGTACCATGATTCCCCCCACTTGCCTCGCATGTGACGGACTCTTCAACGCTGCTTTTATATACACTCCGAACCAAGGGCTGCCGCTGATGGCAGGGGATACAAAACAGTACACACGCTGAACCGACTATTCCACCTCCCAACACGCTGGAATCTCATCCGACCATTGGGCCAGGGAGCTTATGGACTGGTCATTTCTGTGCAGGACTCCCTCTCAAGCGAACCGGTAGCCGTCAAGTGTATCACGAAAGTCTTCGACAAGGTCATTCTCGCGCGGAGAGCATTGAGGGAGATTACGCTCTTGAGGCATTTCGGAGGGCACGAGAATTTGACGGGGTGGGTTGATCACAGTCTCCGGTGGGAGAGGCTGACGGACAGTTTGATCGATTTGGACCATGTCTGGGACGGGTACAATGAGATGTAAGTGAACTATACCGACAAGAGGCCGCAGCTGATGCCAGATATCTATACATGGAGGTGTGTGCCTTGGTGTGACCGGTCCGAGAGTCTAGCTGATCTCCTCCTTTTCTAGCCGATGGAAGGTGAGATCTTCGGACATGCCGACTCACAGCCAAACTAACAATCAGCCGATCTACATCAAATAGTCAGGTCTGGGCAGATGCTATCTAACTCTCATATCCAATATTTCCTCTACCAACTGCTGAGAGGTATGAAGGTGAGCCATATCGTGCATCTCGTATGGGGCGCTGACGACAGTACATCCACTCGGCAAATGTCATCCATCGAGATCTCAAACCGGGCAACTTGCTCGTCAACGCGGACTGTGAATTGAAGATCTGTGATTTTGGCTTGGCGAGAGGTTTCAGACCGGCAACAGGCGAAGAGGGCCAGAATGACGATCTCAAGCTGACAGAGTGTGAGTCTTGCAGATTATCAAAACCATACGGATCTTGCTAATCCCAGATGTCGCGACGAGGTGGTACAGAGCACCAGAGGTGATGCTCTCGAATAGACGGTATACCACGGCCAGTGCGTTGTTCGGGTTCTTCGCGCGTAGAGGTGCTGACCGATAGTCGATGTTTGGTCGATAGGCTGTATTCTGGCTGAGCTGCTGGGCGGGAAACCGATTTTCAAGGGCAAAGAGTGAGTGAAGGGTTTGTTGCATTTGAGCAGGACTGACCTGCAGCTATGTTGACCAGGTGAGGCAATCCGTATCTTGGACGACAATTTCTGATGTTCTAGCTAAATCTCATCCTCGGTGTCCTTGGAACGCCGGACGACGCCACATTGGACAGGGTCAGCAGTGAGAAGGTTGGTCCGACATTTTGGCTTACCGCTGTCAAGCTAAAACCAAGGCTGCGGGGTACATACGGAGTCTGCCGCATTCAGAGATGGTCCCATTGCAACTTATCCTACCGGACGCCGATCCTCAAGGTGAGTTCAGGGCTCGTTCACTCGCTGCCGATGCACCAGCTGATATCAGCGCTCGACCTGCTAGGATGCCTCTTAGCGTTCGACCCGTCAGATCGAGTGGATGTCCCGACTGCTCTGACACACGCCTACGTCGGACCATACCACGATCCGCTCGACGAGCCAGTGTGTGCGGAGGTATTCGAGAAGTGGGAAGAGGTGGAGTCGCTACAAACGATACAAGAGCTGCGGGCGGCGATCACTAAGGAGATAGCTCAATTTCGGGAAGAGGTCCGGGGGATCTCCGCCTTCAGCGACAATGACAGCGTGGCCTCCGAAGAGGAGGAAGTGGAGGAAGAGGAGATACTGGAATCGGGCGAAGAGCACCACATCCACTCTTCTCATATACCGCTTGGCTCTTCGCCGAGTGCCGGATACTTCGACACAGCTTCACCAATGAGCAGCGGGGTCGGTCTGCCTCGACCAGCCGAGTCGAGTTCATCACCGCTTTCCTCACGCATCCCCTTGTCACGCGTCACGTCACGGGATCGAAGTCGGTCTCGCGATCCCCGGGACTCCACCCCCAACACACCCGCTACGGCGCTCTCGACGCTATCAGAAGATTCATTCTCTGCCGGTCCGCCCACCGGCCGGACCTCGCGCCGATCTTCCGCGCTATCAAATGGTCGCCGACCGAATTCATTCCTCTTCTCAAACCCGTTCGGCGGTATGACACCCATGACCACCAATACCAGCAATATCGGGTCGGTCCCACTTGGTTCTGGACTCCCGTCAGCCGGTGCAGGCGGTCACGGGCATGCTAATGGGGAAGGATGGACACGGCCCCGCAGTCGAGCCCCCAGCTCCACCGGCGACTTCTCAACCCTCCGACCGCTTATTCGGCAATTATCGACGGTCGGCCTGGACTCTCTGGCAAAGCCATCGAGTGGGACGGGCGAGAGCGCCCATCCTGGAACACATGGGCTGACTGATGAGGTCCCGCCGATGGCTGTCTCGCCTAGTGATGCTCCGCCCTCCGAGGTAGGCTTTGCTTGAGACAAAGAGGGTCAAGGTCTCGCCCTGATGGCTAGATCCCGAGGACGTTTTCGCCGGGTAAGAGCGAGTTCTCGCTACCGCAAGTCGGGTCGCAAGTCGAGCAAGAGAGTGAGGAGAGGTCGTAATGGGAAGTATTGTCGTGATGCGAGTGAATGGGAAGTGGGATCACTCCCGTGCGATGGGGAAGGACTATATGTGTATCTGTCAAAGTCGACGCTAGTGTCGCTCAACGATGAATTTTCGGATGACGAGATCTTGCACGAGTCGTCGGAAACGAAGCTATGATGTTTCGCAGCTGTTGTCGGGACAATTGTGCGGTATGAGATTCATCGTGTACGAGACACAAGCGGCTTTGAGGGGACTAAAACAACGAAAAAGCGGCGACGAGAATCGCGCAGGACGAAAGGTGTGACATTTTAGTACGGTTTTGATCATTCCCCACCCAGACCCCCTGACCCCCAGGACCCCCAGAACTCGACTTGACTGATTATTTCCTACGCTCCTCGCCGGGCGACACATTCTGACACTCTCACGCTTCGACCTCCATCTTCTCGTCTTCTTTCGCTTCCGCGTCTTCTTTCGCTTCTTCGGCAGCCTCGGCCTTCTCTTCAGCAGCAGTCTCAGTCTCGCCGTTGGTTCCATTCGTCTCCTTCTTCTCCTCCGTCGCGGCCGGTGCGTCCGTCTTGGACTTAGGCTTGCCCTCTGACTTCGGGGCATCACCGTTGGTCTTGTCGCCGCCAGAGCTGCTGATGAATTCGTGCCACTGCGAATTAGCACATCTTACTCGTCAGCGTGGTGACTCACGTCATTCATCAGCTTGGACGCTCGTTCGGTAATCTTGAACTCGTCGTTTCGTGGGATCCCCTCCAAAGTAGCAATCTTCTTCATGACTGGCCGTCAGGAAGGGTTCTCAGTCCCGCAAGCTCGCTCACCTTTTCCGATCTTTGAGTATTGCAAAGCCTCAATGGTGATGTTCTGGTAGCCTTCGATAGTGTTGAAAATCTCGTTGTACGTGTCCATTTCCTGGAAATCAGCCGGACGACGGCAAAGTGACGCGCATAACTCACAGTAGCAGTCGGCAAAGCCTTGCCCAGGAAAGCTCGTTGAAGCTTATGCCTCCAGTCCTTGACTTTGACGCATTCTGGATCGGAAGCAAGCGGATCTGTGCGTCAGCGCAAATTCGACCTGCCAGAGAACTCGACGTACCGTCATCTGCTGGTGCCTCCTTCTCGGCGACGGACACAGGAGCAGCCTTCTTAGCGTTCTTCGCCTTGCCCTTCGCCGGCGCAGGCGCATCGTCCTCCGACTCGACCTGGTATCAGCCAATCAGCCCAAGTCGGAAATCTCACCTTAGCCGCGCTCTTCGCCTTTTTCTTCGCTGCTGGCTTGGCAGCAGCTCTCTTCCTCTTGCCTCCCGATCCAGCCTCCTCATCTTCCAACTCGTCGACTCCCTCCTCAGCCTCCCTCTCGGCCTCCTCGCGATCCTTCAGCACCTCTTGCTGGTTTTTCAGCCAATCGGCCGGATCCTTCGCAGTCTCGTACGCCTCCTTCAATCCGCCCGACCCCTTGCGGTGGCCTGCGGACAGGTAGGATTCGATGTCCGACGCCGAGAGGTGTGCCACGTCCTTGACGGCTAGCCAGGAGCTGAATTGTGACAAGGGGGACATGAGGATTCAGAGTATCGACGAAAGGAGACGTGTCAGCTCGAACGTTTCTCCGAATGTAGACGACTCACAAGTCTCCGGCGGGGAAGTAGTTAACGCAGTAGACGTTTGGGCTCTTGCTGGGACGCTGGGCAGCGACCCCGGATGGTACGGATTCAGGATCGGCGATCTGAGCGTCAGCGTGCGACCGCGCACATAGTCGCACTACTCACTCGTGCAGCTGTATATTTTTGCCGGTGATGAGAGGAAAAACGCGTCAGCTCTAGTCACCTGGATGTTCAACCGAGAACTTACGCCATGGTGGGAATCCCTTCAACCTGGCGAGGACGATGTCTCCGATTTCATACGACTTGGAGTCGGTAGAAGCTCCAGCAGACTTCTTCGCACCACCAGCAGCTTTCGTGCTGGACGCAGGAGCCTTCTTTGGCGCAGCCTTCTTCGATTTGGGCTTGGTTTCCTTAGCGGACTCTGGTGCTTCATCAGCTGCCGGGGCCTCCTCAGCAGCTGGTGCGGCGACCGGAGACTCTGCAGCAGGAGCAGTAGTCGGTTCTTCGGCGGACATTATTCTGCTAAGTGTCAGTTGCTGTGGACACGCCGGCATGAGGGGGTTGTGGGGTTGCCCGACATGACGTCGATGCGGCTGATGGATGGGGAACAGATGTGATCCCGCTACGGACGGCGGCCTCTGCTATTTTCCGGGAATAATTAGGAGTGGTGAGCTTACGGCTGTATGGATTGTTCGACCAAGGAGGAAGAGTGATGGGATGGGGACGATAGGGAAGGAGGGAATAGGGATCAACGGCAGACGAGCCAGAAGCGGAAAGGGGATATTGACAAGTGGGAATCAGCGAGCCTAATCAGGTAAGCGACAAGCTGGATAGGTACGCCAAGGGAAAAGGCTCGCCACCGCGATCCGACCGGTGGCTATCACGATGTCCACCACTCGAGCCTTTATGCACCTTTGCACACACCTTTCCGTCATCATTCAGCATGCGTTCAACAATACTAGCAGCGGCCGTCTTGGCAACATCGGCACTCGCGTTCAAGGACACTTCTCCCCTGCTCATCTGGTCGTCTGAAGGGTAGGCTGCGCTTGAAGCGTCATAGCTGATGGCAAAGTGACGATGCGCTATCCGGAGCTCAGGCCGAGATTGCCAGCGGAGTCATTCCCGCCGAAGATATCTACAACACTTTGTCGACGTTGGGATGTGATTGGGAGACGCTAGTGGTAGCACATCAGGAGGGTGTACGTGTTCTCCACCGATATGACGCTTCCTTCTGACGCGCAGCTACACAACTCTCGAGTGTCGTCGCTCCGCTTGCCCTCTTCTTCCGCCGATCTGCACGTTCCCTACCTCCGACGACCGAACAAAGACCTTTTGGACGATGCTGTTGAACAATGGGCCAAGATTTGCGGCGCAGAAGTTCGGTCGAGCGTGGAGCAGTTGGAAGAAGGCAAGAACGTTCTCAACGTAGATCTCGCACAGGGTCAAGGTGAGCTTGCAACGCGCATGATCTTCGATTTCGCTCATGTGTAGATACCACTACCATCCTGGCCGACATCCCCTCACCTTACATCCTCATTGTCACTGGCTCGCACGCTACTGCCGCCAAGCGACAAGAAATTCCGCTCCAATCCTCTTCTCAACTCGCCAGTCCTAGCATCCTCGCCAAGGACAACTCAACCAACTCGACCGCCCACGGCCCATTGCTCGAACGGGTACAAATCCTGACTGTGCCACTCATTACCGGTCTTCTCATCGTCTTCCTCTTGCTCCTTCCCATTCTGTACGTCGGAGTCTCGGCACTCGTCAGCATCCAAGTCCCACCGAGGATGCTGGAGATTGCCAAGTCGATGCAGGTCGGCAAGGACCGAAAAGACCAGTAGAGATGTATGCACGTTTGTTATTACGACAACTCTCGATGATGCACTGGAGTACAGGTGCAATTATGGTACATGTTACGGTCATATGGTAGACGTGAGGCAAATCCCGTATTGAATCCTCGGCTCTCTCGCTTCGGCCGCACCTATGCTTTTCGGATGAGGAGGTAGACGTTTTCGCCGACAGTCACGCTTGACAAATGTCGGTAAGACCCTCGCAAAGCCATCAACAGACCACCAAAGGAGAAGTATGCCGTTCTGGCGTCAGCGTTGCATTCCCCACTCGTCCACCAAAACTCACGTCAGGTTATCTCCTTTCGCCGCGTCGTCAAACTTGTACACCTGTTATCAGCCCCGTGTCGAGCCGTCGAGTCCACCCGTACTGACCTTTCCATACATGACATAGTCGTAATCTGCCGCCAGTCCCTGGTCACCGCTTCTCCACATCTCCCTCTTGACCTTCTTCGGTGCGTCCGCATCCAAACCATCCTGATCGTCCTCGGCATCCATCTCTTCCGGGACCAAATTGCGGACGATGGCCAAAGCGATGTTCTCTCCCTCGTTGATGGGGTACACTTCTGAGGCGATATCGAGGGTCAATTGCATTTGGGTGTTTGATCCGCTTCCTTCTATCCGAGCGACTGAAGATAAGCACCTTCAATGACACCCGTCGAGCGGTCGAGCAGATGTACCTTTGTCAAACTTCTTTCCTGCAGAGTCGACCGCCTGAACTTAGCAATGAACGGAGGAAGCGATGGGAACTCACCTTGATGTGGAACCGGTCGTCGAAGACGGAATTTGTCGAATCTGACATGATCGATTGCTGTTACTGAATGCTTCTATCCGTCTGGCGGAGTGATTCTAGCAGATATTATGTCGCAAAAGTGTTCAGAGCAAGATAGAGAGATTGTTGTACCAACAGCAGCTTCGCAGAAATCTCGTTGGTACGTAAAAGTGCCAATTTAAATAGTATCACCGCTTAACCGCCCGAGTTTTCCGTCATCTTCGCCGCTCAAAATGTCTTCAATCGCATACATCGTAACACCAAGCTCAGATCACAAGCACGTACTCGCTCACCAACGACGTAGAAACACATCCAATCGACCAGAACACCCGTTAACAATCCCTCGGCCGCCTCAGAATCATCGAAAGAGCAATACACCATGTCACACGGTGATCACTCGAGAGATCCTTGGTGAGGTCTTGCAGTCGGTGAGAGGGCATAGCTGATTGTGTAGCCCATATGTCATCTTGAACGATTTCGGTGGTGCTTTCGCGATGGGAACGATCGGTGGTGGACTATGGCATGGTATCAAGGGAGCGAGGAACAGTCCAAGGGTGCGTACGGACGGTTTGTCGAAGGATGAGCGCTGACCGGGTTTCTTTCACTACCGCTCTCAAACGCGTCCTCTGTCACTCCTTTCTATCCGCGCCATCATTTTTTGCAATTCCCTCGACGCTCTCACCCACCGATCCCTTCCTCCCTCACCACTCATTCCGCTCAACAGGGAGAACGTCTGATCGGCTCATTATCCGCTATCAAAGCACGAGCGCCGGTTCTCGGTGGAAACTTCGGTATCTGGGGCGGTCTGTTCTCATCATTCGACTGCGCAGTGAAGGGCTACAGGCAAAAAGAAGATCCATGGAACGCTATCATTGCTGGATTCTGCACGGGAGGCAGTCTGGCTATCCGAGGTGAGTCGCGGTTTGGCTTTGAGCGGGCAAAGACGGACTGGACCAGCTTTCAGCGGTCGGCACGCATAGAGTGAAAGTAACGGGTCCCGTCTGCCTACCGAGCTCGGTGGACAGTCAGCGATGGGTACCTAAGGGGGCAGGGGCGATCAGCGGCCCAACAGAGACCTATGCTAACACCAGCGGGACCGAAATCAGCACTAGGAGGTGCGGTAGGATGTGGTATTCTCTTGGGTGTCTTCGAGGGTCAGTTTCATGATCTTGACATGGAGATGCCAGCTGATTGCCAGGTGTGGGTGTCTTGATGAACCGAGCATTTGCTCAACCAATCCCTCAAATGCAACGTGAGTGTCGGTCTATTTTGTCCTTCTCTCTCACCTCCTCGACCTTTTCTGTAAAGCACTCGCTATCCTCATCTTTGCGCCCGAACTGTGACATATCCCGTTACAAGCGTCGTGCTCATGTCCAGTGCCGGAAGCTGCGCCAGCGCCACAATTGGCCTAATCGGCGTCGGACCCGTAGACAGATTTTTCGGCCCGTGTATCATTCCACCTCTCCCGCATGCATGTTTGGTATCCCGGACGATTTGTCTCGTTGACTTCTCAGCGTTGAATTTGAACCCCAAGACACGGCGGCCTGAGTTGTCGATGCAGTGACGGCTGACCGGTCATCGCCGAACCCCCGGCCCGAAAACAACAATGATTTCAGCGCTCAGCCGTCCGGCAGAGCTCAAGAGTTACAGTCCGATCGTCATCATCCATTCGGTCATCATGCGGTCTATCTTTACCGCACTGTTATTATCTACCATGGCGCTCGCGAATCCGAGGGTACTGGTTTATACCGCTACGAAGGGGTATCGACACGAGTCGATACCCACCGCTATTGAGGTGTTGGGAGAACAGGCAGGGGCTTGGAATGTGAGCTTTGAGTTCACGGAGTAAGTCGAGACTGCACCTCTAGATGTCCATCACAGACATCGCTCCTTATGTTCTGCTGTATCCTTGAGGATCAATCTCACGGCAGGGACTCGGGGATGTTCACCACGGACACACTGTCGACCTTCGATGGCGTGATGTTCGTCTCGAACTCTGAGGAAGGTGTGTACACGGCTCGCTATCGCCCCTGGCCTGGAGCATCCGTCAGAGAGTATGTGATCTAATCTCAGTTCTTGACGAGTCGGGCCAGAATGCGCTGCAGACTTTCTTCCAATCAGGAGGAGTTTACACAGGTGTGCACTCCGCATCAGCCTGTCTGTTCAACTCGACGATGTACAGAGACGCCGTTGGAGGTGTGTTGCGCCTTTCAATCGCGGCATATCGCACTTCATTATCCAAAGCTGACCTCAGCGTTCTTCGACTACCATCCCGCCCTCCAATCTGCCGTGAGCTGGCTGTCGGCCTCATCGCAATTCGGACTGTTTGGCTGATATGTAGACATTCGTCCGACTGAACGATAGCCATCCAGCTACGGTTGACGTGCCTGACCGATGGACATTCGTACGTCCACCGATAGGACCGATCTGACTTGCAGGAAGAGGAGGTGTACAATTTCCGCTCGAATCCGCGCGATGTCGGCGCTGTGGTGATCATGACAGTAGACGAAGCGAGCTACACCAGTAAGCTTTCGTTTCATGGCGCGGCTGATAATAGATGATGGGACAAGTACAGGGTCGTACGAAGACCAAGGCGATCCTCATCCGATTGGTAAGTCCTGCGGAGAGGATGAGAGACGATCGCTCCGAGCCGCGCTGATGCCAAGCCTGGTTCATCGAGTCGCCGCAATCTGCCCAGCCGCTCAATTCGGGCGCGCCCAAAGCCGGTCGATCCTTCTACACCTCTTTAGGGCATTCGAACGAGAGTGAGTGGAGTCCGCACGGCTTGGGGCGGGACTGATCCCAGCGTGGCGTAACGAGACATTCATCAATCACGTCATGGGTGGCCTGACTTGGGCTCTGCAGGGCGCCTCGACGAGGGCGTACGGCGTGGGACTGGTAGGCTACTCGACAGGCTCAGCTTCGGATGGGCAAGGGTCTTCCGCATCTGCATCGGCTAGCGGAGGCTCGGCTTCCGCTTCAAGAGCTAGCGCGAGTGGCACTCTGAGCTCTGCTTCTGCTTCTGCTTCTCCGGCCACTAGCTCAGCCGGAGCCGGTCAGGCTGCATCGCTGCCCCTCCGTGTGAAGACATCGTTGATGGGTGTTGCTGGGGCTGTTGGTGCGGGGATCGTGCTCGTTCTCTGAGCAGCCGCCAGTCATTAGTCAGTACTCAGTCAGCGAGAAAGTAGAACCTGCGTGAACACGGACTTTGTATCGCTAGTTGCATATCTTCCATCTGATGCTATGCCCATCCCGACCGATCTTCCCTTGAATGGACGTAATCACTTGAAGTATTTTGACAGAACAAACGGCATCGGCGTGACCTCCGCATCACGCCTCTTCCTCCTCACTTCTACCTGGACCGATGTGCCCTTTTTGTGATGACCAGAAGCAATGTAACCCATGGCGATGTTCTTCCCGAGCGTGGGGGACGGGATACCGGACGTGATCACGCCTGATCGTTAGCGATTCGCTGCAGCGGTGACGCCTTCAAGGACATGAGGTCGATATGTGGTCGACTCACCAATATGGTTGACGCCATCCGCGTCGTAGATCAGAGAACCCTCCCGTGCCGGTGCACCCTCCACGGTGAAGCCAACCCTCCGTCGTTTCGGGCCCTCCTTCAGCTCCTTCAGAATCCTGCTTCGGCCCGGGAACGCCACGCCATCTTCTGAACGACGGTCTTTCCCAATAACCCAGGACAGACCAGCCTCCACGGGACTGATGCTCTCGTCCAGGTCGTGCCCGTACAAGCACATACCTGCTTCGAGCCGTAAACTATCACGGGCTCCGAGTCCAATGAGCATGACGCTTGCGGATGAAGTGATCTGTTCCGTGACCGACACAGCGTCGGATGGGGGGATCGAGATCTTTCGTCAACTCTGTCCGACTTGCCGCAAAGATATGCTCACCTCGAACCCGTCCTCCCCCGTGTATCCGCCTCGAGCGATATGGCACTTCACTTTGTTTTCCCCGACCAAAGCGTATGCGCTTCCACCAAATTTGAGGCTGCTCAAGTCGATGTCGACCAGTCTCTGCAGGACAACGGCCGCTTCAGGCCCTTGCAGCGCGACTAAACCCCATCCGTCCAGTGTCTCCCATTTGACCTCTTTGCCCTGGTTTTTCCCGTTCCACTCGGCCAGCTTCTTCTCTATCAAAGCCTTGTCCTCTGCAATCCGTCCAGCGTTCGTGACCACATACCAGCTGTCATCGTTCTCTTGCTTGGTGATTATCGTATCGTCGATTATACCTCCGACGTCGTTGAGCAGGACAGAAAGGGTAGAAGTGAACGGTTTAAGGGTGTGCAAGGAGGAGGGACAGAGTGAGAGGAGAAAGTCTTGGGATGAGGAGCCGGTGAAGCGGTGTTGAAGCATGTGCGAGACGTCGAACAGACCAGCCGAGTTTCGAACTTGATTGTGCGCGACGGTCTGCCCGACATCGGCGTAGGATAGCGGCATGGAGAAGCCGGCAAAGGGCACCATCTTTGCGCCTTGTGAGACGTTGTAGTCGTATAATGGGGTCTTGAGCAGCTGCAATCAGCTCGTACTTGACTGGGATCATGCGGGCACGTACCTGAAGGAAACGGGGCGACGAGGTGAAAGAGCGGACAAGCGCTGCATTGGGCCGAGCGGTCCGGACACCCTGCCGGGGGAGGCTGAGCAGTCTACTGGTGCGTTGCAGCATGTTGCGGAGCGTGGATGTAGTTGGGAGGAAACGTTGGCAAGGAGTGATCCCGGTCAAACGGACGCGATATCAGAAAGGGATCTTCGGCTAATCCCGTCGCGTACTTGCGTTGATAACGATGGAGAAAGATGGATTGCAGCAATCGTACGGGACAATGCAGAAGCAAGGGGAAGTTTCGTGCATCGCATTGAAAAGCGCCTCTTAACTACAAGCTGACCAGTCGGGATCGCTCTCGCAGAACCCACAAGGAAATTCCAAGAATCCTCAAAGCTTGGAAAACGCTTCGAGGCGTATTGGAAAGTGGTAGTGACAGATTGGAAATAGCTTATCCGCCGGGTCCGCGCCAGGCACGCCAGGTGGTCGTGGCATCGACGGTTGTTCGGCTTGTGGCTGAATCTGCATTGCTTCATCGACTGCAGTGAGGCATGGGCCGTGGAATAGACAATTGATCATGCCAGCGCGTTGACGGTCCTGGGAGAGGAAAGCAATCCGCTGTCTATTTCTGACCTCAAGCGGCTGGATGTGGCAAGCGTTTGGCGCCGTGGCCGCTCTGTGATCGGAGTGCAAAACTCAATCATCAGTCCTGTTTTCTGATTGGAACCTTTGGCAAATGGGTTGCTCTTCGTGGGTGATCTTAAGACGTGAAGCGTGAGTGAATATTAAATGTACCATTGTACCTGTGTGTCGCCAGTGTGTTCCAGACAGATACACATTCTCGGCCTCATCAGGCACTACTCGACCATCCGTCCAGGACCTTCGGACCCTCCACCAGATATATAGTATCCTGTAGAAGCGGTCGCCGCTCAGCTATGTCATGAGTGATCAAGAACGTCAAAGTAGAGCAAAGCCAACCCGCCGCTCGAGCTCATTTCCAGTGGCGAACAAGTCGACATCAGTTCGTGTCACAAGCACTGCAGAGAAGGCCGTCTTTCCATAAGCGAGCGCATTCGATGCTGACTGCGCATCGCTCATATCGGTTGATACAAAATTGGTGTCCAGTGCGAGCTGTATCCCCTACAAACTTCCAGCCAGGTCGATGACGGGGTGTGATGATGGCTTACCACCGGTGGTCTGTCGCCATCAAGACCTTCTTGTGCTTTTAATCTCCAGTCGATGGCCTTGCGGGCTAGGAATCCACCGGAAAGCCTTCCTCGTATCTCTCAAGCTTGCGATGCAGATACTGCAAGATGGCTCCCATAATCGATAGTCTCCCACGGTGATCCCGCTATTAACATTTCCGACGGAAATACGTCCGACAAAAACAAACAACCTGACGCGCCTGTCTTCGTTCAACCCATTTTCAACACAACATACCGCCGACATCATCGCCCCGCTTGGATAGTTGTAGGACTGATCGACCATGTCCTTCTTTGGGTCGGATGGGCTCGAGCATCAAGTGAAGCACCTCAAGCAACAGAGTGCGAACAAGGGTTAGTTGCTCAATATGGTAGTAAGGGAGATTTGTTGACTGATGGCAGATATCGAAATCACCTCACTGCGCAATGAGCTTCGAAAGAAAGATGAGGAGCTGCTAGAGTCGAAGAGACAACGGGAAGGGACGACTTACAAGGTGCGATCGTCACTCGCGGTAGACGAGCCAGAATTGATGTTAGCTACAGGAGGAAGAGGAACGAGCTCACAAGGCGGAAACAGCGTTGAAGCAAAGAACACAGGTAAGTCTGCCCACGTCAACACGGAGTATCTTTTAACGTTTTCAGGAGCTCACAAACCTGCGGTTACAACATGACAATCTGCAGTCATCGCTCATTCAGGCCAAAGACAAGATCAGGGCGGGCGAAAAGGAGAACAAGGGGCTGCAGTATGGTCAGTAATTCGCAGTCGACGTTGACATTGTTGCTGATGTTCAGACGTGGAGTCGCTCGGATTCACGCAAGATGACGCAAAGAGCGTCCAGCAGGAACGTGACAGTCTACAAGCGGAATTGAAGGACCTCAAGCGAAAGTTGTGCCGAATAGAGGAAGAGAAGTCCGAGTCTGCCATTCCTGTCTCAAGACACCAGCTCCGCAAATCTCCCACTACCGATTTCTTCGGTCAATCTGTATCGCCGCCCAAACGCGGAAACCGTCGACGATCTACCTCGCTTTCATCGGACAACCGTGTCTCCGAGCTAGAAGCGGAGATCGAAATGCTGCGTTCGACTCACGGGCCATCCTCGATCGAATTGGATAAGATCAAGGCTCAACTCTCCACGGCCAGAAAAGAGCTGGACAAAGCTACGAACGCCAAACTTGCGTTCGAGCGATCATCTGAGAGAGAGAAATCGGAGCTGAAATCGAGATTGGACGACGCGGAGTTCGAGCTGGAAGACTGGAGGAGGAACGATGGCGGTGCCAGCAAGGTAGAGATTGAGAAGGTCAAGAAGGCTGTCAAAGTCGAACTCGACAACGCAGCAGCGAAAGTGCGAGAGCTAGAGAAAGAAGTGGAGGAGAAGGGACGAACAGTCGAGCGTCTCGAGCGTGAATTGTCGGGCATGGACGATTTGCGCACCGAATTGGATGAGGCGCGATCAGCGCAAAGCCCGACTATCAGCAAACCCTCCGCCGACCTTTCTGGTCTGCAAGCAAAACTTGCATCGCTCGAAGAGGAACTCGCTCAGGCCCGATCTGTACCCTCTGCCGCCGCTGGCTCGGCCGGCGCTATTGCCGACAAAACTATCCGCCAGCTCAAGCGTGAAGTCAAAACGCTGAGCGCTACCATCACTAGTCTGGAAGAGGAAGTTGCCTCCCAAGACGAGGAAATCTCGCGATTGAGGACTGCCGTTCCTCTGCCTGGATCACCCGTCCTGACACCGTCCACTAGCGACGCCGATCTGACGCGGATCACCGAGCTCGAGGAAGATCTGGAAGAGGCAAGAGCTGAAGTCCTGGATCTCAAGGAGAAGCTTGAAGTCACGGAGGAGACAAAGCACGCTCTCCAGAAGCAATTGGCCGTGAGTCCAGACGTTTGAGGGAAGACTGTGCACTGACCGGCAGGATGTAACGGTGCAACAGGCAGAAGCGAAAGCTGCACTGAAGCCCGCTCAAGAGGAGCTCAACTTGTCTCGCGCACGTATCTCCGAGCTCGAGGCGGAGGTTCAGGGAAGCAAGTCCAGCTCCGACGACCATCAGCAAGAGATCGACACCGCTCGACAAGCGGCAGCGCAAGCTCAACTTTCGCTGGCCGAGGTTCAGACGCGGCTCGATGACCTCGTACAACATCATACGGAGATTTCATCGCGACTCGCTTCTAGGTCTCACGACGACAAGGAAGTCTCAGCCATCATGGCCTGCGTCCAGGAGAAGGAGCGTGTCGTAGCTGAGCTCGAAGCCGCCGTACAGGCTGCCCAAGTGAACGCTGTCGAAGCAGAGGCAAGTGTTGCGGAAGCTATGTCAGAACGTGATGCGAGTAAAGCTGCGGTGCAGAGTCTGCATGAAGACGTTCTGAGTCTTCGGGACCGACTTGACGATGCGGAAGACCGGCTCAAAGCTGCTACCACTGAAAAGAAAGCCGCTGTCAAGTAAGTACAATGGCGCTTTCACGAAGGCCCACTGCACTGCTGACACTGTAGGTCTATCAAGGAGAAGCATCGCGAGGCTATCGCAGAATCAGAGTCGTTGCGTCTTCAGCTCGGAGACGCTCAAGCTGCCCTGGTCGCCGTTCAGCAACAGGCGGATGAGATGCAAGAGCGCTTCGAGGAAACGCTGAAGAATCATCTCGACACCGAAAACACGCTGAACGACCTTCGTGGGGAGTACGCAAACCGCTCGACCGACTCCGAGGCAAGACAACGAGACGAGGAGCTCTTTGACCAGAAAGAGGCGGCCCAGAAGCTGAGAGAAGCTTTTGAAGTCGAGCAAGCCGAACACGCAAGAGAGGTAGACGCGGCTGCTCTCACCTACGCCAAGAACTTGGAGGAATCTCGAGGACGTGTCGCTCAGCTTGAGAACGACCTGGCCAGCACGTTGTCCAGTGCCACAAATCTCAAGCTCGCCGAGGACAAGATACATCGACTGCGGGCAGAACGCGATGAGCTTCGCATCAGCCTTCACTTTGTCAACCACGAACAGCGATTCACCAGCAAAGAGGTCGAAGACCACCGCGTGGCGCTGCAAAGCGCTCGAGTAGACTTTGGCAAGCAAACCACCCTCCTTTCGAACCTTCAACGACAACACGACGAAACGACCGAGCGATCGGGCGAGATGTCGGCCAAACTCAAAGATGACCTTCACGAAGCTACGATAGCGCGTGACACTTTATCATCTAGGATAAACGAGCTGGAGATCGAGCTGGAAGCACGTCTGGCGGACTGCAGAGAACAAGAAGCCCAAGCCGGTGCGCTTGCCAGCGATTGGACAATTGCCAAAAGCCAGGCAGATCGCTACCAAGCCGAGGTGGCTGAACTTCGACGCGCCAACCGGGATCTCAAGGTCCACTACGACCGGACGAGAGCGACCCTTGAGGCGAAGCTGGATACGGATGCGCGACGTGAGGCTGAGGATAACACCTCGACAGCCGAACGATCTGCACCCACCGAAGACCGGCGAGTAAGGCGGATCTCAGGCTTGTCCTACGCCTCGTCGTCACCAGCTTCAGATCAATTGGAGAAGCTGAAAGTGTCCCACGCTGAGCTAATGGGACGACTCAAGCGACGAGATGCCACGATCCGGGACATTCAGAACCAGCTCAAGCAGAAGGAGACCAATCTCCGCTTGGCCGACGAGGCTTCGACTGAGAACTTCACCCGGGCGGAACAACTCGAGAAGGAGCTGGATACCGTCACCGCGGAAGCCGCTGGCTTGCGAAAGGAGCTGCTTGTGATCGAGGGCAATCTGCGACAGGCAGAGTCTGACTCAAGAGCGCATTCCAGATCACTCGAACAAGTCATTATCGCCCTTGCTGCGGAACATCACTCTGCTCGACAGAACGCTCGACTTTGGGCCAAACGAGTGGAGATCCTGGGCGAGTCAGATAACGCCGTGGACCGCGTCACAACCATGGCTTCCGCTACGATCGAACAAGCCAAGTCACAGATTGTCTCACTCTCCGCAAAAGCTGCTGCATCCGAGGCACGAGCTGTCGAGACCCACAACGAGCTCAGCAAGGCCCGCTCCATCGAAGTCGGACTTCAGGAACAACTGAAGCAAATCGAGTCGGCGTCCCGGTCAACCGAGTCTGAGCTCCAGCAAGAGCTCGACGGTCTCCGATCATCATTCCACGAGACTGCTGCGAAGATGGCGGAGGTCGAACAAGTCAATGCGAAATTGGAACCTCTTGCGGAACAAGTGAATGGCCTGCAGGCCAATCTCGCAGCGTCTACAGAAGAGATCTCGATGCGACAGGCCGATATCGCCGAACTCCTCGACAAGCTCGCCCAGGCCGAGAAAAGCCGAGGCACGAGCCAAGAAGAGGCAGCGGCTTCTGCACTGACCATGGCCGAGCTCAATCAAGCGCGAGATCAGGTCACTTCGCTCAAGGGAGAACACGAGACCTTGCTTGCTGAGCTCGAGGACCTACAGAGGATGCAGGACGAGATGGCTACGCAGCACCAAGACACAGTCACAGCTGTGACTGCGAAGCACTCTGGTGAGATCGCTCAGCTCAAGAGTGCTCTGGACAGCCTTCATGTCGAAATCGAGAACAAGATCGCGGAGATTGATGCTGCCAAGGGCAACGCCACGGACCTCACTGCGCAGCTATATGCGCAAAGCGAAAAAATCAGCGCTTTGGAAGCGAAATCAACCGAAGATCAATCCACTATTGATAGCCTCCGAAATCAAATCGGACAGCTCGAGCACGCAACATCGCAACTCAGCGAATTCACCGCCACCATTGCCGAGAACCGGATCACGATCGACCATCTTCAGGCGAAGATCGTCGAGCTCCAGACCTCCACAGTTGACCTCCGAGAAGAGCGAGACAATCTCTCTGACCGGGTCAACAAACTGGAGACCGACCTGTCTGCCGCTGGTCAAGGCGAGCAGGTGCAAATAGATCAAATGCGATCCAGGATCCTCGACTTGGAGTCGTCAGGCGCCGCCCTGAAGACGGAACGCAATGGCCTTTCGAACCAGCTGAAGCACCTCACTGATGCCGCGTCCACGGCGAACCGCAACGCCGATGCGCTGCACATGGCTGTCGAAGCTGCGAAGAGCAGGGAGTCAGTTTTGGAACGGGAGCTTTCGGAAGCTATGGCGTCGCTGCAGACTGTACAACAAGGAGCAGTCGATGCGCAACGGACCTCTTCGGTCTTACAGGAAGAGGCTATTGCTCTGCGGGAAGAGAACGCAGGTCTAGCGAAGCAGCTCGATCAGGCCAAGAACGCAACGCCTCCTGCTTCTGCGACCGGAAATGCGGAAGAATTGCAAGAGCGAGTCACCGGTGAGTACTGCACGATGGTCGCGACCGTTAAGCTGACATGTTACAGAGCTCGAAGCATCTCTCACGCTCAAGGTGCAAGAAGTCGACGAGGCAGACGACCGTGTACGAGAAGCCTACAAGGAGAAGTCGAAGCTGGAAAAGAAGGTCGCCAAGCTCCAACGACAACTTCTTGCGTCGTCGAAAGACGCCGAGACAGCAGCAAACACCGCTGCGAACAAGAACATCACTCTTGCCCCCGTGTCTGTGTCGATGGCACCACCACCTGCCACCGCTCTTCGACAAGCTCCAACGTCTTCGACCCCCCGCTCTGCGACGGTCGCCGCATCTCCCCGTCAGCCACTGCGCGCGGTCAACGTCTTCGAGCCGAAGCCTTCCCCTTCGGTCGGCATCAAGCGCGCACGGGAAGAGAAGCTGGACGAGAAGCCTTTGCCTGCCGAGTGTATCCTCTTGCCGCCGGCCCAGCTCGACGGCGCCAGGGCGTTTAAGACCGCGCCCCGGACGGTATTTACTGGGTTCAGGCCGAAGCCGCAGGGTGGCAACGTGTTCGAGGCGCAAAACACGACTCCCAGGATCAACGTCTTCTCAGAGAACTATGTGAGAAATGCTTGATGAGCTTTGCACGAGGATGTTCACTGGACGAGACATGGAACGAGGGGCGAGTAGGGCGGATGAAGCCTTAGACGGACAATGAGTAATGACGAGCGCTACCGGCGTGATTTTGGTATTTTGGATCTATTCAGTATGTCCTGCCATGTGCACATGTATCATATACTGCTTTGCGACTTCTGCTTCTCTGGCAGCCCGTTAAGCGGACAGATGAGTCGAGATTGAAATCATGGTGCAGACCGAGTGCCACTCTTACCTCATATTTTGCTTCCGTTCCGAATCGATCCGCCCTCTTCGAAGTCGTCAATATCACCTTTCTCACCGTCATTGCTCATACCTCTCTCTCTACCTCTCCAACATTACAAAAATGGGTGCCGCTCAATCATCTCCAGGCCAGGATCAGGTTATCTCCGCCCCTGAGCCTTCCACTTCTGTACAAGTGAGTCTGCGTCGTTTGCGTCATCAGCAAAGCTCATCCCAGTTCTCACCCTCGCTGGTCTCGCGCCTGTCATCCCCGTCTACAGACTCCAAAGACTCGAAGACCAAGTCATCTTCAACGGATGATATCGTTCGAAGACGTCTTGCGGCCGAGTCGGAACATATCAGGGCGCAGGAATCGGAGATTCTGTCGAAAATCTCGGCAGCGCTGGAGAAAGAGAACCTGGACAAGGAGAAGCCGGGGATGAGCTCGGAAGTGCTTGGTCGGGATATCGAGGAGGTCAGGGAGAAGATCGAGAGGATGAAGAAGGAGCGAACGGCGAAGGAGGGTGAAGGAGTGCGAAGTGCCCGGGAAGGTGTTGTGCAGTGTTACAAGTGAGTGGAGAGAGTATCTGCGCTTCCAGGCTCGGACCGTCAGGCGCGCTGCCTAGAGTGGGCCTAAAAGATACTCGTATCCGCGACGGCAACCTCCTCGAAACAATCACTGACGTCAGGGCGAAATCAGACCGCCCGCTTGACTGCTGGAAAGAGGTCGAGGCGTTCAAGAACGAGGTCAACAAGCTGGAGTCGGTGAGTTGGCTCGCGGTTCCTTCGTCAGGTAGCTGACGGAAGGCGTTTGTCAAGTCGATGCAATAGAAACAAAGGGAAAGGCATGCGCATACTCGCTTCGTACCATGCATGGACGGGTTCTCGGCACGAGGCAGCGAGATTTCTTCCGCTGACTTTACACTTCTGACTCCTCGAAAGGATGACAATTTATACCGCTGACCATGCTCGGCTCAAAGTCGACCAATTGTCCGATACTTTTGCTCAGGTCCTGCTGTGGCATCTCGACCGTCGCGTTTCAAGCTTCCTTCGTTCAAACCGCTCCGAAAGTCTCGCGCGACGGCGAAACACGTATCGACCTCACGCTAACCTGACTGGGAGCTAAAACGAGCGAGTCGACTAAGGATCGTCACCCACACCTCGTTTCGCGAAGGGAAAAAGGATTTGCTTCCTCCTTTGTCGCTTGTCCCCACCTGAACACTCACGATGAGGCTATATACTGACATGCCCATCTCGTTTTCTTGTGCGAATCGATCTGGACTGGTTTCCACCCGACTACCGCACTTGTCTCGACAACGATCCGCACGATGCGCAAGACAATCGGCCCCGTCGTGGTCATCGATACTGAGCCCGCCGTCGTCGAGCCCTACACCCGCTGGGACGGCAATCAAGCGACTTACCTATTTTTCCCGCTTTTCCCCTCGTTCCTCCTTGTCTTGCTATCCGGCCTCTCCGAGCCGATCATCAACGGTCTCAGTGTCCTCAACGTGCGCACCGAGCAGAACGGGACCCTCAGCCTTGGCACATGGGGTTGGTGCGTCAAGGGAGTCCCAGGTGTCGAGTGAGTCGGCTGTGCATCCGCTCAACGGGCTCAAAGCATCGTTTCAGCCTGGCTTGGGTACGAGAAGAAGATGCGATGTTGACACACAGCGATTTCTGCTCCGGCGAGCGGGGGTTTCGAAACGAGTTCAATTTCACAAGTGAAAGCGGACTCGCGGACCTTCCCGAGCCTCTGCACGCGTTCAGAGATATCGCCCAGGCTGTTCCTGGCAGCTACCTGATCGCGAATGGTACTTTCCACGTTTTAGGTAAGCCTCGTCGGCCTTGCAGCCCTTCTCCACGTCCAGATCTTGAGCCGTGAGGAAAGCGCATGATACGCCTCGCGTATCCCAAACGTACCGAGCTTACATCGCAGCTGCCCTCGCGATCTGGATGAGCCTGACCTGTACCCTTGCCGCGTCGGGCCACTGGCACAACAAAGAATCGTACGCGTGGAGCTGGAACCGGTACTGTTTCCACGGTACGGGCATCTCCTGCCTCTTTATCCTGATCGCGGTGGGTCGAGTCTTCCCCTCGCTCGCACTCCACTGAAAGCAGTGTGCGCTCGATCTGGGGATGATGGCTCGTATGAAGGGGCCTGTGCATGGGATCAGTCCGGAACAACATGTATCCATCGGCCCAGGGTATGTCTGTGTCCTATCTGCAGGCTATCGCGGAATCAGGATGTTGGTTGACCGCTGATAACAGCCCCGCCGTGTGGATGATGTTGACTGCGTTTCTGCTCACGCTCCTCACGTACTTCGTTTGGTTGGTCTACCTCCGACGAATGCCGCGCCCACTTTGGACTGTGAAGGGGTACGTTGCTGAGCTTTTGCCCTGCTCTTGCCCAGCTTTTGCCTGCCTTCATCCCGTTTCCCACGTATCTCTACGTCGGCATCAGCCCCACCCTCGTCGACCGGCCTCACTCAGCAATGAGCCCCGTCTCATCGTCCCCGTCTTCCCTGCCCGTGCCCTGCCATCGCTGTGTTCCGCAGATCCGCGCGTCCACCCCCAACCAACGCAATGACCCCACACTGACCCCAGCGCGGGAGGCGACTTCCACGACCCCCATCCACCTCTCATGTCCGCCGCGCTACCTCATCCGGACGAGCAGCCTCCCGCTTGGGAAAGCCTCGACATAGACGTTCCAGCCATAGCGGAGGACGAAAAGATTGCGCTGGAAGAAGAGAGGAAGTACTACGAGCAGATCCTCGCGGAAAGCCAGACGGCAAGCCAGCAGCCTCAGAGGCAGCGGCTCCCCACGCAGGAACAAGGATTTGCCGTGTGATCGTGGGGCCGGTTTTACTATCCTCAACGCTCGAGGCGCGTTACATCCACTCCGAAGTGAAATACAACCTGTTGTCTTTACAGCTCGTGATACTTGCACATGTATTTCTGCCACACTATGCAAGTATGCATCGGAATATGCAGTGAACGCCTGAGGATAGAATGATAAACACGGCCGCGAGGCCACGATGGACTGGCCGTGGGATGTACTAAAACAATGGAGATGCTCATGGAGTCACCTCCGTGAATGCGAAGATAAACTTGATCCACATCGCGCCCGCCCTTCGCCCTCTCTGACTTTTCTCCTAGCCTCTCGTCTTCTTAGCGGCTCCCAATTTCCCGCTTCACCTCCCGTCTCGTCTTCACCATACGAATCGAGACCACCCACATTCAGCTCACTGGGTCGACTCCTTGAACACCTCCGGCGCATTCTCCACCATCCATTGGATTGACAATGCTTTCCCGGCCATATCGCCGAACTCGCGATTCGGATCCGACGATCTCATCAGGGTCGCTGTCATCAGCTTGGTTCTCGGTACGTGCGAGATCACTCACGTCCAAATACAACACCGAGGTTCTGGCTCGTCATCAGATTGACGCTGCTGAGCGATGTGACCCGGTTCAAATGGAGCATGAGCGCGCGGAGGGTGTTGTAGTTGTCTTTCGGCAACTCTTTCAGCAGAGCGCACAGCGCCGAGTGCTTGTTGTTCGGATCACGAATGCCTGGGGTCAGTATGATTCACTTCGGATTAACAAAGACTTACTGGCTGCAGCGACAAAGGACTCGTGCAGCGCATGGGTGAGGAGCGGGTTGGGTAATTGCCGGAAATAAGTCTTGAGCACAGAAGTGACGCTTGAAATGTCGTTGAAGACCTCGACATCGGCCAAATCAAACGCATCATAGTCTCCACGCTCGAACAGCTGTGTGATTTGCTTGGACTGGGACGACCCGCCAGTCTTTCGATAAATCCCTTCGTACTCCATACCTGTCCGTCAGCGCTGCTCGACGCCACGTATGCCCGTTGCGGCAGGGTAGACTCACCAACGACCTCGACAGCACCGATACACTTTGAAACAATGGCCGGAACCGCTAGATTATCCGTGGAGATCTGCTCGGCCAAATCCCGTCCGAACATTGACGCTAATGTGTGAGCTGAGGACACAATAATGTGCAAACACTTACGACCATTGTCCTCTTCCATCGCACCTCGATTACCGGTACATGATCTCGGCAGCTTCTCTGCGCACTTGGAGTGGCACACTACCCCACAGTCTGTCTATCAGCTTCGGCCGGGTTGAGCGATGATCAGCACCTACTTGTACACTTGACTTCCTGGAGGCCCCACATCTTCTCCTGACACAGATCGCACCTCGTGAACCGCATCGTAGAATGCTGCTGGAACGCATGTTCCCGCATGAGAAAGTCGGTCGACGGTCGTTGTAAGCCACCCCGCTTGTCCAACGACAGCGGAAGCGGGCGGGAAATGCTGGACGCCACTCCGGACATATCGGGCCCCTTTGACGATTTGTACCACTTGAACCGACGGGCCGGCGCCGCCTCGATCGGCTCTGGTTTGGTCACTTTGACGACGCGCGCGGTCTCTTCCGGTACTTCCTGCAGAGTTGCCGACGTAGCGAGCGACGAGAGCGAAGGCGACCCGGAAGGATGGGTCCGACCCGCTTTGTTAAAGATAGTTGGACCGCGCGCGCGTGCGAGCGATTCCTGCATTTGCTCGGCTTCACCTCTGAGCTTCGCATTCAGCTCGGACATCTCGTCATTCTTCGCAGCGAGCGCTGTGGATTCTTCGAGGTATTGTTCTCGCGTTTCCCGAAGTTCAGCAATCTCCCGCTGGAGAGCTTCTCGCTGCGCGGTAAGCGGCTCGAGCTCTTCTCGATATTGCTCCTTGATCGTGTCCAGGCGGTTTGTGAGAGACTGGCTGATCGCGTCGGCAGCGTCTTCGCTTACACCGTCCGAGCTTTCGTGTCAGTTGCGATCGCGCTAGATACTTGGCAGCTCACCCTTTAGTCGCATGTAGCTCTTCCACTTCGGCGAGCGTCATATCGCGTTGGGCTCTCAATTTCGAGATGTCCC
>Ga0308160_10002159_pt1 | contig 24641 bp, 37 predicted proteins | sample PhyFR1_FD_201036 | JGI IMG/M metagenome (GOLD analysis project Ga0308160, IMG submission 201036) | Phyllosphere microbial communities from UC Gill Tract Community Farm, Albany, California, United States - DLSLF.R1 | ecosystem: Host-associated > Plants > Phyllosphere > Unclassified | place: USA... | reverse complement strand
GTCTCGGGGGAGCGAGGGACACTGCGAATACAGACAGCGTCCCCGAACATAGACCGAGAACACGCCAACGGATCTGGGCAGAGGTCGTCGCGGCCCTCATCATGCCATGAGCCTCGTGAACCTACAGGTTTACGAGACACCTCGCCCGTCGATTGACCCGGCGGGCGGGGGCGCAGAAGTCCGCAGATCTGGCCGTCGACGCCCTGTCTCGAAAACTCGTCTCACCTTGCGGCGTGTCTCGATGAGACTTACATGAGTTTCTGAGACATGCTGATGCGATGAGGCAGATCGGGTACACCAGAGTGAGCACCGCCGGCCAGGACGCGCAGCTGCAGCTCGACGCGCTCGTCGACGCCGGCGTGCAGAAGCGCGACGTGTTCTCGGACGTGACCTCCGGCAGCAGAACCGCGATCGAGCGCCCCGGCATGACGAAGCTGCTCGAATATGCCGAGGCCGGCGACACAGTGATCGTATGGCGCATCGACCGGCTCGGCCGATCGCTCATCGACGTCCTCAATACCGTCGAGCTGCTGCGCGGCCGTGGGATCCGCGTTCGATCACTCTCGGATGGGATTGACCCCGCGACGTCGCCGGGCCGGCTGATGCTCCACATGCTCGCCACCCTGGCCGAGTACGAACGCGAGCTCATCGTCGAACGTGTGAACGCCGGCATCGCCGCGGCACGCGAATCGGGTACCCGTTTCGGGCGCCCACCTGTGAGCCCTGACACCATCGCCGAGAAGCTCGCGATCGTGGCCGAAGCCCGCGATCGCGGCCGCACCGCAGCAGAAGCCGCCGCACTGGTCGACTGGAGCAGAGCAACGCTCTACAGACACCAGGCCGGTATCACGGCACGAACACCCTGACGGTTCCGGGGCGGGTCGCACGCGGCAGCCGAACACGCTCGTCGCAACCGCCAAACGGCAGATCCTTTCGGCAAGCCCATGTTGAGAGTTCCATTCGAGTCGGCGCCCTACGACTGAGCCTTGGGCCGGCCCGCGCTGATATCCGCGACAATGCGTTCAGTGATCTGAGCGAGGGTTTCGTGAGGGCCGATTCGGCCTTCCTGGACAAACTCGAGTGGCTGCCAGCCGTCGTACCACTCGCGCATCTTTTCGGCGGTGAAGGCGTGGCGCAGGTCCCGCACTGCGTGGCGTCTGACCGTCTCCTCAAAGCCGACGTCGAACTGGTAGATGCGCGTGACGCCTCGGTGGTCCCTCCAGAGCTGTTCCAATCGCCGGGCATAGTCGCGGAGATTAAAGACTCCATCGAGGATGACGTCGTACCCGAGGTCGAGCGATTGGCGAGCGGCAGCGTCGAGGAGCACCGCCGCGTCGGCGGACCGAGATTCTCTCTCACCCCCAGCCAGGAGTTCACGCCGAAAGTAGTCCTGATGAATCACTGCAGTCTTGTGACCGAGAAAGGGTCGCAGCGCCGCTGCAGTCGTCGTCTTACCTGACCCCGAATCACCGCGCAGCACGATGAGGCGAGTGCTCGCTGATCCAATGCCTGCCACACGTCTATCCTCACACCCCGAATGTCTCGCGTTACGTCACGAAGCTTCCGGCCGCAAACGATGGCACACCTCCAGACCAATCCTGGGTGGTGCGTTGACCGGTTGAGACCGCCGTCGTTTACGGTGGGAGCCATGTGGTGGTCGGACGACGAGTGGGAAGCCCTGGCGGCGGCCGAGCAGTGCGGGATGTGCGCAGACGCACACTTCCTGGCAAACGAACACAGCGGCCTCATCGCCACGACTGATACGAGCTACGTACGACTCGCTCGGAACCAACACCATGCCGGCTACAGCCTCGTGATCCTCCGAGAGCACGTTGTGGATATGGCGGAACTGCCTCCGGATCAGCTCTCGAAGTTTTGGGGAGATGCACAACGCGCGGCACGCGTCATCGATGCAGTGTTCCGATCGAAGAAGATCGACTATCTCGTCATGGGTCACCGGATGCCCCACGTTCACTGTCACCTACTACCTCAGCACGCGGTCGACGATCCCCTCCGCAACGTGAACATCGCGGACGGCCCGACATTTCTTTCATCTGAAGAGTTTGACTCCGCGATCGCCGCACTACAGCGAGCGTGGGAGTCCTCGGAACCGCCTGATAGGTAGCAATCTTCGATGCGTTCGCGACAGCTGCGACCCGACCCGACCCATCTTGGTCCTCCCGTCGATATGTTGGTGCGCAGAAAATGTTTTCAGCGGATGGAACGAACCGCGCCTCTCGTGTCGTCAAGTAGGTATGAGCATGACAACCAATAGCACTCGTCGGCTGGAGCCGCGCGACGCTCTACCGACATCAGACCGGCACCTCGAGCAGAACCCCTGCGCGCTGAGGTTTCGAGCAGTTCGGTTTCGACAACGAGTTCTGAGCACCCAACGTCCGCAGAACTTCGCCAAGGCATCGGGTCGACCGGAACCTGCTCAGAAACGATCGACTTCGAGTGCACTCCGCCCGTTGGAGGGTTCCGACAGCTTTGTACCAAGTCTGAACTCGGCGACGTGCATGTTGCAGTTATCGGCTATCGGAATGGGGAGTGAAAGACTGTGACAGTGCGAACGATTACAAGCGACAGGCTGGTGATGCGGCCATGGCGGGCCGATGACGCAGATTTCTTGTTCGACTTGGAATCTCGGGTAGAGACGGTTCAGTACCTCGGCCCCCAAGCCAAGCCCATGGTTGACAAGAGCGAAGCAGTCGAGTCGATCAAACGTCGCCAGGCGATTGACCACCCGATTCATGGCGTGTGGGTGATCGTTGATCGTGCGGACAGCCGAAGGCTGGGGAACCTGCTGCTTAAGCCAACGCCGTTGTCCGAGGGGGCAGAGGGTCGCGCCCCGGTGGAGGTTGGGTGGCATTTGCACCCCGATGCGCAAGGGGCGGGCTTTGCCACGGAGGCTGCCGCAGCAGTCCTAGCGGACGCGGCCGCGGCCGGGCTTGCTCGCGTGATTGCCGTGACCGATCCCCGGAACGTTTCTTCGCAGCGGGTGTGCCTTCGGTTGGGAATGGAACCTCTCGGCTCGACAAGCGACTATTACGACGAGTCCAACCTACTTTTTGCGAAGTCCCTGCTGCCCTATTAACCATCGCCTATTGGGCATCAAGCGGACAGGCCGAGACCTACAAATTCCGTTGTCGCCCGTAACTCGCGCCCGAAACCGTTTGGCCCGAAAACACCTTTCGAACCGGTCGACGTTTGCGGAGCGGTCTAAATCGGCAGCGCCGAGCTCAGTCCGCAAACGATGGCGGTCTCAACCGGTCAACGCACCACGGTCGTTCGTCACTCTAGCGAAGCCTGCGCCGCGGGCATGCGTGAGCCAGCGCTGCCTGGGAGCGCCTCTGGTTGGTCGGATATGGTGTGGTGATGATCGACTCAGAGTTGGCTGCGGAGGCCGTACACGTCCTGAACCGTTACTTCAGGTTGTTGGACGAAAGGTCTTTCGAGGTGGCCAGGTTCTCTGAGGTTTTCGATTCCAAGGGTGTTGTGCTTCGGCCCAATGGAACGTCGATGGTCGGTCCCGGTGAAATCGTCGAAAGTCACAGGGCGAGCTTTGCTCGCTTCGCCGCAACGCAGCACCTCCTCACCGGCCACGACGTCGAGCTTGAGGGCGATGGCGTATCGGTGCGAGCGAACCTGGTCGCTATGCACCTCTGGGGAGAGAACCCGCACGGCGTGATTGGCGGACCCGACGATTTCTTCATCGCAGGAGCGGTGATAACGGCGTCGCTGCTACCTACGTCGTCCGGCCTACGAATCGCGCATCTTTCCAATGTCAACATTTGGAAGGGCGGGTCCGGCTTCGGCAGCATGGCCGCAACGCTCGGCAAACCCTAGGGTCACGGCGTGCCCACCCTCGCCGTTCGGACGAACGCTCGACGCCTGGTCTCGCTTCAGTCGCCTCCTCCTTCTGCGTCGCAGCCTCTAGCGGACGGATGAGGCACGCTCGCGGCCGAACGTCATTGCGGGACGCGCGCCTCGCGGGAGTGCGACAGAAACAGATCGGCTGACGTGGCCCAGTTCAGTACACGTCGCGGCCGGCCGTTGATTCGCTCGGCGAAGTCATCGAGATCGCGCGTCGTGAACTCGCGGAGATCTGCGCCCTTGGCCAGATACTGGCGCAAGAGCCGGTTGGCGTTCTCGTTCGATCCTCTCTGCCACAGAGAGCGCGGGTCACAGAAGTAGACGTCGAGGTCGAGATCAGTGGCGAGTTGTTGGTGTTCGGCCATCTCGCGCCCACGATCCCAGGTCAACGACCTACGTAGCGATGGAGGCAAGTCGCGGAGGTTCCGAGTGATCGCGTCTCGGACCGCGTCAGCCTTGTATCCGTCGTGCAGGGGCACGACTCGGACGTAGCGGGTTGCGCGTTCGACGAGCGTTGCGACCGCAGACGGTCGCCTACCCATCACGAGATCGCCTTCCCAATGCCCGACTTCTACCCGCTCGGTCACGACGGCTGGTCGGTCCCGGATGGAAGTCATATTCCGCAGGACCCCTCGACCATGGGACTGCTTGGCCTTCCTCGCGTTCCGCACCGAACGCCCAGACCGCAGGTGTTTGCCGGCACGCGGCCCGAACTCGACCCGACTGGATACATAGATCGTGCGGTAGATCGTTTCGTGTGACAGCCGCAACTCCTCGCCATTCGGGTATACGCGCTTCAGCCACTGCGCAATCTGCGTCGGTGACCAGTCAAGCTCCAAACGACCTCGAACCAGAGCCAACAGCTCAGCGTGGGACGCGAGGCGGGACAGCTTCGGGCGCCGCGCCCGCTCCCACGCAGCGCTATCCGCTAACGCCGCCCTATACCCGACACGACCGCCGTTCCTGTTGATCTCACGGGATACCGTCGAAGCAGGCCGACCGAGCTGCGCGGCAATAGCACGGCCAGACAGACCCGCAGCGATCCCTCGCGAGATCTCCTCCCGCTCCGTGATCGTCAGATGGCGCCCGCTGCGGCGACGAGCGGACGGCCTCACGCCACCGTGCACTGCAAGATACGAACGCACTGTCGCGGCGCTGGTCCGCAGGCTTCTCGCGATCAGCCGACTCGACTCCCCGTCCTTCCACCTGACCCACAACTCGTTCTCTTGCTCGTCCGTGAACACAAGCACCTCCAACTCAATCCTGGGTGGTGCGTTGACCGGTTGAGACCGCCATCATTTTCGGCGCGGAGGGATAATCAATCAGATGACTGTCGAAATCGCCGTTACCGCGCATCAGAATCTCTCGAGCTCGGACCTCTACAGTCTGCGGGATCTCTTCGACGATGAGTACCTGCACGATTTCGGCGACTGGGATCCGGACGCGCCCTACGGGTACTCGCCTGCAGACTTCCATGTGACTGCGAGCTGTGGTGGGAGACTGGTCGGTCACGTCGGGTTCCAGGTGCGTACCATCGGGGTTGGCGACCTGGACGTGAGCGTGGCAGGCACCGGCGGAGTTCTCGTGAGCGAAGGTGCCAGGGCCTCAGGTCTTGGACGTCAACTCATGCAACGCGCGCAACAGGTCATGCGTGATGACGCGGCGGTGTCATTCGGGTACCTCGGCTGCCGCTTGGAGATTGTGTCGTTCTACGAGTCAGTCGATTGGACACGCATCTACGCGCGCGAGCGCCACACCTCACGATTGAATCCTTCCGAGATCATCGAGTCTGCTTCCACGCCAATTCTCATCTGCTCCGCAACTCAATCTGTCCACGAATGGCCTGCGGGAGACGTCGACCTTCGCGGCGGTGCGTGGTAGCCATCGAACTCGTGCCTAGGCGCGCCGCTGAAAGCCCCGCCCTTGATCTCTATGTCTCCCAACGAAACAGAGCCGCCCGTTTCCCTCCACTCTGAGTTTTGTTCGTGCTGCGTAAGCTTCCACTCACGAGATCATCCACGCGGCACTGTAGAGGTCATGGCGTGAGCTCATGTCCCTCTCGTGGGCGGGACGGGCATGGCAGGTGGTCGAGGATTGCCATAGAAGCTCGCCTTTCGAGGACGATATTGTCCGCAATTGGCGCTCGCCGGCATGGGTCAACATGAGGACGAGTACCGCGCCGGGCGGGCGCGAGAAGGGGTCCGGAAGTCTGGGGACTACGCGGTCCCGCCTGCCGTCTTTTGTTGGGGGCTCCACCGGGCATGACCGCGATGTTCGTGCGGTCGCGGCTCACATTGGATGACGGAGTAGCGCGGGGAGCTTCTCTTGTCTCGAGTTCGCCTCGATTCGGATGCCGTGGCGCTGGCGCACGCCGAATGGCGCTGTTGCCGTCTCGAAGCACCCGTGCGAGGGTCCCTGAATCCCTCGCACGGGGGACGCAAACGGGTAGCCCCTCGACCTATGTTGGACGTACGATCAACGAAGGGACGCGAAGTGATGAAGAACTCACGCGGTACGGACTGGGGGATATCTGTAGCGTGCGGTCTCGCTCCCGGTGTCGCACTGGGCTACGCGATGGACAACGTGGGGCTCGGCATTGCTTTCGGTCTCGGTTTCGGCGCCGCCATCGGACTGGTGTCAGCTGGCATCCAGCGAAAGAAGGGCAAGGTGCCCGGCACGTCGGCGTCGAACAGAGATCATCCCGCGGGCGGTTGAGCGTGTCGCCAAGAGATTTGGTGTCTCAGATACTGTTTGGGGCATGGGTCTCTCGGATGTGGTCATCCTCACTGGTCCGCCCGGGGCGGGGAAGTCAACGATCGCCGGTGCGCTCGGTGTCTCTTTTCGTCGTGCGGTGCATCTGCACACGGATGACTTCTGGCACTTCGTAGTCTCGGGTGCCATCCCACCGTACTTACCCGAGTCTGACGGTCAGAATCAGACAGTGTTACAGGTCATACGCAATGCAGCGTTCACGTATGCTGCGGGCGGATTTCTGACCATCATCGACGGAATCATCGGCCCGTGGATGCTTCACCACTTCCAGGAAACAGAACATGCTCAGAGCGTCCCGCGTCTGCATTACGTGGTGCTCCGCCCGTCCCGCGAGGAGACGCTGCGGCGTGCTCAAGCAAGGACAGCACCGGACGCACTCGTGGACGGGGGTCCGATCGCCTCGCTGTGGGATCAATTTGCCGACTTGGGTGAGCTGGAAAACCATGCGATAGACACCACCGCACAAAACTCATCAGAGACGTTGGCGGCGGTGCGAAGTGCCGTGGAAGGGGGCCAATTGATCCTTCGCGGGACCCCGATCAACTAAGTCATCGGGCGAGCTGTGTGCGGATTAAGACTCCCGCAGCCGCGCAGGCCCCGCCTCGAGCGGTGGATACGCTGCATCCTACCCGCAGCCCCGACTGACGAATCTGGCACCCGTTCGCATCTGAATTTCCGTTGCTACTCGCTTGGCATCGCAGCGCAGGAGCCTGAGAGCCGGGCTGCCACCGCACCTCACTGGTACACAACGAACCGGATCTCTACATCTGCCTGGATCGTGGCTCCGAGACAAGCCGAGCACCGGCCGGTCTCGACCAGTGAAGATCGCGTCGAAGCCGTACACGCCTCGGCGTTCGATTCATGTGCCGACGAGGTGGTTTCGAGCTTGGGCTACACGCCGGCGCGACTCGCGCCTGTGCGCTCCGGCCCGCCGTCCTCAACGCGCAGGTACATGATCTCGGACGAACAGATCTCGACCGCTTCATCAGTTGTGCCGCCATGCAATCCCAGCCACACAATCACCGCCCCCTCCCTACTTCAGGGGGTGTCAGCGAGGCGGGCCCGCCGACGCGATCGTCTGGTTGACCCCCTAGGCATACGAGCGTATGGTGATGGTTATACGAACGTATGGATGGGGGCATGGTGAAGGTTGTGGAGCTGTTAGGGCTGCTTGCGCCTGTCGTTGGTGCGGTGATCTTGATTCTGTATCGGCGGCGTGCGCCCGGCGCAGTCGCCGTCGGGCTCGTGGGTTGCGTTGCTGCTGGTGCGGCGTCCGTTGCCGGACTGGTCGGATCTCGGGCGATTTTCTTCGGCGGAGGCGGTGTTGAGGGAATGACGCACCGCGTCGAGGGCTGGGGAATCTTGAGGTTGTCGCTGGTGGCGGTTGGACTCGTTCTGCTCATCGTGGCGGGGTGTATGGGGCGCCACGTATCTCGGGCCTGGGTTCCGCTGCTCGCGTCCGGCGCGGTCGCGGTCGTCGTCTCGACGGCACTTCGCCTGGTGCCGTCCGAGATCGTGGGCGAACGCGGACTATCGCTGTTGCTTGCTATGGTCCTGGAAACGGTGCAGTTCGGGATCCTCGGTCTCGGTGTGCTCGTACTAAGCGTCGCGGTCGTCAGCTCACGGCCGGTGCATGATGAGCGACCAGAGCCGACCGCGCTCGCGGGACGGGTTGCGTCCGCGGCCTGGCGGTCCTACAGGTCGATTGTTCGACGTCGATAGGCTCGGACGATGTCACGAGAGCTCATATTGAACCACCTGGTCGGGGTCGTCGCAGCCAAGGGCACGAGCGGGCTGAGCGTCCGCTCCGTGGCCACTGCTGCCGGCGTTGCCATCGGTACCGTCCAGCACCACTTCCCTACCAAGTCGGCGATGCTGCTGGCCGCGATGGAGACGATCCGCCCGATTGCCGTCGACGCCTATGCCGGAGCAATGACAGCTGCAACTGCTGACGAGCGCCTGCGTAACGTCGTCGACCTCCTCATCCCGTCCGCGCCATCAAGCGTCGTCGGCAGGGTCTGGCTCGCGTTCGCTGCGCATTCGATCACCGATGCTGAGGTCGGTGCGAAGTATCAGCAGCTCTGGTCGTCAACACGAGACGGCCTCGCCACACTCTTTGCCGCTGCGGCACCCTCGGCAGCAACTGACGCGATCGAGGGCGCGGCTCTGGAGATGCTCGCACTTCTCGACGGGCTCTCCGTCACCGTTCTGACAGAGCCCGGCCGGCTTTCACCCGGGCAGGCGCGCACCATCGCGGCCCGGCACGTCGATAGCCTCCTGCGCTGGTTGAACGAATGATGAGCCACACCGCAACGGCCACGCCCGCAAGGCATGAAGACCCACCTCCACCAATAAACACGCTGGCGCGAGAAGGCAGATCGGGTCCACCAGAGCCAGCACCGCCGGCGAGAACGCGCAGCTGCAGCTCGATACGCTCAGTGCCGTCGGCGCGCAGAAGCACGATGCGTTCGCGGACGTGGCGTCGGCTAGCAAGACTGCGGTCGAGCATCTGGCATGACGAAGTTGCTCGAGTACGCCGAGGTCCGACTCCGGCGGATCCGCGTCTGATCGATCTCGAGGGGATCGATCCTGCGACGTCGGCAAGTCGGCTGATGATCCGCACTCTCGCCACCGTGGCCGAATAGGAGCGCGAGCTCATCGTCGAACGCGTTGACGCCAGAATCGACGCCGCAAACGAATCAGGCATCCCCCTCGGGCACCCACCAGCGAACCCCGACCTCACCGCGGAGAAGCTCCGTGTCGCCACCGATGCTCGAGAACGAAAGCGTACCGCCGAGGAAGCAAGCGCACTGGTGGACTGGAGCCATGCGACGCTCTACTCCGGACCAGCACCACGAGCAGAATGCCGACGACGCTGAGGTTTCCATCAGCTTGGTCTCGGCGACGAGTTCTAAACCCGACGCGCAGAACTTCACGGCAACTTCAGACTGACCGGCACCTGTTCAGAACCGACGGCGTGCGGAACACAGCGCGCTGCACTAGCCAGCCGAGACCACCCGCGTCTCGCCAGCGTCGAGACTCAACGAAGAATCATCCGAGTCAAGGCTGCAACTGTGTAGCGGTGGCCCTCAACACTTGCTGGATTCGGCTGCGGCTGACACCCAAGACGTCCTGGAGCTCCTTGTTTGGCGCCCCCGCATCGCGCAACGACCGGCGTCCGCGAGGTCAGAGCTCGAGGGAATGGGACGGCCTGGACGGACCGTGCCGGTGTGATCGACCACGATGTACCCGTGCTCGAATAGCGCGTCGCACGCCAGCAGGCATGCGGCCATCACCACGTGCGGATCTCGCCGCTCGACCTCCGAGCATCGTGCACGAGGTTTGATGTGTGCGGTGGTCACCAGCCGCGAGGGCAACGCCTTCCCACAAAGATCGCACCGCGCCTGGCCGCCCTGACCGATCAGGTAGTCCCGCAGCAAATGCTGCTCACGCCGATACCGGACCGTCCGGGTGCCGTCCGTGGTGTCCTGCAGGAACACGAACGGTCGTCGACGACCGTCCTCGTCGACGGGCTCCGCGACAGTATCGGCGGTAGAGGTGACGGTGAGGCCGGCCATGTCGAGGAGCAACGAACCGAGCCGGTCCGAGAGGGCAAACACGTACCCGTTGTTCGGCATCCCGTTCTTGTTGAACGCCGAACCGGTGAACGGGTCAAGGGTGCGCTCTCCCAACGGGATCTCATCCCGGCCAACCGGAACATCCAGGACCTGCAGCTCGACTCGAACCTCTCGGCCGAGGACGCCACGTTCGCCGTAGGGTCGCTCCGTGGTGCGCGCCAAGGCGAGCACACGGCTCACCGCGACGACCGCCGGCCCCACGTAGTTGAACACCACATCACCGACTACGAGCGCATCAAGCGCACTAAACGACCGCTCGACCCCGCCAGCCGAGTTCGACGGCGGCGCCCACAACACACCGAGCTCACGCTCGGCCGGGAACGACGCCCCCTGATTCGCCCACCAAAACGCCATCAGCCCTCCCTCAACAAGGCCCCTAGCCCAACGGCCAGATCACGGTCGCTCGGCAACGATCGAGGTCACGTCCTCCATCGCCCGAACCCACTGCGAGGTGCTCTGGCTTCGGAGCTCGATCAAATCAACGGTTCGCGTCAGATCATCGATGAGGTTCCGCGAGAACACAGGCTCATGGTGAGCGAGCCGATTACGCAGACGACGAAGAACATCAAGATCCTGGTAGATCCGGTCACGCAGGCCGGCCGCCGGCATGCTCGGAGCGTATGGAAATGCCCACGCAATGTGCGGCTGCCAAAGACGGACGTCGTTACGCCCCGTGAAGAGCTTCTGCCAGAACACGAACTTCAGCTCAGCGATGACCTTCCCCGTCGTGTGGTTCCGTTGACGAGTCTTCTGAAGATCACGACGAGGGTTGTAGAGACCCGTGTTCGGCAAGCTGGCCTCAAATGTTGGATTCCAAGGCCACTGGGCGCCGTACACACGCTCGAGTACATCCGCAGCCGCATTGCGGATCGAGATCTCAGCAAAGTGCGCGGGGAGCATGAACGCCGCAGACACCCGAGCATTCCACCCGTAGAGCTCCACAGCTCTGACGGGATCGCCACCAGTCGCAGCGATGTACGTCCCGGAGCGCGGCGCGCTGAGCGTCGCCCGAATCTCAGCATCGTTGGGCGGTGTGGCGGCGGGCATCTTCTCAATGTACAATGGCCGTACGAGTCGTGGGACTTGCGGGCTTCGGCCTCCCCCCGCGGACATACGATATTGGAAGGCCTCGTCACCTCGACGGGGCCTTCTTCGTTTCGATCAAGTCTCGGTGTGGACGTGCTTGGCGCCAGCCGCCTCGAGCATAGCTTGCTCCGGCTGCTGCGCAGATGCGGGTACTGGAAGATCTATCAGCGACAGGGGAGGTCCTATAAGCCGATCCGATTCCATCCACTACCGTGAACGCATGGCTACCGTTTCTGACGTTCTCCGCATCAACGCCCTCGCTCTGCGATTCTCTGCCGCCGAGGTGCGAAAGACTCCGGTTGAAGTGGTCAAGCTGGCGGAGGTTTCAATTATTGACAGCATGCTTACTGTCGCTCAAGAAAAGCACATCGCCGATACAGGCCTGACTCGGTTCGACAGGGAAACAAAGCGCCAGCTGGACGAACAGCTTGCATCCTGGGCGAATGTCTTCGACGCACCCGCGTATGGGCTGGGATGGAACGATAGACAGAGCGGTTGGATCGCATTGGCCTGGGGAATCAGCGAGCTTGTACAGAGTGATGCTGGAAGCCAGCAGCTCCGTTGGGCCTAGGAGTGCCGCCCGCGCGCCCACTCGCAGCGCTGAGCGCGGCTGTATTCGCGGCAATGATCACGGGCTGCTCCACGACATCTGCGACGGCTGACCTCGCCGTTCCGGAGGGATTCTCTTTGCTCGATGCCGGGATCGGCATTCGCGCAGTCGAGACACCTGTGTGCGAATTCGGAACGTGCTGGCAATTCGAAGTGTTCGCCGTCCATGACTGCGCACTGAATGTCTACGCCGAGGCGAACGTCAAGGATGCCTCAGGCATCGTCGTAGACACGACGAACGCCATGCTGGGCAGCTTGACCGCCGGCGACGTCGGACGCCTCACGTTGACGACTTTGCATGAAGGCCCAAGCACTATCGAGCTGACCGAAGTGAGCTGCACCTAGCCACGTGCACCCCATGGGTCATCCCGTGTAACAACAGCTGATAATATCCGTTATGACAGTTTGCGGATCCGTCGGGTAGCGCTCACCGTTCCCTGTCGTCTTCGTCCGCGATTACGCCAGGTACGGTCTGGATGGCGTTTCGGACGTCAGCGTTGCATCTCAGCAGAGGAATGGGTTCCGGTTGGGACAACCGCTTTGCGCACGATGACCACGAGTCCCCAGGCAAAGGCGGCCGTGACGAGCACGAACACGACCGCCCAGATCCACTGCCAGAGGTCTGGCGCGGTCGGCTGGTCCAGCCGGACGTCGCCCGTCTCGTCGTGCACCCACGCTGCGACGGACGCACCGACCGGGGCGTCGTCGCTGCGCACGACGGCCCGCTGCGTGCCATCCGTTGTCGGGTAGGTCACGGTCACGGTCCGGTAGTCGGTCCAGTGACGGTTGCGGCTGTTGCCTTCCATCACCCGTTCCGTGTCCTCGCCGATCACCTGCGCACTCACCGATGTGTGAGCAGTCGTGAGATCGGTGACGAGACGCTGCACCGCGGTGGCGCCCATCAGTCCGGAGAATCCCGTCAGGATGACGAGGACGAGCACGGTGACCACCCGCCCAGACACGAACGATCGCGGCTGGGCGTTCACGGCCCGGCCGGAGGCTCGAAGCCTCGATAGGCGTGGACGGCGGCGATCGTCTTCGCCACCTGAGCGTCGATCCGCTCGAGCGGCCAAGTGGAGGAACCACCGCAGACATGCATCGACGCAAGCACCGGAAGGTCGCCCGCGCTGATGCCGGCGTGGTACCAGACCGGGTGGGATGCGTATTTGGCTGCTTCGTCGGGTGCGAGCTCGAACTGCCGCCGCAAGTGCTCTCCAGCGAGGTAACCAGGCGGGCGCCAGAAATCAGCAGGAACGAAACGGTACGGCGCGAGCTCCGCCGTGACGGCATCGTTCGCCTGCTGACCGGCGAAGTAGTAGCCAGTGTGCACGATCAACCGTGCGGGCTCGTAGACGGTCTCGTTCCCGGTGTGCGGAACGTGCGCCACCGTGCGGGCGAGCGCGAAGAGCCGTTCGTGTTCGCCGTAGACCGCGAGGAACGCCACCACGCTTACCACCTCGGAGAGCTTGACCTCCCGGGTGAACGAGAACGACCTCGCCGCGGTCTTGGCGTACTGATGCACACGGCGCGGCAACGCCAGCCCGCTGGTGTCCAGGAGCTCCACGATCTCCGGAGCCACGGCATCCGAAAATGCACGGAGCTCCTGCTTCGTCGCCCAACCCGAAGCCGGTTCAGCACTCATCGTCCGCCACCTCCCGGGGCGACGTGGAACCGTTGCAGGAAGTCGTCATCGACGATGCGCCCGACGGTGTCGGAGACGGCCCGGGTCATGAGTTCGAGTTGCTCGCCCAACGTTCCCTCGCGGTACAGGGTCGCAACCGTTGCGCCGGCAGGAACGGCCGGTACCGTGGGGTAGTCGGGCAGGCCTTCCACCTCGAGCGCCCGCTGCTGGTCGGTGGGCAGCGCCTTGAGCGCCAGGTACAGGTGATGTAGGTTCTCGAGGCCGCCTTGATCGATCCGCTGGGCGATGACTCGACCGCTCACCGACTGCAACGGCCCATCGAGGATCCACATCGCTTTCGCTGTATCGAGTCCTGGGTCGACGAGCTCGGCGGAGAAGTCGTCGGTGAGCGTCGCGATCTGCTCCGGCACGGCCGCGAGGATGTCCCCGAGGACCGGCCTCCAGGCCGGGGACGCGTCCCAAAGCTGTTGTGCGAAGGGAAGCGGAACGATTTCGGCGCTGAGAGCATCGGCGAAGTACGCCCGCGGATCACTGATCCTCCGAGGCGCCGCCGTCGTCGGGTACCAGTCCGGGATGAACGCACCGGCCCGGGGAAATTCCTTCAGATCCCGGAGATAGGAGTCGTCGTTGAGCAGGTCACTCTCGGACGGGACCGATTCGAAGATGTCTCCTTCGCTCGCGTCCAGGTAGACCCGCCTGTCGTAGTTGAACGTGAACCCAAAATCCCCCGACGGCGCAACCTCGACATGCGCTGAAAACCAGGCGCCGCGTTCCGGCAGATACATCGACTGTCGAAGTTTCGAGAATGCTCTCAGGATGGAATTGGGTAACCGGATGGGTTGTGAAGAACCGTCCGGACGGGTGACCATGTTCCCGGCACTCGCGACACCGCCGACCTGCGCGAACCAGAGCGAACCGTGGCCCCATTCACCATCGATGGCATCGGAGAACGTGCGCACGATCTCCGCCTGCAGCTCCATTTGCTCCATCACGAGCAGACACCCCGGATCTCAAGGCTGGCCGCGGCCAACAGCTCATTCGCCATCAGGTCCTCTCCCCTGCTCGTACCCGAACGCATGTTCACAGCCTGGCCGAACCGTTCGACTCGCTCAATGGGGACAACTCCCCCAACGAATGAACCAGGACACCCGAGACTTGCTCACCACGCGCGTCCACGATCTCGATCAGCAACGCTGACACCGTCTTCTTCTGCTCCCTATCCAAGGCGCAGGGATCATGAACGCGTCGGAGACCATCCGCACGCGGTCGATACTCACAAGTCTCATAAAAGTACTGTTTGAGGCATGGGTCTCTCGGATGTGGTCATCCTCACTGGTGTGAGGATCCGCGGATCTCACAGCCGGTACTCTGTCTCGAAAACTCATCTCACGATCTTGCATGTCTCACTGAGCTTCACGCGGGTTTCTGAGACATGCTGATGCAATGAGGCAGATCGGGTACACCAGAGTCAGCACCGCCGGCCAGGACGCGCAACTGCAGCTCGACGCACTCCTCGACGCCGGCGTCCAGAAACGTGATGTGTTCGCGGACGTGACCTCCGGCAGCAAGACCGCAATCGAACGCCCCGGCATGACGAAGCTCCTCGAGTACGCCGAGACCGGCGACACCGTGATCGCTTGGCGCATCGACCGACTCGGCCGATCCCTCATCGACGTCCTCAACACCGTCGAGCTCCTACGCAGCCGCGGGATCCACGTGCGATCACTCTCAGACGGGATCGACCCCGCGACGTCGACGAGCCGGCTGTGGTGCGCAGAGCCTACGGATCCGCTGCCGACGTTCGTGAACCGTGGGGGAACGGTGCGGGTGGACCGTGAGGAGCTCGGTCGGTGGCTGCATCGCCATATGGGGCGGTGGCCAGCGTTGTACCCGCCGCCGGCGTTGAAGCAGCGGGGCGTCTACCGGGGCCGCGCCCGATCTCGCATTGAGGGCCAGGTCGCGGAGTTGTGCAACCGAGCGGGTGTTGGCGTGCCGAAGGCGGTGCTGTTGAGCGGGTACGGCATCAGCGTGGAGACAAGATATGCCTACCTCCGCGCTGGAGCACCGCCGACGGACGCGTGACGCACGCAACTGTGACCCGAGCCGCGCGAACATCAGCGTGAACAGTCATGCCAGACCGTCGTCCGGTTAATGTTGCGGCGGGCTGGTCTGGCTGCGGGAGGTGAGGGCTGCGTCTTTGTCTTGCTGGGGCCGGGGCTCAAGTGAGTGTTCTGCTGTCGCGAACACGGCGGCGGTAGTGTCGAACAGGGTACTGCTGTGATGTCCGGCTGCATGCAGGCGGAGACCGGTTTCCATGAGCCCGAGACAGACGTCGGCGAGGACCGCCGCGGCATCGGATGAGGTCCCTCGATCCTCTCGGAGGATCTGTTCCATGCCCCGAAGCCACGCGACCCGGTACTGGAACGCCTTGCCCATCAGGAGGGTCGAGCTGACGATGATCCGTTCGTAACGGTCGCTGTCGGACGCGGGCTCCTCAACGCGCGCCAGCTCGAGGGCGGCCTCTCGGAGAGCCACCCACTCAGCTTCGCCATGCTCGCGGTTCCGGAGGAGGTCGAGGTAGGCGTTGCGCCGACGCTCGTCGTCACGGTCGAGCACCGCGGTTTTGGAAGGGAAGGCTCGAAAGAACGTAGCCCTGGTCATCCCCGCTGCCGACGCGATCTGCTCTGCGGTCACCGCGTCAAAGCCGCGCTCGTCGAACAACCGGAGCGCGGTCGTGCGGAGCAGCTCGCGCGTGCGCTCTCGCTTGGTCGACCCGGTTGCGGTGGCAGACTCCATGCGAATATGATACCCAAGTCTCACGTGAGACGTAAGTCTCATTATGGAGGTGGTTCGATGCAGCAACCACGGCGGCGTATGCCTTGGCCGGTACGGATGGTTCTTGACTTGGGGTTGGCACCTGCGGCGTTCGCGGTGCTGCTCTCGGGGGGAGTGAACGCGTTGGTCGCGTCGCTCGTGTCGTTGGTCGTACAGCTCGCCTGGGCTGTGCCCGAGTTCGCCAGAACGCGGACAGTGAATGCGATGACGGTGGTGATCGTTGCCGGAGTCGTCGCTGGTGGGCTGTTGACGTTCTGGGCGGGCAGTGCGGAGTTGGCGGTTGCGAAGGACTCGTTCTACACGGCCGTGTTCGGCATCGCGATGCTTGGCTCGTTGCTGGCTCGACGACCGTTGATGGTCCGACTGGTCGAGCCGTTTGCAACGAAGGACGGTGACCCCGTCCTGCGGCAACGGTGGGATGCGGGGTGGACCTCACCGTTTTTCCGGCGCTCGATGCGCGTGATGACATCGGTGTGGGGCGTGGGGCTGCTCGTCGAGGCGCTCTTCCGGATCATCTTGCTCGTGGCCCTGCCCGCAAAGGTTGTTGCGGACCTCTCTCCGTTCCTGACGATCGCGATCGTTGGGTCCCTGATGACGTGGACCGCGGCCTACGGGCAGCGCTCAGGGGCACGCCGCGACGCCCTCGAAGACGCGACCGCACCAGCCACGACGACCAAAGGACCTCGCGCATGACCATCCGCACCCGGATTCACCGCCCACAGGTCTTCGACGGTACGACCGTCATCGGGGAACGGGACGTCCTGATCGCCGACGATGGCAAAATCACGGTCGAGGGACCCACGGAATTCGCCGGCGCCGACGGTGCAGTCGATGGCACCGGTTGCATGCTGATGCCCGGGCTCATCGACGCGCATGCACATCTCTGGTCCGATGAGGCCCGCGCGGAGAGCGCCGCGTTCGGGGTCACGACAAGCCTTGATATGTTCAGCCCTCCCGGCGCAACACTGCCGCGCACAGAGTGGGTACCCGTTGCAGACGCACGCACTGCTGCGTGGCCGGCAACCGCCCCGGGCGGCCACGGCACGGAATACGGAATCGGAATTCCGGTGGTCAGCGGCGACACGGACCCGGACCAGTTTGTGGCTAGTCAGATCCGCAACGGAGCCGCGTACATCAAGGTCATCGTCGACCACTCCCGCGGCGCCGGAGCCCTCCCAGAACCGACCATCCGAGCCATCACCGCCGCGGCACACCAACACGGCCTCCTCGCCCTTGCACACATTGCTCTCGCTGAGGACGCCGTGATCGCAATTGAGTGCGGGGTCGACGCGCTGATGCACTGTCCCATCGATGACGCCACTACTGTGCTGACCGGGGCCCCCGGGATCATGGTCCCGACGCTGACGACGCTGCACGCCGGCTTCAATCCGGACGTCGCGCCACTCCTTGATGACGAACGGGTCACGCGGTGGCTGACACGCGATGCCCTCCAGGGGCTGGAGTCCTTCTGGCAGCTGCCCAACTGGTGGACGTGGCACGGCGTGCTCGGGAACGTCGCGGCCGCGCACGCTGCGGGGTGGCGCATCCTCGCTGGAACCGACGCGAGCATGCCAGCGACCGCGCACGGCGCCAGCTTGCACCATGAACTCGAACTTCTCGTCGACGCCGGCCTCACGCCAACAGAAGCGCTCCGTGCAGCAACGTCGGCTACCGCGGAGACGTTCTCCCTTGACGACCGCGGCCGCGTCGTCGCCGGTGCACGCGCAGATCTCGTCCTCGTCCGCGGCGACGCCGCCACAGACGTCACCACCAGCCGGAACATCGAAGGGGTCTGGGCAAATGGGCAACGCTTCGACCACGCTGCTTGGCGCGAGCGCATCATCTTGCACGATGAACACCTTCACCACCGACCAACGATCCCGCACCGCGCCCGCACCGCCATCCCAAACCCAGCGGCACGCGTGCACGTTGTTACTGACCAGGAGCATGGCGGCACGTCGACGGCGTCAGCCCAGAACATCGGAAACGGCGCGGCACGAATCACCGCCGTCGTTCGCGAGCAAGCATTCGGGATTGCATCTGCCGGCCTCACCTGGGTGCTGAGCACCGACGACGACGGCATCAACCTCTCCGACACGGTGGGCCTGCGCATCAGCGCGACCAGCCCCACGCCCGTGACACTGGCTGTGGCCATCGACAGTGGAAATCCCATCCGTCAACCGCAGACGGCCACCGTCCTCATTGGTCACGAGCCGGTCACACTCCCGTGGGCATCCATTGCGCAGGTCGACCTCGAGCGAGTACGAACGATCAGCTTCCTCACCACGCAGCCTGGCGAGCACGAAATCACTTATGACGGCATCGCGGTCATCGAGTCCTTAGAAGAGATCCACCTCGTCGAAGGCAGCACCTCGTGAGCATCGGTCCTCGGCGCGCCGATGACGCGGACGACCTCGCGGACCTGTTTCCGGCGGCGTCGACAAGGATCGTGCGCGGAGCTGCGGTCACCATGCGAGCTGCGTGTCGTCTTCGAAGACTGCGCCGGTGGGGCCGTCTGCGGGAAGGGTGGCGAGGCGGACAGCGACGGCGGCGCCCTCGTCGGGGGTGCGGGTGCCGCGGAAGTTGTTGAACTCCGTGGCCACATGGCCGGGGGCGGCACCGTTGATCTTCAGGGTGGTGTGTGCGAACTCGCGGGCGTAGTGCACGGTGAGCGCATTGAGGGCGGTCTTCGAGCTGGAGTACACCATTGAGGGCTGGCCTACCCAAGCGCCCTCCTCCCCGATCGAACCGCGCTTGCTTGTCACGTTCACGATCCGGGGCGCGTCGGCCTTCGTCAGCAGCGGCAGGAACGCGTTGATCATGCGCACGACGCCGAAAACGTTGACCTCGTAGACGTTCTTGAAGTCGTCGACGTGCTCCTCCGTCGGCTTCGGGAGGTTCTCAAGCGGCCGGAACGTGATCGTGTTGACGCCGGCGTTGTTGACCAGGACGTTGAGGTGACCGAAGTCGGCTGCGACCTCCGGTGCGAGGGCGTCGATCTGTTCCTGATTCGTCACATCGAGCACGACCGGGCGCACGTCGCCGTCGATGGTGTCGGCGGCCTTCTGGCCGACCTCGATGCTTCGGGTGCCGAGGAGGACGGTGAATCCTTCACGTGCGAGACCGCGAACGATCGCGATGCCGATGCCCTGAGAACTGCCAGCAATGTCGATTTTCCGGATCCAGATGGTCCTACGAGCGCCGTCACACGACTGTGATCGAACGTGGCAGAGAAACCCTGGAACACCGTGACGCCACCAAAGGCGACTGTTGCATCGTGCACTTCTATTCGCACGTCTTCGTCACCGTTTCACCCAGAGTCAGAGGCTGCAAAACGACGTCGTTGCCGATGAGGTCTGCCGGCACCAGCGCGACACCCAGCTCGCTTGCTTCTTTCGGTTCTACATCCACGGCGCGAGGCCGAGACCTCTCGGGCGACGGCGCGGTGAGAAACACGCATGTGGCCCCTCCATCCGAGGTGAAGAGCGCCGAGCGTGGCACGGCTCCGTAGGTCTCAGCTTGCGCGTACTCGAGGAAGAGGCCAGATACCGTCATGTTGGACCCGTCCGTGGCGATCGAATCCGCTGGGAGTGTCGCGTCACTGACCGCTTGCCGCACAAGGTCGAGAACGGTGCTTGCCGTACCAGCATCCAACTCAAGGCCCGGCACGTCATACCGGCCGGTGCCCAGAGCCATCGTCACGGGGTGGCCCTCGAAGATTTGTGGCGAGGTGTTCGCATCGGTCAGCTTGAAGAACGCGGTTTCTATAGGAGGGGTTCCTTCAAATATTGCCCCGTCAGGAGCAACAGATAAGGGCTCCCGGCTCCCACGCGATGGTGCCGAGCACGCTGAAGAGGAAGAACCCGCACAGACCGACGACGAGCGTCCGCCGCCTCCCCCAGATGTCGCCGAGCCGTCCACCGAGCAGCATGAAGCCGGCGAAGGTCAGCAGGTACGCGTTCACCACCCAGTGGAGCTCGGCGGAACCGAAGCCGAGGTCTCCGGCGATCGCAGGCAGTGCGACGTTCAGGAGCGCCACGTCGAGCGCGACGAGGAACTGAGTGATGAACACCGTCGCGAGCAAGGCGGCGGGTCTGGACACGGCGGACGGAGAAGATGTCACGGGGACCTTTCGATGGTGTCTGCGGTCGTCGGTCGATGTCGACCGAGACGCGATTCGTACGCGTACGATTCGTACATATACGAAAATCTAGTATCGTGTTCTCTACACCGGCAACCCTTGACGCTGAAGGCAACACCCATGACCGAACGGCAGAAGATCGACCGGGCCACGATCATCGCCGCAGCGCGGCAGCTCCTGGAGTCCGACGGGCTTGAGGCACTCAGCATGAGACGACTCGCGAAAGAACTCGATTCGAAGCCGATGACGCTCTACCACTACGTTCCAAACAAGTCCGAGTTGTTGTCGCAGGTTCTGAGCGATGTCGCCTCATCGATCCAGTGGTCCGTGCCGAGCGGCGCACCCCGCGAGCGGATGATCGATATCACCATGGACATGGCGGATCGCCTTGCCGAGATCCCCTGGATTGTGCCGATCCTGCGCAACGCAACCCACATCGGCCTTCCGGCACTCGCTCTCACAGACAGATTCCTGGCGGCCGCACTGGAGGCTGGAGCAAGCAGACTGGAAGCGGTCTCACTGTGGCGCTCGACCTGGTGGCTCGTCTCCTCGGAACTGCTCTTCCGCGCAGATACCCACGCCCGTCAGGCCGGCGGCGGCCTCTGGCACGAACGCGTCACACCAGACGAACTAACCGAAATGCCGACCGTCCTCGAGCTTGTCACCGATTGGGCCGACCTCTCCTCCGCCTACGACTTGCGCACAGCGGTCGAAGCGCAGATCGACGGGGCACTGCTGCGCATACTAGGCACCACGTAGACACTCATCAAAGACACGGAGCTCGCTGTCTCCGAAGGGCGTGCGCGCGACGTTCGCGGACCATGGTCCTTGATGAAGCACTTGGTATGACCGCGTTTGAGGGGTTATCCAGACTGCCGTTGACAGCCAGTCGTATGAGGCACACCGTCATCGCCGGTGGACGTGTCTTTGTAGTGCCGGCGCGCCTGCCGCCGTCCTCACGTGAATCTCTACGCCCTCGGCGACGGTGCGACGTCAACGCTCGCGCTTCTGGCCCGCGTCGCTGCGACCGCGACCATCTCCGACGGGCAGGTATTCGCCGGACTGGCCCGAATCGGAGAGCTGGCCAGGGCTACAGGACTAACAGCGACCAGAGCACCACTCATCGTCGTCGCGGCAGCCGGGGTGACCGCCGGACAACGAGCGCTTCGAGTCGGCTGATCAAGAAAATCTGCATTCGGAAGATGCGGCGCTGGACCAGGATGGCCCAACAGCTGGGTGCCGGGTCACGGAGCTGCCGCGTGCGGAGGCGGCGCGTTCTCCGAGACCAGCACCGACCGGAGCAAGGTGATCCCGATGACGAACTGCCAAAGCATGAATGTGTAGACCGAAGCGCGCTCCCACACACCGTCCGGGAAAAGCCAGTGCTGTGTCAAAACTCCGGCGCTGGCCAGCCCAATAACACCGAGGATCAGTCCCAGTATTCGTGCCGCTCGAGGCAAAGCAGTCCGACGGAACGCTCGCGAAGCACTCATCGCGGCCAAATTACCGCCCGCGATTGCAGCAAACGCGCCAAGCCCGTGGATGATGATCAGACCGTTTTCAGCGTTCTCCGGCGAACCAGGCACCAGCCCCACAAAGACGATCCCTCCGGAATGCAGCATCCCGAATCCTGCGAGGAGCGCCCGCGGTGCGCCGGGTGGGAGGCTCGGCAGCAACAGCACCAACCCGAGCAGGAACAAGACACCAGCGCCGATGAATCCCGCGTTCATCACCTGCGGAATGTGCGATGCGAGCGCGCGGCCTTCGAACTCACCGAAACCTGATACGCCGAGATCGCTGATGTAGAACGTCGCGTAGTTGTAGTCACGGAACGCTGCGGCCGTGATCGCCTCACAGAGAACGTACCAAGCCGGGCCAAGTGCCCAAAGCAGACCGACCGTACGCAGGATCGCCGTGCTGGGCTGCGCGGAGACTGTCATCGCCCTCCTTCGACGCCGGGCTGTGGCCACGGCTCTGCCATCTCACTTCGGGTACGAAGCGACGCCGTCTGGCTCCGATGGAAAGGCGCCGCGGAACAGCACGAAGGCTGACAATCTCCGCCCCTACGATCCCACCACACGGTCATGCTTCAAGTGCAGCGGCGCGCCCCCGGCGGGTACGTGACGTTGAGAATTTGGCCCTAAATCCGGTAGGAACTACCTATGAATAGCTACCCCACCACACACGATCTGGGCCGCATCGACATAGTCACTCTCGACGAAGCCCCTGCCCTGAGTCGGGACGTCCAGCTCGACCTCCCCGCAATCCAGGAAGCATGGCCACACTTCGAGAACTCCTTCGACTCCCTGCAGGGGCGAAAGATGATGGGATTGTTCTACGGGGGCAACAACACTTACCGCATGTCGACCCTTCGCCTGGACCGTGACCACGACAACCCCCTCGGACACGACGAGACCACTGTCCCAGGCGGCCACTACCTCCGCCTACGTCTGCAAGGCGAGGCACCCGCGATCTACGAGAAAATCGCCCCAGCGTTCGACGTGCTGTTCACCAACGCCGACCACGACCCCACGCGGCCCCACATCGAGTACTACCGACGCGAGGGCCAGATCGACTGCCTCGTCCCGATCAACACACCCAACTAACACCCCTACGCCTCAGGCAATCGTCACCGATTCCTGGCAGAAACGCGCCACCTATCGCCGCAACTCTCATTTGCCGGGACGACTTGTCGACAAGCGATCATCTACGGCAGGCGGTCAGTAGCGCTCGATGAGACAGCCCATGCGGGATCAGTTCTGTCCGGTGGGGCAACGGCTCCACGTCTCGATCGAGACTCGTGTCGAGGGCAGCTCTCGCCATCTTCGCTCGATACGACAGCGTGCTTGGCGCCGACACCGACGCGATCAACCGATCGATCGACGACGTAACCGGCAACGGTCGGCTCTGTTCTTCGACGAGCTGCACGCGCGCGACTCCGGCTTTGGGCGCCTCGATGACTGTTCACTCGGGGCTGTATGTGCGCAGAAGCTCCGGGAGGTCCACCATGGAGGTAAACACAGTGGCACCCTCGTCCTCGAGCCATTCTCGAGGGGTGAGGCCGCCTGCGTAACCGAAGGCGACCATGCCTGCCGCGCGTGCAGCGCGAACGCCGTACTTGCTGTCCTCGATGACAACGCAACGGGTCGCAGGAACGCCCATCTGTGCGGCTGCGTACAGGAACAGATCGGGCGCCGGCTTGCCGTGCGTGACTTCTGACGCGCTAAAGATGCGGCCATCGAATCGCGTGTGCAGGTTCGTCAGTCCCAGCGTCGTCCGCAACTTCTCATGGCTACCGCTGGACGCGACGCAGGTCATGATGGAGATCTCCGCCAAAGCGGACTCGATACCGTCGACCTGCTGCAAGCTCGACTCGAAAGCATCGAAGAACCACGGCTTGTACTGCTCGTCCCAGTCGGGAGGCAGCTGGTGGCCCAGATGCTCCTCGAGGGCAGCGGTCAAGGCGGCAGCGGACTTGCCCATGAACCGTTCGACGACTTCCTCCGTCGTCAAATGCAAGCCGAACTCAGCAAGGATGCGCCTGTCCACCTCAACGGCGAGGACCTCGCTATCGACAAGAACGCCGTCGCAATCGAAAATAACCAGATCGAATCTCTCGTTCACGGCCCCACTCTGCCAGGCTCTCTAGGTGTATAGGGGAGATCGAATCGAGAGGCCACCCACTGCACATCTTCCCCGAGCCCGTTCGGCGAGGTGAGCTACATCTAGTTTCTGTTGTAGAAGTCGGTGAATTCAGCCGTCTCGTTACTGTTGCCGCGGAAGACCGAGCCGTTGACGATGACCGTGGGCACCTGGGTGATCGCGGTGGTCTCCCGAGTGGCAGGTAGCGGCCCGTTCAGGGCATCGAGCGTCTCGGCATCGACCCATGCCTCATACTGCGCCAGTGTGTCAGCCGGCACGGTGGCACCCATGCTCGATGCGAGCTCCTGCAGTTGCTCCGCCGTGAGACCGGCAGTGTTCTCCGCGGGTTGGTGCTCGTACAGTGCGACGAGGAAGTCCCTCGCTTGATCAGGCGAGCCGG
>Ga0308160_10002156_pt1 | contig 24662 bp, 27 predicted proteins | sample PhyFR1_FD_201036 | JGI IMG/M metagenome (GOLD analysis project Ga0308160, IMG submission 201036) | Phyllosphere microbial communities from UC Gill Tract Community Farm, Albany, California, United States - DLSLF.R1 | ecosystem: Host-associated > Plants > Phyllosphere > Unclassified | place: USA... | reverse complement strand
CCGGCCATGCCGCCGATCGCCAGCAGGCGGTGGGTGTCCCAGAACAGCACGATCACGAACAGCGCCACAAGCATGAAGGCGCCGGCGCCCAGGAAAGCCGCGAACAGCGTCCAGGCCGCAAAGCCCAGCACGCGCTGCGCTTCTTCCTGCGCCTCGACGGCTGCCAGCGCCAGGCGCGTGCGCACCATCGCCAGCAGTGTGGCGCCGATCCGGCCCAGCGTCTCGGTGACCGCCATCAACGGCGGTTGATCAGCAGGCCCAGGATGACGCCGGCAACGGCGCCGATGCCCACGGCTTTCCAGGGATTGTCCTTGACGTAGGTGTCGGTCGCTTTCGCAGCGGCTTTCGATTTCTCGACAACTTCCAGGTTGGCCAGGCCTTCCTTGGCGCTGCTCAGCGCACCCTCGAACTTGGCCTTGGCCGCTTCGAGCTGTTCACCGGTCAGCGAGCCGCCGTGGCGCAGCCAGGCTTCCGCGTCCAGGATCACGGTCTTCAGGTCGGCCAGGAGCTGGTCGCGGGCGCCGGTCTGGGTCGGGATTTTTTCCATCATGTTTTAGCCTCGTAATAGGGAGTGATTGGCCGCTGCCTTGCCGGCAGAACGGAGATTTGTATTTCGGACAATATTATCCTAATGCATAGTCTAACGCGACACCGGCAAAAAGGGCCGCACCCAACCAATTGTTGTGGCGGAAGGCGGCGAAGCAGCCCATGCGGTCGCGGTTGCGGATCAGGGTGTAGTGGTACAGCGCCATGCCGGCCGCCACCGCCACGCCGCCGACGAACCACCAGCGCAGTCCCAGCAGCCAGCCGCAGACCAGGTCGATCGACAGGGCCACGCCGTAGCACAGCATGACGGCGGCCACGTCGTAGCGCCCAAACGTAATGGCCGAGGTGCGCATGCCGATCTTGAGGTCGTCGTCGCGGTCGACCATCGCGTATTCGGTGTCGTAGGCCACGGCCCAGAACACGTTCGCCGCCAGCAGCCACCAGGCCACCGCCGGCACCTGGCCCTGGATGGCGGCGAATGCCATCGGGATGCCGAAGCCGAAGGCGATGCCGAGGTAGGCCTGGGGAATCGCGAAGAAGCGCTTGAAATAGGGGTAGGTGCCGGCCACGATCACGGCCACCACCGACAGCTGCTTGGTCAGCGTGTTCAGCGGCAGGATCAGCAGGAAGGAGACGATGGCCAGCACGGCGGCGACCATCACCGCTTCCCAGGCCTTGATGCGGCCGCTGGTGACCGGGCGGTCGACGGTGCGCTTGACGTGGCGGTCGAAGTCGCGGTCGGCATAGTCGTTGATGGCGCAGCCGGCCGAGCGCATCAGGGCGGTGCCGAGCACGAAGATCAGGACCACATGCCAGGGCGGCGTGCCGCCGGCTGCCATCCATAGCGCCCAGAGGGTGGGCCAGAGCAGGAGAAGAATACCGATCGGCTTGTCGGCGCGGACCAGCCGAAAATAAAGCGCCAGCTTGTTCATGGAATCGCGGTCTTGGTGTGCAAGAATATTGTGTACAAGACAGCGATTTTACCGGAGTCGTGGGGCCAGCATTGCTGTATCGGACTTCGGAGGGCGTAGGGTGGGGTCATTGATGCCGGGGGCATCAATGACGTGCCCACGCGGTCTGACCATTTGAACAGACGTGACATTGTTTTCGACATGCAACCGTGGCACCGCGTGGGCACAGGTGCCCACCCTACAACGGCAAACCCCGATGACGATTACGCCGCCTTATCGAGCGCCAGCATATCCACGCCCGGCAAGTCGCACTCCGCCACCGCATTCACGATCGCATCGATCGCCGCCCGCCGCGTAAAACTCTTGCGCCACACGATCACCACGCGCCGCGACGGCGCCGGCTTCGAGAAAGGAACAAACGTGAGCATGCCATTCGGGTCTTCCATGTCGCGCACCGAGGCGCGCGGCAGTACCGTGAGTCCAATCCCGCTGGCCACCATGTGGCGGATCGTTTCCAGCGACGAACCCTCGAAGGTGCGCTGCATGCCGTTCCCCGGCGACGAGAAGCGCGCCATTTCCGGGCAGACTTCCAGCACCTGGTCGCGGAAGCAGTGGCCGCTGCCCAGCAGCAGCATGGTTTCCGCCTTCAGGTCGTCGGCCGCGATTTCCTTGCGCTTGGCCCAGGGGTGGGTGCGCGGCATGGCCACCACGAACGGTTCGTCGTACAGGGTCTGCATCATCATGCCGTGGTCGGGCAGGGGCAGGGCCATGATGGCGGCGTCGAGCTCGCCCTGGCGCAGCAGCTCCAGCAGCTTGACCGTGAAGTTCTCCTGCAGCACGAGCGGCATCTGCGGCACGTTGTCGATCAGGTTCTTCACCAGTGGCGGCAGCAGGTAGGGCCCGATGGTGTAGATCACGCCCAGGCGCAGCGGGCCGGCCAGCGGGTCCTTGTTCTGCTTGGCCAGTTCCTTGATGGCGGCGGTCTGCTCCAGCACGCGCTCGGCCTGGGCCACGATCTGGGCGCCGACCGGCGTGACCGAGACCTCGGACCCGCCGCGCTCGAACAGCGTCACGCCCAGCTCGTCCTCGAGCTTCTTGATGGCGACCGACAAAGTGGGTTGCGCCACGAAACAGGATTCGGCGGCGTGCCCGAAGTGTTTGGCGCGGGCAACGGCGACGATATATTTCAGCTCGGTAAGTGTCATGGGCGTATGGTAGTCGAATTGCAGGTCTGCAATGAATATCCTGCCAAAGTGGCGAAGTCAGCCACAGAAAGTGTATTTTACCGGTAATCTTAGTCGATATAATTGTCGGGCGGGCGGATATCGTATTGACGCTTTCTCGCCCAGACCAGAAAGGCACGCATGAGCAATCCCTTCGGCCCGGCGGAAGCCCAGGCCTATATCCACAAGCTGCTCACTGTCATGTTCCAGCAGGGTGGCTCCGATCTCTTCATTTCCGCCGATTTTCCGCCCAGCATGAAGCACCAGGGCAGCATGAAGCCGATGAGCCAGCAGCGCCTGTCGGGCGAAGTCACGCGCGCCCTGGCGCTGTCGCTGATGAACGAGCGCCAGCGCGCCGAGTTCGAGGCCGAGATGGAGTGCAACTTCGCGATCTCGCTGCCTGGCGTCTGCCGCTTCCGCGTCAACGTGTTCGTGCAACAGCAGAGCGTAAGCATGGTCGTGCGCACCATTGCCTCGGAAATCCCGAACTTCGAAAAGCTGGAACTGCCCGAGGTGCTGAAGGACGTGGTGATGACCAAGCGCGGCCTGGTGCTGGTGGTCGGTGGAACCGGTTCCGGCAAGTCGACCACGCTGGCGGCGATGATCGACTACCGCAACAGCAATTCGGCCGGCCACATCATCACGGTCGAAGACCCGGTCGAGTACGTGCACAAGAACAAGAGCTGCCTGGTGACGCACCGCGAAGTCGGCGTCGACACCCACTCCTGGCACAACGCCCTGAAGAACACGCTGCGCCAGGCGCCGGACGTGATTTTGATTGGCGAAATCCGCGACACCGAGACCATGGAGCACGCGATCGCGTTTGCCGAAACCGGCCACCTGTGCCTGGGCACGCTGCACGCGAACAACGCCAACCAGACCATGGACCGCATCATCAACTTCTTCCCGGAAGAGCGGCGCAACCAGCTGCTGATGGACCTCTCGGCCAATCTGCGCGCCATCGTCTCGCAGCGCCTGGTGCGCACCGAGGACGGCACGGGCCGCAAGGCCGCCATCGAAATCCTGCTGAACACCCCGACCATCAGCGAGATGATCCTGAAGGGGAACTTCCACAGCATCAAGGAGATCATGCAGAAGTCGCGCGAACTCGGCATGTGCACCTTCGACCAGGCGCTGTACGAGCTCTACAACAAGGGCTACATCAGCTACGACGAAGCGCTGCGCAATGCCGATTCGGCGAATGGCCTGCGCCTGCAGATCAAGCTCTCGGGCGACCGCCGCGAACCGGGCGAGGAAGGCGGCGGCAAGTCGCCGACGCTGTCGATGGCGCTCGAAGAAGAACCGGAAGACCCTGCCAACCCTGTTTAACGTTTATGCCAAATTTCGAAAACAAGATCTGCTCGCGCGCCGAGCTCAAGGCGCGCGTGGCCGCGCTGCCGAAACCCGTGGTGCTGACCAACGGCGTGTTCGACATCCTGCACCGTGGGCACGTGACCTACCTGGCGCAGGCGCGCGAACTGGGGGCGTCGCTCGTCGTCGCAGCAAATACCGACGCCTCGGTCAAGCGCCTGGGCAAGGGCGACGACCGGCCCCTGAATACCCTGCACGACCGGATGGCGGTGCTGGCGGCGCTGGAATCGGTGAGCCTGGTGGTGGAGTTCGACGAAGACACGGCGCTGGAAACGGTGCTCGAAGCGCGTCCGGACATCTATGCCAAGGGCGGCGACTACGTGATGAGCGCGATTCCGGAAGGGCAGGCGGTGCTTGCCTATGGCGGGCAGGCGGTGGCCATCGATTTCGAGCATGACCGCTCGACGACCAAGCTGCTGACCAGGGTCAGGGCGGGCTAGGCGATGCAAGACAAACACCACGATCCGCGCTTCGAAGCGCTATTGGTCTTCCTGGCAAAGGTGCCTGGCATTACGCCCGGCATCGGGTGCGACATCGATCCCGATGGGCACTGGTGGGTGAAGTTCGGCATCGATATCGCGCACCCCCTGGCCTGGCATGTCGTCCAGGAATTCGGCCACGTACTGAATTACCTGTCGCTGAACGAGCCGCTGCCGAGCCGCTTCCTGCCTGTATCGGCGCCACCCTACATGAATGGCGGGCCGGCAGATTTCCTGGCCTGGATCATCGAGAATACCCATCCGGCATTCACGCCTGCGCTGGCGGCCGAGTGGCTGGAGGGCAGGTTGCCACAGCCGGTCGACGATCTGTCGCAGTGGGTGACCGATCATGACGACGATTGAGCAGCCTGGCCGGCTGAAAGGCTTGCCGGCCTCGCGCCCCGGGCGCGGCGCAGGCCCTGGCACCCATGGGAGCGCCGCATGCAAAGAATGGTCGGACTCCTCCTGCTGATTGCCCTCGGCGCGTACGGCGCCGCCTGCCTCGCGCTGTATTGGATGCAGGCTTCCTTCATCTATTATCCGCCCGCTACGCCGATGTTCCCGGCACCACGCACTTCGACACTGGCGGTACCCGGCGCCGAGGTGAAGGTATCGGAACGGCCCCTGCCGGGGAACCGCGCCGTGATTTACTTCGGCGGCAATGCCGAGGATGTGACGATGAGCCTGCCCCTGCTGGACGAGGCCTTTCCCCGGCACGCGCTGTACCTGCTGCACTATCGCGGCTACCTGGGCAGCACGGGCAAGCCGGGCGAAGGGGCGAATGTGGCGGATGCGCTGGCGCTGTTCGACCGGGTGGTGGCCGAGCACGGCGAGGTAACGCTGATCGGGCGCAGCCTGGGCAGCGGCATCGCGGTGCAGGTGGCAAGCCTGCGCCCGGTGAAAAAACTCATTCTGGTAACGCCCTACGACAGCCTGCAGGAGATCGCCGCCGCGCATTTCCCGTATTTTCCGGTGCGCTGGCTACTCCGCGACAAGTACGAATCCTGGCGCCACGCACCGCGCGTGACGGCGCCGACCCTGCTGCTGGCAGCCGAACACGACGAGATCATCCCGGCGAGCAGTACGCGGCAATTGCTGGCACGCTTTCCACGTGGCGTGGCGACCATGACCGTGATCGGCGGGGCAGGCCATAACACGATTTCCGAGATGCCCGCTTACCTTCGCGCGCTCCAGGATTAACGGCGGGCGCTGTTTGCAACGCGTGCGATGGTGTCGGCCAGCAGGTCCGGCGGCACCGGTTTGACCAGGTGGGCATCGAAGCCGGCTTCGCGCGACAGGCGGCGGTCCTGTTCCTGGCCGTAGCCGCTCACCGCCACCAGCGCGCAGCCGGCGCAGTTCGGCAGTTGCTGCAAGGCGCCTGCCAGTTCGTGCCCGCTCATGTCGGGCAGGCCGATGTCGAGCAGGATGATGTCGAATCGTCCCTCTCCGGCCCGCGCCAGCGCTCCTTGCGCCGAATGCTCGACCGTCACCTTGTGCCCGGCCGTTTCCAGCAGCATGCCCAGCGTCTGCGCGGCGTCGACGTTGTCGTCGACCACCAGGATGCGCAGGGGGCCGAGGGAGGCCGGAGCAGCGGCGGCGGCCGGCGCCGCCACCGCGCTCCCGGACGCCGCCAGCAGCGGCAGGCGCACCGTGAAGGTGCTGCCCTGGCCCTGTCCCGCGCTGTGCGCCTCGACCGCGCCGCCATGCAGCTCGACCAGCTTCTTGACCAGCGCCAGACCGAGTCCGAGCCCACCCTGGGCGCGGTCCGGCGTGCGCTCGGCCTGGGTGAACAGATCGAACACCACCGGCAGCAGGTCGGCGCCGATGCCGATGCCGTTGTCGCGCACCTGCAGGACCGCCATGCCGTCGTGGCGCGCCAGGGACACGTGCAGTACCCCGCCATCGGGTGTGTACTTGGCCGCGTTGTTGAGCAGGTTGGCCGCCACCTGAACCAGGCGGGTACGGTCGCCGCACACAGTGAGTGCTTCGGGCGCGATCTCCAGCGTCAGACTATGCTTGCGCGCGTCGATCACGGGCTTGATCTGCTCGGCCGCTTCGCGCAGCACGGCGCCCAGTTCCATCGTGGTCTGGTTGATGGTGACCAGGCCGCGCGTGACGCGCGAGACGTCCAGCAGATCGTCGACCAGGTGCGTCATGTGCGCGACCTGGCGGCTGATGACGCCGCTGACATCCCTGATGCGCGGGACGTCGGCGAACAGCACGCGCAGCAGCTGGGCGGCGCTGCTGATCGGCGCCAGCGGGTTGCGCAGTTCGTGGGCCAGCATGGCCAGGAATTCGTCCTTGCGCTGGTGCTCGCGTTCCAGGCGCGCCTGTTGCCGGTGCAGGCCGTCGAGCATGCGGTTGATCGAGCGCGCCAGGGTGATGGTTTCGCTGCTGCCGGCCAGTTCGGCGCGCGCCGCGCCGATGCCTTCTTCGCCGAGCTTGCCGGCAAACTGTTCTAGCTGGCGCAGGTCCTGGGTCAGGCCGAGCGAGAGGCGCGAGCCGAGCAGGAACACGATGACGGCGAACGCCAGCGTCATGCCGCCGATCAGGCCGTACTGCGTCCACGGCGTTTCCAGCGGCTGGCCGACGTCGGACACGTCGATCTTCATCATCAGCCCGAGGTGCCGGAATGCCTCCGGCGCCGGCACCGGCACTTCGCCCGCATGGGTGCCGGGCTGCGCCTCCCAGGCCAGCACCGAGGAGGCGATCGGGCGCAGGTCCTGCAGGCGGATCTTGTAGACCAGCGCGCCTTCGGGCGTGTTCGTGCGCGAATAGCGCAACAGGTTGACGCCGACCAGTTCCGGGCCGCCGGGGCGGTCGAAAATGGCCGCGCTTTCCACGCCGGCGTCGATGCGCGTGCGCAGCCAGGCCAGCTGCTCGCTATCGAAACGCTCGAAACCGTTCCCGGCGATCGGCTTGCCTTCGAAATCGGTGAACAGTACCTGGACCGGAATGCCGTTGATCTGGCGCAGGCTGTTCAGGAAGGGCGCCAGGTAGGTCTCGCGCCCCGCGCTGTCGACCAGGCCGGTGGCCAGGATCGGGCTGTCGGCCACGTCCTTCATGCGCGACGCCAGCGTGGCGAGGGTATTGCCGACCGTGCGCGCGTTGAACGCGGTTTCGCGCTGTTGCAGCAGCTCCACCGCGGCGGCATGCTGGCGGTTCACCAGCCACAGCGACGCGGCGGCCACCAGCAGCACCGCCACCGCGGTCAGGATCGCCGACGCAATCGCAAAGCGCCGCGTGAGGCTGCCGGCCTGGAGCGTGGTCCACATGGTCAATCGCTTGTCGGCACCAGCACGCCGTCTTTCCGGTAGCGCGCTATCAGGAGTTCGCGTTCGCCCAGCGCTTCATGGCGCGTGGGCGAGAAGGGCGGGGCGTAGTGCTTGATCAGGCCGCGGTGCTCGCGTACTTTTTCCAGCGCGTCGCGCACGGCCTTGCGGTCGACCGTGCCGGCCAGGTCGATCGCCCTGGCCAGGATGTGCATCATGTCGTAGGCATGGGCCACGCCCACCGGCCCGTCGATGTCCTCGATGCGGCGAATCGGCGACACCGCCGCCAGGGCCGTCATGAAGCGCGCCAGCGGTTTCCTGTCGGCCTTGAAGAAGGAAAAGGTCTGGATCACGGAAAAATCCACCTGGTGCAGGGCCGGGCCGGCCTGGCGGGTGAATTCGCCGCCGGTCACGCCCCAGTGGCTGAGGATGGGCATGCGTTCGGCCGGCGGCAGGGCGGCCACCTCGCGCACCAGCACCGCCGCTTCGTCGTCGTTTGCCACCAGCACGATGGCCTGGGCGCCGGCAGCGCGCAGCGCCTGGTAGCGCGCCACCAGGGTCTGGTCGCGCCAGTTGTACCAGGCGGTCTGGACGATGTGGATGTCCTTGTTCGTCTCGACGAACCGCTCGGCCGCCGCCAGGTTGCTGCGGCCCCAGGACGTGTTCGTCAGCAGCAGGCCGACCTTGCGCAGGCCGCGCTTGCGCGCCGTGCCCAGCAGCTTGGGCATGGCCAGGCTGTCGCGCAGCGACAGGCGGTACACGTAATTCGGGCGCATGCCGTTATCGACGATCATGTCGGCCGACGACCAGGCCGCCATGAACAGGGTTTTGGTCGCCTTCAGGGTCGGCAGTTCCTCGATGACCACCGGACTGAAGCGTCCGCCGAACACGGCGACCAGGTCCGGCGTGCGTGCGAATTCCTCGATGTTGCGGATGCCGCGTGCGGGAATCGAGCGGTGGTCCCTGTTGACGAGTTCCAGCGGCCGGCCGCCGAGCACGCCGCCGGCGCGGTTGATCTCGCCGATGGCGGTGCGCAGGCCCAGTTCCACGGCCTGGGCCGAGGTGCTGTTATCGAGGCCGAACTCGGCGTCGAGGCCGATGCGTACCGGCGCCGGCGCGGCCTGCGCAGGCAGGCAGAGCGCCAGGAAGGCAACCAGGATGGCGCTGCCCAGCATGGCAGCGAACAATTTGCGCGGACGGGAGGTGGACGAGGTTCGCATAGCGGTCCGGAAAAATGGTCCGCTATTGTAATCTGTAAATGTTTTATGACCAGACACGGCTGTGCAGCACAGCCCCCGCTGTTCAGGCGCCGCCGGCGTAGCCGTTCTGGCGCCAGGCTTCGTAGACCACCACGGCGACCGTGTTCGACAGGTTCAGGCTGCGGTTGTCGGGCATCATCGGCAGGCGGATGCGCTGGGCGGGCGGGAAGCTTTCGCGCAGGGCCGGGTCGAGGCCGCGCGATTCGGCGCCGAACACGAATACGTCGCCCGGCTTGAAGTCGACCTTCGCAAACGGCGAGGAGCCGTGGGTGGTCATGGCGAACATGCGCGATGGGTCGGGTTGGGTAGCGGCCAGGAAGGCGTCCCAATTCTTGTGCACCTTCATGGTCGCGTAGTCGTGGTAGTCGAGGCCGGCGCGGCGCATCTTGGCGTCGTCGAGCGGGAAGCCGAGCGGTTCGACCAAGTGCAGCTGCACGCCGGTGTTGGCGCACAGGCGGATGACGTTGCCCGTATTCGGCGGGATTTCAGGTTCGACCAGGACGACATGGAACAAGTGCTTCTCCTTATTAATGTGGGGGCGTGCGGGCGAACACCAGGTTCGACACGCGCGCCGCGCCGGCCCGCTTCAGCGTGGCCGCGATTTCATTCAATGTGTGGCCGCTGGTCATGACGTCGTCGACGACGCCGATGTGGCGGCCCTGTATCTTTCCCAGCGCATCGTCGGCGACCTCGAATGCACCGTGGATATTGCCTGCGCGTTCGCTCGGCGCCACGCCGGACTGGGCGGCCGTGTCGATGGCCCGCACCAGCAGGCGCGGCTCCAAGGGCGCGCCGAGCGCCACGGACAGCGGCCGGGCAATTTCCAGCGCCTGGTTGAAGCCGCGCTCGACCAGGCGGCGCGGCCCCAGCGGCACCGGGCACAGCAGCTCGGGCAGGGGCCAGCCGGGCTGGGCCAGCACGGCATCGACCATGCGTGCCGCGAACCAGGGCGCGAGCGGCAGCTGGGCGCCGAACTTCAGGCGCAGCACCAGGGAATCGAGCGGCGCGGCGTAATCGGCGGCGGCCAGCGTGGCGTCGAACGCCGGCGCCGTGGCGATGCAGCCGGCGCAGCGCTGGCCGGCGTGTTCATGGGCGCCGAGCGGATTGGCGCAGCAGGGGCAGCGCGCGCCGCCCGGGGCCGCATGGTCCCGCTGGCAGGGCAGGCAGACGACGGCGCCGGCGGTTTCGCCGCACAGCGCGCAGGAACAGGGCAGCAGCGCGTCGATCAAGGCGCGCGGCCAGCGGTAGCTCCACAGTCGCAGGCGCCCGGTCATCGGCTCGACATCCTACAAACATGTACACTCCCGCCATTATCTCATTTGAACGCAATAGAATCATGGCATCTCCCCAATCCCCGTCGAAAATGAGCGCGCCGATCGACCAGGAACGCGTGCGCGCCCTGTTCGCCGATCCGGCCCGTGTGGCGCCGGCCGACTTCCTGCGCCGCGAGATCGCCAGCCGCATGCACGAGCGCCTGTCGCTGGTGAAGATCGTGCCCCAGCGCGTGCTCGATGCCGGCTGCGGCACGGGGCCGGACCTGGGCGTACTGCAGAAAACCTACCCGGCTGCCCACATCGTCGGGCTCGATGCCGCACCCGGCATGCTGGCGCAGGCGGGCACGCCGGCGCCGGCGCCGCGTTCGCTCGGCTCCATGCTCAGCCGCTTGATGCCGGCCAAGACCGGCGTCGACCTCGTTTGCGGCGACTTCGGCACCCTGCCGTTCGGCCCGAACTCGCTCGACCTGGTGTGGTCGAACCTGGCGCTGCACTGGCACCCCCAGCCCGACCGCGTGTTCGCCGAGTGGCGCCGCGTGCTGCGGGTCGAGGGCTTGCTGATGTTCTCCAACTTCGGGCCGGATACGTTCAAGGAACTGCGCACGGCATTCGCCGCGATCGACGAAACGCCGCACACGCTGCCGTTCGTGGACATGCACGACTTCGGCGACCAGCTGGTGGAAGCCGGGTTCTCGACGCCGGTGATGGATGTCGAGCGCATCACCGTGACCTATGGAACGGCCGCGGCACTGCTGGCCGATGTGCGGGCGATCGGCGGCAATCCGCTGGCGACGCGGCGGCGCGGGCTGGTCGGCCGCAAGGCATGGGAGCGCATGCTGGCGGCGCTCGAGGCGCAGCGCGGGGCGGACGGCAAGATTCCGCTCAGCTTCGAGGTGATCTACGGGCATGCCTTCCGGCCGGTGCCGAAGACCACGGCGGCGGGAGAGGCAATCATCCAGTTCCGGCCGCGCAAGCCGTGACGCCGGCTGATGCGCGTGCGCGCCACATGCATGCGGCATGGCAAGGATTTTCCTTGAATAAAAATTAGCGATTTGAGTATAATCAATAACTATTTTTTCGCCCCAAGCCCTGTATTCGCTGAAAAACCAGGCAGAAAGGCGCTGAAAATAGAACAATAAAAAGCAGCATCAGCAAGTTCCGCGCCCCACAGTGTGTTTTGCTTTGCTGGTGGCCGCGGTACGGTTATCGTACTAGCGCGTCCACAGAATCGCGTGCCGTCCGGGAGCCACTTGCTGCGCAAGGTTTCGGAGCGGCGGCGGTTCGTTCATGGAATTGCTGACCGTTTAAAAATATTCTTATTTTGGGTGGTTGGGGACAATTCATGACATATGCAAAGCGACTTCACGCCTTGATGCTCGGTCTCGCCGTATCGGCCTGCATCCCGGCGCTGGCAGCCCAGGAAATAACGGGGCGGCCGGTAGAACACCAGTTGAACATGCAAACGCCCGTGACTGGTGTCGGTGCGGATATCTACAGCTTGCACAACTGGATGATGATCGTTTGCCTGGTCATCTTCGTCGCCGTGTTTGGCGTCATGTTCTATTCGGTGTTCAAGCACCGCAAGGACCGCGGCCACAAACCCGCCACCTTCCATGAATCGACCACCGTCGAAATCGCCTGGACCATTGTTCCCTTCCTGATCGTCATCGGCATGGCCCTGCCTGCCACCAAGACCGTCATCGCCCTGAAGGACACCTCGAACGCCGACATCACCATCAAGGCCACCGGCATGCAGTGGAAATGGGGCTACGACTACCTGAACGGCGAGGGCGCGGGCATCAGCTTCCTGTCGAACCTGTCCACGCCGCGCAGCCAGATCGGCGAGCCGGGCGTGGCCCCCACCGCGGCGCGTGGCGAAAACTACCTGCTCGAAGTCGACAACGAAATGGTGGTCCCGGTCGGCAAGAAGATCCGCATGGTCTTCACCGCCAACGACGTCATCCACGCCTGGACCATTCCGGCATTCGCCATCAAGCAGGATGCGATTCCCGGTTTCGTGCGCGACGGCTGGTTCAAGGCCGACAAGGTCGGCGTCTACCGCGGCAACTGCGTCGAGCTGTGCGGCAAGGACCACGCCTTCATGCCGATCGTGGTGCGCGTTGTATCAAGCGAGGATTACACCAAATGGGTCGCCGGCGAACAGAAACGCATGGCCGCGCTGGCCGACGATCCGACCAAGGTCTGGACCATCGACGAACTGAAGACCAAGGGCGAAGCCGTGTACGCCGCCAACTGCGTCGCCTGCCACCAGGCCAACGGCAAGGGCTTGCCGAATACCTTTGCGCCGCTCGACGGTTCGGCGGTCGTGAACGGCGCCAGGGGCCACCAGATCGACGTGCTGCTGCACGGCCAGGACACCCCGGCCTACCCGGGCGCCATGCCGCCGTGGCCGCAGCTGTCGGACACCGACATTGCCGCCGTCATCACCTATACCCGTAACAACTGGTCGAACAAGGCCGCGGAAAACATCGTTCAACCGGCCGAGGTTCTGGCTGCACGTAGCAAGCAATAAGTTTCCCAGGATACTGACATGACTACCAGCACACTCGACCACGTCCACGACGACCATCACGGCCACGACCACGCTCACGACCACCCGCACGGCCTGCGCCGCTGGCTGTTCGCCACCAACCACAAGGACATCGGCACCCTGTATTTATGGTTCTCGTTCGTCATGCTGCTCTCGGGCGGCGTGCTGGCGCTGATGATCCGCACCGAGCTGTTCCAGCCCGGCCTGCAGTTCTTCCGCCCCGAGTTCTTCAACCAATTGACCACCATGCACGGTCTGGTGATGGTGTTCGGCGCGATCATGCCGGCCTTTGTCGGCTTCGCCAACTGGATGATCCCGCTGCAGGTGGGCGCATCCGACATGGCGTTTGCGCGCATGAACAACTTCTCGTTCTGGCTGCTGCCGCCGGCGGCGATCCTGCTGGCCGGCTCCTTCCTGGCGCCGGGCGGGGCCACCGCCGCCGGCTGGACCCTGTATGCGCCGCTGTCCACGCAAATGGGCCCGGGCATGGACATGGCGATCTTCGCCATGCACATCATGGGCGCCTCGTCGATCATGGGCTCGATTAACATCATCGTCACCATCCTCAACATGCGCGCCCCCGGCATGACGCTGATGAAGATGCCGATGTTCTGCTGGACCTGGCTGATCACCGCCTTCCTGCTGATCGCCGTGATGCCAGTGCTCGCCGGGGCGATTACCATGACCCTGACCGACCGCCACTTCGGCACCTCGTTCTTCAACGCGGCCGGCGGCGGCGACCCGGTGATGTACCAGCACATCTTCTGGTTCTTCGGCCACCCCGAGGTCTACATCATGATCCTGCCGGCCTTTGGCATCGTTTCGCAGATCATCCCGGCATTCGCGCGCAAACCGCTGTTCGGCTACGCCTCGATGGTCTACGCCACCGCCTCGATCGCGGTGCTGTCGTTCATCGTCTGGGCCCACCACATGTTCACCACCGGCATGCCGGTGACCTCGCAGCTGTTCTTCATGTACGCCACCATGCTGATCGCAGTGCCAACCGGCGTGAAGGTGTTCAACTGGGTGGCCACCATGTGGCGCGGCTCGATGACCTTCGAGACGCCGATGCTGTTCGCGGTCGGCTTCATTTTTGTCTTCACCATGGGCGGCTTCACCGGCCTGATCCTGGCCGTGACCCCGATCGACATCCAGGTGCACGACACGTATTACGTGGTGGCCCACTTCCACTATGTGCTGGTGGCCGGCTCGCTGTTCGCGCTGTTCGCCGGCTTCTATTACTGGGCGCCGAAATGGACCGGCCACATGTATCCGGAAGGCCGCGGCAAGATGCACTTCTGGCTGTCGCTGGTCACCTTCAACATCACCTTCTTCCCGATGCACTTCCTGGGCCTGGCCGGCATGCCGCGCCGCTACGCCGACTACAACGGCGTGTTCACCGACTGGAACATGCTGGTGTCGATCGGCGCCTTCGGCTTCGGCCTGTCGCAGGTGTACTTCCTGTTCGCCGTCGTGCTGCCGACCATCCGTGGCGGCGCGAAAGCGGAAGCGAAACCATGGGAAGGCGCCGAGGGCCTGGAGTGGACCGTGCCGAGCCCGGCGCCGTTCCACACCTTTGAAAACCCGCCGCTGGTGAAATGATGAATGCCCAACGCAAGCCGCCGCAGAAGGGGAATCTTCGCATCGCCCTGATCCTGGGAGCGATCGCCTTGTTCTTCTTCGCTTCGGTGATCCTCAAGCGGCTCTGGCTGTAAGCCCATGGCCTACGACGAAAGCACGCGCCTGCGCCTGAACCGCTCCACCTTCAAGAAACTGGTGGTGGTGGCGGTGGTGATGTTCGGCTTCGGCTATGCCTTGATTCCGGTGTACCGCCAGATCTGCGAGGTGCTGGGCGTGAACGTGCTGACGCAGAAGGACGGCACGGTCGAACGCCCGGCAAACACGCAGGTGGACACGACGCGCATGGTCACCATCGAGCTCGACGGCAATGCCCAGGGGCCGTGGCGCTTCCGCCCGACCCAGCGCAGCATCCAGGTGCATCCGGGCGAGCTGGCCACCGTCACCTACGAGGTGGTGAACACGCAGGGCAGGGCGGTCAAGGCGCAGGCGATCCCGAGCTACGCGCCGCAATCGGCCACGCCGCATTTCAAGAAAGTCGAGTGCTTCTGCTTCCGCGAGCAGATGATGCAGCCAAACGAGGCGCGCCAGATGCCGGTGGTATTCTTCATCGACCCGGCGCTGCCGAAGGAAGTGAAGAACATCACGCTGTCGTACACCTTCTTTGAGATCGCCGGGGCGGTGGCGGCCAAATGACGCAGCCGCCGCCACCGCGCAAGTCGTCGTTCGGGGCCTCGATGAAGGCGGTGTTCTGGTCCTTCTTCGGGGTGCGCAAGCGCCGCGACTACGAGCACGACGCGGCCAACCTGAATCCCTTTCACGTGATTCTGGCGGCGCTGATCGGGGTGGCGATCTTCATCGGGGTGCTGGTCATGGTGGTACGGTTCGCGGTATCGCAGTAAACGGCAATAACAGGTACAACGTTTTTCAAGCTTCGCAATTCAACGTATTAGAAGAATGATTTAGGAGATGAAGATGAGTGTGTCAAAAACCGCGCCGCACTATTTCGTGCCCGGCCCTTCGATGTGGCCGATGGCCGGCGGCATCTCGATGCTGGTGACCATGGCCGGCGCCTCGGGCTGGGTCAACAGCGCCAGCTGGGGGCCGGCGGTCTGCCTGGCCGGCATCGTGGCCATGCTGGTGGTGCTGTACTTCTGGTTCGGCGACGCCATTGGCGAGTCGGAAGCAGGCCAGTACAGCAAGCGCATCGACTCGTCCTACCGCTGGTCGATGAGCTGGTTCATCTTCTCCGAGGTCATGTTCTTTGCCGCCTTCTTCGGCGCGCTGTTCTATGCCCGCGTGATCTCCATGCCCTGGCTGGCCGACCTCGACCACAAGATCCTGTGGCCCGATTTCGCCGCGCAATGGGGCAACATCGGCCCGGCCGGCACGGTGGACACCTTCAATACCATGGGGCCTTTCCCGATCCCGACGATCAACACCGCGCTGCTGCTGCTGTCGGGCGTGACGCTGACGATTTCGCACCACGCGCTGCGCGCCGGCCACCGCCGCAATACGGCCGTGTTCCTGTTCGCCACCATCCTGCTGGGTGCGATCTTCATGGGCTTCCAGGCCTACGAATACATCCACGCCTACCAGGAACTGAACCTCAAGCTGACCTCGGGCATCTACGGTTCGACCTTCTTCATGCTCACCGGTTTCCACGGTTTCCACGTGACCATGGGCGCGATCATGCTGTCGGTGGTGCTGTACCGCGTGCTGCGCGGGCACTTTACTGCCGATAATCACTTCGGGTTCGAAGGCGCGGCCTGGTACTGGCACTTCGTCGACGTGGTGTGGCTGGGCCTGTACGTCGTTGTGTATTGGCTGTAACGCTGCTTGATTCAACAGGATACGGGGACAGTCGCCTTGGGTGGCTGTCCCCTTTCTATTAGCGGATGCCGGTGGGGGCGATCCAGCCCATCTTGTAGGAGCCGAGCAGGATCAGGAACAGGGTGATCGACAGGCCGACCCGCATCGCCAGCGCCTGCACCGTGCGGTTGCTGCGGCCCTTGTCCTTCATGAGGAAGAACAGCGCCGAGCCGAGGCTGGCGATGATCAGGATGAAGGCGATGGCAACGAAGATTTTCATGGTCGGCACGCAGGATCGAGAAGGAATTCATTGTAATGCGTTTAAGGTTCAGGTTTGGATGGATTCCGTTGTTGGCGACCGTTGTTGTCGTGGCCATCGGGATCGCGTTGGGGAATTGGCAGGTGAGGCGGGCGGAAGAGAAGATTGCGGTGGCGGCAGCAATCGTTGAACAGGGTAAGTTGCCGCCGTTGGTCATCGGAGATCGTGGTGGTGTGCAGGGGTACGACCGCGTGGGCACGAGTGCCCACCCTACCTATCGCCGCATCAGGGTTACCGGCGAGTTCGTACCAACATGGCCAGTTTTCCTCGACAATCGGCCGTATGCGGGCAGGGCCGGGTTTTATCTGGCGATGCCGTTTAGAATAGCGGGTTCGGACCGCCACGTGCTGGTGCTGCGCGGGTGGTTGCCGCGCGATCCGCGCGAGTATGGGCGCGTGCCTGACTATGCCACGCCGGCCGGGACGACCACCGTGGAAGGCATCGTGGTTGCCGGGGCGGGGCACGTGATGCAGCTGGGGACGGCGGCGCCCGTGAAACCGGGCGCGATCGTCCAGAACCTGGAAGTGACGGATGTGGCGCGCGCCAGCGGGCTGCGCCTGGAGCCCTTCCTTGTCCAGCAGACCGGGCCGCAGGTGGCAGGCGACCCCATCGTGCGCGACTGGCCGGCGCCCGATACCGGCATAGACAAGCACCGCGGCTATGCCGTCCAGTGGTATGCGCTGGCGGCAATGGCGGCCTTATTTTTTGTGATCACAGGATTTCGCAGTGGAAGAAAACAAGTTGAGTGAGCCGATGCGCGAAGACGCCGCCGTGCGCCAACGCCGCAGCGGCCGTTGGAAATTGTTTGCCGTGCTGCTGGTCTGCGCCGCACCGCTGATGGCTTCTTACCTGAGCTATTACGTGATCAAGCCGGAAGGGCGCACCAACTACGGCACCCTGATCGACCAGCGCACCCACCCGATGCCGAAGCTGAGCAGCACCACGCTCGACGGCCGCCCGGAAACGCTGGAAAACTATGCCGGCAAATGGATCATGGTGAAGGTCGGCGGCGGCGCCTGCGACAAGGCTTGCCAGGACCAGATCTATGCGATGCGCCAGCTGCGCACCATGCAGGGCAAGAACATGGACCGCGTCGAGCGCGTCTGGCTGGTCACCGACCAGCAACCCATCGACACCATGCTGATCCGCATGTACGACGACATGCACATCCTGCGCGTGAAACCGGAAGAATTGAGCAAGTGGCTGCCGCTGGAGCAGGGCGGCAAAGTCGAGGATCACATCTTCCTGGTCGACCCGCGCAGCAACCTGATGATGCGTTTCCCGAAGAACCCCGAGCCGGCGCGCGTCCACAAGGACATCGCCAAGCTGCTACGCGCCTCGGCCATCGGCTAGAAAGAAGTATGCACCCGTCTACCCTGTTCCAGTTGGCTCTCATGGGCCTGTTCGTTGCCAGTATTCCGCTCACCATGGTCTGGCTGTCGTCCGACGCCAACAAATACCGCAAGCTCGTGTGGGTGATGGCCTTCCTCACCTTCGACCTGATCGTGTTCGGCGGCTTTACCCGCCTGACCGACTCCGGCCTGGGCTGCCCGGACTGGCCGGGCTGCTATGGCGCCGCGAATCCTTTCATCGCCCACGAACAGATCGCCGCCGCTGAGGCACTGATGCCGACCGGCCCGGTCACGAAAGTAAAAGCCTGGATCGAGATGATCCACCGCTACCTGGCGATGGGCATCGGCGTGTTGATCATGGCGCTGATGTTCCAGGCCATCCGCCAGTGGCGCAAGACGAAGCAGGACGCCTTCAAGCCGGCCATGCCGGTGGCGCTGTTCCTGTTCGTCTGCGTGCAGGGTGCGTTTGGCGCCTGGACCGTGACCCTCAAATTGCAGCCGGTGATCGTCACCATCCACCTGCTGCTGGGCATGGCGCTATTGGCCATGCTGGTCTGGCTGGGCGGGCGTGAGGATTACCTGATAAAGCCGCCGGCCCCGAGCCGCGACATCGCCGGGTTGAAGGGCCTGCGCACGCTGGCGCTGGTGGCCGCCGCCGTGCTGGTCGTGCAGATCGCACTCGGCGGGTGGGTAAGCACTAACTACGCCACCCTGGCCTGCGACGAATTCCCCCTGTGCGACGGCAAGTTCATCCCCGAGATGGACTTCGAGCACGGCTTTACCCTGTGGCGCGAACTCGGCAAGACCGCCGCCGGCCACTACCTGCAGTTCTCGGCCCTGGTGGCGATCCACTGGGTGCACCGGAACTTCGCGGTGATCGTCACCCTCGTGCTCGGCCTGGCCGCCTGGCGCGCGATGCGCCAGCCGCAGTTGCGCAAGACCGGCAAACTGATCGCCGCCATCCTGCTTGCACAATTGTTTACGGGTGTGGCAACGGTGTTCTTTGATTTCCCTCTTGCCATTGCCGTGTTGCATAACGCAGGGGCGGCTCTCCTCGTACTGACGGTGACCATGTTAAACTACAAGGTCAAGTACCTTCTCGAAGTGTCGCAGCGCAGCCCCGCGAATGCGGACGTCCCTGCGAACTCGTATCGATGACCACCTCTACCGCTCTCCAACCGACCAGCCGCATCGCCCAGTACTGGACGCTCACCAAGCCCCGGGTCACCCAGCTCGCCGTTTTCTGCGCCGTGATCGGCATGTTCCTCGCCACCGACGGCTTCCCCGGCTGGCGCATCCTGATCGCCGGCACAGTCGGCATCTGGCTGCTGGCCGGTGCCGCCTTTGCCGTGAACTGCCTGATCGAGGCCGAGATCGACGCGCGCATGGCCCGCACCGCACGGCGCGCCACCGCGCGCGGCGAACTCACGCGCAACCAGACCCTGGTGTTTTCCGCCATCATCGGCGGCCTCGGCATGTGGGTGCTGTACGCCTTCGTGAATGCGCTGACGATGTGGCTGACCTTCGTCACCTTCGTCGGCTACGCCGTCATCTACACCATCTACCTGAAGCCGGCCACGCCGCAGAACATCGTCATCGGCGGCCTGTCGGGCGCGATGCCGCCGGCCCTGGGCTGGGCGGCGGTCGCCAACGAAGTGCCGATGCAGGCCTGGCTGCTGGTCCTGATTATTTTCGTGTGGACGCCGCCGCACTTCTGGGCGCTGGCCATGTACCGGCGCGAGGATTACGCGCGCTCGGGCCTGCCGATGCTGCCGATCACCCACGGCATGGCCTACACCGGCCAGCAGGTGTGGCTGTATTCGCTGGCGCTGGCCGCCACGACCCTGCTGCCGTACGCGGTGCGCATGAGCGGCCTGATCTACCTGGTGGCCGCCGTCATCCTGAACGCCGAATTCCTGCGCCATGCCTGGCGCGTGCACAAGCACTACACCGACCAGGTGGCGCGCAAGGCCTTTGCTTATTCGGTCCTCTACCTCTCGCTGCTGTTCGCGGCGCTGCTGGTCGACCATTACTTCAGGTTCTGACGATGAAAAAATTCTTGAGCGTGGCGATGATCGCCACGGCGCTGCTGGTTGCCGGCTGCGACAAATTGTCCTCGCCGCCGGCCTTCCAGAACACCGATCTCACGGGTCTTGACTACGCCAAGGGATTCAGCCTCACCGACCACACCGGCAAGCCGCGCACCCTGGCCGACTTCCGCGGCAAGCTGGTGGTGCTGTTCTTCGGCTATACGCAATGCCCGGACGTCTGCCCGACCACGATGGCCGAGATGGCCGCCGTGATGAAGGAACTCGGCCCATCGAGCAAGGACGTGCAGGTCTTGTTCGTCACGCTCGACCCGGAGCGCGATACCCAGGAAGTGCTGGCCCATTACGTGCCCGCCTTTGACAAGCGCTTCATCGGCTTGCGCGGCACGCCGGAGCAGACGGCGGCGACGGCCAAGGAATTCAAGGTCTTCGTGTCCAAGGTGCCCGGCAGCACGGCGGACAACTACACGGTCGACCACACGGCCGGCAGCTACGTGTTCGACAAGGAAGGCCGCATCCGCCTGTTCGTGCGCCACGGCGGCGGCCCGGCGCCGATCGTTCGCGACCTGCGCCAACTGCTATGATGTGATGGTGTAAACACCATCATTGCAGGGGCGCATGGAACAACGTATCGGAAGAAATTACACCCGCATCGCCACCGTCGTCCTGCTGTCGCTGGGCTGCCTGTTCGTTCTCAAGCCCTTCCTGCCGGCGATCCTGTTCGCGGCCGCCGTCGTCATCTCTTCCTGGCCCCTGTACCTGCGCCTGCTCACGGCCATGCACGGGCGGCGCACGCCGGCGGCGCTGACCATGACGCTCTCGCTCACCCTGCTGGTGATCATCCCGCTGGCGATCGTCGCCTACAACCTGGCCGACGACGTCGCCACCACCTTCGGCCAGATGCGCAATGCGCTCGAGCACGGCGAATTGCTGCCGCCCGAGTGGATCAAGGACATCCCCTTCCTCGGCGACACGATCGACGCCTACCTGCGCGAACTCGTGGCCAGCCGCGAGCAGATGCTGGCCCTGGCCCAGCGCATGATCGAGCCGGCGCGCCACTGGCTGCTGGCTGGCGGCCTGATGCTCGGCACCGGCGTCGTGCAGATGAGCCTGGCCGCTTTCGTCAGCTTTTTCCTGTACCGCGACGGCAAGGCATTGATCAATGTGCTGGCGGTGATGATGGCCAAGGTGATGGGCGAGGGCGCCGAGTCGGTGTCGGACACCATCAGCCAGACCACGCGCGGCGTGATGTACGGCCTGCTGGGCACGGCGCTGGCCCAGGGCCTGGTGGCGGCGGTGGGTTTCGCCATGGCCGGGGTGCCGGCGGTGCCGCTGCTGTCGGTGCTGGTGTTCGTGCTGTCGCTGGTGCCGGTGGGGCCGCCGCTGGTGTGGGGAAGTGCGGCGGTCTGGCTGTTCTCGCAAGGCGAGACCGGCTGGGGCGTCTTCATGGTGATCTGGGGCACGGTCCTGATCAGCGGCGTCGACAACGTGGTGCGGCCGATGCTGATCAGCCGCGGGACCAGCCTGCCTTTCCTGCTGACCCTGCTCGGCGTGCTGGGCGGGGTGATTGCCTTCGGCTTCGTCGGCATGTTCATCGGGCCGGTACTGCTGGCGGTGGGCTACTCGCTGATGAGCGAATGGACCGGCACCCGCGATCCCATCGTGCGCGCGAATAACGAGGTGACGGATCGGTAGGGTGGACGGCTCTACCGCGGTACGAGGTCATCGATGTCGATTGCGCCGTCCACGCGTTCAACAAACGTTGACACCTCGTGCATCGATATTGGGCGTTGCCGCCGGATACCTTATCCAACGCCGGTGGTCGATGCGAACCTGCGTTGAACGCGTGCGCGGCGCAAGCGCTACGTCAGTGCACAGACCCGGGTGTAGCCGACCACCCGACGCCTCCAAGTTGGATCAGGGCCGTTTCGGTTCGGCCAGCAATGCGCGCAGGCGGTCGAAGTCGATCGGCTTGGTGAGGTGGTGGTCGAAGCCGGCCTCGAAGGCCAGCTGGCGGTCGCTGGCCTGGCCCCAGCCGGTGGCGGCGATCAGCAGCATGTCTTTGCCGCCCGGCAGCAGGCGGATGCGGCGCGCCAGCTCATACCCGGTCAAATCCGGCAAGCCGATGTCGAGCAGGGCCACCTGCGGGCGGAAGGTCTCCAGCAAATTCAGGGCGGCAGTTGCCGTGTGCACCGTCTGCGGCGTGCAGCCGCTCATCGACAGGAACATGGCCAGCATCTCGGCGGCGTCGACGTTGTCGTCGACTACCAGCACGCTGGTGGGCGCCACCGTGTCCAGGTTGCCGGCGCTATCGGGTATGCCCTGGACCGGCGCCAGCGGCAGGCGTACCGTGAAGGTGCTGCCCAGGCCTTCGCCGGCGCTCCAGGCTTCCACGGTGCCGCCGTGCAGGGCGACGATGCCGCGTACCAGGGCCAGGCCGATGCCCAGGCCACCCCTCGCCCGCTGCAGCGCCGGTTCCAGCTGCGAGAACATGCCGAAGATCGTGCCCAGCGCGTGCTCGGGAATGCCGATGCCGTTGTCGCGCACGGCGATCACGGCCTGCTCGTTCTCGACGCGCAGGGTGAGCGACACGAGGCCGCCGTTCGGCGTGTACTTGCAGGCATTCGTCAGCAGGTTCACCAGCACCTGGCCCAGGCGGGTGGGGTCGGCGTCGACCACCACGCCCTGCGCCTCGAGGTGCACGTCGAGGGTGTGCGAGGCCGCGCGCATCATGTTGCCGACGTCGTCCACCGCCGCCTGCACGACGTCGGCCAGCGGCACCGGCTCGCGCCGCAGTTCCATGCGGTTCTGGGTGATGCGCGACACTTCCATCAGGTCGTCGACCAGATGCGCCATGTGGCGCAGCTGGCGGTCGAACACGTCCAGCAGCCCCTTCTCGCGCGGCGGGCGCGTGGCATCGAGCTTCAGCACTTCGAGCGCGCTGCGCATTGGCGCCAGCGGGTTGCGCAGTTCGTGCGAGAGCGTGGCCAGGAACTCGTCCTTGCGGCGGTCGGCGTCCGACAGTTCTTCGTTCAGGCTGCGCAGCTGGGCTTCGGCTTCCAGGCGCGCGTCGAGGGCCTGCTCGGCGGTCTTGCGCGCGACCAGCAGTTCGCGCTCGTAGGAGCGGCGCTCGTTCATGGCCTGCAGCGACCATTCATCGAGGATCTGGCCATCCACGGTGCGGCGCACGATGTTCACCAGCACCGGCATGCGCTGGCCGCCGGCGTCGCGTATATCCATCTGCAACTGGCCGACCGAGCCCTGCACCTGCAGGATCGGCAGGCAATGGGTCTGGTGGAAGATGCGGGCGCCGACCGGCAGCCGGTCCTGGATTTTTACCTTGTTTACCAGCGCCGCCCGCGAATAGCCCAGCCAGCGGCACAGGGTGGCATTCACGCGCAGGATGACGCCGGCGGCGTCGGTGACGAGCAGGCCGCAGGGCGCCTGCTGGTAAAGGGTGGCGTCGTCGGGCAGGCCGCTCAAGCGGAGTTCCCCACAACGCCGAGCGCATCGAGGAAGTCGAGTGAAACACGCGCGCTCGCTTCAGGCGCGCTCATGTGCGGGCAGTGGCCGATGTTGCGCACGACCTGCAGGTTGCTGCCTGGCATGTTGCGGTGCATGTACTCGCCGACGTCGAGCGGGGCCAGGGCATCGTCGCTGGCCTGGACGATCAGGGTCGGCACGCGCACGCGCGGCAGGTCGCCGCGCTGGTCGATGGTGAAGCCGACGCGGGCGAAATGGCGCGCGATGTCCGGGTCGTTGCGGCAGAACTTGCTGGTCAGCTCGGCGGTGAGCTGCGGCTGGTCCGGCGCGCCCATGATGATCGGCGCCACGCCGCTCGACCAGCCGAGGTAGTTGGCGTCCATGGTGTCGAGCAGCTCGTCGATATCCTCGTGGGTAAAGCCGCCGCGGTAATCGGTGTTGTTGATATAGCAGGGCGAGGGCGAGAGCATGACCTGCGCCAGGAAGCGCTCCGGCGCCTGGATGCCGGCCAGCATGCCGATCATGGTGCTGACCGAGTGGCCGATGAAGATCACCGGGCCGTCGGCGAATGCATCGATGACTTCGAGCAGGTCGTCGACATGGCCTTGCAGGGTGTTGTACTTCGTGCGGTCGTAGGCCGAGAGGTCGCTGTTGCCGCTACCGACCAGGTCGAAGGCGACGATGCGGTAGCGCTCCTCGAAGGCGGGCGCCAGGAAGCGCCAGACCGTTTGGTCGCAGCCGAAACCGTGCAGGAAGACCACGGTGCGGGTGCCGTGGCCGGAAATCGTGACGTTGTTGCGCTGGCGGACACTCATGCGATGGCTGGAAAGCGGAAGCGGGCGGATGGGATCGATTATACCGGTGCCCGGCCGGTCCGCTTAACTGTGTTCATCCTCGTCCCCGCCGCGTTCCAGGCGCGGAATCACCTTCACCAGCAGGATGCGCGGGCCGTTCGTCTTCTTCACCACCACGTCGAATTTCGGGAATTCGATGCGCTGGCCCTGCTTCGGAATGTCGCCCAGCTTCGCCATCAACAGGCCGCCGACCGATTCGACGTCGTCCAGGCCCATTTCTTCGTTGTCGATGTCGATGCCGAGCAGGCGCTCGAGCGAATAGATCGGCAGGCTGGCCTTGCCGATGTAGGTGCCGTCGGCCTGGGGCAGCCAGTCGTTTTCGTTGAGGCG
>Ga0308160_10002155_pt1 | contig 24663 bp, 40 predicted proteins | sample PhyFR1_FD_201036 | JGI IMG/M metagenome (GOLD analysis project Ga0308160, IMG submission 201036) | Phyllosphere microbial communities from UC Gill Tract Community Farm, Albany, California, United States - DLSLF.R1 | ecosystem: Host-associated > Plants > Phyllosphere > Unclassified | place: USA... | reverse complement strand
AGGTTCCTCTAGCAAAGGCCCTGCTCGATCCACATCCATGTCCAGAGTAGCGCTTGTCGATATCAGCAGAACCTATGCTGTCGTTCGTCACGACGGGCTCGGACGGTGCTGCCATGGGGCGGTTACCGCTGAGTCGAGCGACACCCGGCTTACGGCAAGCGGTCGGCCCGGGCCCCGTCAATGCGCGCGTGCCAGCGGCAGCTCGACCCCTCCGACAGGCTCGACCACCATCAGCAAGCAGCGACAGCTCCCGCTCTGTGCACATCCTCACTCGCTCCAGTCACATCCCTCTGCTGGACCTCATCCTCGTCGATCATGCTCGAGACGGCCCTGACCAAGGCGCTCGGCATCCGCGTGCCCGTCGTCCAAGGTGCGCCCGCTGTCGTCACCCCGGCACCCCTCCGTCCTTCCCTCGTCCTTTTCCTCCCTCCCTCCCCCGCCGCCGCTGAACGAGCCTCGCTCTCTCCTGATGTCGCACCTGACCTGAAAGGCGGCATGCAATGGGTCGGCGTCCCCGAGCTGGCCGCCGCCGTCAGCAACGCCGGTGGACTAGGCCTTTTGACTGCCCTCACGCAACCCACGCCCTCTGCCCTCCGGACCGCCATCCAGCACACTCGGACGCTCACCGACAAACCCTTTGGAGTCAACATCACCCTGCTGCCGTCGATCAGCCCCCCGCCGTATGCCGAATATGCACGCGTGGCGGTCGAGGAGGGCGTGCGGATCTTTGAGACGGCAGGCAACAACCCGGGCGAGCTGATCGGCTACCTGAAGAAGGAGGGTGCGTGGCGCCGCTACCTTCTGCAGGCACACAGTCGTGGCTTCCTAACTTTTCTTCTGGCTTTCTTCCCTCTCGTCTCGCACGCCCTGCCCCTCCGCTCGTCTGTAGGCTGCTACGTCATCCACAAGCTGACCCAGATCCGCCACGCGCTGAGTTCGGAACGCATGGGCGTCGACATGCTTAGCATTGACGGCTTCGAATGCGCCGGCCACCCAGGAGAGAAGGACATTGGCGGGCTCGTTCTGCTCGCACGAGCGGCCATGAGCCTCAAGGTTCCGTTCATTGCCTCGGGCGGGTTCGCAGATGCGGTGAGTCGTCCCATGGCTTCGTTGCAGACTCGTCGGGGCCGAGGGTCAGCGTCGTCGATGACAGGCCGCTGACAGCCGCCTTCTTCGGCCTATCGGGTAGCGCGGGCTCGTCGCCGCCCTCTCGCTCGGCGCCGCCGGTGTCAACATGGGTCCGTCGAGCTTGTAGCATCTGATCTGCACCCTGGACTGACCCGCAGTGCTGCTGTCATTCCGCTTCGGCCCCCTTCATCAGGAACGAGGTTCATGTGCACGGTCGAGTCTACGATACACCCTCGCATCAAGCAGGCCATCGTCGACGCGACCGAGGCCGATACGACCCACATCTTCCGGACGCTCAATAACACGGCCCGCGTCTTCAAGAACAAGGTCGCAGACGAGGTCGTCCGGCTCGAACGGCGGCCGGGTGGCGCCAAGTTCGAAGACCTGCGCGAGCTTGTGAGCGGGGCGCGGGGCCGGACGGTCTATGAGACTGGGGATGTCGACGCGGGCGTCTGGTCGGCCGGGGTCTGTGTCGGACTCATCGAGGACGTGCCGACGTGCCAGGTACTGCTCGAGCGAATCGAGCGCGAGGCAGAGGAGATCATCACTGGCCGGTTGGCAGGGATGGTCGTCCCCGCGGTCGGCCCCTCGGGGAAGATGACACCCGCCAAGGCAAAGCTCTGAGGCCCCCTTCACCTCCTCCTCCCTCCCGTTCTACTCGTCGCTCCCCCCTCCTCGCCGCTTACTCGGCAAGTAGATATCTGACTCTCTCGGAGCCATCACCCCGCTCTGCCCCCTCCTCGCTTCGCCCTTGTACTGCATACCTCCCCCCCTCGGACCACCCAAGTCTCACCTGATGCCCATCGACCGAGCTCGCCTCTCCTAAGCTCTCGCTTGCCCTAGCGCGTCTGCAAATAAGTCTTCAAACAGAACGGTGCCAAAGACGACGCCTCGCTCAGTCGTTCGTCCTTGGGAGGCGGGGACTCGGGCTCTCGCTCCACCTCCGCCGACCGAGGTCGACCGTCGTCCCCTTCGCTTTGATCCCCGTCCACGCAGCCGTCCGCTCCATCGCCTCTCCCCTCTGCCGACCGCCATTCCTTCCCGCTGCCTGGCCGCTCCCGCCCGCGGCCGAGGAGGAGGAGGAATTGGGGAAGGAGGGTCGAGGCGTGAGTGAGCCGCTGGCGGCTTTGATGCGTTCGGACAGCCCTCGGGCGGCGGGAGAAAGGGTCGAGAGCGACTTGCGGCCATGAGAGGGCGTCAGGGACGATGGCGACGACAGCGAGGGCGGGAGCATGAGCCCACCCCTTCCTCTACCGTCGAGGGAGAGTGTGTCGAACCGACGACGTTTGGCCGTGTTTCCCAGCGCCGCCGACGAGAGCGAGGAGGTGGTCGACGACAACGGTTTCGCGTTGCTGTTGGTCTGGCTGGCAAGCTTCCGGCCCAGTTGATCCCGCCTGGACGGCGCCCTGATCGTCCAGCCTCCGACCCCCGTGCCCTCGAGCGCACGCGGCGTGGAAAGGAGCGTGCCCCACGTGAGGAGCTGAGCGATCCGCGCTGGTCCGAGGGAGGCCGGCGTCGGCGAGGGGAGGGGCGCGACGAGTGGGTAAGAGCCGACGTAAGGGCGTGGGGTAGCTGACGATAGCGGCCTGTCGTCTAGAGAGAGAGAGAGAGAGAGAGAGAGAGAGAGAGAGAGAGAGAGAGAGAGAGAGAGAGAGAGAGAGAGAGAGAGAGAGAGAGAGAGAGAGAGGGCAATATCGCGTCAGTGACGAGCGCCAAAAGGCAGAGAAGCCGCTCAGCGCAAGAGAGAGAGGAACGGACAGGTCGTCCCAGCAATGGCGGCCGCCACCTCGCTCCTCGTCGGACTCTCGCCCCCGACACTGCTCGCCCCGGCACTAGCAGCTGCAGCACGCCGGTCAGCGACCGAGAAGGCGAAGTCGTCCGGGAGCCGCGTCGCGTCGTGCTTGATTGCACGCGGCGGCCCGGCAAGGATGTCAGCCGAGGACGAGACCGGCCGGGGTGGATCGTGTGGGGACACGTCGACGTCTGGGGAGAACATAAGAGAGTTGCGGGTCTGCGCGCATGAGATGAGAGCGGAAGGATGAGTTTGTCAGCTGGGGCACTTTGTTTGCGCTTGAATAGCAAGCTGGAAGGGGAGAGCGGGGGACGCACCTTCCAAGGCCAGGCCTCGACCGTCGCGCTCGTCATCTCCTCCTTGGTCCTCGTAGCGCGTACCGCAGCCCGGTCGGCCTGTGCCGCGACCGCGACGTCGTCAGTACGGGTCTGGGGCAGCCCGGCTGCGCGGAGGGCGAGGGCGAGGTGAGAGGAGGGCGCGAGGGGGAGGTCGGTCGGCGGCAAGGGCGGCGAGAGGGGAGGACGAGGGGGCAGGCCGTCGGTCGTCGTCGTCGTGCGGACGAGAGTGGTGCTGTCGGCGTCGTGATCGCTGACGACGGCGACGGCGGAGAGGGACGCGTCGGTGGCCGCTGCCGGGGACAGCTCGATCTCTCGTGCCTTGCCCTTGCCGTTCAACCGATTCGACCCCGGCCCTCCGTCCGATGGCATCGGGCCCGAGATGCGCAACCTCTCGCTCGCCCGGGCCGCCTCGACCCTCCTCGTCCTCTCGTCCTGGCTCCTCGGCGCATCCTCGAGCAGCCGCCTCCACTTGCCCTCGGCCTCCTCCACCCGGCGGCGAACGACGGGCTCCTGCTCGTATGCCCAGGCCATCTTGCGTTTCCGCGCGTCGTTTTCGGAAGCAAGAATCGAGGTGAAGGAGGCGTTGTCCTCAGATGTGTGGCGGGCTTGGAAGCGGTCGAGCGTGGGGAGGTGGGAGGCCCGCGCGAGGGTCGAGGCGGAAGAGGGGATCGGCTTGTGACGGCGGTGGGGGCGGTCGAACGGGACGGGCGTGTCGGACTGGCGGCCGCCGGCTAGAGATGGAGGAGAACGCGTCATGTCAGGAGGGACGCGCGATTGTAAGGGGTATGAATAGAAAGTGTACCCACGAAAGCGGGGCGTCTCGCCCGTCTCGCCTTCGATGTCCCAGAGCGTGCGTACGCTCCGCTCGAGCCGATCGGCGTCCATCGCCTCAACTGCGGCGAGGTACTCGTTGGTCGCATCGAGCCTTGCGAGCTCGGGGAAGAAGTCGCGCTTAATGATACGGTCGAGTGAGGAGGCGTAGTCGGTCTCCTGCCAAAGGGGGGGGGAGGGGAGGAGCGTCAGTCGCATGCATGCCTCACCCGGGAGCTCGACAACGACGACGAAGGTAGCGGACCTCAAGAATGATCTGCCGGTCGAGCGACCTTCCGCCCGCCGTCGTCCGATTGAGACCAGCCTTGACAACGGCCTGCGTGTGTCTGTCGCCGGCGGCCGAGGTGGACGACTGACCGAGGGCCGTCTGCCGGGCGAGCTCGAGACGCGACGGGGAGGTCGTCGTGAGGCGGGGCGTCGTCGACCCTGGACTGGAGGTCGACGCCTGTGGCTGCTGCTGCTGCTGCTGGGACGACATGGAGAACCCTTGACTGACGTCGTGTTCTGCCGTCGCTGTCGTCTAGAGATTGGTCGGTGTTGGTGGTTGAGGGCGAGTCGAAGGTCACCCTCGTCATCTCCTCCCCGACCCCGACCGCGACCGTCCTGCACGATGTCAGCCTCCTCTCAGCCCGGCCCTGCAGACACGCAGACGAGCATCGACGAGCTCGTCCTTTCGACCGTCAACGCACCCGACCTCGACGCCGCTGCTGCCGGCGTTGGCTCGTCGGATGACGACGACGAAGACGACGAGCCGACGGCTGGCGGGAGCTCGACGGCTGGTGCGGCGGGTGCCAACGAGGGTGCCGCCGCCGCCGACAAGAAGACGAAGAAGAAGAAGAAGAAGAAGAGCAAAGGCAAGAAGGTTGCCTCGGCCCTCAAGTGCGTGCTCTTCATCCTCTCCTCGAGCACTCGGCCGCCGCATTCTAGGGCAACGCCGCTGCTCAGGAGGAGAGCGAGCTTGCCATTCTTCGTTGACGCCGAGGGACGCGACTGACGTTCTGTTGCCCGTCCCCTCCTCCGTTCGGTCCCGCCTCAGATCGATGATCCCGGGCAATCAGGAGATTCCTGATGCAGTCATGCAAAAAGTCATGGAGGAGGTCGGCAAGCTTCCTGAGGGCGCCGACAAGGAGCAGCGTGCGTTCCCTTGCTTCCCCCCCTTTCGGACCCGCTGCCCCCCACCCCCCCTTTGTCGCGCGGGCCGAAGGATGTTGGCTCGTCGGACTACTGAGGGGCCCGAGCTACGTTTGATGCTGAGCCGTCGAGAGTGGCAACTGGAGCTCGGAACCTGATGCTCCTTCGCGTCTCCGCCCCCGCTATCCGGCTCTGCAGTGGACGAGGACGAGGTCCGCAAGGGCCTCCAGGCTATGAAGCTGATGGACTTTCTCAAGTCGGGCGGCGATGCCTCGAAGCTCAAGATGGGCGAACCGGCGGGGGCCAAGAAGGACCTCGGCGAGCACAAGGTCGGTTCTTCTCCCTGGCTTCCCCCTTCTGATGTTGCGCCTCTGGCGCCCCAGTTTCGCACGTCGGCTTGCGCTCCGCCCCTCGGACTGACGCCCCCCTTTCTCGTCCGCTGTACCAGTTCTGGAAGACGCAGCCCGTCGTTCAGTCCAAGGACGCCCTCTCGTCTGGGCCGATCGCCGACGGACCCATCGACCGTCCGTCCCCGTTCCCTCGGCCCCAACCTCGCTCATGGACCCGATCTCTGACGCCCCTTCCCGCTTCCCCTCTTGCAGCGCCGCGCTCAAAGGCCGACATCCGCCAGACGCCCTATCCCCTCCCGAGCGACTTTACCTGGGACACGATCGACGTCGAGGACGCCGGGCAGATCAAGGAGCTTTATGAGCTTCTGACGTACAACTACGTCGAGGATCAGGAAGCAACGATGCGGTTCGACTATTCGGCCGAGTTCCTCGATTGGTTCGTCGCCCCCCTTCCTTTCGCCGCCTCTCCGCCCCTACAACATTCCCTTTTCTAGCCTCCTCAATGAGAGAACGGAAGGGCTGACAGATCGGTCACTTTTGGATGGACGGACGGACGGACGGACGGATGACGCACAGGGCGCTCAAGCCGCCGGGCTATGTCAAGGACTGGCAGGTCGGCGTCCGGGTCAAGAGCACCGGCAAGCTCGTTGCCTTTATCTCGGGCATCCCCGTCTCGCTTCGGGCGCGGTCCAGGTACGTTGCTGCTCGAGCGCCCTGACCTCAGCTTGCGGAACAGGTCTCCTGACCCGGTTGCTCTCTTATTTTCCCCCTGGCCCCTGCCGCAATGCCACAGCCTGCTCAACGCCTCCGAGATCAACTTTCTCGTTGTCCACAAGAAGCTGCGGTCCAAGCGGCTTGCCCCGGTTCTCATCAAGGAGGTGACGCGGCGGTGTAACCTCCACGGCGTCTTCCAGGCCGTCTACACGGCCGGCGTCGTCCTCCCGACGCCCGTCGCCGTCTCGCGCTACTACCATCGGACGCTCAACGCGCCCAAGCTCGTCGATATCGGCTTCGCTTACGTCCCGCGCGGTCAGACGCTCGCGCGTTTCACCAAATCGCTTGCTGTCCCTGCCAAGGCGCTCACGCCTGGCTGGCGCGAGATGGAGTCCAGGGACCTGCCGGAGGTCGCGAGCTTGCTTTCGCGCTACCTGGCGAGGTTCGAGATCACGCCCGAGTACGACGCGAGGGAGGTCGAGCACTGGCTGCTGAGCGGCCGGGGGACGGGTGAGAAGGGCGCGGCCGGCGCGGGCAAGGGCCGGAGGAAGGACCAAGTGACGTTTGTCTACGTTGTCGAGGTCCGTTCCTGCCCTCGCGTGGCTCACCCCGCTTCGCAACGAGACTCTCTGTCGCTGAAAATCTTCTTCCACCCATCCTGCGCCTCGCTGCGCAATAGGACCCCGAGACCGGCCGGATCACCGACCTCATGTCTTTCTACTCGCTCCCCTCGTCGATCCTCAACCACGTCAAGCACTCGACCCTCAACGCCGCCTACACCTTTTACTATGCGACCGAGGCCGCGCTCGGGCCAACGACGACTGACGAGGTCGCCAGCGGCAGCAGCAGCGGCGAGGAGAGCTTGCTCAAGGAACGCAAAGAGCAGCGGCTCCGGGCGCTCATGAAGGACCTCCTGATCGAAGCCAAGGCGGTTCGTCCCAAGCGGTTCCCCTCCAGCGGTGTCAGCATCTTCCCTCGCGTCCAACCCGTTACTGACCCCCCTCACATCCCTCGCGCCGCGCAGGCCGAGTTTGACGTCATGAACTCGCTCACCATGCTCGACAATGCCAGCTTCCTCGAGGACCAGAAGTTTGGCCCCGGGAGCGGCTACCTCAACTACTACCTCTACAACTGGCGGACGGCGAAGGTGTCGGGTGGCCATCCGGCGGATCGGTCGGGGACGTCGGGCGTCGGTCTCGTCATGCTCTGAGCATGAGCTTGCAACCGGTTCTGCTGCGACGCGCCAAGGCGCCGGCCCGCCCGCGCCCCTCTCCTTCCGTCGCTGATGCTGACGCACCTAAACGCCGTCGCGCTCGCTCTGGCGTCAGCGGACGACATGCCGCCGCTCGCTACTCATCGCCTCACTTCGGCGTGCGATGGCGCTGATCGACTCAAAGGTGCTCTCCCTTTATTTTATTTTTCCTACGCTCTGGGCTGGCCCGGCTCCGGAATGGCGAGAGCTCGCCATCCTCGCCGGGCGCTGCGCCTTTGACCCTCGACAGAGCATCGCCTGTGTTGATAGCGAGGGCGGCCATAGCGCCGAAGGTGGCCTGCTTGCACGACATTGCTCGGCGCTGACTGGATGGACGAGAGCAGATCAGCTAACCTCTAAAGCCCGAAGGGGGGTGGACAGAGAGCTCACCCTCCTCTCCGCACATCTCCCATCGCCTAACCAGCTCCAACCCACTTTCCTCAAGCCCCACTAGCTCAGTCCCGATCATGGCCGCCCGACTCAAGACGTTCTTCACCGGCCGCAACCCCGACGAAGCCTCCCTTGCGCGGATCGAAGCCATCAAGGCCGAGCTCCGCGAGGATAACGTCGTCAAGCGCGAGGTCGACCGGACGTGGCGCGGTCAGCTTTGGGATACGCTCGACAAGAGTCCGACCGAACGGCGTTTCATGCTCAAGCTCGATGCGTCCATCGTGCGTTTTGTCGCGAAGCCTTGCTCTCCGCGCTGTTCGAAGATGTCTGACTCGACGATCGCCCCTCCCCCCTTCTTTTCGCAGGTCACCCTGGCCTCGCTCGGGTTCGTCCTTCCGCTCACGAGTAACTGCTCGGTCCGCCAGCCGACCTCTTTTTGCGCCCCCGCAGATACTTTCTCAAGATCCTCGACGAGAACAACATCCAAAATGGTCCGCCGCCCAGCCGCGCTGCCTTCTCTGTCATGCAGCGGCAAGCCTGACCACCACCTTGCGCCGCCCTTTTCGCCACGCAGCCTTCGTAAGCGGCATGAAGGAGGACATGGGAATGTTTGGCGACGAGCTGTCCAACGCAAAGGCGCTCTACACCGCGGGCTACGTAAGCCCGCATCCCACTCCCGCGCTTGCGACTTGAAAGACTGACCTGGGCTCGATCTCTCGAACGCAGGTCATCGGCCAGATCCCGTCAAACCTCCTGCTGACGCGCATCAACCCCGGACGATGGCTACCGTTCTGCGAGCTGGCCTGGACGTTGTGCACTCGTACGTACAATCTTTCGCTGCCCCCCTCCCCCCCGGATGCCCGTCGTCCGCAGTCCTACTGACTCACTGCGCGCGGCGTGTGCAGTCGGCATGATGGGAGTCAAGTCTGTCAACTCGATCTACCTGCTGCGGTTCTTCATCGGCCTGTTTGAGTCGTCGTACGTCCTGTCGCTTCCGGTCGCTTCGAAACATCGCTGAGCCGTCCTTTGCCGCCTTTCCTCAGCTTCTATCCCGTGAGCGACGGCTGTGTGCTCGCTCGCCTCGACCTGCAGCCCGGGACTGACGGCTCGCGTGCTTTCCCTGTCGCCAGGGCATCCAATTCATCGTCGGCAGCACCTACCGCTCAGACGAGATTGCCAAGCGGGCCATCATCCTCCACACTTCTGGCGCGATCGGCAATCTGTTCAGCGGCATCCTCCAGGCGGCCGTCTACACCAATCTGGACGGCGTCCATGGGCTTGCCGGGTGCGTTGTTCTCTTTACCAGTTGACCCCGAAAGCCAGTGCACTGCTGACCGACTTGCTCTCGTGGCTGTCACAGCTGGAGATGGATGTTCCTGGTCAACTTCATCATTGGGTGCGGCACCGGCGCTGCCGCTCGGTTGACGGCCTGCGTGACTGACCTTCGCTTTCGCTTCTGCCGCCAGCGTGCCGATCGCCCTTTCCGGCTTCATCTTCGTGAGCAGGCAACCTCTGCACCGCGTCTTATAGACATCTTTGCTGACGGTTGCGGTCCTGCAGCTCCCCAACCTCCCTGACAAGATGACAAAGAGCTGGATATGGACTGAGCGCGACATCGCCCTCGCCCAGCTGCGCATGGAGTCGGTCTTCGTCTGGCAGTCTCACTTGTGCCATCTCCAGCCAGCACTGACCCTCCTTCTGCACGCTCGCGCAATCCTCCCAGAGTCCAGGGCCGCAAGCCCTCCGAGCCTTGGACTAAGGCCAAGGCCAAGCGCATCCTCGGCGGCTGGAAGATCTGGTACGGCGCCCAGCGCCTTCGACCGTTCCTGCTCATAGATGAGATCACTGATCGGCGGCGGTCGCTCAATGGCCACGCGCTGCCCAGGGTCCTTCCTCCGCTCTACATGCTGTGGAACAACGCGGCTTCTGGGCTCGGCACAGTCATGCCGTTCTGGCTCAAGGGCTGGAACAAGCCTGGCCAGCCCATCGTGTATACGGTGCCGCAGATCAACCACTACCCGCTGCCAACGAGTGCGTCTGATGGTCTCTCTCCCTTCTCAGGCTGAGGTCGTGCACTGACCAAGTCCGGCCGCTTCCGACAGCTGGCGTCGCGGTCATCTGTGCCCTCTCCATGGCCTGGATCTCGGACGGCGTCCTCCGAGGCCGGCGGTGGCCGATGCAGGTTGTCAGCAGCACTTGGGCGCTTTCCTCGGCCATTGTCCTCATCGCCATCCCCGTCTTTGCGCACACCAAGCTGCACTTCTGTGAGCTCTCGGCGGTGATTTGACTGCAAGTGCGCGGCTGCTGACCATCTGCCCTCGCCCTTTTCCTTAGACCTCTTCTGTGTGTTTTGCCAGACCCCCCTTACTCTGAATTGTGTCGCGCTGTCAGCGAGGCTGTCGAATGGCTGACCTGGTTTGTCCTCCTGTCTCTGCAGACAGCTTCGGTTGCCTGACCGGCCAGTCGGGCCTGATCCTGACGTGGATCAACGAGTGCGCTTGCCAACCTCTTGCTTGCCGAGTGCGATCTGTCGCTGACGTTCCTTCTTCTCCCCCAATCCAGGCTCTGCTCGGCCGACCAAGAGGAGCGGGCGATCACCGTCGCCGCCGCAAATGACTTTGCGTACTGTGCGTCACCTACAAGCTGTAGACAAAAGTATCTGCGCTGCTGACTGGGACGGCCTGCCCGTGACTTGCCGCAGTGATGCAGATCTGGGAGAACCTGTCCGTCTGGAGGACGAGGCACTACCCGGCAGCTCGGCCCGGCATCATCTTCTCCATCTGCCTTCTCGGGTCGCAGCGTACGTGTGCCACCCCCTTGGCTCGCAATCGACCGTCAGACTGACGGGCGCCCTCCATGTCCTGCCCGACAGTCCTCTGGATCGGCCTCATCCTCGGCTTCAAGCACAAGGACCGTCTGCTCGGTCGCCGCCGCTCGGCACTCGCGATCGAAAGCGACGTCTCGTCCTCGGCCGGCAGCTCGGACGTCGACGAGAAGGAGAGCAAGGACGACGTCGAGGCTGTCGCTCGGACCGAGGAGCTCCAAAAGACGGCGAGGGTCGGCTACGCGTGAAAGACGAGCGTCGACGCCTGGGTCGGGAGAGACGAGTGGACGTGCGCGATCCGATGTCGACTCCTCCAGCTCTCCTCCAGCTCTCGGCTGCTGGTGCCGGGGCAAAAAAAGTAGCCGCATGGGGATAGTGCCTTCCGGGCCGTCTGCCCGTCAATAGCGCCCCGCAAGATGGATCGCTGCTGGTCTGGCGCCGCTTCGCCGTGCTCGCCAGCCGACCCCCTCCTCTCTTCTTCTCTCCTCTTCTCGGTCCCTGACCGGCCGGTCCAGCCCCCCATCCGCTTCTCAAGCTTGCGCACACTCTGAGGAAAGGGGAACGAGGGTCAACGAAAGGTGCTGCCGCCGCAGAGTGGCTTCAAGCACGCACCCCTTGCCTGCTGCCGGATTCGCTTCTCGTAGGCGACCTTGTCGTTACTGCGATTGGCGACGTCGCGCAGATCGAGTCGGCGGATGTGCTACTCAGAAGAGACTGCTAGGATTGGGACGTACGAGAACAGGGTGTAGGCCTCGACCTGAGCCGGGTCGCTCGCGTTCGGAGCGTCGAGCAGCTCCTGGACGCCGATCAGGATCTGCTTTATCGTGATGGCCGGCTTCCACGACTTCTCCTCGTCGAGGATCGAGAGGCAGACGGTCCCTGACGGGTAGACATTGGGGTGGAAGAGCGGCGGCGTAAACTTGCACTTTGGCGGCTTGGATGGGTAGTCTGGAACGGGGCCGAGAGAATCGTCCGTCAGCAGCCGGTCAGGCGCATCCGCGGGCGAGCGTGCGCAGGCAGGCAGTGGCGACAAAGGACGTCGACGACGCACCCTCCGGGAAGATCATCTGGAGCTTGTAGAGACCGCCCTCCCAATTCGTCTGCAGGGAGCGCAAGTTCAGGCGTATGAGTTAGCCCTCTGCTTCCTCGCCCGGCTGAGAGTCCCGTGTCCAACGCCCGGTCGTTCGTGGAGGTCGCGCGAGCTGCGGGCGAGGGGATCGAGGTTGACGTCGAGCTCCTCTCGCACGTAACCTGGAGCTTGAGCTAAAGCGCTGATGCTCACGACAGCGCCGGCTGGAGGACTGCTGCAGGCTGGCCATCCGCCGAGCGTCCCGGGGTGGCCGAGAGGGAACGTACGTTCGGCTTGCCGGGGATTCCGACCTCCCACTTCATGAGGTCGAGCGACCCGTCGGCCGACTTGGCCGGCCGGGCGTAGAAGCCCTGAGAGGAGATACCGCGAGCAGACGGTCAGCGTCCGGACCAGTGAGTCTCGCCTGAACGCCCATTCAGGCGCAGGCGAGAGCTGCCCCACAGGGACGAACGAAGGGGTGGTCCTTCCGCCACTGCTTGCGCTCCTCGGCCAGACGGGTACGGGAGATGCCGGCTGCGAGTGGGGACCGGTAGAGAGGCAAACACACGGCTGGGCTGTCAGTGCCCCAGATTATCTAGTGAGAGGCGCAGGAGAGCACGCTTACACATGCTGCTCTCGGAAAGCGGGTCGTCGGCAGGCGGGGCGAGTGGTCGTGGTCGCTCGGAGGGACGTCCGTCGGGTTGCTGGCCGCCTCGCGCCTCAGCCGACAGCGCGCGTCGTTCGTCGTTCGTCGTCCTCTGGCGGTCTGGCTGAGACGTGCCTCGCTTTCGTCGAGCGGGCCCAGGACGACGATCCCGCCGTTCAAAAGCTAAAGCTCGCACATCACCGCAGCTCTATCCCTTCTCCGCGCTCGCCTCCATTCTACCAGGAGGGACGCCATGGAGGGCTCCTTCGAGCGGGCGTTCGGCCGCCTCGACCTCGACGACGCGTCTGCCGCTCAGGTTGCAGCGCACCCGGCGGCCTTCGTCGACAAGCCGCTGCCGTCGCCTCCGCCAGCAGCACTGGGTGGCTCGACAGATTCGTCGGAAGGCTCAAGTTTTCGTTACTGCGAGCCGAGGACCGACGAAGAGAGAAGGCCGCTCGTAGGGCAGCTAGTCCCGCTTCCGCCTGGCTTTGGCCTGCCACGCCCTCCGTCATGCGCTCCCATTCCGCCGGCTCTACACACTCCCGGCCGGCCGTCGACCACCTCGGAAGTAGCACCGCCGTCCTCGGTCGATCATCAGCTATCTATTGGAGCCTTAGGCAGCTACGCCGCAACTCCCGGCCCCTCAACCCCAGGGCCGACGCGGAAGGAGCTGCTCAGAGCCCGCTTCGTTGCGCACGCGACCTCCCGCGCCGAGCCAGCACGACGGCCTGCTGCCCAGCCGTCAATGCCCACCTCACAGGCGAGCCAGGCGCCGCCCGACTACTCGGTCTTCGATCCGGTGTCGCCAGGCCTTGGCCATTCAACCCTGGCTTGGGCGACGGGGCCTCTCGACCGCCATCCGCAGCAGCCCTCTGCAGCGCCGCCGCCGCCGCCGCCGCCGCCGCCGCCGCCGCCGCTGCCGCCGCCGCCCTCGCCCTACCCGATGCAGCCGCTGAACCACAGCCGTCAGACAGTCCACCCTCCTCACCCGCAATCGGTCTATCCTCCGAACGGTTCGGCAGCTTACGAACCCGCAGCAGCCCACTTTGCGTCAGGGCCAACGCCGCTGCCGCTTCAGCAGGCGCCCTACAGCGCGCAGCCCTACTACCATCACCCGGCCGCCGTCGTCTCGCCGAGTCCTCCAGTCCCGCCCCACAACGCACACACCAGTCGGTCGGCGCCGCCTGGTGCGGTGCAGTCGCATCACTGGGTCGCGGCCCCCGTTGCTTGGCCTCCGACCGGCTACTCGGCAACCCACGCCTACTCTGCGACACCCAGCCCCGCGCCGAGCACGCCCCAGCGACGACCTTCCGCTAGCGCCTCCTCTCCTGCGTTTCAGAGTACTGCCGGCACCGAGGACTCGCCCACTGCCACACGTCAGTGCGCCGGCTTCACCCAGAAGGGTGCTCGGTGTCGCAATCGGCTCAAGCAAGCCGACGGCGACGGTTACTGTCACGTCCACGCGGCCGTCATCCTCAACGAGGTTGGCTTCTACCTCGCCGGCGGCGGGCGGACGTATGTCCTCTTCTCGGACTGGATCCCGCCCTACCTCGAGCCGGCCTGCCAGGTCGGCCTGCGCGTCGAAATGGAGCGGCCTCTCACTCTCTTTGACAAGGGCGAGCGAGGCTTCATCTACGCCTTCGAGTATCGCGGTGCGTGACCTCCCGCATCCTGTCGGCCGACTGGGCCCGCCTGCTGACTGTCGTTGTGCCCCGCCCGCATGGCCAGGCCTGCAGACGGCCGACTCGCGAATGATCAAGATCGGCCTCTCGCGCAACCCGATCGCACGGCTCGACCAGTGGGCTAAGCAGTGCCCGTCTCACGACCCTCTTTTGCTCGGCGTCGTGCCGACCTCTGCGAGCGTGGGGAACGAGACCGATGGCGCGCGGATGAGGGGCGTCCGCCGGGCAACCGGTGAGGGGATGCCAGGCGCCGGACGGCTCGAGCGGCTTGTCCATCTTGAGATCGGCGGTATGGTCAAGGTCAAACGGGCAAAGGAGGACTGTGTCGACTGCAAGGTGAGTAATCTGATGGTTGTGCCTGCTCTTCGTGACTGACGGCATCTGCCTTCCCTCACCGCCTCGCAGAAGGTCCACCAGGAGCTCTTTCCACTGCCGCGCCTCAGATCTGGACGCGAGTGGGAGGACGTCGTCCTGCCGGTCATGCGACGGTGGGAACGCTTCGTGCGACTCGTCGCAGCCGAGCCCGGACACGGCTGAGCCGGCAAAACCGCGTGCGCAGCTGCTACTCGCCGCGCTGTTGAGGGCCTTCCATGCCGTACGCCTGCAGAGATACGTACGTACCCGGCGACGACTTTCGCAGCTGCACTGCCACACGTCCGGGACATGGATCAACGTCGGACTCTCTTGCCCTAAACAGGCTGCTTGACCCTCTCTGGCCGGCGACACCCTCGATCATGACAGGGCCCGGAGCGGCCGCGGATGCTACCTGCCTTCTCGGGAAGGCAGGCGGCCAAGGCCGCCGGCGCGATTGTTCCGCTCTCCTCGGTCAAGCCGCCTGATTCGCCCTCTGTCTGGATTTCCGTCGCCGGTGCAGGGTACGGCGGGCCTGCTCGCTCTCTCGACTGCGTTTAACGTCAAAGGTGGCCTGGGCTGGCCTGGCGTCGAAGGCTGGACGAAGGAGCGCCGCCGCGGCCGAGTCCTGCTTTTGTCGGTGGCGGAGCCGCCGCCGCCGCGCTGTCGATCGCCTACCCGGGCCCGCCTTGTCTCGATCCGGACGACCCCCTTTTCGTTCCCTTCAACAAGGCCGCCGCCCGCCCGGTTTCCGCCATCCCTTGCTGCCGGTCTTCGCCTCGAGCTCGGAACCCTTAAAACCTATCGCGCCCGCCGCCAAGGTGAGTGGGCGGCGGCACACGCGGGCCGGTCGGCGCCGCGCGCGCGAGCTGCTGGGCTGTGGTTCAACACCTCGACTGACCCCCAACCACGACCTCGCCCACACGCCCTTTTGTTCTTCCTCCTCTCTTCCAACCCGGCCACCTCCCTCTCTTCCTCCTTCACAGTCCACCTCGCTCCTCAGTTCCTCTCTCCGCCACCTCACGATGCTCGCCTCGCTCCTCTCTGTCGTCGTCTTGGCCTCGGCCGCCTCGGTCACCTCGGCCCGTGAGTGTTCCGGCTGCCCAGCGAGGCGAACTCCCGCTCCTCCTCCTCGCGCCGCTCAGCCCGGTCGCTGACACCTAGCTCCCCTGTCCTGTTGCTCCCAGTTCCCACGCACCCCTTCACCAACATCGTCGTCCGGGCCGACACTGCGACCAACACGACGCTCCCCGGCGGAGCCGTCATCCCGGCCGCCTGCGACTCGACCTGCTCGGCGACCCTCGTCACCTACGGCTACTGCCTCGAGGCCGACAACCGGTGCCTCGACATCTGCACCGACGCCAACTACGATGCGTTTGTATCGTGCGCGAATTGCGCGTTCATGGTACGTCAAGGAAAAGCATATCATCTCTGTCGTCTAGTCCGTCCACTAACTTGTTTTGCTCCAGTACTCTACATTCTCTGCCAGCCAGTACGTGCAGCTGCAGGCAACTGCCTCGACTCTCGTGAGTGCCCACTAACCTCCGCCTCCCCTCGAGATGCAAGGGGGCTGACTAGTCTTGAACCTGCCGCTCTCGCCGCCCCGCCTCCCCCAGGTCCAGACTTGCGCCTCCGCCAAGAAGCCCGTCAGCCCGAGCAAGACCTTCACCCCCTACGCTCAGTGAGTCTTCCAGTTGTCGACCCCCGGCGTCTGCCGTAGTACGGTCGCGCTAACTCCTGTCCACCGCTTCTCCCGCAGGCTCTCGTCCATGTGGCAGCAGTCGTCGTTCTCAACCTCGGCCGGCGCTGCCGCTAGCACGGCCGGTGCCGCCTCGCCTTCGCAGTCGGCCTCGGCTGCCGCCGCCGCCGCCGCCGCGTCCCCTACCTCGGCCGGCTCGCGGACGACGGCTCTCTCGGCCGGACTCGTCGGTGCCATCGTCCTCGTCGGAGCCGTCCTCGCCTAGAGCGGCCCGCCTTCCTTCGCGGGGACTGCCAGCCCCTTCTTTCCTGGCCGACCCTACTCTTTTTTGTCTTTGTCTCGGGGCCGGGACCGCTTCGAATGGATTTCAGCGGCGACTCTTGCGCCCCCACTCTCTCTCTCTCTTAGATGCCGACAGGTCGGCTCCCTCTGCAACTACCACTGTCCCTCCACTGGAGCCGCTCCGCCGGCACGCCTTGATTTATGTACTCCGCCGTTGTCCTTCACGCCGAACCGTCAATAGAAGGGCAAACAGGGGTCATCATACACACCAGAGAGACTGGGAAGGAGGATGCAGGACGAGGAGCAGTGATGGGCGGACGGCGCCGGAGCTACTGCTGGCTCCAGTCGATGGTCGAGAGATCGATGCCCTCGTTGTGGAGCTCCCAGAGCGGGCTCATGTCGCGCAGGCGGGTGACGGCGCCGACAATCTTGGAGATGACAAAGTCGATCTCCTCCTCGGTCGTGAAGCGGCCGATGCCGAAGCGGAGCGACGAGTGGGCCATGTCCTCAGACGCGCCGAGCGCTCGGAGGACGTACGACGGCTCGAGCGAGGCCGAAGTGCAGGCCGAGCCGGACGAGAGAGCAATGTCCTGTGAGCGCGCACGGGCGTGAAGAGGGGGGAAGAGGGGGAGCAAGAACGCCCCGTCAATCTGACTGGCCCGACTGAGAGAACTGAGGGCGCGAAGGGACGCACCTTGAGGTCCATCAGGAGCGACTCGCCCTCGACAAAGGCAAACGAGAGGTTGACGCAACCCGGGTAGCCGTCCGGGTCGCCGTTGCGCTCGACGTTGGTCACCTTGGCATTGATGCCCTCGATCAGCCGGTTGGCGAGCGCCGTCACGCGCTCGTGGTCGGCCGCCATCTCGTCCTTTGCGATCCGGCAGGCCTCGCCGAAGCCCGCGACGAGCGACGCGGGCACCGTGCCACTCCGCAAGCCACGCTCCTGGCCGCCGCCGTGGATGAGGGGCTCGAGCCGGACGCGCGGCCGACGACGGACGTAGGCCGCGCCGACGCCCTTGGGCCCGTAGATCTTGTGCGCGCTCAGCGACATGACGTCGATGCCCATCGCGTCAACGTCGATCTCAATCTTGCCGAGCGCTTGGGCAGCGTCCGTGTGGAAGTAGACGCCCTTGTGCTTGCGGCAGAGGGCGCCGATCTCGGCCAGCGGCTGGACGCAGCCGATCTCGTTGTTGACGGCCATGACCGAGACGAGGGCCGTCTGGTCGGGCCGGATGGCCGCCTCAAGGACCTTCATGTCGATCAAGCCGTTCGACTGGACCGGAATGTAGGTCACCTCGAAGCCGTTCTCCGAGAGGTAGCGCATCGAGTCGAGCACACACTTGTGCTCCTGTATAACCGCAGGCGGAGGCAAAAAGGCCAGAGGGTGAAAAGGGGTCAGCGACCTTCAAGCTGCTGGGTATGAGAGCCCAAAGGAGGGACCGGACGGACGGTGACAGTGGTGATCAGGTGGTTGCGCTTGCCGCCATAGAAGCGGGCGATGCCCTTGATGATCATGTTGTTGCTCTCGGTCGCGCCCGAGGTAAAGACGACGTCCTTTGCGTCGGCGCCGATCAGGCTCGCAACATTCTGCGGCGCACACGAGAGCGGGGCGGCGAGCATGCAAGTCAGCTCAGGGACCCTGTCACAAAACCGGGCGCCGCTCGTCTCGGCACGGTCGAGCGAGAGGCATCGGTCGGAGGGACGCGCCTGGCGGGCGAGGTCGACGGCCTTTTCGGCCTCCCAGCCGTAGGCATGCGTGCGCGAGTGGGGGTTGCCATACTGCTCGGTGAACATCGGCATCATGTAGTCGAGCACGCGCGGGTCCATCGGCGTCGTCGCCTGGCGTGATCGATGCGGCACGACGGGGCAACCTCAGGGTGTCAGCTCTCTCTTCAGTCTTGCAGGGTGGAATCAGACGGCTGCCAACAAACCTGCATGTCGAGGTACACGGGCCGGTTGTTGGTACCCTCGATCGGGCCCGTCTCGGCCAGCTTGACCTCCATGCCCATCGACTCTGATTGCAAGGAAGCAGCCTCGAAGTCAGCCGGGAAAGGACGGCAGCAAGCGAGGTGGAGGCCGAGCCCAAGGGCGGGGCAGAGGGAACGGACCGAGCGAGGCCGCCGGGTCCACCGCCGGCGGGACGGCACTCGAGCTCCCGCTGCCGCTCGGCGTCGCGTGCGAGACCGAGGTCGAGGCGACGTAGCTCCTACGGGCGGCGAGCTTGAGCGTCGAGCTCGACGGGAGTGATCGGACGGCGTTGCGGAGCATCGAGGGCGGGCGGGCTGCGGCGGCGAGTGGGTGGGACGGTTGCGCGGCGGGTTGTAGGGAGCAACGGCGGCGAACGGCTCAAGGGGGGAGGCTCTGTCGACGTGTGTAGGAGCCAGACGAGAAACGGCGCTTGTGGCTCTGTCCGAGGTCGTTGAGCTCGAGGTCGGGTGTGGAAGTCGAGGCGGAAGGAGGTAGGGCGGGACGGCAGGCTTGGTCACGACGCCGGCCGTCGCCGCGCCGATTCGCTCTCTGCCCAGCGCGCGCGCGCGCACGGCTTTCATTCGGCTCGCCGGCACCGACAAGGTCGGATGGGGAGAAGAGAGGGGCATCATAGTATCGTTCGAAGCACAATTTAGCCTTCAGTGTTCGTCGTCGTCATCGTCGTCGTCGTCGTCGTCGTCGTAGCTGAAGCCGCCGAAGCCAAAGCCTTCAACCTCGCCGCCGTCGCTGCTGGCGCCGGCTTCCTCGTCGTCGTCGTCGTTGTCGTCGCCGGCAAAGACCTCCTCGGCCCTCCTCCGCCGCCGCCGGCCGAGATCAAACTCGTCGTCCTCGCTCTCGGCCCGGTCCTCGTCGTCGTCGACGAGGCTCGGGCTCCGCGTCTCGGGGTCGTTGTCGGACCCTTCGTCGACCGAGTAGGCGGCAGGCCCGCCCCGATGCGACGAGGCGACTGACGAGGGCGACGAGTGAAGCCGGTCGGCGTGACGGCGCCGGCGGGGAGCTGCAAGGGGGGCAGAGTCGTTGAAGCCTGGCTGCACCTCCTCCTCCTCGGCATCATCGTCCTCGTCTGAGTCGACCGTGATCCGGCTACGCGGCCAACGCCGGGGAGCGAAGCTGACCTCGGCCTCTTCCTCGTCGTCAACGGCTGCGGTCTGCCGGCGGAAGTGCTCGCGTGCGATCTCGAGATCGTCGTCCGAGATGTAGGCCGCTGGCAGGTCGTCGTCCTCGTCGCCGCTGCCGTACTGCTGGAGGTCGTCTTCATCGCCGTCCTCGTCACCGCCGGAGCCGTCATCGTCGTATGCGACCTCGTCGAGGTACCACTCAGACGTGTTGCGGAAGACCATCCGCCGCTGACGCTTCTCCTCCTCCCACAGCGCCTTGACCATCGACCCTTCAGGTAAGTCGTCGAGGTAACGCGCAAGCCACTGGCTGCCGTCCCGGTCGTCCGACGTCCGCTCGATCGGCTCGTCCGAGGGGATGTCGACTGCGATGACCTCGTCTGGGTCCGAGGTCTTGATCTCGGCAACGATCCGGTTGCCTTCGACGCGGAGGGCGAAGCGCTACGGGCCATACCGAAGGCACGGTCAGTTTCGATCAGGACAGGGCAGGGGCCCGCTCCTGATGATCGCGGACATACGCGGATCATGCGCGAGCTGGCGCCGCGCTCGAGGAGGAGGTCGCGCGAGTGGTCCTGAAGACATGGATCAATATCAGCCTTTGGAAGGAGATCCTGGGCCATCAAAAGGAGGCGCTGACCGACTCGGACTCGTCTTCCTCCTCGTCTGATCCGACGATGAAGCCGTCCATGTCGCTCGGCTCGTCGTCCTCGCTATTCTGGTCGAGAAAGTACCGGGCGAGGCCTGGGTAGCCGAGCGGGAGGCCGCCCGCCTCGTCGTTCTCATCGCCATCGTCCTCCGACCGAACGGACTCGGGGTTGTCATAGATGGCGCCGCAGCCAGACTTTGATGCGCACGTGGGAAGTCAGAGCGCAGTCGCAGACGGACAAGAGACAAGCTGACACCCAGACTCACACACTCGCCCTCGGCAACCTCGTGGAAGCAATCTGGGCACCGCCAGGTCAGGTCGGCCTCGTCCCATGTCGCCCTTGGCAGGCCCTCGCCTGGCGCCCGGCCATCAAAGAGGCCGTCCCAGACGTCCCGGTCGGTGCTGACCTCGCGCGGGGCCGGCATCGACGGGTCCTCGCCGCTCAGCAGCCGGAGTGAAGGGCCAATCGAGTGGACGAGGTCCTTGATGAGGAAAACGGGCGTCGGAGCCGAGACGACCGGCCCGCGGCAGGACGGGCACGTCTTGGGCTGCCGCGCCGGCGGGAGAGGGATCTCGTCTTCCGGGCCCTGGGGTGGCGAGAGGAACCACGACTTGAGGCTGCACGAGGTGGGGCGGCGCTGTCAGCGCGCCGAGCAAATGACTGAACTTCAATCACCGCTCTGGAAGCACCAGGTGAAGCAGGCGGTGTGGCCGCAAGGCGAGATCAGGAACGGCTGGTAGAGGAGCTCCATGCAGCTGGAAAGCAAGCGTCGACGGGTCAGCGTTAGAGGAGGCGATCAGCACAAGCGAGAGCGCCGGCTCACATGTTGCACGTCAAGGACTGCTTGACGACCGTGAGCGTCTCGCGCTCGCTCATGAGAGCCTGGGCGTTGCCCGTTTGAGAAGTGCGTCGTCAGCCGCAAGCAACCAAGATGCGATCGGACGGCGCACGCACCGAGTCTTTGAAGCCGACCTCCTTGCGGAGCTGATCCATCTCGGCCCGCAGACCGGCCACCTCCTCACCGCGCTCGCGCTTCTCCTTGGCGAGGTCCTCGACGAGCTTGAGGCGGACAGCGCGCTCGCGCAGCGCAGGGTCGACCGTCGGCTTGGCCGGCGGAGGCGCAACAGCAACGGCAGCGATCGAGGCAAACGCAGGCGGAGCGAACTGCTGCTGCTGCTGCTGCTGCTGCTTTGCAGCGGGCTTGGTCGGCAAGACAGCCTCTGACTTAATCGGTGACGGACGAGGCGACCGGGCTGGCGAGCCAGGTGCCGCCGATGGCGACGCGGCCGCGCGCAGTCCAAGGGCGAGTGCCGAGAAGGGCGGAAGGGCTGTCGTCTCCCGGCCAGCGGCGAGATTTGCCTCGACCTCCTCGAGCTCGTCGTCGGCATCGGTCGTCGGGGTCCTTCCAGTCGAGGGGGCGCCGATCGGCCGACGGGCAGCGGCGAAGAACGGCGACGTCGTCGTCGTCGACGGGCCGGCCTCGTCGACGGCGGGCTCTTGCTCGACTGACGATCGCGACCGCTTTGATCGTCGTCTGCCACCTGGCAGCGCCCGCTCCTTGCCTTTCGTCTCCTCAGGGCTCGAGGCCGACTCCTCGACAGCGCTCGTTGCATCTCCCGCGTCGACGGAAGATTCAGAGAGGCCGCCGTCGTCGGACGGGGCAGGCTCAGAGGGCTCGTGCAGCCGCCGCTTGCGCTTGCCGCCGGTCGCCGCCGCCGTCGACGGCCCTGCCGAGGGTGCGGCTTGGCCGGTAGATGGAATCTCGGCCTTACCAGATGGTCGCTTGCGGCGCTTCTTGGTCCTCTTTGCTTGCTGGGGGGCGCCAGAGGCCGCAACAGGAGGCTCGGCCGAGAGGGCGGCGACGCGTGCAGCAGGCGCCGAGCTGCTCGCGCCGCTGGCGCCTGAAGGCCTGCTTCCGCCTCGCGATCTGGACCTTGAAAGGACGGGATCGGACATGAGAGTCGAAGTGACGGTGACGGCTGGCCGTTGAGGAAGGGCGAGAGAGGCGGGAGGCGAGGGGCGGCGGCGGTTGTGATCCGTCAGGGTCAGCCGGTGGGCCTCGACGTCGGCGCGTGCACGAGTCGGCGCCCGCGCACGTACGCTTGCCACCGCCACGTCTTTGCTCATCAAGTCTCCTCGATTCGACAGCTCTGCGGGGGCATGCGAGGCACTGGGTTGCTGACCGAGGCGCTGATCAGAGGCTCACAAAGAAAAGGGAAGATCATAGTCGTAAAAGTCGTTAGGTGAGGGAGGCGACATAGTGGTCTCGTCGTCACTGCATCATCTCAAATTCGAGTGTGATCGCAAAAGAGAGTCGTCTCTATTCAGGCGTCCGACTGCTGGCCGCCGACCGCCGAGTCCTTTTCTTTGCTCGAGGCCCGATCGTGCCGTCTCGATCTGTGCGGAGAGGCACCATCCTCCGGCTCTGAAGAGTCAGACTCGATCCCCTCGCCCTCGAGCGCCTCCTTCTGCATCTTGGCCTTCTTGCGTTGAATGCGTCGCTGTGAGGGAGACGCGAGGTGAGTCAGACGAAGTTGGCGAAGGATACGCAGCCGAGCGCCGTACCTCTTTCTTGACCTGCAGCTTCTGCCGGAGGTCCCAGTCGGTCTCCGCGTTGCGGCGCTGCTCCTCGTCGGCCGACTTCTGCTCAAGGACCCACCCTGCGTAACAGGACGGAGGCTCCCGATGTCAACGGCGCAATACAGACTGCTGCAGCGGAGAAAGGACGTACTGGCGGCGCCGTCGACCGCGGCCTGCGGCTGGTCCTTGTGACGGAGCAGGTAGCCCTGAAGGGCGGCCGTCGAACTGGTCGGGCGGAGTGCAGTCGTCATCAGTCCGTGGTCAGGAGCGAGGAGACATCAGAAAGCAACTTACAAGGTGGCATCTGGGATGTAGGTGGCAAACTCGTCGGCAAGGCGCTCGATCAACCGGCGCTGGGCATCTTCCGCCAGCGCAGCCACTTTTTCGCCGCTGGCGAGCTCAGGACCCTTGGGCTTGGCGAGCGCCGGACGCTGGGCGTCGAGCTCTGCCGGCGTCGCAAGGAGCATCTGGCGAAAGAGACCGGCCGCCTGAGCCGGGGTTGCGAGCTTGAACGCGATCTGCCGGTCCATCCGACCGGGTCGGATCAAGGCTGGGTCGAGCCGGGTGATGTGGTTCGTCGTCGCGATGGTGATGCGGCCCTCGGAGGCGCCGACGCCGTCGATCGCGTTGAGGAGGCCTGAGAGCGTCAGGGTTTGGGCTGGGCGGCCGTCGCCGAAGCCGTTGGACGAGCCGAAGAGGGAGGCGGTCGACAGGCGGGGAGCAAAGGCGCAGTCAATGTCCTGTCGGGCACGCGTTTGGCAAGATCAGCGCCGTCAGTCATCCGACGCCCGTTTCCGACGGTCGGCAGGAAGGACGCACCTCGAGCAAGATGATGGCATTGGGCGGGGTCTGGTTGATCGCGGTCAGCAGCGTGGCGTCACCGACGTCGTCGTCCGACAGGTCGATCTGATAGATGTTGAGCTGCGCAAGCGGGCGGGTTGAGTGCGGTTAGCAAGCAAAGGGCAAGGCAAGAGCGAAGAGGAAGGAGGCGCACGAGCAGCTCGGAGGCCAGAGCGGTGACGAGGCTCGTCTTGCCCGCTCCAGGGGCGCCGAAGAGCAGGTAGCCGCGGCGATGGGCAATGCCGCGGTCGCGATACCACTGGCGCCGGGCGAGGAAGTCGCGTGCGTCTGCGAGCAGGGACGCAGCGACGCCGTCGGGCAGGACGACCGATGCTAGTGGCCGCTTGCCGCGTGTCACCTTACCGTTCCAAGAGCGGCAACCCTGAGAGTCGTACCAGCGGGGCGTGTCAGCCGTCGTGTCGCGCCAAAGTGGGTGGGAGGGGCAAGAAGTCCTGTCTGACCATGTTGGCATCGTACTCGTACCGGTAGCACGTGACACAGCCGCGGCTATTGGCCGAGGCAAACTTGGCCTTGGCCTCCTCGACGAGCCGGTCGACGACCTTGTGTCCGTCTGTCGAGTCGGGGGGCGGGCCCGAAGCTGATTCGAGAACAGGCCGAGGTAAGGGGAGCCAGCGCGGTAGCGGAACGATGCGAATCTTGATGCTGCAGCGCGACAACGACGGTAAAAGACAGCGTCAGATCGGTCATCGGAGCCGAGGCAGCAAGAGGCTGTAGCCGACTGACTACTTGATCTCCTCAGGCCCATGCTGGTCGTCCGGCTCGTCACCGTACCGGTTGCGCCGCCGTCGACCCTCTCGAGTGCCCCCGTAGCGGCTCTTTGTGAGCGAATGCGACTGGCGAGTCTCACGCGAGACGATGAGCAGATGGCTTCGGTAGAGAAGAAAGCTGTGGGCGGAGGCAAAGGGGACGAGGCGGAAGCGATGCAGTTTGGTGGCCGCGCCTAATGCAAAGAAGAAGGCGGAGCGAGCGGGTGACAGCTTGTCAGCCGAAGA
>Ga0308160_10002154_pt1 | contig 24672 bp, 28 predicted proteins | sample PhyFR1_FD_201036 | JGI IMG/M metagenome (GOLD analysis project Ga0308160, IMG submission 201036) | Phyllosphere microbial communities from UC Gill Tract Community Farm, Albany, California, United States - DLSLF.R1 | ecosystem: Host-associated > Plants > Phyllosphere > Unclassified | place: USA... | reverse complement strand
ATTGAGGCTCAGTGTACCAACCTTTCTGACAGTCTGTCGCATTTCAGCTCGCATCGAGGCGACCTCGCTGATGTGACTGACGCTCTGTCCCCCCCCCCCCTCCGCAGGCCCGCAGCTTCCTCGGCCGCGTGCACCTGCCCGGCGCGGCGTCCGGTCAGCCCAATGTAGCTCGGTCGCCTGCTCGACGTTCCGCATCTTCGTCGGTGTGTCGCAGACCTTGGCTGGCTTAGCGACCCGGCGCCTTGGCACGCTTGTCTGACCACCCGCGTCCCGACCTCGCAGGGCAGGGCCTTCTGCTAACAGACGTGTGTAGCATAAGACGACCCCTAATCAATTCTGTCCCGCCCTGCGTCAGGACGATCGTCGTGAAGGTTGGAGCGCCGGCGCGGGCCATATCGCGCCGACGGTGCGCGACCCGAAGCCGATCGGACAGATCCGAACGCGACTGAAGCTGTTTAGAGGAGGGTCGGCGACGCCTCCAGGGGACCGAGAGGGTCGAAGAGCGTCTGTGCAGATCCAGCTGTAGCGGCGAGAACAAAGAGAAGGAGGAAGCCGCTGGCGTTTGAGGTGGGTTACCTATCGCCGCGTCGGGCCGCGGCGTCGCCCCGCTCAGACGGCCGTGCGGGCCGCAGGGCAAAGAAGCGCAGGGCTGGCCCTCATACAAGAGCCCTTTACCAGAAGGATCAGAGGTGTCAGGAGACTTGGAAAGGACTGCAGGTCGAGACAGCATGGGAGGGCGCACCGAAGGGGAGCGCGTGACTGACGCCTACAGCGATGCTCAGGCCCGCCGTCCGCCTCCGTCGAGCTTGTTCGGCTGGCCCTTGCTGCTGCTGCTGCTGCCGCCGCTTCCTCCGCCGCACTCCTCCCCATCCTTATGCTCGTGCACGTGATGCTTCTTGCGGCGTGTACCGTGCCGGCTCCGGCGCTGGAGCTCGGCCGCCTGCTCGTCTTCGTCCGTCGAGGACTCGTCTGATGACGACTCGTCGAAGGGCCGGGGCTTGTGGTAGATGCAGCAGACTGCCCATGGTCGAAGAGGCCAGCTGGCTCGTCAGAGCCTCCCGGTCCGGCCTCAATCGAAGCCGAAGCAGGTCGGGACCCGGACGCACTCTTGCTCGACTTGCGGCCGAGAAACTCATTGTCGACCGTCCCTTCGACCCAGGTCACGCGGTCCGACTTGGCCTCGCCTTCACCCTCGGCCTCGCCATCCTTCGCCTTGCCCTTGCCCTTGCCGGCCGTCGCAGGCCGGACGACGCCATCGACGACCTCGTGCCGGCCTCGCAAGCGGAGCGTCCCTCCCGCCGGCAGGTTGTCGAGCGGCGGCGCCGGCGAGGCCGTGGTGGCCGTGGTTGTGGAGGTCGAGCCGCCGAGGGCAGCGGCCGTGCGCGAGCTGGAGCAAGGCCAAGAGTGTGCTAGGCTGATCAGCTCGGGACAATGCAGTCGATGCACGAAGCAGCCCTGATCGGACGCACGAGGAGGCCATCTTGCGCCAGGATGTCTCGGGGGAGGCGGGTTATGGTTCGGAGGACGGGGCTGACTGGCCTGGCTCGCCGACCTCCTCCTGCTGCTTGCCCGTCGTCACCTCGGCTGCCGGCCGAAACGCGTCCCCGTCCGTCGCTCCCGACCTCGGAGCTATGTCCATGACCTCGACTTCGACCTCGACCATCCACCTCTCCATGGACTCGCCCTTGCTCCCCCGGACATCGCAACCGTCTTCGGCCGCCGGCGGCAACCTCTTTGACGAGTCGGTCGAGTCCAACTTTGCCGACCTGACCTTTGACGACTCGTCCGTCGCCGGCGGCGCGTCCTCGGCCGGCCCTCCGCCCGCGCGGACGTCCTTCCTTCCGCCGGCGAGGGCGACCAACAAGCCCCGCTTCAGCCTCTTTGCGCCCGGCGCGAGCATCGCACCGCGCGAGCCGAGCCCGCCACCGACACCGCTCGAGAGGGGCACGTCTGGCCGGGCGGATGCGTCGGTCGCGTCTTCAGCGGGCGCCAGCAGCTCCTCGACGCGTGCCCCGCCGCCGGCGTCGGCGTCGGCCGTCTCCTCCTCCTCTATCGCCTCGTCGGCAATCAGCACGCCGCAGCACGCGTCGCGGGTCAACGAGGAGCCTCTGACGGTGTCGCAGCTCGGCGGCGGTGGCGGTCGCTTCGGCAGCGGCATGGATGATGAGACGGACGGGGTCGAGACGGCCATGCAGGAGGAGGAGTCGGCCGACGCGACGCTCCGACGGACCCTGTACGAGCTGCAGGGTCTCAACAAGCTCTTCGACAAGCTGCTGGGCGCTCGACAAGGCGTCAACACCGTCCATGAGGTCAGTCGCGAGTGGCAGCAGTGATTGCTCGGTCGGATGCTGACTGGCTCCGGCCGCTTCTGTAGAGGGCACTGGCACAGACACAGACGACCAACGCGCTGCTCGACAACTACATCGCCACGCTTCGAGATGAGAACCGGACAATCGCGCTCATGCGGAATCCAGGCTGGACCGGCGCCAAAGACGTGCGTGCCAAGATCACATGCTTGCCGCTAGGTCGACTCCAGGACTCCGCTGACGATGCTACTCGTGCCACCGCCTCCGCACACCGCCAGGACGCCATCCACATGCAGACGCTCATGGCGACACTCGAACGCGAGCGAGAGGAGCTTCGCCAGCAGACGCTCCGGATGGAGGAGGAGGCGGTGCGTGCCCGCGAGGCGGCCGAGCGCGAGCGGGCAGCAGCCGAGGATGCCGCTCGACGGAGGGAAGCCGGTGGCGCGGGCGGGCGGGGGGCTAGTGAGCGGGGAAGAGGTATCGCACGAGGGAGCTTGCGAGGGAGCCGAGGGCGGGGCGGCGCAGGTGCGTCTGCTGGCAGATCGAGCGGTCACCCCAACCACCTTGCTGACGAGCCCCCTTGCACCACCTCCAGGCCTCGGGAGCTCGATACCGACACCGGCGACGACGACCGCACGTGGCAAGACACCCTCTGTGCGGCCTGATGTTGCGGTCCCGCCCTTTGAGGCATCATAACTGACGCCTGGCTTCTCCTCTCGTAGTACGCCGGCGTCAAGTCGTCCGGGTACGGCCCGCCGCCGAAGAAACGGGCCGAGTGAACGCTTGCGTCCAGCCACTGTCGTGCATCTTGGTCACAAACTATCGCGCCCCCACCCCCCCCCCCCCCCCCCACCCTGTGCCCTCGACCTCGCCTTTTGAGGGCGAGCCTTCCATCCCCTCGCCCCCCTTCGTTCTGGCCGCTGAAGGCAGGTGGTGCCCTTCGCCCTCCCCTTTTTCTTCTGCCCACTCTCGCACTGTACAAGTGCGTTAATAGACTGGCCCGTGCCGAGATTATGCCGTCGTTGCTCGGAGAGCCCCCTCCTTCGTCGGGCGACATGCAGGTCGGCTCCGGCCTGCCCCCTCGATCGCCCCTCAGCCGCACGACCTCCTCTCCGCCGAGCCATCGCCTGCTCCTGCTGCTCAGGCTCCCTTCCAGCCGGCATCTCCCTTTGCCTCTGTCCATTTCGTCACTGCCCGCCCCTCTCAGAGCGCCCGGCTTCAGCCATGGCTAGCCTCTCCGAGCCCTCGTCCACCTCGGCGACGTTCCCGCTCGGCTCGCGGCTCTGCGTCGGCGGCCAGCGCTGCACCGTCCTCTTTGCCGGCCTGCTCTCGGGCACGACGCCAGCCGACGCCCCGTGGCTCGGTGTCGAGTGGGACGACCCGACTCGCGGCAAGCACGACGGCTCGCACGGCGGCGTGCGCTACTTCCGCTGCTTGTGCGTCCATGCCTTGTCACTCAACGTCGACGAGGCCTTCTGAGCTGGGCACGCAGCAGCTCGGTCGGTGCCTCAGCCAGTCCAGACGAACCCCCGCTAATGTCGGTCTGGCCAACTCAATAACTTGTCGACTGCTTCCAGCGGACCGACTGCAGGCAGCTTTCTGCGACCAACGTCGAACAAGATTCAGCGGCCGCAGCCGTTCCTCGAGGTCCTGCTTGCCCGCTACGCCCCGCCGCCGTCGCCGAGCTCGGAATCGGTCCCTCTCCCCACCTTACCAGCAACCGGCGGCTCAATCGAGTCCTCCCAGTCCGAGGCGTCAACGTCGTCCGCTTCGCTGCGAGAGGAGCACGTCTCACTGGGCTCGACCTCGATCCAGGTCATGGCGCCCAACCTGGCCAAGGTACGGCGGAGGCTCGGCAAGGTGACGGCGCTGCGCGAGGTCGGCGCCGACGACGCCCTCGTCGGCCACCTCGGCCCGGACGAAGAGGAGGCTATGAGGTCGATGGGACCTTGGCGTACGTCCGAATGCTATCTCTCTAGCCCGCCGTCGATGTAACTTGTCCCTCAGGTGCCGTCAGCTCATTCGAGGCCCGATGGGCTGACTGTGTCGCTCTGGCTGCGCTTGCCGAGCAGATACGAGACGACTCAACCTGTCAAAGAGTCTGCTCGCCTCTTGGACCGAGGTCGACCGCATCATTCGGCCGCTCGAGGAGCTCGAAGGTCTTGATCTGACGTCAGTACTAGCTCGGTCACGGAGCCACCCTCACCCTCCTGCAGTCTACTGACGCACTTATCCTCCGTCGAACCCGACTTGCATAGTTTGAACCGCATCCGAGCGCCACCGCCACCTCCGGAACAATTGCCTTCTTTCGGCAGGCTTAGAGAGCTCAACCTGACGGCAACGCTGCTGTCCCTGACCTCGGTGCGTTCCGGCTTTCGCTTGCTTGACGAGGTTACGAGCTGATCTTCTCTCTGTCGACAGATCCTTGACCTCGAGCGCTCCTTGCCAAACCTCAAGAGTCTTACCTTCTCTTCGAACCACCTCAAAACCTTCGAGATCCCATCGGCGACCGATGCGTCCGACACGAATCGACCCTCTGCGGTCGACGTGCCCCACGCAGAGCGGCGCGAGCGGTGGTTCCCGAACCTGCAGGAGCTCAATCTCGACTGGAACGATCTCGATGACTGGTCGCGTCTTGGATTTCTCGGCGAGCTCGCAGGGTGCGTCGATTGAACGCTCGATTTGAGCGAAGACCAGTTGGACGCTGACGTCTGCCGCGCTTGCTTGCGCCGATGCAGGCTACGAACCCTCTCGCTGTCGAACAATCGTCTACCTAGCCTCCCTCTAGCGGTCGCACGCGGCAAGACGGATCCCATCAGCTTTCTCCCGCCGAAGCTCGAGACGCTTCGACTCGCACGCAACGCCATCGACAGCTGGTCCACGGTCGACCTCCTCAATGAGCGACTTGGATCGCTGCGAGTGCTTTGGCTGGGTGACAACCCGCTGACGGCCATCGACCTTACCCCTCGAGGCGGCGAGAGGGTGGGTGAGGTAGATGAGGAGGAAGCGGAACGCAGGGAGCGGCGGAGGGTACGGGACATCCGGGCGGGAGTCATCGCCCGCGTCCGAGGGCTCACGGTCCTCAATGGCTCAGAGGTCGGTCACATCCCCGTCTCTGGCCTCATCACGCTGCAGGCAACAGCCTAGACTGATCATCTTGATTCGTCGTCCCAGATCTCGGCCGGCGAGCGGAAGGCCGCAGAGCTCGACTACGTCCTGTCGCAGCCGCCGGCCTTCTGTGGGACCGCAGCCGGGGTCGCCGCCGACAGATCGGCTCCTGGCAAAGCGAGATGGGACGAGCTTGCGGATCGTAAGTCAGTCATGACCAGGCGGAGAAGATGAGAAACTAGCTGAACACTGCATCGCGGCAGGCCATGGCTCGGCCCAGGACTCAGATCAAGAAGGCATTGCGCGGGAGGTGCGCAAGCCATCCGCGGTCGTCCTCAAGGACAAGCTGCTCGGTGAGCCCGGCCGACTGGGACGACCGCACTGCGAAGTCCTTGCTGACGATCGACTTCCGTCCAGACATCTCGTTCGAGCTGCCCGCGCCCTCGACCCCATCGGTGGTCGTCCTGCGCCTGCTACCCTCGACCCCGCTGCGCACCGTGCTGCTCAAGGTGTCTAAGCATCTCGACCCGTCCTTGGCACCTGCAGCACTCCACAAGACCGACGGCATCGGTCTCTGCAGGCCTAGTGGCGTCGACGACGAGGGCGGGGAGGAGCTTGAAGGAGCGAAGCGGACGCTGAGGGACCTCGGGGTCGAGCCGAACGAGACGCTGCGCGTCGTCTTGCGGTGATGAAGACAACGTTCTGTTGATCTTGCGAGACCTTCGTCGTCGTCTTGCTATACAGCCACTCAGCTCTAACCAGCTTGCTTCCACGGCTCCGAGGGCTGTGGCCTCCTTAAAAGCACTGAGGGGGTGGTCCGGCTGGTTATTGAGCGCGCGTCACCGGCTCGAAAGAGGGAGGGACCAGCGTGGTGTCGTCGAGCTCTACCCCGACCGCCATTCGGACCCCTTGCCACTTCCCGCAAAGACCTTTCTGCTGCTCGACGCCGCTACTCAGGATGGACTACGGGGTCGGGGACAGCTTCAAGCCGGTGCCAGGCAGTCAGTCGCTCGGAGGAGCCTTCGGTGGAAACCGCACGAGGCCCGTCGACTGACGTGCCCCTCTCCTTGCATCGCGCTAGCCGGTCCGAGCATGGCCGGTGCGTCCATCCCCGCCGGAAGCGAGCTGGATAGGATGGTCAACCAGACGGGCTGATCATGCGCCGCTTCCTCCTGCCTGCAGCCCGTTTCCAGGGCCCCTGGCTTCAGACCCAGCTGGCGCTCTCGCTCTCGCTCGGCATCTCGTCCTTCCTCCTCTTCAGCTACCTCCGACCGCGCTACACGCTGCTGTATGCGCCGCGGACCAAGCTCAAGGGCTTCTCGCCCTCCGAGGCCCATCAGGAGAGCAACTCGGCTTGGAGCTGGATTCTGCCGACGCTGCGGACGAGTGAGCGGGTCGTTCTTCAGATCGTTGGGCTCGATGCTGCCGTGCGTGACCGCCTTGACCCGCAGCCGACACTAAGGACGCGAGCTGACCTTCACCTACCTGACCTCGCCTGCTATCAGGTCTTGCTGAGTTTCTTCAAGATGGGATTCTGGTTCTTCACAATCTGCTCGGTCGCCGCTGCGGCCGTGCTGATGCCGTTCAACATCAAGGTCCACGGCTCGGTCGACTCGGAGCCGGACGACCCGGACAACTCGACCGCGTCAGCGCTCGTCTACGGCAGCCTCCGCTCGCTCGCGGTCACCTCGCCCATCCTGGCCGCCCCCGGTCAGGCCGCCAACGGGACAGTCCCGCCGACGCTCATCGAGCTCCTGACGGACCCGACGACGAGCCTGTCACTCCACCTGCTCTTCACTTACTTCTTCTCGCTCCTCGCGCTCTATACGCTCTACCGCGCCTTCAACCACTTTCTCCTGACCCGCCAGCTCTTCTCGCTCGAGCTCGTTCACTCGGTCTCGTCCCGGACGGTCCTCGTCCAGGCCATTCCCCGGCACCTCCGCGGCGAGCGGGCGCTGGCCGACTACTTTGAGCGCCTCGGATGGGGCGTCGAGAGCGTCAGCTGCGTACGGGAGATCGGCGGCTTGTCGGACCTGCTCGACAAGCGGACAGCCGCCCTGCTCGAACTCGAGAAGGCTTGGGTTCAGTTCGTCGGCAATCCGGCGACGATCGACTCGGGCCTCTTCCACAAATCGTCGGCGCCCTCGCCGACCGACTCGCCCGGACAGGATGCTGCGCCGACCGACCTTGCCCCACTACTCGCGACGCTCGAGATCCCTGGCCGGCGGCGGCCGCAGATCCGTATCGGCGGCAACCGCTGGGCCATCTGGCGGCCGTTCGTCGACAAGATCGGCTACTGGGAGAGCGAGTTTGCCAAGTGGGACGACCGCGTAAAGGAGATCCGCAAGGCCGGCCGCTTCGAGGCCAGCGGCGCGGCATTCGTGACGATGGAGAGCATGGCGGATGCGGTGCGTCACGACTCCTTCTGGTTGCGTCCGTCCCATCGCTGAAGCCCTGCCCTTTTTGGTGCTCTCCTCCGACACAGCAAATCGCCGCCCAGGTTATCCATTCTTCCAGGCCCGAGGAGTGTTTGACGAGTCAGGCACCGGAGCCTCGCGACGTCGTCTGGTCGAACGTCGGCAAGAGCGAGTCGAACCGGTGGATCCGCGACTGGATCATCATGGGCGTCATGGTCGCGCTCCTGCTCACGTGGTTGGGTGCGTGGGCGACTTGACCGGGCCTGTCCATGTCCCTCTGCACGCTGACTGACCCCGCCTTGGGATTGCCCATTGGCAGTGCCGGTGGCTGCGCTCTCCACCTTGCTCTCGTACAGGGAGCTCAAGCGGCTTTTCCCGGGCCTGACGCGGGCGCTCAAGAAGTCGCCGCCGCTCCGTGCCTTCGTGCAAAATTCGCTGCCGTCGATGGCGCTGATCGCATTCAACGCGCTCCTGCCGTACGCACTCGAGTACCTCTGCTACGCCCAGGGTTTCCAGGCTCGCAGCTGGGTCGAGCACAGCCTGCTCAAGAAGTGAGTCTCGAGGGATTGAAAGCCCACCGTCGCCGATCGCTGACTTCGGCGCAGGTACTTCATCTTCCTCTTGATCTCCATCATCTTCGTCTGGAATATCACGACGACGTACTGGGCCCTGGTGAGTCGTCTTCGGCTGAAGTCGCCCGTCGCCCTCCGTATCCCGCGTCTGACGCCGTTTCTCCTGGGCAACTTCAGATCTGGGATCTCGCCGGCACCCCGATGAAGATCCCCGAGAAGCTTGCCGACTCGCTCTCGGCCGGTCCGGCTAAGCACTTCTTCCTGTCTTATGTTATTCTACAAGGTGCGCATCTGTTATGCCCGCCCTCTCACGCTTGCAACCTAGGCTGATCGAGACGCTCCCTCAGGCTGCGGCATCATGCCCTTCCAGCTGCTTAACATTGGCACCGTTATCAGCCTCGGCTTCTACCGACTCGTCTGGACGACGACGCCGCGAGGTGCGGCCGAGCGATGTGCCCGAGTGACAGGCGAGGCATCTGCTGAACAGCGCTGCTCCCGCGCTACAGACTTTGCCGAGCTCAACGCCCCGCCGATGCTCAACTACGGCACCGTCTACCCGCAGGCGCTGCTCGTCTTTGTCATCACGCTCATGTACTCGGTCGTCTCGCCCCTGATCCTTCCTTTCGGGGCGATCTATTTTGGGATGGGATATCTCGTCTACAAGTACAAGTTGCTCTTTGGTTTGTCGGCTCTCCGTCGCCCCGGCCGGACCCTTTGCTCAGGTGCTGATTGCCGGCTCCACTTCCTGCGCCAGTCTTCTACAAGCCGTACGAGTCGCGCGGCCAGGCCTGGTCGACAGCCTTCTCGCGCATGGTGCTCGGCATCATCCTCTTCGAGGTCTTCATGACCGGCCTCTTCCTCCTCAAGACGGCCTACATCATCTCGACCTGCATGGCGCCGCTCGTCGTCTTCACGCTCTACTGGAGCTGGCGCATGTACCACCGCTTCGAGCCGCTCTCAACCTTCGTCAGCCTCAGTCTGATCGCCGACGTCCAGAAGGGCGAGCCGGCCGAGCGCATCCTCCGGGTCGGCTACGACGGCGTCGACGGTGGGGTGACCCGGAGCCAAGCGTCAGGCCCTCCTTCGCCTAGAGCGCCTGGGCTATTCGCTAGGCTGACCGTGGTTCTCTACCCTCCCTTCAGCAACCTCAACCGGCGTCGGTACGCCAACAACCAGGACGACCTGTACCTCGCACCGGCCGATGACCGCACCGACTAGTGAGTCAGAGTAATCGCCGACACGACCGGCCGAGGACGTCCCGTGCTGACGGCTGCTGTCGCCTTCTTTGAGCTCGCAACCACCGATGAGCGGCTACTTCCCCGGCGTGCTCAACACGGGCAAACGGCGGTACGCCCATCCAGCTCTTGCTGGCTCGCTGCCGACACCGTGGTCAGTTGGGCTCCCTTTCGCACGAATCCGTCTACGCGGGGTCAGACGGCGCTAACGCTCCCCTTCCCCAGGCTTCCTCTCAAGAAGGGCGAGTCGCTGCTCGCCCAAGCCTCCGGTAGCCCTGGCGAGTCCGGCAACGGCGGCGTCAAGACACGGCCACGGCAGTTCAGCGTTGTCCTGAGCCTCGGTCGTAAGGTCAAGAAGCTGTCGACGGATCTCAAGGACAAGGGCAAGCGGACGCCGCCGGACGAAGGCGCCGAGGACGACGAGGAGCCGGCATCCGCCGAGTCGCAGAGCGGCAGGCGCGAGGGCACCCTGCTCGACGGCATGCGACTCGACGTCGAAGAAGCTGGGGGCAACCCCTGGCGCGACAGCTATCAGGGCACTCCGCGCAAGGCGGCTCGGACCGACGGCGAGCGCGCTCTGCGGCTGCGCAAGAAGCTCTCGTTTGATCCTGCGACGGTCGGTCGCCCTCCTGCTGCTGAGCGTCGACCGCAGTGGACTGACGCCGGCTGCGGCTGCCCCTTTGCTGACGGCCAGGGCGTCATCATGCTCCCGCACTCGGACGAGGACTCGGACAACGACTTTGACGAGGACGGGGACGAGTACGACGGCGGCTCGAACGACGTCCGACCGGGCCCGAGCGCCTCGGGAGGCCTCACCCGGAGCGAGACGACGCCGCTGCTCGCGACGCCAACCGCGTCGACCCACAAGCCCTACTTCCCGCACAAGCGCGCCCGGACAGCGTCGTCCCCAGCCGCTCCGCCGCCGGCCCTCCGCAGTACAAAGGCCAAGGGCTCAGCAAACGCGGACCCGGCAGCAGGGTCCACCTGACGAGCCAAAGAACGCCCTCATGACGACACTTTACGAATGACTCTGTTTCGCATCTAAAGCCGCGAGGCGAAGGAGGCCCCGCGCGCTAAGCAAGCGACTTGGACCGCTCCTTGAGGGTCTTGAAGGCGGCGTCGCACTCGTCGAGCTGGCCCTGGACGAACTTGACGGCGGCCTTGCGCTCGGCCCGGGCCTCCTCCCACGTCGGCTGGCAGACGACGCCGTCGAGCCAGAGGAGCGTCTGAAGCAGGTTCTCGCCGATAAAGATGTGCTGCTTGACGAGGCCGGCATACTCTGGCGACGACGGCGACTTGGGCGGGCCGTAGAGGGCCTGCCGGTGGGAGGTGGAGCGGTCAGTCGCAGTTCGACCCGGAGTCCGGAGCATCGGCAGCCGCGCACCGAGTTCTTGAACTGGCCCATGCGCGCGCCGAGGCTGTCCTTGGTCTCGAGCACCTTGGTTTTGATCGCCTCGATTGTCCGGGCCTCGGTCGCCTCCTCGGATGCCTTCTTGCGGCCCTTTGCGCTCTTGAGCTCGCGCTCGACCTTGCCGACCTCGTCGGCGCCGTTGCCGGAGCCGATGATGGCAAGGATCGACCGAGGCTTGACGCCGTACGACGAGAGCGGGAGCCGGTCATCCACTGCAAATCACGAAAGTCGGGTCTCATCAGCAGCCGGACGTCCTTCGGAAAGCCAGCTGAGCTGACGCACCCATGACGCCGCCGCTGTAGAGGATCTTGAAGGAGGCAAAGCCGGTCAGGGCGGCCAGGTCTGACCGCAGCCGGCCGAGCGTTGTGCCCTCGACTCCCGCAGGCAGCGGAACCTCGAGCCTGAGCGACAAGCGTTCGAGTCCAGGGCAGGCAGCGAGGCAGGGAGCAGGATCAGGCAGACGGAACGTTGGCCGGTCAGCGGCGCCGGTCGCTGGAGGGCCGATGACGCGCGGCCAGAGCTCTCGGCCTTACCTCTCCTTCCCTGACTTGACAAAGACGACCTGCGACATGCCTCGGCTGCTGCCTCCTCTGGCGGGCTCCGAGTCCTCCAAGGAGAAGGCGCGGCGGATCGACGAGAAGAAGGAAATGGCGACGACGGTGGCGAGGACGGCGACCGGGCTGCGGTCGAGCGGCAGCGAAGCATTGGGTCAGGATCATGGTCTCTCTCGCCTTCTTCGCTCCTGTCCCCCCGAACCGTGCCTGCTGCCGGTTCACGGGGACTGACAGGTAGTGGCGAGGCTGCGAGATGTCCAGCAGCTTGGGCGAGAGGGCTTGGTCGGGTTGCGGGCTGCTTTCGGCGGAGTGGGCGGGTCGGTGTCGGCCGTGAGCGGCGGCGGGCTCGCCCGCAGACGAAAGAGAGCCGACGACAGATGGACCCCCTCGACACCGACCTTCGCTTCGTTTCTTTCTCGACCTATACCCTTCCTTTGTCTAGCATGCAGTCGACCGCTCGACAGCTCCTGCGGGCTACTCGCTCGCCCCTGCCGCTCGGCCGGCGCTGCCTGCAGAGTGAGTCGAGCCCCGGCGCGTGCCGCACCGCGTCGCACCGGTCCGAACCCGCGGGGATCCGACTCGAGAGCTGATTTAGGCCTATCCGAGCAGCTGCGACGGCCAAGCCCAGCCTGGCCTTTGCCTTTGACATCGTTCGTGCTGACCTTTGAGGCTTGGGGTTCTAAAGAGATGCTGACGGCGCTCACGCCTCTCGACGCGCCCCAACGTGACCTCCAGGACGGCGTCCTCAAGAAGGGCGAGGAGGTCTTCCCCGAAGCCAAGCGGGCGCTCCAGCTGCTCGAGGACAGGAGGATCCCTTGGATTACCATCACGAACGGCGGTGGCGTACCAGACGAGACGCGACGGGCCGCTCTGTCACGCGAGCTCGGGGTCGAGGTTAGTCGTCTCGTGCCTGTCGATCGGGTCGGCCAGCTCCGGGCCGTTTGAGGAGACGGCTCCTTGGACTGAAAAGCTCTTCTCCTCTTACAGATGGACATCCGCCAGATCGTTCAGAGCCACACGCCTCTTCGCGAGTCGTTGCGCGAGAAGTACGAGAATGAGGCCATCCTTGTCATCGGCGGTCGTGGCCAGAGCGGCCGCGCAGTCGCAGAGTCGTATGTCCTTGTTGTCTGCTTTGCCTCCTCGTCTGCTCTAAGCTGACCGGCCTCTGTAGCTACGGCCTCAAGAAGGCCTTCATCGGAACCGACATCCACCGCTGGAACCCGGCCGTCTGGCCCTTCCGCGACCTGAGCGCCGCGGACCTGACCCACACCGTCGTGCGTCGCCCAAGGCTCCTGCGAGGCAGCGACACCTGTCTGACAGCGCCCTTCCTTACTGTGCCTGCTCGCAGTCGGCCGACTTCTCTCAATTGCCCATCCGGGCTGTCCTTGTCGTCCACGACTCGCGCGACTGGGGTCTCGAGATCCAGATCATCAGCGAGCTGCTCCAGGCCGAGGGAGGCATCCTCGGCACGCGCAGGGATGACCTCGGCGTCGGCAAGCAGGAACTGGAGGTCATCTTTTGCAACCCCGACCTACTCTTTGGCTCGGACTACCCGACGTCTCGCTACGGTGCTGGAGCCTTCAAGTCAGCGCTCAAGGCGATCCACAAGGAGGCGACCGGCCACGACGTCAAGATCACGCAGCTCGGCAAGCCGCACAAGCAGACGTACGACTTTGCGCAGTCGATGCTGGTCGAGCACCTCAAGCACATCTCGGGCGGCCAGGTCACCTCGGTCGACAAGACCATCATGGTCGGCGACAACCCCGCGTCCGACATTGCCGGCGCCAACGCCGCCAAGTGGTCGTCGCTTCTCGTCCGCACGGGCGTCTACAAAGACGTGCAGGGCCCGCCGGCGCACCAGCCGACGCGCATCGTCGACAACGTCGAGGCCGGCGTCCGCTGGGCGCTCGAGAAGGAGGGTTTACTATAGAACAAGTGTGATGGATGGGTTTGCAAACGAGCGCCTTCCACTCCGCGACGTTTCTGCGCTTGTCAGAGTTTCTGACCCGTTCGAAGCTCGATTGATACCATGGTGTGCTCGGTCGAAGCCTGACCTCACCCCCTCGTAACAGGGGGACTTCTTCGACCGTCAAAGGGTTCCCTTTTGATCGATACTGTACTCTAATCGATGCGCAGCCTTAGCTAAGACCTACCCGCATCTTGATCTCATCTTTGAAGACTTCAGAGTGGTTGTGCCCCCGTCAGCATCGATCTGATTGACGCTCACCTGTGTACCTTTGCGCTTCGGCCGCCGTCGAATCTGTGCTACTGAACCGATCGGCTTCCGGCCGGCCATCTCAAGCGCCCCTAGTCTAGCTCTAATGTCTTAGCGGTAGATCAGCGAAGGTCGAAAGGAACGAGGAGACTGCTTGTAGAGAAGCCCCTCATCCTCCAATACTTGCCTCTCGACCGGCGTATTCCTCGCCAAAAGCAAAAAGGAGGTGCTCTCGAGCCGGGAATCGAACCCGGGTCTCCCGCGTGACAAGCGAACATCTTAACCATTGGACCACCCAAGATTCGATATTGAATACAGGTTTAATGACGTATATATACCATATCATAAATGTCAGTAAGACGAAGAGACGGCCGAGCTTGACCTTATAGCGGCGGCATTACATAATTTTACTGCTGAGCTGTTACAGCTGTATGCTCATTCAGAAATCAGTCGAGTCGGATCAGAGGGAGGCCCTTGGTGAGGCAAAGAAGCCCTCGAAGGGCTCAGCGTTCTCGACGGTCCCCTCCAACAAGCTCGCAGCGCTAGCCATGCAAGACGAATGGGTCAAGATGACGACCGAGGAGAGGGACACCTTCCGCGCCAGCCTGGCGCCGCTTAAGATGGATCCAGCCGGCGACTGGGCGGTCGACGCCTTCGCGGAGCCGACGGCACGCAGGGCCGAGTATGCTTGACGGTTCACCTATCTCTTGCTCTCCGATCCGCCGGCTAGCCGCTGCCTGCCCTGACTTGAGTGCATACTTGAACGAGTGCGCGCCCAGCCTGACGGCCACTCTCATGTTCGTTTACAGGCAGAGACTCCCGTCGGTATGGAGGCCGGCCTGTTGCTCGCTGCTTGCGATTGCGGCCGTCGTCTACGCACAGCTGGCTCTCGCGCAAAAGGAGGGCGACCCTGCGTATCCAAGTGGTCATGACTCTCTCTAAGCTCTGGGCAAGACTGCTCGCCCCCTTCAAAGGCGGACGAGCACGAGGACGACCTTCTCGTCCGCGATCTCCACCTCCTCCTCGACGAGCGCCTCGGCCTCGGCGCTCTTTTGGCTGTGGTCGCCCGGGGCGCAGCGCGTCTCGCGATAGACGACGTCGCGGTTGGCACCGATGACGCCCTCGAGCCGCTCGCTCGCGCCGCGGTAGAACAGGCCGGCGTCATCGGTCGCCCGGAGGCCGGCCTTCTTGCGCAGCTGCTGGACGGCCGAGATAAAGCCGCGGGCGAGGCCCTTGAGGACGAGCTCGGGCGAGGACCGGATGTCGAGCACGACGATGAGCTCGGCGTCCTCGCGGGCCTCGTTCTTGTCGCCCATGCCGCCGTGGTGGTCGGCGCTACCGGAAAAGTCGACCGAGGCCGAGACCGTCAGGTCGCCCGTCGTCAGCGTCTGGCCGGCGACCTCGATCGTGCCCGACGACTTGAAGGCCCGGACCTCGTCCGACGAGAGGGCGGCGAGCGCGGCCTTGACCTTGGGCATCGCGCCCCGCAGCCGGCGGCCGAGCACGGGCCAGTCGGCCGAGGCCTTGTACGTCAGGTTGACGTCCTGCTCGCTCGACGTGTAGCGGACCGTCTCGACGTTCAGCTCGGCGACGAGGTACGACTCGAGCCCCTTGACGTCGGCCAGGTAGTCGGCGTCCGGGTGGAAGACGGTCAGCTCCGACAGCGGCGTCGTCTGCGGGCGCAGAGCGGTGCAAGGTCAGCAAGGCGGCGGGCAAGAGGGAGACCATGCGCCAAGCGGACGGACCTTGAGGTCGAGGCCCTTCTCCTCACGCAGCTTGCGGGCGACGTTGATGACGGCCAGCAGGCGCCGGACGGCAACCTGGACCTTCTCGTCGGCGTAGGCGGCCTTGGGCTCCGGGAACGAGAGGAAGTGGACCGAGCGCGTGTCGTCGCCGGCGGCGGCGGCGCCCTCCGGGATGAACGGCCGCAGGCGCTGGTAGATGGTCTCGGTCATGAACGGCGCGAACGACGACGTCGTCCGGCAGAGCGTCAGGAGGGCCTCGAACAGCGTGTTGAGCGCCGCCCGGGTGTCGGCAACGCCCTCGGAGCCCTTCATCCTCCGGCGGTTGAAGCGGATGTAGGCGTTGGTCAGGTCCTCGATGAGGGCGATGAGCTGGGGGATGACGGTGTAGAGTCGGTAGGCTGGAAGACAGGGAAGGACAGCCGTCAGCGACAGAGAGCATGGAGCAAGCGGGCCCGAGCGCGCGCCGTCAGCGGCCCGGGACGCACCGTCCATCTCGGTGTGGACGCTCTTGATGAGCGTCTGGCAGCGTGCGAGGACCCAGCGGTCCATGACGTTGTCCGAGAGCTTGGCCTCCGGGTCGTACATGAAGTCGACGCCGTGCTGAGCCTTGAGCAGGGTGATGTGCGAGGCGAGGAAGTTGAACGAGTTGAGCCACGGGATCAGGACGCGCGAGAGGACGAGTTTGACGCCCTCCTCCTTGAAGGCGAGGTTGTCGCCCCGGACGACGGGCGAGTTGACGAGGTAGAGCCGGACGGCATCGGCGCCAAACTTTTCAAGCACCTCGTTCGGGTCGGGGAAGTTGCGGAGCGACTTGGACATCTTCTTGCCGTCGCTGGCCATGACGAGGCCGGTGCAAATGACGTTCTTCATCGGCGCGACGTCGAACAGGTGGGTCGCGAGGACGAGGAGCGTGTAGAACCAGCCCCGGGTCTGGTCGATGCCCTCGCAGATAAAGTCGCCGGGGAAGCCGTCCTGGTCGATCTTGTCCTTGTTCTCGAACGGGTAGTGCTGCTGGGCGTAGGGCATCGAGCCCGACTCGAACCAGCAGTCAAAGACCTCCTCGATCCGCCGGAGGACGGTGCCGGGCGTCTTCTGCGAGGGGATCGTAATGTCGTCGACGTCATGCCGGTGGAGCTCCTTGAGGCCGGTCCGGCCCGAGAGCCGCTCGAGCTCGGCGACCGACGAGACGCAGATGACCTCGGACATGTCCTCGCTCGCCCAGAGCGGGATCGGCGTGCCCCAGTAGCGGTTGCGCGAGATGTTCCAGTCGCGGGCATTCTTGAGCCAGTTGCCGAAGCGGTTCTCGCCAATGTAGTCGGGCACCCAGCGCGTCTGCTCGGCATTGTTGCGGACAAGCCGGTCTCGGATCTCCTCGACGCGGACCATCCAGACGGGGATCGCCTTATAGATGAGGGGCGTCTTGGACCGCCAGCAGAAGGGGTACGAGTGCTTGATGACGCCCTGGACGATGAGCCGGCCGCGGGCCTTGAGGTCGCGCATGATCGCCTTGTCGGCGTCCTTGACGTAAACGCCCTCGTAGTCGGGCACCTCGCTCGTGTAGCGGCCGGCGTCGTCGAGCGGGCAGGGCGGCATCTCCTCCTTGGTAACGATGCCGTTGGCGACGGCGACCCGGTTGTCGTCCTCACCGAAGGCCGGGGCCTGGTGGACGAGGCCGGTGCCCGAGTCGGCCGTGACGTACGTGTCGATGACGACGCGGAAGGCCCGGTCCTCGTACTGCTCGACAAAGTAGTCGAACAGGGGCTCGTACCGCCAGCCCTTCATGTCCTTGCCGAGGAAGGAGCCAACCTTCTTCCACCGGGCCTTGTCCTTGCCGTTCGGGTCCTTGTAGACGGAGCTCAGCAGGCTCTCGTGGACGATAAAGTTCTGGTTGCGCTCGACGTCGTGGATCTTGAGGTAGGTGAAGTCTGGGTGGGCGCAGATGCCGAGGTTCGAGGGCAGCGTCCACGGCGTCGTCGTCCAGATGAGGAGGCTCGTCGTCGGGTCGTCCACGAGCGGGAAGGCGACGACGACGGCAGGGTCGTTGACGTCGCGGTAGTCGGACCCGGCCTCAAAGTTGGACAGCGGCGTCGTGCAGGCCGTCGAGTAGGGCATCACCTTGAGCCCGCGGTAGACAAGGCCCTTCTCAAAGAGCTGGCCAAAGACCCACCAGCTGCGAGTCGAACGATGGAAGAGGGTCAGCGCTCGTTCCTCTCGGACCGCGCGGGCGAGGAAGGGCGACGACAACGTACACCGACTCCATGAACGACGGGTAGAGCGTCTTGTAGTCGTTCTCAAAGTCGATCCACCGGCCCATGCGCTCGACCGTCGACTTCCACTCGCCGGCGTAGCGCATGACCTGGAGGCCAGCGGGCGGTGATGCGTGTCAGCGCGCCAGAGACTTCCCTCGTGTGCCGCTTTACGCGGAAGGCGTGCAGGCAGCTGGGCAGGCGGGTGAGACGCACGATGGCCCGGCACTCGTTGTTGTAGGCCTCGATGCCCATCTTGAGGACGTCCTCCTTGCCCTTGATGTTGAGCTTCTGGTCAATCTCGTGCTCGACCGGTAGGCCGTGCGTATCCCAGCCGAAGCGGCGCTCGACGTGGTGGCCGGTCGAGTGCGCATGCCGAGTCACGATGTCCTGGAAGTCGACGGGAAGGGCGGATGCACAGTGAGGCAGAGCGGGAGTCAGTCGCTTGTCGCCGCCTCAGGCACGAAGGATGACTCGGTCGGTCGGTGCGCCTCGTGCACACCCTCCGGCGAAGCACCCCGCCCGCCGAGATGGACGTCAGGGGAGCACGTCGGCCCTGTGACGCTCCGAGGAAGGCCCCTGGACGCGCCTTCCTTTGACGAGCACTACTCTTAGTCAGACATAAGATGCCCAGACGCACCTTGATCGTCCCCGCCAGCAGGTGGCCGTAGTGCGGCAGGCCGGTCGCGAACGGCGGGCCGTCGTAGAAGGTGAACCGGGGCTTGCCCTCCGACTGCTTGAGCGAGGTCTGGAAGGCATCAATGTCGCGCCAGTACTGGAGGACAACGTGCTCCTCCTTGGGGAACGAGTACGGCCCCGCTGGTGAGAGAGAGAGAAAGGGTGGCGGACGCAGAGCCGGGTCGGTCGAGTCGGGAGCTCGGTCAGCCCCTGGCCAGGCGAGGCGACTCGAGCAAGGGCGGCGGCGACAGCAGCTGATGGCTCAACCGAGCGCGCGCGCCCTTCTACTGGACTCACGTGTGGGCGCAGGGAAGGACATGATCTGTCTCTTGCGAGTGCTATTGGTCACCCTGGAAGGGGAGGGGCTTTCGTGGGTTGGGCTGGGAGGCTGGTCGGTCGGAGGGACGGTCGGGCGAGGGCTCGGCGAACGGCTGCCAGCCCTTCTGGGCTTTTTGCCCCGGCGGCCAGCGCGGGGGGGGGGGGGGGGGGCCCACGCGGGCGCGGGGCGGCGGGCGGCCCGCCCGGGCCGGGGGGGGGGGGGGGGGCCCAGCCCAGAGGCGCACGCACGTACCGACGACGACGATCCAGGCAGGGAGATCTCGACCTCTCGAGACCCTCACTCCAGACGCTCGGCTCAGGGGTGCATTGGTTCCTCTCTCGCTACTTAGCATGGTGCGTATCCTTGTTTGAGGAGCTGATGGGCCACCCCAGGGCTGATCTTCTCCCTCGGCCGCCCATGCGATGCGCCAACCCGCCCTCGCCCGTACGCCGCCTCCTCCGCAGCAGGCCGCCGCCGCCGACCTCGCCAGCTCAACCTCGTCCCTCCCACCTAGGCAGCCAGCAGCCGCTCTGCCTGCCGAGCTCGAGGCGCTCCTCGGCCCGCTCGCGCAGGCTAGATCCGTCCTTGGCTTGCTCGTCCTTGCTCGTGCAGGCTCGACCGCCGCCGCCGCCGCTGCTGCCGCTGCGGCAGCGCACGCCCCTCCGCCGACCGGCTCAGGCTCGGTCCATGCCAATGCAAGTGACGGCCATGCCTCGACGACTCAGGACCAGTCGAGTCTCTCGCCACCGCCACCGATAGACGGCCCGACGATCATCCAGGCCCTGGGCGCGCCGTTCGAGGGCGATCAGGGCCAGTCGTACGCCCTCCGCGTGGCCGGCATGGTCGACGCGGTCGAGCAGGGCTGCGTCGGCAGCGATGGCTCGGGCGTGCGTCCCTCTGACTGTTCCTCTTCTGAGAAGCCCTCTCGGACACACGGCAAGTGACTGACCCGCAAGTCTTGCTCCCTGCCGCTCGATCAACCAGGACCCGCTCAAGTTCCTCCGTATCCGGACGACCCGGCACGAGCTCATCATCACCCCAGGTGCGTCCCTCATCTCGGGCGCTCTATGCCTTTCGCTGCGCCTGAGTATTTACCGAGGACGTGATTGACATTGGATGCGCTTCCCGTCCCGTCTGCAGATCCCAACTACATACTCGTCGTCTTGCACGACCCTTCGCAGTAGGCCTACTCACTTCTTCCTCTCTCCTTCCTTCAATCCGCGCTCGGTCTCGCTGGTCACTCTAACGCATGTGATCTGCTGAGTCTGATGCGACGCTAACGCGAACGATAAGGAGGAGGCCGCGCATGCGCCGGTGCTCTCTGAGCGCAGGGAAACAGGCTTTCCCTCTGCCGAGATCCGCCCGAACGGAGGGAAGACATCAGCAGCAGGCAGACCTGCCACGTGCGAGTTGCGCTTTGTAGGGCGTCAGGGCGGGAGGTCGACTCGGAGCGTCGGTCTAAGCGGCCTCTTGCGCAACCAGACAGTTTGCAAGCCTCAAGACCGGGCCGCAATGGTGTTGTTCAGTCATAGCCTGACGCTTAGCACCCGTTGGCTCCGACGCGCTATGTGTCAAAGTGCGCTCCTCCGGTACTTCGTCGTGTGCCGGGCAAAGGCGCGCAACAGGTCCCCTCCTCCCCCTGTCGCGGCTACTCACTGAGGAGCACTTGACATGACCAGGGAGCGGCAGGCATGGTCAAACAAACCTCTGTTGACTCCCCGTGCCTAAGCTTGAGCAGGATGACCGAGCCTCATCAGCAGAAAGCGCTTGTCCCCAGAGAAAGGTGCCCGCGTGAAGCCGTCAAGAGGACACACGCGCATCGTGACACCCCTCGCCGTCCGCCCCCGCTCCCCCCGTCGAAGACCGCATCCTCTCAAGACGGCGCGCGGGCGTGAGGGTCTGGTCAAGGGCTCATGATCTGCTCCTTTCGCTCGCCTAGGCCTCGATGGCGGCGATCGTCTCCTTCTCGGCCGGGGCGGCAGCCTTGGTGACGCTCTTGCCCTTGGGGACCTGGACGTCGGCGGTGCCGAGGATGATCTCGAGGTGGGTCGGGTGGCCCTTGTAAGGGTTGATGCGACCGTGGGCGCGGAACGTCCGGCGGTGCGTCTTGGGGGCCTGCTGGACGACGATGTTGGTGATGTAGAGGTCCTCGGCGGCGATGTCCTTGGCCTCGGCGTTGGACTCGGCGTTCTTGAGGAGACCGAGGACGACCCGGACCGACTTGGCCGGCCAGCGACCCTTGGTCGTGCCGAACTGCTTGGCCTGCGAGGCACGGCCGATGCCGCCGGCGAAGCGGCGGAAGGGGATCACCTGCTTGTGCTCCTGGACGTCGGCCAGGTAGGCGTACGCCTTGGTGAGCTTCATGCCTTTTTGAAGGAGGGGGGCGTGCAGAAAGGAAGAGTCAGCGTCAGGGCTGTCGTCAGACGTGTGGCATAAGACGGGCCTGCCCGACTCTCGAAGAGCCCTGCTCTCGGATCAGATGGGTCTTCCCAACGTCCTCGCTCCATCCAACCTAGATTCGCAGCCACAGCCCTCGGACACGGGCCGCCAGCTGGCTTTCTCCTTCCGCCCGACGAAGCCAGCTCAGAACGAGAGGACGAAGGAGGAGGGACCCACCGGTAAGGGCGGCTCCGACCTCACGCATGTTCTTGAAGTGCGTCCGGAGGTACTGGCCATGGGCCTTGGCCGTCTTCTCCGGGTTGCTGGCAAGCGAGGCGGAAGCGTAGCGCATCTGAGGACGGCGAAGGGGTGGTGCGTCAGAGAGCTGAAGGAGGGTGGGAGGGACGGGTCGGGGGTTGGGCGCAGCCGGGCAGGGCAGGGAAGGTCCGCGGCGGCGGCAAGCTGGGTCGACGAAGATGGCGACGGCGGCGGGAGGCGCGCTGTCCGCTTTGTCGAGCTCGACGGGCAGCCAAGGGAGGAGGAGCTCGAGGACGAGGCGCCCCTTGGAGGAAGTTGGACCAGAGCCAGCCCGGCGGCGGGCCGGAGTGGCCAAGTCGTCGGCCCCACGAGCTCCCGGCTGGCTGAACGGCCCTAGCCAGACCTGGGCGACGCTCCCCTCTGGTCTGGTCTGGCCTGGCCTGGCCTGACCTGACCTGACCCCCCCTGGCCAGATGCGCCCTGCTGTCCGCCCTCCGAGAGTGCCGGGTCGAGGCTCCGGACCTGACCCAACAGAGGGCCCCAGCGACGGTCGAGCTCGAAGTGGTCGTCCTCTTGCTGCCGTTGGGTGTCCGGCCGGCCGTCCGTCCGAGCCTGCATGCCGGCCCAGCCTGCCGACCGAACATGGGCCGTACGCCGTGCCTGGCTTCCTGCCCGGATGCGTGTGTGTGATGGGATGGGAAGAAGAGGGGGAGTGTAAGGACCTACCTTGACTGGGGACTGTGGTGAAGACGGGGTGCTTGAGCTTGACGAGACGGGCAGACGACGAAGGTGCGAACGGCCGCAGACGTTTCCCCCGGCCCAGCAGGCGCGCGCGCGCCCGCCCGGGGCGGCCCTGAGCCCTTCCGCCCAGCCCAGCCCAGCCCAGCTCGCGCGCGCGCGGCGGCGAGCGCGGCGGCGGCGGCTGGCAGCCTGGAGCCAGCGCCAGGCTCGATCGCGAGGCTTCAATTCTGGCGCGTCCAAGCCTGGCACTATTCAAATGCCTGCCAGGCTGTACGAAACCGACCCTTGCGAACGGACCAAAACACCCGGCAGGCACGGCGACCCCTTCGTTAGTCGGCTTTGAGTACCGCGGCGTACAAAGGGGACATAAGAGATCGTCAGGGTAAGCAAGCGAGAAGAGGGCGAGGCTAGGTGTGCAGAGAAATTGGGCAGCCGGGGGGGAAGGATAGTCGACCGACGAGAGAGCGGGCAGTGGTTGAAGGTGTGGTGGGCGCCCCTTCCTCACGAGTCGTACGGCTCGCCGCCCTCTGGTACAGTCATCGCCGTCTTTCCCCCCTGTGGCGGCCCCCTCGAAGCGCCAGCTTGTCTCGGCCCGCCGGCGGCATTCGTGCTCAGATGCCTCTGGAGCGCATGGTCGTCCTCGACCGTGCCCGGCTTGAGCGTCTCCTGCTTGCGGAGCACCTGGAGCGGGTCGTCGTTCTGCTCGGCGGGCGGACCGTGGGCGTCCGAGGGCGAGGAAGGACGGGTGATGGCGATCGGCGGGCACGAAGGGATGGGGGTTCGGATCCACTGCGAGGAGGACCGGACAGATTAAGGGCAGGGTGAGCAGCGTCGAGCGAAGGCGCAATAACGGATGAACGGACGTACGGCCGACTCGAGCGCCTGGGCGGCCGACGGCCGTCTGTGCGGGTCCGGGATCATCAGGTAGCGCACAAAATCCTTGGCTGGCGTGCGAGACGATTCGCACCAGGTGTGCGTCATCAGACCGAGCCCGTCAGTTCTCTCGCCGCATTTCTGTTTCGCAATGGCCGCGCCCGCATGAAAGGAAGGAACCCGCACCCTCTTCCGAGACACCGTCGAAGCGTCTGCGCTCAAAATTGACCGTCTGCATCCGGCTCGTCTCCTGGACGAGGTCCCAAGGGTCCTTCGAGTCCCACGGAGTCGATCCGCTCAGCCTGTGCGTTTGGGGGGAGGGGGGAGGGGGGAGAGAGTTGGTAGCGGGGCGGCGCGCGCGAGATCGCGCAGGACAGATTAAAGGGGTCAGAAGGGCTTTGCGCTCGCTGGGGGACCATGAGAAGAAAGGGGGAGGGCCGCACATGGCGTAGAGGACGACGCCGGCCGAGAAGACGTCCGAGTTCTTGCCGTAGCCAGTCCGGAGAAAGATCTCGGGCGCTTCAGTCGCAGATCCGGGCGTGACCATGAGGCGAAGAGAAGGGTCAGCCGGCCGACTAGGGCGCGCAGATGCAAGGAAAGAAGACAGAGTGGACGACGGACCAGCGTAGCCTGGCGTGCCGCTGACTTCCTTCTGGACCTTGGGGTCCTCGTCCGAGACACCGTCGAGGATCTGGGTTCGTCGAGCGCCAAGCAGGATTGGGGGGGGGGGGGGTGATGCGTCCGACGGCGAAGAGCGAGGTTGTCAGCACGCTCTCGAGCCATGGTCAGCCCCTCGGGCCCCTCTCTTTCGTTCCAACCCGAGCCCCTACAACCTGTCTTCTGACCTCAAGGAGCGGCGACCCGACGCCGACTTGACCTCTCGATGAACGACCTCGTGTGTAAGCCACTCATGCGACGCACCTTTGAGATCCCAAAGTCGATCAGCTGGAAGTCGTCGATCTCCGACTCGCGCGTCTTGTAGAGAAAGTTTTCGGCCTTAATGTCTGCACACGCGCGTGCGATCCGGTCACGGTAGGGATCTCCGTCAGCACCGGGTCGGGAAGGGTGCTGAGCCAGTGGGGACACAAGAGAGGGGGGCAAGGGGGACCGAAAGAGGGTTCGATACGAAGCGACCTCGTGCTGGGCTAGGCCCCGGTCGAATGGGTCATGGAGGTGCATCCTCCTGCCTTTCGCTCCGGAAACCTTCTCGCTCTTGCCCGCCTCTGCAGCGGGAGGCCGCCAGTCGTCGAGGGTCGAGTCGAAGACCCAAGTGGAAAGCAACGCACCTCGATGGATGATGCCCTGCGCGCGATCGAGCGGATTTGCCAGCGCACGTCAGCATGCAAGCCCTCGACCTCCTTCATAGCCTCTGCTGTCTGGAAGCCCAGACCAAGTCGCCCAGACGGACGGGAACGAACGTTGTGATGGATGTAAGCGAGCGTTTCGAGCACGTTGACCATGGCCCGCCTGGCCTCCTCTTCGGTAAAGCGCCGCTTGTCGAGAATCCGCTGGAGGAGCTCGCCCCCGGTCAGGAGGGGGAAGGTGAGGTAGTAGTGGTTGGAAGACTCGAACCAGCTGAGCGAGAAGAGAGATGGGGGGGGGGGTGGGAAGGAGA
>Ga0308160_10002153_pt1 | contig 24679 bp, 20 predicted proteins | sample PhyFR1_FD_201036 | JGI IMG/M metagenome (GOLD analysis project Ga0308160, IMG submission 201036) | Phyllosphere microbial communities from UC Gill Tract Community Farm, Albany, California, United States - DLSLF.R1 | ecosystem: Host-associated > Plants > Phyllosphere > Unclassified | place: USA... | reverse complement strand
CGGTCCTGGCGAAAGAAGCCGGTCACCGCGTTACCGGTTGCGACGCCAACGTCTATCCTCCGATGAGCACCCAGCTCGAGGCCCAGGGCATCGAACTGATCCAGGGCTATGGCCCGGAACAGGTGTCGTTGAATCCCGATTTATACGTGGTCGGCAATGTGATGACGCGCGGTAATCCGCTGATCGAGGAAATCCTGAACCGCGGCCTGCCATATGTGTCGGGCCCGCAGTGGATCGGTGAACATATTCTGCGTGAAAAATGGGTGCTGGCCGTGGCCGGTACCCACGGCAAGACGACGACCTCGTCGATGCTGGCCTGGATCCTGGAAGACGCGGGTTACTCGCCGGGCTTCCTGATCGGCGGCGTGCCGATGAACTTCGGCATTTCCGCGCGCCTGCAGGGCGAAACCGAGTCGGACTTCTTCGTGATCGAAGCGGACGAGTACGACACCGCCTTCTTCGACAAGCGCAGTAAATTTGTGCACTACCACGCGAAGACGGCCGTGCTGAACAACCTGGAATTCGACCACGCCGACATCTTCCCGGATATCGGCGCCATCGAAACCCAGTTCCACCACCTGGTGCGCACCGTGCCGGGCGTGGGACGCCTGGTCGTGAACGGCGACGAAGCCTCGCTGGCACGCGTGATCAAGCGCGGCTGCTGGAGCGACAAGGAAACTTTTGGTTCGTCCGAGGGCGTGAACTGGGCGATGGTCGAGCACCCGGGCGGCGCCAGCTTCGACGTTCTCTTCAATGGAGAGAGCCAGGGAACGGTCCACTGGGAACTGACCGGCAAGCACAACCGCTCGAACGCGCTGGCCGCGATCGCGGCTGCACGCCACGTCGGCGTGCCGGTGGCGCAAGCCGTCGATTCGCTCTCTCGCTTCCAGAGCGTCAAGCGCCGCATGGAAGTGCGCGGCGTCGTCAACAACGTGACCGTCTACGACGACTTCGCCCATCACCCGACCGCGATCGCGACTACCGTCGGTGGCCTGCGCCAGCGCATCGGCACCTCGGGACGCATCCTGGCCGTGCTGGAACCGCGTTCGAACACGATGAAGCTGGGCGCCATGAAGGATGCGCTGCCGGGCAGCCTCAAGGACGCGGACCTGGTGTTCGGCTTCGGCAGCCAGCAGGCGCTGGGCTGGTCGCTGGCCGATGCTTTGAAACCGTTGGGCACGATCGCGCACAGTTTCGACCAGATCGACTACATGGTGCAAGCCATCGTGCAGGCGGCCCAGCCGGGCGACCACATCCTCGTGATGAGCAACGGCGGCTTCGGCGGCGTGCACCAGAAGCTGCTCGAGGCGCTGGCGCAATGATTCTGTATTTGCACGGTTTTCGTTCGTCGCCGCGTTCGTTCAAGGCGCGGGTGATGCAGGAGCGCATGACGGCGGCCGGCCGCGCAGGCGACCTGATCTGCCCGCAGCTGCCGGCCTCGCCGAAAGCGGCGATGGAACTGGCCCTGCTGCTGGCCGAGCGCCATGCGCCGCACAATCTCGCCATCGTCGGTTCTTCGCTCGGCGGTTTTTACGCGACCTGGCTCGCCGAGCGCCTGGACGTGCCGGCCGTGTTGCTGAACCCGTCGGTCGATCCTTTGAAAAACCTGGAGCACCACGTCGGCGTCACCACCAGCTGGCACTCGGATGACCCCTTCGAGTTCAAGCGCGAATACATCGACGAACTGGCCGCGCTGAAAGTGGCGCGCATCACCAGGCCGGAGCGCTATTTCCTGATCGCGGCCACCGGCGACGAAGTGCTGGATTACCGCGACATGGTGAATCACTACCAGGGTGCGCGCCAGCATGTGATCCAGGGCAGCGATCACGCGATTTCGGAGTTTCCGCAGTATGTCAACGAAGTGCTGGCCTTTTGCCAGCCGGACGTGGACTGGTCAGGCGCGTCTCGGTGAGGGGACAATCGCTGCGCCTGGCGAAGTGGCATCGCCAGGCCGGCGCCGTCGGCGCGGAGCCGGCGATGCGCGACTGGCTGGAGACGAAAGCTTCGCTCACGGCGCGCCTGGTCGCGAGCAGCGACGCCTTCCGCGTGCAGCGCCTGCACCAGAAGGTGGCGCCGTGCTCGATCGAAGAAGCGGCAGCGATCGGCCTGCCGCGCCGCGAGCGGGTCTGGGAACGCGAAGTGCTGCTGCTGTGCGACGGCGTGCCGGTGGTCTTCGGCCATACCGTCGTGCCGATGTCGGCCACGGCAAGCGACTGGCCGCTGTTCTCGGCGCTGGGCGAACGCTCGCTCGGCAGCACCCTGTTTTATGATCCGAAGGTCAGGCGCGGGCCATTGGAATTTGCCCGCCTACGCGAAGGGCACCCGCTGCTGGCGCGCGTAGGCGCAGCGCTGGGAACTGATTTGAGCGGAATAAATTTCCATGCGCGGCGCTGTGTCTATCGCCGCCATCAAGGCCTGCTGATGGTCACCGAAGTATTCTTGCCGGCGGTAATCAACCTGACGGCAGCTGCAATAAATAAAAGATAGCGAAATAACATGAACGTATTTTTTGAGGAATCGGGCGACTTCAAGGTCGGCACGGTCTTGTCGACGGCCGGCGAGGCCTACAAGGTCGAACTGTCGAGCGGTAAACGGTCCAAGGTCAAAACCAAGGATGTCTTGCTCCAGTTCGAAAAGCCGGCGCCGGAAGTGCTGCTGGAGGAAGCCAAGGGCATCGCCTCCGAAGTCGACCTCGACTTCCTGTGGGAAGTGGCCGGCCAGGAAGAATTCGGCTTTGCCGAACTGGGCGCCGAATATTTTGGTCACGCACCCTTGCCGGCGGAAGCGGCCGGCCTGGTGCTGGCCCTGCACAACGCTCCGATCTATTTCTATAAGAAGGGTCGCGGACGCTACAAGGCTGCGCCCGAGCAATCGCTGCGCGCGGCCCAGGCCGGCATCGAAAAGAAGAAGCAGCAGGCGCTGATCCAGGCCGCCTATGTCGAGGAACTCAAGGCAGGCACGCTGCCGGCCGCGATGCAGCCGATCGTCTCCCAGCTGCTGTTCAAGCCGGACAAGAACACGATCGAATACAAGGCGCTGGAAGCGGCGGCCAACGAGCTGCAGACCACGGCGCCGCGGCTGATGCTGGCCACCAAGGGCATCGCCTCGCCTAAAGATTTGCACATGGGCCGTTTCCTGTTCGAGAACTTCCCGCGCGGCGCCGGCTTCCCGCAGGTGGCCGCACCAAACGCGCCGACCGCGCTGCCGACGGCCAAGGTCGCCGCCTTCTCGATCGACGACGTGACCACCACCGAGATCGACGATGCCTTCTCGGTCGAGCATCTGGACGACGGCAATGTGCGCGTGGGCATCCACATCGCCGCACCGGGCCTGGCCATCAAACCGGATGACGAGATCGACAAGATCGCGCGCAGCCGCATGTCGACCGTGTATATGCCGGGTGACAAGATCACCATGCTGCCGGACGAGGTCGTCAACGCGTTCACTCTGGCCGAAGGCAATACCTGCCCGGCCTTGTCGCTGTATGCGGTGTTGAACCCGGCCGACTGGTCGACGGTCTCGACCACGACGCGCGCCGAGCTGGTGCCGATCCAGAGCAACCTGCGCCACAACGATCTTGACGAGCTGGTCAACGAAGAAACGCTGGAAAATGGCGCGGGCGAGTACCCGCACAAGGCGGAACTGGCGCTGCTGTGGAAGTGGGCGCTCAAATTGGAAGCGGGCCGCATGGCCAAGCGCGAAGCCTTCGGTTTGAAGCCGGAGCAGGCGAACCGCGTCGACTTCAATTTCTATGTCGAAGACGACGTGGTCTCGATCGTGCGCCGCAAGCGCGGCGCGCCGCTGGATAAAATCGTCGCCGAACTCATGATTTTCGCGAACAGCACATGGGGCAAGCTGCTGCACGATTCCGGCGTGCCGGGCATCTACCGTTCGCAGGGCGCCGGCAGCGGCGCGGGCTGGGCGGCCAAGATGCAGGTGCGCATGGTCACGCACGCGGCCCCGCACCAGGGTCTCGGCGTCGATCAATATGCCTGGAGCACCTCACCGCTGCGCCGCTATACCGACCTGGTGAACCAGTGGCAGATCATCGCCTGCGCCGAACACGGCGTGACGGCGCCGCTGGTCGCGCCCTTCAAGCCGCGCGACGCGACCCTGTTCTCGATCGTTTCCGCTTTCGATGCGGCCTATGCCGCGTATAACGATTTCCAGCAGACCATGGAGCGCTACTGGTGCCTGCGCTGGCTGGGCCAGGAAGGCGTGAAGCAGGCCGATGCCGTCGTATTGAAAGACGACGTGCTGCGCCTCTCCGACGTACCGCTGGTAATCCGCCTGGCCGGCATGCCGCAGGTGGCGCGCGGCGCGCAGGTGAAACTCGACATCGTGCGCTGGGACGAGGTCGACCTGTCGCTGGAAGCGAGATTGCTCGAAGTGGCGGCGGCGCCGAGCGAAGACATCGCCTTCGAAGAGGAAGAGGGCGAGGTGGCCGATACGGGCGAGGCCGCGGTCGAGGAAGTCGTCGAGGCCGAAGGCGCCGTGGCCGCGGTCAGCAGCGACGACCCAGCCCCGGCTGCCGGTTGATGGCGGCAGGTACTGAAGCCGGCGCGCGGTCGCGCCGCCGGCACCGCTCGCTGCGCGCGCTCGTGCTCGCCACGGCGGCGCTCATGCTGTTGTACTGGGGCGCATTCGGCTGGATGGTGTACCGGGCGCCGATGCCCTACGAAGCAATCGACCTCGACCACGACGGCTCGGTCAGCTTCGACGAGGCCGAGTACGTCTCGTCCTTCGGCATGCGCACGATTTACCGGCAGGGCGAGAAGTGCGTCGAGTATTACGCGGAGAAGGATGGGCACGCGTTGAAACTCGTTTGCCCGAAATAAGGACCGTTGGCGGTGGTGTCCACCCTACGTTACGCATCTGCCAACAATTTTTCTCAGGCGTTGCCACGCCGCCACCAAGCTCCCACAGCGCCGCTTCGCACGGTAGAATGCTTGGATTCCCAGATTCAACTGCCGTTCGGCCGCCCGCGTGAAGTACTCCCGAGAAAACCGCCCCCTGACGATTGCCCTGGCCGCCTCCGTGGCGGCTCATGCGGTCCTGCTCGCCATCCGTTTCGCGGCGCCCGATGCCTTGCGCTTCGAGCCGGCCGATCCGGGCCTGGAAGTCATCCTCGTCAACGCCAAGCACGCCAAGGCGCCGGCCAAGGCCGAGGCGCTGGCCCAGGCCAACCTGGAAGGCGGCGGTACGCTTGACGCGGGACGCTCGAAATCGCCGCTGCCCGACCTGCGCAAGACGGAAAACGGCGACAGCATCAAGGCGCTGCAAAAGCGCATCGTCGAACTCGAGCAGCTGCAGCAGAACGTGCTGACCCGGGTGCAGAAGTCGGCCTTCGTCGCCGCGCCCGTCACCGACAAGGACAAACCCGATCCGACCCGCACCGGCAACGACGAGGTCGACACCGCCAAGCAGATCGCGCGCATGACGGCGGAAATCACGCAGACCATCGAGGACCAGAACAAGCGTCCGAAGCGCACCCACATTTCGCCCAGCACGCGCCAGGTCGGCTATGCCCTGTACTACAAGGCGATGCAGAAGCAGGTGGAAGAGGTCGGCACGCTGAACTTCCCCCAGCAGAACGGCAAGAAGCTGTATGGTGAGCTGGTCATATCGATTCCCGTGTTCCAGGACGGCAGCCTGTACCAGAAAGAGGGCGGACCGCGCATCGAGCGCTCGTCCGGCAACCCGGCCCTGGACCGCGCCGCCCTGGACATCGTGCGCCGCGCCGCACCTTTCGGCGCCTTCCCGCAAAACATGCGCACGGCCGGCAAGGATGACCTGTGGATCGTGATCACCCGTTTTACTTTTACCCGCGAGGAAAAAGTGAAGGCCGAACTGCAGGAGCAGGCATGACAGACAAATACTGCGTGATCGGCAATCCGATCGCGCACAGCAAATCGCCCCAGATCCACGCGGCCTTTGCCGCGCAGACCGGCCAGGACATGGAATACGAGCGCTGCCTGGCGCCGCTCGATGGATTCGCCGAGGTGGTCCGTACCCTGATCAAGCAGGGTTACAAGGGCGCGAATGTCACCGTGCCTTTTAAACTGGAAGCGGCGGCGATCGCCACCCGCCTGAGCGAGCGCGCACTTGCGGCCGGCGCCGTGAACACGCTGCAATTCATCGATGGCGAGATTGTCGGCGACAACACCGATGGCCCGGGCCTGGTGGCCGACATCGTGCGTAATGCCGGCGTGGCGCTGGCCAATCAACGCATCCTGATGCTGGGGGCGGGCGGCGCGGCGCGCGGCGTGATGCTGCCCTTTATCGAAGAGAAGCCGGCAGCGATCCTGGTGGCAAACCGCACCCGCGCCACGGCCGACAGCCTGGTTGCCGCGTTCGCCGGCCACGGTGTCGAGGTCGCTGCCTGTGGCTTCGACGAGATCGCAGGTCCCTACGACATCGTCGTGAATGCGACCTCGAGCAGCCTGGCAGGCGATATGCCGCCGGTGCCGGCCTCGGCTTTTGCCAAAGGCACGCTGGCTTTGGATATGATGTACGGCAGCGCGCCGTCGCCCTTCATGCAGTTTGCGGCTGCCCAGGGCGCCGAGACGCGCGACGGCCTCGGCATGCTGGTCGAACAGGCCGCCGAGGCGTTCACGGTCTGGCGCGGCGTGCGGCCGGAAACGCGCGCACTCTTTACGATGCTTCTGAACCTAAAATAAATATAACGATGGCAAAACGAGGTAATGGATCGGCGTCGGCCAAGGGCGGACGGCGCTGGATCAAGTGGATTTTCCTGGGCCCGATCCTGGCCGTCTTCCTGCTCCAGCTGTATTTCTTCATCCAGGTCTGCTGGTTCGCCTATTTCAATCCGAGCTCGACCAGTTTCATGCGCCAGCAACTGTCGGAGTTGCGCGAGAAGAACCCGAATGCCGAGCTGAAGCATCAGTGGGTGCCCTACGAGCGCATCTCGAACAACCTCAAACGCGCCGTGGTCGCCTCGGAAGACGCGAACTTCGCGGACCACCCGGGCGTCGACTTCGACGCGCTCGAAAAGGCGTATAACCGCAACAACCGCAAGCACAAGGTGGTCGGCGGCGGCTCGACCATCACCCAGCAGCTCGCCAAGAACCTGTTCCTGTCGGGCGACCGCAGCTACCTGCGCAAGGGGCAGGAGATGATCATTGCCTTCATGCTGGAAACGGTGATGAGCAAGCGGCGCATCCTGGAGGTCTACCTGAACGTGGTCGAGTTCGGCCGCGGCGTGTTCGGCGCCGAAGCGGCGGCGCGCTACTACTTCAAGGTTCCGGCTGCCAACCTGGCGCCCTTCCAGGCCGCGCGCCTGGCCGTGATGCTGCCCAATCCCCGCTATTACGACCGTCATCGCAGCACCAATTATCTGGTGAAACGCACGGTGCTGATCCAGCGCCGCATGGCTTCGGCCGAGTTGCCGTAGCCCGATCGTTGAAAAACGCCTTAATACGGGGCAAAACTGTTGTTTCGGGGTGGCCGGGCTCGGGGCTAACGGGTACACTTGCGTCAGTTTTGATTCCGGCCGAGAAAGCGCATGATCAACGTATTTGTCCTACAAAATGGCCGACTGAACCAGGTGCCTATCGCCTCGCGCGCGGACCTGGAGAATGCCACGCCTGTCTGGGTCGATCTCACCGATCCGGATGACGACGAACGCGCGTGGGTCAAGACGATTTATGGCGTGACGCTGCCGGGCGAAGACGAGGTCTCGGACATCGAAGCCTCGGCCCGCTACTACGAAGCCGAAAACGGAGATTTGCACCTGCGCACCGACTTCCTGCTCGAGGAAGAGGACGGTCCGTCGCGGGTGGTCACCGTCGCTTTCATCCTCTCGGGCAAGCGCCTGTTCTCGGTCCACTCGGACGATTTACCCGTGTTCCGCCTGGTGCGCATGCGCGCCCGTTCGCGTCCCGGCTCGATCGCCGACTACATGGACGTGCTGCTCGACCTCTACGCGACCGACGCCGAGTATTCGGCGGACGCCCTGGAGGGCATCTACGAGAGCCTGGAAGAGGTCAGCCAGCGCGTGCTGCAGAAGGAATTCACCGACCAGGACGCGGCCGCCGCGCTGAACGCGATCGCCCACGAGGAAGACTTGAACGGCCGCATCCGCCGCAACATGATGGACACCCGGCGTGCCGTCAGTTTCCTGATGCGTGGCCGATTGCTGAACTCGGAACAGTTCGACGAGGCGCGCCAGATCCTGCGCGACATCGAATCGCTGGACGGCCACACGTCCTTCCTCTTCGACAAGGTCAACTTCCTGATGGATGCGACCGTCGGTTTCATTAACATCAACCAGAACAAGATCATCAAGATCTTCTCGGTGGCCTCGGTCGCCTTCCTGCCGCCGACGCTGATCGCCAGCATCTACGGCATGAACTTCCAGAAATGGTTCCCCGAGCTGACCTGGGATTACGGCTATCCGTTCGCGATCGGGCTGATGGTGGCGAGCGCGATTGCGCCGCTGTGGTACTTCCGCCGCCGTGGCTGGTTGAAACTGGCGTAATAAAATTTCAGCGAGTAGGGTGGGCGCTCCGAGCCCACCAGCAGCGTGCATTTCGTTAGCGCATCGTTTGGTGGGCACGGGGCGCCCACCCTACAGGCTGAAGCTGGCGTAATAAAATTTCAGCCAGGTGGTCCGTGTGAAATTTTATTTCACCGCCACTGGAGCCACCGGCTCCCTGAAGCCTTCGCCTCCATCTTCGCAGCGCATCCTGCTGAGCACTTTCCCGCGCCGCGAGACGATCACGCCATCTTCGAATTCCGGGCTGACGCCGTCTGCCCCGCGCGCCACCTTGCTGTAGACGGTATAGGTGTAGACACCGCGCCGGAAAGCGACGGCCGTTTCGCCGCCGCCGACCAGCGGCGCCGATTTGACGGTGAAAGCGGCGCCGGCCTGCTTGCCGGGGTCGGGGTAGCGCAGTTCCAGGCTGTCCGGCTTGCCGAAGCGGTAGCTCAACATGCCGCGGTCGCCGGCGGAGCGGCACAGCGAGACCAGTTTGCTGCCCACGTGGCAGGCGAACACGACGGGTTCATCGGGCGCGCACAGCGAGGCTGCCTGCGCGGGCGCCATTACGCAGCACGCTGCTGCGAGTACGCATTCAGATACCCAGGGCTTTCTTGATGCTTGCAAGGCGCGCTCCGCGATCGTCGAGTCCGTTCAAGCCGCCATTGATGGCGCGGGTCACTTGCTCAAGGTCATCCTGGTCGGCAAGCGGGTTTACTGTACGCGCATCCCAGTAATAGAAAGCCGATTCGATGGCGTATTTGAGTTCGCTCATGAGCAGGTCCGGGTCCGCCACGAAATCGCGTGGATCCAGGCTGTTGCGTGCGTTATGCGCCGCGGTGAAGGCGGCGTAATTGTCCTTGCCGGTGAGCTGGATCAGGCCGCGCCCGCGGTAGCGAAAGCCGTCGCCCGAGGTTTCGTCGCCATTGCCCAGGCGGTTCGCATACACGTAGGACAGCAGGCGCTCCGGGTTGCCGGCGTAGCTGTCCGCTTCCAGCCAGAGTTTTGGACGCAGGCGATCGGGCCGCCCCTCGGCGTCGAGCCGGCAGTCGTCAGTTGTACGGTCGTAGCGGGAAGGACCGCCGCGGCAACCGAAGATCTCGCGCATGCGCGGCGCCGAATAGCGGCCGTTTTCTTCCAGCGCGCGAAAGCCGCTTTCATGGCCGATCTGGGCCAGGAAGTGAGCCAGGCGCAGGGCCGTATTCACTTCGTAGCGGCGCGCACCATCGTTCAGGGCGTCGACGATGCTTGCGTAATACTCGTCGGAATTGGCGTCGTCGGCCGCGCGCAGCAGGGCAGGCGTGAGCACCGGCGCCGCCTGCCCGGCCTGGGGCAGCGGCTGCTGCGAGCGCGGCACCCGCGAGCGGGGCGCGCCGGGAGGAGATCGTCTCAGTCGTGCCATGGTCAGCCCCTTCCTGGCTGAAAGCCGGCTAGAGCGTGGCGAACATCGCCACGACCGCCACCGTCATGATCGCGACGCCGCCCCAGCCGAGCACGAGGTGGCGCCGCGACAGCGTGTACTCACCCATGATCTTGCGGTTCTGCGCAAGCAGCATCATGATGGCCATCACCGGGACGGCGATCACACCATTGATCTGGGCCGACAGCATCAGCGCTTCGATGGGGTCGATCGGCGCATAGTCGAGCAGCATGCCGCCCACGGTCGCCAGCGCAATGATGCCGTAGAACTTTCTCGCTTCCTGCACCTTCAGTTCCAGCCCGTTGCGCCAGCGGAAGCTCTCGGTGACGGCAAATGCGGCCGAGCCGGCCAGCACGGGCACGGCCAGCAGGCCGGTGCCGGCAATGCCGAGCGCGAACAGCCAGAATGCGAAATCGCCCGCCACCGGGCGCAGCGCTTCGGCGGCCTGGGCCGAAGTCTGGATATTGGTGACGCCGTGGGCGCCCAGCGTCACGGCCGCCGTCAGCATGATGAAGAACGCGACCGCGTTCGAAAAACCCATGCCGATCATCGTGTCGGTCTTCATGCGTTTCAATTGTTCAGTCGCATCCGTGGAGCTGATACGCAGGGCGTGGGCCGTGTCGTCGGCGCGGATCTCCTCGACTTCCTGCGAGGCCTGCCAGAAGAACAGATAGGGACTGATGGTGGTGCCGAAAATGGCCACGATCAGGGCAATCGATTCCTTGGTGAAGGAGAAATGCGGCAGCACCGTGCGCGCCGCGACCTCGCGCCAGGGAATGTCGATGGCAAAGCCGGTCGCCACATAGGCCAGCAAGCCCAGCGTCAGCCACTTCAGGAAGCGCACGTAGCGGGTGTAGGGCAGGAACAATTGCAGGGCCAGACAGAGCAGGCCGAAGCCGAGCGAATACATGTGGGCCGAGCCGGCGCCGGCGACCAGGCGCGCCGCTTCTCCCATGGCGGCAATGTCGGCCGAAATATTGATCATGTTCGCGGCCAGGAGCAGCAGCACGAGCGTGTACAGCAGCCAGGCCGGATAGGTGCGCCGGATGTTGCCGGCCAGGCCGAGCCCGGTGACGCGGCCGATGCGCGCCGACACGGCCTGGATGCCGACCATGAAAGGGTAGGTCAGCACCAGGGTCCAGAGCGTATTGAAACCGAAGCGCGCGCCCGCCTGGGAATAGGTGGCGATGCCGGACGGATCGTCATCGGCGGCGCCGGAGATGAGGCCGGGGCCGAGGGCTTTGAGGGTGGCGTTGTCGGTGAGGCGTTGGAACAGTTTCATGCGGCTCCTGTCGTCGGGCAACCCGGGCCCGCGCGAGCAGGGCTACGACAAGAGCGTGCAGTTGCGGCGTCAGGCGATACGGGCGAATACCTTGCGCGCGGCGGCTACCGTTTCCTCGATGACGGAGTCATCGTGTGCAATCGATACGAAGCCTGCCTCGAACATCGCGGGGGCGAAGTACACGCCTTCGTCCAGCATGCCGTGGAAAAAGGCGTTGAAACGCATCTTGTCGCCAGCCATCATCTCAGCATATGAAGCTGGAATCTGTTCGCTAAAGTACATACCGAACATGCCGCCGACGGAATCGCCGCAGAAGGCGATGCCCGCTTCTTTCGCCGCCGCCGTCAGGCCGGCGACCAGTTTCTCGCCGGCAGCCGTCAGTTTGTCGTAGAAGCCCGGCTCCTGCACGATCTTGAGGGTGGTCATGCCGGCGGCCACCGCCACCGGGTTGCCCGACAGGGTGCCGGCCTGGTAGACCGGGCCGATCGGCGCCATCTTCTGCATCAGCTCGCGCTTGCCGCCGAAGGCCGCCACCGGCAAGCCGCCGCCGATGACTTTACCGAGGGCGGTCAGGTCCGGGGTAATGCCGTACATCTCCTGGGCGCCGCCGAGGCCGACGCGGAAGCCGCACATGACTTCGTCGAAGATCAGCACGGCGCCGTGCTCCGTGCACAGTTGGCGCATGCGATTGAGGAATTCCGGCGTGGCGCGGATCAGGTTCATGTTGCCGGCGACCGGCTCGACGATCACGCAGGCGATGGTGTCGCCCATCGATTCGAAGGCTTCTTCCAGCTGGGTGACGTTGTTGTAGTCGAGGACCAGGGTGTGCTTGACGAAATCTTCCGGCACGCCGGCCGAGGTTGGATTGCCGAAAGTCAGCAGGCCGGAACCGGCCTTCACCAGCAGCGAATCGGCGTGGCCGTGGTAGCAGCCTTCGAACTTCACGATCTTGTCGCGGCCGGTGGCGCCGCGCGCCAGGCGCAGCGCGCTCATGGTCGCCTCCGTCCCCGAGGAGACCAGGCGCACCTGTTCGATCGACGGCACCAGCTTGCAGATTTCCTCGGCGATCTCGATCTCGCCTTCGGTCGGCGCGCCAAAGGAGAGGCCATTCGCCGCCGCATCCTGCACCGCCTTGATCACTTTCGGGTGCGCGTGGCCGACGATGGCCGGGCCCCAGGAACCGATGTAGTCGATGTAGCGCTTGCCATCGGCGTCCCAGAAATACGGGCCTTCGGCGCGGGTGATGAAGCGCGGCGTGCCGCCGACCGAGCGGAAGGCGCGCACCGGCGAGTTGACGCCGCCGGGCGTGCTTTCCTGGGCGCGGGCGAACAGGGTGTCGTTGCGGGATTGTTCAGTCGTCATGTCTTGGATGCTTTCGTGCTGCCGGCCTGCGGCAGGATGCGATAAAAACGGTTGGGAACGAGCTTGCCCATGCCGAAGCGCTGGGCGTGCTGGAGGGCGCCGTAGGTGTAGTCCTGGGCGGCGTGCAAGGCCTCGACGGCGTCCATGCCGCGCGCCATGCAGGCGGCGAGCGCGCCCGAGAGCGTGGTGCCGGCGCCGACAAACGGGCCGGGCAGGTGTTGCCAGTCGATGATGGTGACGCCGTCGTCGCGGTCGAACAGGCTGTTGGCGCGCTTGTGGCCCTCGCTCGAGGTGCCGGTGACGAGCACGTACTGGCAGCCGCGCGCAGTGAGTTCGGCCACGTCGGCTTCCAGCGAGCCGTCGGCTCCCGCTTCGCGCCAGAGTTCGGCCATGCGCCCGAGTTCCGATTGCGACAGTTGCAGGATCGTTGCCTGCGGCGCCAGGATCTGGCGGATCGAGGCGACGATGTCCTCGTCGGACATGCCGGAGTCGGGCAGGGCGGACAGGAAAGGGTCGACGATCAGCGGCACCTCGGCGTAGTCGGAGACGATTTCGGCAATCGCCGCGGCCTGCTCGATGCTGGCGATGGCGCCGATTTTTACGGCGGCGATCGGCATGTCTTCCAGCACCTGGCGCGCCTGGTCGGCCATCACGCCGGTATCGACTTCATGCCACTCCTCGACGCGCATGCTGTCCGACACCAGCAGCGCGGTGGGAATCGAGAGGGCATGGCAGCCGTGGGCGGCGAAGGTGGCGACATCTGCCTGCACGCCGAGCGCCCCGACCGGGTCGGACACCCCAAATGTGAGAATCAGCGGAGACGGTTGGTTTTGCACGACTGGTAGATTAAGATACCTGATTCCCCATTTTACTAGATCGAAGGAACGACAACGTGAGTAACGATACGACGGCGACCGCTTACCAGACCTGGATGTGCCTGATCTGCGGATGGGTCTACGACGAAGAAGCCGGCGCCCCGGACGACGGGATCGCGCCTGGCACGCGCTGGGCCGATGTGCCGATGAACTGGACCTGCCCCGAGTGCGGCGCCCGAAAAGATGATTTCGAGATGACGGCAATCTGATTTTGTAGGGGTCATTGTGGCCAATGGCCGCAATGACGGGTTCACCGGGCTCCGCCCACGCGGTATGGTACCGGTGCGTACCACCGCAATTGCCGCGAGTCCGCACACCTTGTACCGCGTGGGCACAAGTGCCCACCCTACAAAACCGTGCCAATTAATCAATCAAGTTATCAAACTAACCTCGGTCGATAACGTAATTTCTAGCCCTTCCAACAAGCTTTTCCCCCACCCGTTTGCCCTTAGTTGACTCTGTGCAACACTTCCCGCACAAGCCGGACTCCCTATGCTATCTTGGCGGTCCATGCTGAAGTGAAACGAATATGACGACATCGCAGGGAGCAAATGGCCTTACGGTCATGGTGGTCGACGACAGCAACACGATCCGCCGTTCGGCTGAAATTTTCCTCACTCAGGCCGGCTACCAGGTGGTGCTGGCCGAGGACGGTTTCGACGCGCTGGCCAAGATCAACGATCACCATCCGGCCCTCGTGTTCTGCGACATCCTGATGCCGCGCCTGGACGGTTACCAGACCTGCGCCCTGATCAAGAAGAGCGCGCGCTTCCACGCGACGCCGGTCGTCATGCTCTCCTCGAAGGACGGCCTGTTCGACCGCGCGCGCGGCGCCATGGTCGGCTCGAGCGCCTATCTCACCAAGCCGTTTTCCAAAGACACCCTGCTCGCGGCCGTCCGCGAGCACACGGCCCCGAAGGCCTGATACTGACAAGCGGAGCCCCCGTGGCCATTAACAAGATCCTGATCGTCGACGACTCCCCGACCGAACGCTATTACCTGACCGACATCCTGGTGAAGAACGGCTTTGCCGTCTCGACCGCCGACAACGGCGAGGATGCGCTGCTCAAGATGCGCGCCGACCGCCCCGAACTGATCCTGATGGACGTCGTCATGCCGGGCGCGAACGGCTTCCAGGTGACCCGTGCGATCGCGCGCGATCCCGAACTGGCCGCCGTTCCCGTCATCATCTGCAGCAGCAAGAACCAGGAAACCGACCGCATCTGGGGCATGCGCCAGGGCGCCAAGGATTACTTCGTCAAGCCGGTCGATCCTGGCCAGCTGCTGGCGCGCATCGCCGCGCTGGGCGCCTGATGAACGCCGCCCTTGAGGCCGCCATGCTGGCGCCGCAGGCTGCGCGGCGCACCCGCCTGCGCGACTACCAGGCGCAGCTGCTGGCGCGCATGCAGGCCGCGCAAAGCGGCACGGGCGCTACCCAGCACCAGCTGGGCGTGGCCATCGGCGCCGAGCGCTACTTGCTCGAATTGACCGAAGCCGGCGAGATCGTGCCGCCACCCGCGCTGGCGACCGTGCCGCTGACCCAGCCCTGGTACCTGGGCCTGGCCAACGTGCGCGGCAGCCTGATGGGCGTGATCGACCTGGCGCGCTATCTCGATCCCGACACGAGCGCCGCCGGACCGGAGGCGCGCCTGGTGTCGCTGGCGCCGCGCCTCGGCATTAACTGCGCGCTGCTCGTCACCCGCGTCTACGGCCTGCGCCGTCCGGGCGCGATGCAGGAAGAAACGGGCCGGCTGCGCGACGCCGAGGGCCATGCCTGGACGCCGCTGTCGCTGGCGGCGCTGGTGCGGGAAGAACGCTTCCTGCACGTCGCACTCGCATCGAGCCGATAACACATAAAAAAACCGCAGCATCAGGGAGCCGCAATGGGAATCGCTTCAAAGATGAGTTTGAATTTCCTTCCGAAAGGGAAGGGCGAGAACGACACCGTGCTGGCGTCGCCGGACACGCGCTTCGGCGCCGACGTGCTGGCCGACGCGGTGCCTGACAGCGTGGACCCCGCGCCCGCGGGAGGCTCGGCCGAGGAAGCCATGCAGCGGCTCGGGAACGTGATGCGCGGCCGCTCGGCTGCCGCCCCTTCCGCCGTGGCCGAGGACGAGGACGAAGACGATAAACTCAGCCTGCCGCTGATCGGCCACCTGTCGCTGCCGCGCCAGCTGCGCATCCTGCTCGCCGCCTTTGGCGCCGGCATCCTGCTGACCATCCTCGCGATGTGGCAGAACGCGGCGGTGAACGCCAAGGTCGCGGCCCAGATCCAGGTCGCCGGCGACATCCTGATGCATACCCAGCGTGCCGGCAAGGCCGCGCCGAACGCGCTCGCCGGCCGCGCCGATTCCTTCGCCCAGCTCGACGAAAGCCGCACCGAGGTCGACCGCAACATGCGTCTGCTGAGCAAGGGCGGCGACCTGGGCGACGTCGCCATTCCCGAGGCCAGCGGGCGCCAGGCCGCCTTGCTGGCGCGCGTGCGCAATACCTGGAGCGCATCCGAACAGGGCGCGGCCAACATCCTGAAAATGAAGCCGGCGCTGATCGCCTTCGATAAAAGCGTGCGCCAGCTCGACGGCCTCGCTTCCGAAATGCTCAAGCTGACCGAAGACCTGATGACGCAGAACGTGGAGCGCGGCGCCAGCGCCGGCGAACTGGCCGCGATCGGACGCATGATGATGCTGACCCAGCGCCTGGCGCGCGGCGCCAACCAGTTCTTCGCCATCGGCGTGCCCGACGACGACGCCGCCGTGCGCATCGGCGCCGACAGCGCGGCCTTCGAGCACGCGCTCGGCGTGCTGCTCGGCGGCGGCGCCGCCCAGCGCAATCCCGACCTGCGCGACAAGCTGGTCCAGATCCAGACCCGCTTCAACGCCTTCCGCAAGGACTTCACGCCCTTCCTCGACAACCCGGCCGCGTATTCGAAAGCGCGCGCCGCCGCCCGCACCATCCACCGCGACAACGAAGACGTGAAAAAGGAAGTGGCGGCCCTGCAGTCCGGCTACCGCGACCAGCAATCCTCGCAAAACGGCTGGTTCTGGCTGCTGGTGGTGGCCTCGATCTTCACGCTGGCCACGGCCGGCTCGATCAGCCGCGTCATGCTGCAGGATTCGCGCAACCGTACCCGCGGCGCAGAAAGCCGTCGCCGCGAAGCGGAAGCCCAGCGCCAGCTGGCGCAAGCCCAGGAAGAAGAAGCCAAGGCCACCAACAGCCAGAACCAGGCCGCGATCCTGCGCCTGATGAACGAACTGCAGGAAGTGGCGGACGGCGACCTGACCGTGCACGCCACCGTCTCGGAAGACATCACCGGCGCCATCGCCGACTCGGTCAACTATACGGTCGAGGAATTGCGCGGCTTGGTGCTGCGCGTGACCACCACCGCCGAACAGGTGACGCTGGCCTCGAACGAAGCGCAGCTGATTTCCACGGGCCTGCTGGGCGCCACCGAGCAGCAGTCGCGCGAGATCGAGGAAGCATCCAGCACGGTCCTGCGCATGGCGGGCGAGATTACCGACGTCTCCAAGTCGGCCAACGAATCGGCCGAAGTGGCGCGCCAGTCGGTGGCTGCGGCGGAGCAGGGCTCGGCCGCCGTGCAGAACGCGATCCTCGGCATGCACGAGATCCGCGAACAGATCCAGGAAACCTCGAAGCGCATCAAGCGCCTGGGCGAATCCTCGCAGGAGATCGGCGAAATCACCGAACTGATTTCCGACATTACCGAGCAGACCAACGTGCTGGCGCTGAACGCGGCGATCCAGGCGGCGTCGGCCGGCGAAGCGGGCCGCGGCTTCTCGGTCGTCGCGGAAGAGGTGCAGCGCCTGGCCGAACGTTCGGGCGAGGCGGCCAAGCAGATCGGCGCGCTGGTGCGGACGATTCAAACGGACACCCACGACGCCGCCGCGGCGATGGAAAAATCGACCCAGGGCGTGGTCGAGGGCGCGCGCCTGTCGGACGCCGCTGGTGCGGCGCTGGCCGACATCTCGCGCGTTTCGAACCGCCTCGCGGAACTGATCCAGGGGATCTCGTTCGCGACCGGCCTGCAGGCGACCTCCGCGAACGGCGTCGCGCACAATATGCAGCATATCCTGTCGGTGACCGAGCATACGCAAGCCGGCACCGAGCAGACCGCCCACTCGATCCGCCAGCTGGCCGTGCTGGCGCAGGAACTGAAAAACTCGGTGTCGCGCTTCCGCGTCGCCGCCTGAGCCGGACTTAGTTACCCGAAGATACCAAGACGACGATGACTTCATCCCAGCCCGCGCCCGCCTTTGACACCGGTCCCCTGTCCTGGGTGATCGGCGAGATCCGCGGCGCGCTCGAACGCGCCAGCACCGCCCTGCAGGACGCCGCCACGCGTTCGAGCGAAGCCCAGCCGACCCTGCTGCTGCATGCGAAGACGCATTTGCACCAGGCGCACGGGGCGCTGCAGATGGTCGACGTCGGCGGCGTGGGCCTGCTCACCAGCGCCGCCGAGCGCGCGCTGGAACGCTTCAAGGAGCGCACGCTCGACTGCACGCCGGAGACCGTCAAGGCCGTGCGCGACGCTTTTGGCGCGATCGGCGAATACCTCGACGAACTGGTGGCCGGCAGCGCGCCGCAGCCGCTGCGCCTGTTCCCGTATTACCGCGCGTTGCAGGAACTGCTGGGCGCCGAGCGCATCCACCCGTCGGATCTGCTGGAGGTGGATACCTCGGCGGCGCAAGTCGTCAGCGATGCCGCCCCCGATTACGCGGCCTGCCGTGCGCAGTTCGAGAAGGCGCTGCTGCCTTACCTGAAAAGCCCGGACGCCGCTGCCCAGCGCACGCATGCCGGCGCACTGGGCGCCGCGATCGCGCCCCTGACGGGCGCCGGCACGGCCTGGCGCGCGTTGCACAGCGTCGCCACCCTGGTCGCCGACGGCAGCCTGGCGGGCGACCTGTACATCAAACAGCTGTTCGGCCAGATCAACCTGCAGCTGCGCCGCCTGGCGCAGGGCCAGGCCGGCCTGCCGGACACCATGCTGCGCGACGCGCTGTTCTTCATCGCCGCGGCTCCTGGAGCGGAAGGCGAAGCCGCCGCCTTGCGCCGCGCGTTCCGGCTGGACGGCGCGGTGCCGGCCGACTACCTGGAACGCCGCTACGGCAAGGTCGACCCGGCCGCGCTGAAGGAAGCGAAGGAAGCCCTGGCTCGCTCGAAGTCCGACTGGGACCAGCTGGCGGTGCACCCCGACGACACGCGCGAGGCGGACTTCGAGGACGCGCTGGCGACCCTGGCCGGCGCCAGCGACAAGCTCGGCGCGCCGGCGCTGGCCCAGCTGCTGCGCGAACTCGGCGAGGCCGCGAGCGCATCGATCGCCTCCGGCCGCAGCGACCAGTTCGGCCTCGAGATGGCGGCCGCGATGCTGTTCGTCGAACATGGCCTGGACCAGGTGCGCCAGCTGCCGGCGGATTTCGGCCAGCACGCCGAGGTCGTGGGTCAGCGCCTGCTGGCCCTGGCCGCCGGCGAGACGCCGCCGCAGGCGCCCGACTGGCAGAACGAACTGGCGCAGCAGATCCAGCAGGGCCAGACGGTGGCCGTGCTGGCGGGCGAGATCAAGTCCGGCCTGCGCCAGGTCGAAAAGCTGCTCGACGAGTACTACGACGAGCCCCGGCACAAGCGCGGTGCGCTGGACGCTGCCACCCCCGTGCTGCACCAGATCCAGGGCGCCTTGTCCATCCTCGACCAGGAAGCGGCGGCGCGCACCGCGCACCACGTGCGCGAGGCGGTGGCCCAGCTGGCCGAAGGGGATGGCGACGTCCAGGCCCAGGCCGGCGTGCTGCACAACATCGCGCGCAATATCGGCGCGCTCGGCTTCTTCACCGACATGCTGGCGCAAAACAGCGACAGCGCGAAGGGCCGCTTCGTCTTCGACGAAGAGGCGGGCCTGTTGCGCGAACTGAGCTTCGAGCAGGCCGGTGCGGCGCAGGCGCTGGTGCAGGAGCTGGTGCAGGCCCCCGAGCTACCTGAAGCGCCTGCAGCTGAAGAGGAAACCGCCGGCATCGACGCCGAGCTGCTCGAGATCTTCGTCCTCGAGGCGGGCGAGGTGCTGGACACGATCGCGTCCACGCTGCCCGAACTGCGGCGCGACCCGCAGGCACAGGACGCACTGACGATCGTGCGGCGCGCCTTCCACACGCTCAAGGGCAGCGCGCGCATGGTCAGCCTCGACGAATTCGCGCTTGGCGCCGCCGCGCTGGAACGCGTGCTGAACGTCTGGCTGGCCGACGGCCGCGCCGCCACGCCCGAGCTGCTCGATCTCGCCGAACACGCGCATGCCGAGCTGACGCCCTGGGTTGCCGAGCTGGCGGCCAGCGGCGCCTCGACACGCGGCAGCGCCGAGCTGATCGCCGCGGCCGAACGCGTGCAGGATGGCGGCAGCGTTGCCGTGGCAGCGCCGCCGGCGGAGGAAGTGCAGGCTGCGCCGGTAGCGGAACGCGAGGCGGCCAGCAATGTGTTCGCGCTGCCGACGGCGACCCGCCCGGCCCCGAGCGCCGACGAGAACCTGCACCGCGTCGGCACGCTCGAGATCCCGCTGGCCCTGTACAACATCTATGTGGCCGAAACCGACGAGCTGCTGCGCCTGCTCGAGCGCGATTTCGGCGAGTGGCGCCACGAGGCGGGCCGCCCGGTGAATCTTGATGCCCTGAAGGCCGTGCATACGCTGGCGGGCACCTCGGGCACGGTCGGCTTCCTTGCCCTGCGCGACCTGGCGCAGGCGCTGGAGACGACGCTCGAGATGCTGGGCGAACCAGGCCTGGCGCTGAGTCCGGCCCAGCACGACGTCTTCGATGCCGTGCTGGCGCGCGTGCGCCAGATGCTGCAAGCGTTTGGGCGCGACGAGCTGACGCCCGAGCAGCCCGACATGCTGGCTCTGCTGGAGGCCTTGCGCGAGGAGTTGGCGCAGCAGCAGGCCGCCGCCGCATACGGCGACGCCGGCCCGGACCTGTCGCGCAAGCTCGACGACCTGTTTGCGCAGGCCTACGACAGCCTGCTGGCCGAGCCGCCCGCCGCGCCGGAGCTTGCGGAGCCCGCCCAAAGCGAAGCGGCCGCGCCCGCCGCCGATCCATTCGATTTCGATATGGACGCGCTGTTCGACACGCCGCAGGTGCAGGAGGAAACGCCCGCGCCAGCCGAAGAAGCGCAGGCCGAGCCGGAACTTGAACGGGAACCCGAAGCGGAAACGATCGAGCGCCCCGTCGCGCTGGCTGCCGATGCGCTCGCACCCGAGCCGGTGCCGCACGACGAACTCGATCCCGACCTGCTGCCGGTGTTCCTGGAAGAAGCGGCCGACCTGCTGCCGCAGATCGGCAACGGCCTGCGCCAGTGGCAGCACAACCCGCAGGATCCGGCACCGGCCCAGGGCTTGCTGCGTACCCTGCACACCGTCAAAGGCAGCGCGCGCATGGCCGGCGCGATGCGCATCGGCCAGCATACCCACGAGCTGGAAACGCAGGTCGAGAACATGGTGCACGCGGGAACCACCGTGCCCGCCGCGTTCGATGAGCTGATGGCCAACTACGACACGGCCCTGGCCCTGTTCGAACAGCTGGTGCAGCCGGCGCAGGTGCCCGAATCCGACGTGCCCGAGGCCGCCGCGGGCGAGGCCGCGCCGGCTGTCGAAGCGCTGGCGCCGAGCGAGACCCGTACGCCGCTGGTGCGGGTGCGCGCCGACATTCTCGACCGCCTGGTGACCCAGGCCGGCGAAGTCTCGATCACGCGTTCGAAACTGGAAAACCAGATGGGCGTGCTGAAGGGCGCGCTGGCCGAGTTCTCGGACAACCTGGGCCGCCTGCGGCGCCAGCTGCGCGAAGTCGAGATGCAGGCCGAGTCGCAGATCGCCTCGCGCATGTCGATCGCCGGCGAGCGCGAGTTCGACCCGCTCGAATTCGACCGCTTTACGCGCCTGCAGGAATTGACGCGCATGATGGCCGAAAGCGTCAACGACGTCGCTTCCTTCCACGAATCGCTCTCGCGCACGGTGGACGGCGCGGGCGAAGAACTGGCCGCGCAATCACGCATGACGCGCGACCTGCAGCGCGACCTGATGCGGGTGCGCATGGTGCCGTTCGCGAGTTTGTCCGAGCGCCTGTTTCGCGTCGCCCGCCAGACGGCCAAGGAGACGGATAAGCGCGTGAACCTGGACATTCGCGGCGGCGCCGTCGAGATCGACCGCAGCGTGCTGGAACAGATGGCCGCGCCCTTTGAACACCTGCTGCGCAACGCCATCGTGCACGGCATCGAAGCGCGCGCCGAGCGCGGGGCGGGCAACAAGCCGGATACGGGCGAACTGCTGGTGCAGGTCAGCCAGGAGGGGAACGAAGTCGTGCTGCAGTTCAGCGACGACGGCGCCGGCCTGGATCTGCCGCGCATCCGCGAGAAGGCCGTGACACTTGGCCTGGTCGCGGCCGACGCTGAGTTGAGCGACGAGCAGGCGGCCGAACTGATTTTCGCGCCGGGCTTCTCGACCGCCGACACCTTGACCGAGCTGGCCGGACGCGGCGTCGGCATGGACGTGGTGCGCTCCGAAGCGCAAGCCCTGGGCGGACGCGTGAGCATCGACACCCGGGCCGGGCAGGGCACGCGCTTCACGATCCGCCTGCCGCTGACGCTGGCCGTGACCCAGGTGGTGCTGGTCGCCAGCGCCGCCCGTACCTATGCGCTGCCGTCGACCCTGGTCGAGCAGGTGCTGCAGGTGCGCGAGCCGGACCTGGCCGCCGCGTTCGATGCCGGCACGCTGGAAGCGAACGGCGAACTGCTGCCCTTCCATTACCTGCCGGCGCTGCTGGGAGAGGGAGAGCGTTTCGAACCGGGCCTGCGCTCGCGTCCCGTGCTGGTCCTGCAGGGCGCAGGCGAACGCATCGCGCTGCAGGTGGACGAGGTGCTGGGCAACCGCGAAGTGGTCATTAAAAACCTCGGGCCGCAGCTGGCGCGGGTGCCGGGGATAGCCGGCGCCACCGTGCTCGGTACCGGCGACATCGTCCTGATCCTCAATCCCCTGGCGCTCGGCCGCAACGCCGGCAGCCTGAGCACGGCGCCTGCCGTGGCCCAGCCGGCGCCTGTGCACCGCCCGACCGTGATGGTGGTCGACGATTCGCTGACCGTGCGCCGCGTGACCCAACGCCTGCTCGAGCGCGAAGGTTACCGGGTGGCGCTGGCCAAGGACGGCGTCGACGCGCTGGAACAGCTGCCGGAAGTGCATCCCGACCTGATGCTGGTCGATATCGAGATGCCGCGCATGGATGGGTTCGACCTCGTGCGCCACGTGCGCAGCGATGCGGCGACGGCCAGTCTGCCGGTGATCATGATCACTTCGCGCACGGCCGACAAACACCGCAACTACGCGCTGGGACTGGGTGTGAATGCGTATTTCGGCAAGCCGTTCCAGGAGCCGGTGCTGCTGGGGGCGATTGCGGGTTTGCTGAATGGCGAGATGCCGGAGGCGTAGTCGATATTCATAGGCCGTACCGCGTGGGCATGAATGCCCACCCTACAAAAGCGGGTTCGTAGGGTGGGCATTCATGCCCACGCGGTCGTGCCCACGCACACCCGCCCGCATCACCCGCCCTTGACGACGGCAAACCGCTCCAGCGTCCGTTGCCGCGCCTGCGCATGGTCCACCACCGGCCGCGCATAATCCCTCCCCAACACAATCCCGCACGCTTTTAATTCATCTTCCGGCACCAGCCACGGCGCGTGCACATCGCGCGCATCGAGCCGCGCCAGCTGCGGCAAATACTGCCGGATGAACGCCCCCTGCCGATCGAACTTCTGCGACTGCGTCACCGGATTGAATATCCTGAACCACGGCTGTGCATCGCAGCCCGTGGATGCCGCCCACTGCCAGCCGCCGACGTTCGAGGCCAGGTCGTAGTCGTTCAATTGGCGGGCAAAATAACGTTCGCCCCAGCGCCAGTCGATTCCCAGGTCCTTGACCAGGAAGCTGGCCGTCACCATGCGCAGGCGATTGTGCATGAAGCCGGTCGTGTTCAGCTGCGCCATCGCCGCGTCCACCAGCGGGTAGCCGGTGCGGCCCTCGCACCATGCGGCGAACAGTTCCCGGGCGGCGTCGCCCGCTTCCCACGCGACCGCGTCGAAAGCCGGCTTGAAGGATTGCTGCGTGCTGTGCGGATGGTGGAACAGGATCATCGCGTAGAAGTCGCGCCAGACGAGTTCCGACAGCCAGACCGGCGCACCGGCGCCGCCCGCGCCATTGGCCATCATCTGGCGCACTGTCCGCACCAGGTGGCGGACCGAGGTGGTGCCGAAGCGCAGGTGCACCGACAGGCGCGACGTGGCGTCGAGTTCCGGAAAATCGCGCGCGGTGCCGTAGTCCGCCAGGCGCGGCAGGAAGTCCTCGAAGGCCTGCGTGGCGCCCGTCATGCCGGCCGCGGCGGGCAGGGGGCCGTCGTCGAAACCGAGGTCGGCGAGCGTGGGCAGCGGCTTGAAAGGGACCGCAGCCAGGGCCGCAGCATACGGTTCGACGGTCCAGGGCGCGATACTGTCCGGCTGCGCGTCCAGGCGCTTGAGCCAGGCGTTTTTGTAGGGCGTGAACACGCCGTAGATGCCGCCGGCCAGGGTCAGCACCTCGCTCTTTTCAAAGATGACCTGGTCCTTGAAGCGCCGCAGGGTCCGGCCCTCGGCGTGCAGCGCGGCGGCCACCTCGGCGTCGCTTGCGATGGCGTCCGGCTCGTAGTCCTCGTTGACGTACACCGCCTCGGCCCCGAGCTGCGCTGCCAGGCGTGGGATCTCGCTGCGTGCAGGTCCGTGCAGGACCAGCAGGCCGCCGCCCAGCTTGCGCAGCTCGGCGTCGAGTTCGACGAGGCTTGCGTGGATGAAGCGCAGCCGGCGGTCGCTGCGCGGCAGGCCGGCCAGGATGTCGGTGTCGAAGACAAAAACGCAGACGACCTTGCCGCCGTGCTGCATGGCATCGTGCAGCGCATGGTGCAGGGCGGCATGGTCGAAGGCGCGCAGGTCGCGCCGGAACCAGACCAAGCTCTTGCTTTTCGGAATCATCGTGTTCTCAGTCAACAGGGCGCCCCATTTTACGGGCTAGGATCGAAGCCTTGCACCCCTCGCTGGTCCGAATAGCGGGTCATCGGTCGCGCGCGCAACGGCCCCAAAATGGCCGGTGGCGCGTTTCAGTGTAAACTATCGAAAAGCCTAATGTTGTTGTCTGGATACTTGTAGAGCGAGCCAACAGAGAGTCAGCGTATGAAGAA
>Ga0308160_10002151_pt1 | contig 24685 bp, 23 predicted proteins | sample PhyFR1_FD_201036 | JGI IMG/M metagenome (GOLD analysis project Ga0308160, IMG submission 201036) | Phyllosphere microbial communities from UC Gill Tract Community Farm, Albany, California, United States - DLSLF.R1 | ecosystem: Host-associated > Plants > Phyllosphere > Unclassified | place: USA... | reverse complement strand
CCCCTTCCGCGCCGAGACCGAGCGCTATGGCCACTATTCGGTGGCCGGGGAGTTCGTCTACGACCACCCCTTCCAGTGGGGCAGCAAGCGCACCGGTCCCGACCTGGCGCGCGTGGGCGGGCGCTACAGCGACGAATGGCACCGCACCCACCTCGACAACCCGCGCGACGTGGTGCCGGAATCGAACATGCCCGGCTATCCGTGGCTGGCCAGAACCAAGCTGAAGCCGGACGAGATCGTGCCCAAGATGCGCGCGATGCGGCTGCTGTCCGTGCCCTACACGGAAGACGAGATCAGGAATGCCCCGGCCGAACTGGCCGACAAGAGCGAACAGGACGCGCTGATCGCCTACCTGCAGGGCCTGGGCACGCAAATCAAGACGAGGAACTGACATGAACATCGAACGACTTTTCGACAGCGCGAGCAGCGTGATGACCGTGGTCTCCTTTGCCACTTTCGTCGGCATCCTGCTGTGGACCTTTCTGCTCAAGCGCAGCGCCGATTTCGACGCCGCCGCCAGCCTGCCTTTCGCCGACGCGGAGGCGGATGATGAGTGATTTCACGAGCGGCTTCTGGAACTGGTACATCGCCCTGATCACGGTGCTGTCGATTGCCGGCTGCGGCATCCTGCTGTGGGCGCAGTCGACCCACAAGGCGAAGATCGGGCCCGACGGCCAGCCGGAGAAGACGACCGGCCACGTCTGGGACGAGGACCTGACCGAACTGAATACGCCGATGCCGCGCTGGTGGATGGTGCTGTTCTATATGACGATCGTTTTCGCCGTGGGCTACCTGGTGCTGTATCCGGGCCTGGGCAGCTATGCCGGCAAGCTGGGATGGAACTCGGGCGGCGAGTACAAGGCCGAGTTGAAAAAGGCCGATGCCGACTTCGGCCCGCTGTTTGCGCGCTACGCCGGCCAGCCGATCGAGGCGGTGGCGGCCGACCCGCAGGCACGCGCCATCGGCGAGCGCATGTTCATGAACTACTGCGCCCAATGCCACGGCTCCGACGCGCGCGGCAACAAGGGCTTTCCTAACCTGACGGACGGAGACTGGCTGCACGGCGGCGACCCGGCCACGATCAAGAAGACCATCCTGGCGGGCCGCATCGGCCAGATGCCGCCGATGGGCGCGGCGCTCGGCTCGGACAAGGACGTCGAAGCCGTGGCCCATTACGTGCGCAATCTGTCGGGCCTGACGGCCGACCCGATCCAGGTCGCTTTCGGCAAACCGAAGTTCGCGGCCTGCGTGGCCTGCCATGGGGTGGAAGGCAAGGGCAACCAGATGCTGGGCGCGCCCAACCTGTCCGATAAAGTCTGGCTGTACGGCGGCAGCGCCGAGACGGTGATGGAGACGATCCGCAAGGGCCGTACCAACACCATGCCGGCCTTCGGCGAATTCCTGGGCGACGCCAAGGTGCACGTGCTGGCCGCCTATGTCTGGAGCCTGTCGAATCCGACGGTGGACAAGCGGGTGGCCGCAAAATGAACGCCCCCAAGGAAGCGGTCATCAAGATGTACGCCCCGCGCGAGGAGATCTACCCGCGCGAGGTGAAAGGCCGCTACGCGACGCTGCGCTGGGCCTGCGTCTGGCTGACCCAGTTGCTGTTCTACGGCCTGCCGTGGATCCAGTACAACGGGCGCCAGGCCGTGCTGTTCGACCTCGGCGCGCGCAAGTTCCACCTGTTCGGGCTGGTGCTCTGGCCGCAGGATTTCATTTACCTGGCGGGCCTGCTGATCGTCTGCGCCTACGGCCTGTTCCTGGTCACCACGGTGGCAGGGCGCATCTGGTGCGGCTATGCCTGCCCGCAGACCGTGTACACCGAACTCTTCCTGTGGATCGAGCGCCGTATCGAAGGCGCGCGCAGCGCCCGTATCCGGCTCGACCGCCAGCCCTGGAACGGGGAGAAAATCGGCAAGAAGACGGCCAAGCACGCGGCCTGGATGGCGCTGGCGCTGTGGACGGGCTTCAGCTTCGTCGGCTATTTCACGCCGATCGAGTCGCTGCTGGCCGGCGTGCGTCACCTGGACCTCGGTCCCTGGGAAGCCTTCTGGGTACTGTTCTACGGCCTGGCCACCTATGGCAACGCCGGCTGGCTGCGCGAGCAGGTTTGCAAGTACATGTGCCCGTATGCCCGCTTCCAGAGCGCGATGTTCGACAAGGACACGCTGGTCGTGACCTACGACCGCGCTCGCGGCGAACCACGGCGCCCGGGTGCGCGCCAGGCAGGTGACAAGCTCGGCGACTGCATCGACTGCACCCTCTGCGTACAGGTCTGCCCGACCGGGATCGACATCCGGCGCGGCTTGCAGTACGAATGCATCGGCTGCGCCGCCTGCATCGACGCCTGCGACACGGTGATGGACAAGGTGGACAAGCCGAAAGGCCTGATCCGCTATGCCACCGAGAACGCGCTTGCACGTGGCTGGGACGCGGCGCAGGTAAAACGCCGTCTGCTGCGTCCGCGCGTGCTCGGCTATGCGGCCGTGCTGGCGCTGATGGTGGCCGGCATGAGTACTTCGCTGGCGCTGCGGGTGCCCTTGAAAGTGGACGTGATCCGCGACCGTGGCTCGATGGGACGCGAGGTCGAGGATGGCCGCATCGAGAACGTCTACCGGCTGCAGCTGATGAACACCAGCGAGGAGCCGCGCCTGCTGCGCATCGCGGTGGCGGGCCTGCCCGGTGCAGCCATCGTCGACGAGGAGGTGGTCGAAATCGGCGGCGTGGCCACGCGCGCGCTGCCGGTACGGGTGCGCGCGGAAGGCCCCGGCAAGGGCGGTTCGCACCGCATCGAATTCACGGTCACGGCACTGGACGACGCATCCGTCGCCGTGCGCGAGGAAGCGGCCTTCATCGTGCCGCATTGAGGAGAACAATATGCAGACAGCCATGCAGCAAGCACCCTGGTACCGCCATCGCTGGCCGTGGTTCATCATGCTCGGCCCGGTCGCCGTCATGCTCGCAACCCTGGTGACGGTCCTGCTGGCCGTGCGCCAGCCCGATGCCATGGTGGTCGACGACTATTACAAGCAGGGCAAGGCGATCAACCAGGACCTGCGGCGCGACCGCATGGCCAGCGCGCTGCGCCTGCAGTTCGATGCGCGCTACGAAGGCGGCCGCCTTGCAGGCCGTTTGTCGAGTTTCGCTCGGCCGATGGCCGCGCCGTTTCGTCTCCACCTGGCCCACCCGACCCAGCCGGCGAAGGACCTGGTGCTGGATGCCTTTCCCGACGGGCAGGGTGATTTTGCCGTGCGTATCCCGGACCTGGAGATGACCCACTGGCAGGTGGTGATCGAGGACGAGGGGCGGCAGTGGCGCCTGGCGCGCAGCTGGAGCCCGGCGCGCGACGCACGGCTTGCGATTGACGCCGATAAGGCGCCGTAAATACGCTTGATAACGAGCGGCCAGGGGAGGCTGTTCGGTACGGCTCATCCATGTTAGATTTGGCGCGGCACTTCGCCAGATGATAACGATTAGAGAGACCATGCCGATTTCCTCCCAGCGCCGCCTGCGCGCCGCCCTTGCCACCCTGTTCGTTCCCCTCGCGCTCGCAGCCGCCGTCGCGCCCGATGTCGCGATCGCCGCCCCGGCGCCAAAGGCGGCCGCCGTCAAGCCGAACGCCGCCTTCGACGCCTGGGCCGAGCGCTTCGCCAACGACTGGGTGCGCATGAACCCGCAGCTGGCCAGCAGCACCCAGTATTTCGGCGGAACCGAGCAGGCCGCGCTGGATCGCCAGCTGACGCCGCAGACCCCGGCCCGGCGCAAGCAGATGGTCGCGATGGCGAAGACCGGCGTGGCCCGCCTCGACAAGTTCCTGGCCGGCCCCCTGGACGAGACCCAGAAGATCTCGGCCCTGGTCATGCGCTGGTCGCTCTCGAACGTGATCGCCAACGAGCCTTTCGAAGACTACAACTTCGTGTTCTCGCAGTTCGGCGGCCCCCAGGTCGGCCTGGTCAATTTCATGACCCAGACCCACCCGATGCGCAACGCGCAGGACGTCGATTCCTGGCTGGCGCGCCTGGAACAGGTGAGTACGCGCATGGACGAGGCGCTGGCGCGCGCTCGCAGCGCCACCGAGCGCAAGCTCATTCCGCCGCGCTTCATCCTCGAGCGCGCCCAGTACCAGGTCGATACCTTCCTCAAGCCCGCGGCCGGCCAGAACGTGCTCGTGACCTCGCTCGAGAAGCGCAGCGCCGACCTGAAGGACCTGACGCCGGAAGCGCGGACGGCGGCGATCGCGCGCGCCACCCGCATCGTCGAGGACAAGATCCGCCCCGCCTACGTGCGCGTGCAGGGCTTCATGGCCGAACTGCATCCGAAGACGGCCGACACGGCCGGCGTCTCTCGGTTGCCGAATGGCCGGGCCGCCTATGACCGCGCGATCGCCAACTTCACCAGCACCACCTTGACGGCCGACGAGATCCACGCGATCGGCCTGCGCGAAGTGGCGCGCCTCGAAGGCGAGATGGACAAGCACCTGCGCGCGCTCGGCTTCAACGAGGGCAGCATCGAGGCGCGCATGAAGGCGCTCGACGCGAGCTTCCAGCCGAAGGGCGAGGAAGACCCGCGCCCAGGCATCCTGGCGAAGTACAAGGAAATGGTGAAGGATGCGCAGGCGCGCAGCGAGTCGCTGTTCAACCTGAAGCCGCGCGCGCCGGTCGACGTGCTGCGCGAGCCGCCGCTGACCGAAGCCTCGGCCGCCGCCCACTACAGCCTGCCGGCGCCGGACGGCAGCCGTCCGGGCGTGTTCTGGGTGCCGCTGCGCGGTCCGAAGTTCGACATGATCCGCATGCGCAGCCTGTCCTACCACGAGGCGGTGCCGGGCCACCACTTCCAGCTGGCGATCCAGCAGGAGCTGGCCGGCATCCCGAAATACCGCAGCCAGCGCATCTTCAGCGGCGGCAGCGCGCATAGCGAGGGCTGGGCGCTGTACACCGAGCGGTTGGCGGTGGAGCAGGGCTGGTATGAAGGCGACGTCCCGGGCCTGCTCGGCGCCCTCGGCTCGGAACTGTTCCGCGCACGGCGCCTGGTGGTCGATACCGGCCTGCACACCAAGGGCTGGACGCGCCAGCAGGCGGTCGACTACGGCATCAACGTCGAGGAAGTCGACCGCTACGTCGTCTGGCCGGGCCAGGCCACGGCCTACATGATCGGCATGCTGCGCATCGTCGAATTGCGCGAGAAGGCGAAGGCGGAACTGGGGCCGAAGTTCTCGCTGCCGGCCTTCCATGACATGGTGCTGGGAGCCGGCTCGGTGCCGCTCGACGTGCTGGGCCAGTTGGTCGACGGCTGGATCGCCAAAGAAAAAGCGAAGGTTTGAAAGTCAGCAGCCCGTAGGGTGGGCACTCGTGCCCACGCGGTTGTACGGGGCATCTGCCCCGACGGGAACATCGATCCGCACCGGATCGGCTTCGGTCGCTTTCAGGGTAAGGTAAAGTACGAATCCGCGTGGGCACAAGTGCCCACCCTACGATGCTGCGTGAAATCTTCTTTGGAGTACACGTTATGAAAACCCAGCAACTCCACCGCGGCCGCCTGATCGACCACATCCAGCTGGTCGTCAAGGACCTGTCAGCCTCCAGAACCTTCTACACCGCGATCTTCGACACGCTAAAGGTCCCCCTTGGCGGCGAGGGCGAGGACTACTTCTGGTACGACGAGCTGTTCGTCTCCACCGCTGACAGCCAGGCCGCGCAGGGAAAGCTGACCGGCCGCCACCACCTGGCCTTCCAGGCCGCCGACCGCGCCATGGTCGACGCCTTTTATCGGTCGGCACTGCAGGCCGGCGGCAAGGACAATGGCGCCCCCGGCGAGCGTCCCTACCACCCGGGCTACTACGCCGCCTTCGTGCTCGATCCCGACGGGAACAACATCGAAGCCGTGTTCCACGGCGCGGCTACACGCAGCGCGCCCTCGGTGCAGATTACTTTTTGAAAAAACGCCTCAGGACATCGGCGCGCACTGGTCGGTGCCGGCCGCGATCGCCTTCAGCTTGACCGGGTCGAGCAGCTTCACTTCGCGCTTGTCGACTTCGATCCAGCCCTGCTTCTTGAAGCGCGAGAGCAGGCGGCTGACGCTTTCGATGGTCAGGCCGAGGTAGTTGCCGATGTCCTCGCGCGACATGCGCAGGCCGAATTCGGTGCTGGAGTAGCCGCGCGCGGCGTAGCGGGCCGACAGGTTCACCAGGAAGACGGCGAAGCGCTGCTCGGCGCGCATATTGCCGAGTAGCAGCATGACGTTCTGCTCGCGCGTGATTTCCTGGCTCATGATCCTGTGGAAATGGCGCAACAGCGTCGGTACATGGCCGAACAGTTCTTCCAGGCGCGCGAACGGGATTTCGCAGACTTCGCTGTCTTCTAGCGCGACGGCGTCGCAGTGGTAGCGGTCGCCGCTGATCGCATCCATGCCCAGCAGTTCGCCGGCCATCTGGAAGCCCGTGATCTGCTGCTCGCCGGCCGCATTGATCTGATAGGTCTTGAAGTGGCCGTAGCGCACCGCGTACAGGCTGCGGAAAGGCTCGCCCATGGCGTACAGGCGCTCGTCGCGGTTGATGCGGCGCCGGCTGCCGATGATCTGGTCGAGGCGGTTGATGTCGGCGTCGTCCAGGCCCATCGGCAGGCACAGCTGATGCATGCTGCAGGCGGCGCAGCTGGCCTTGATGGCGCCCAGGCTGACCGGTGCGCTGTTGGGGAAGTGGATGGCCTGGCTCATCGGTTCGAAGACATTGAATGGTGAAGCGGATTATAGACCGGTCAGCCGCGCGCTCCCAGCGTTCCGGACATTGTTATCCGCTTGGAATAGATTGATACAACAGTGCAAGAGCGCGCACGCATCCGCCTAGACGAAGCTCTGCTCTGGTCAATCCGGCAATCGTGCGCCCCCACGGCCGTGCTAGATTCCGGACACCGCATCCAGAGGAGAGCACATGTTCGGCCTGTCGGCGTTGGACCTGGCACGCATCCAGTTCGCGTTCACGATGTCCTTCCACATCCTGTTCCCCGCGGTGACGATCGGCCTCGCCAGCTACTTGGCGGTTCTCGAACTGTCCTGGCTGCGCACCAAACGCCAGGTCTATGTCGACCTGTATCACTTCTGGCTCAAGATCTTCGCCGTCATGTTCGGCATGGGCGTGGTGTCGGGCATCGTGATGGCCTACCAGATCGGCACCAACTGGAGCTACATGTCCGAATTCGCCGGCTCCATCATGGGACCGGTGCTGGCCTACGAGGTGCTGACCGCCTTCTTCCTGGAGGCCGGCTTCCTCGGCGTGATGCTGTTCGGCTGGACCCGGGTCGGTCCCGGCCTGCACTTCCTCGCCACCTGCATGGTCGCCGTCGGCACCCTGATTTCGGCCACCTGGATCCTCGCCGCCAACAGCTGGATGCAGACGCCGCAAGGCTATGCCATCGAGGGCAACCGCATGGTGCCGGCCGACTGGCTGGCGATCGTCTTCAATCCTTCCTTCCCGTATCGCCTGATGCACATGGTGGTGGCGGCCTATCTGACCACCGCGCTGATCGTGGGCGCGACCGGTGCCTGGCAGTTACTGCGAAAGCGGGATAACCCTGCCGTGCGCAAGATGCTGTCGATGGCGATGTGGATGATCCTGCTGGTGGCACCGATCCAGGCCGTGATCGGCGACTTCCATGGCCTGAACACGCTGGAGCACCAGCCGGCCAAGCTGGCCGCGATGGAAGGGCATTGGCAGAACGAGCCGGGCGAGGCCGTGCCGCTGCTGCTGTTCGGGATACCCGACATGGAAGCCGAAAAGACGCGCTACGCGGTCGGCGTCCCCCACCTGGGCAGCCTCATCCTCACGCACTCCTGGAACGGGCAGTTCCGCGGCCTGAAGGAGTTCCCGCGCGAGGAAAGGCCGAATTCCCTGATCGTGTTCTGGAGCTTCCGGCTGATGGTGGGACTGGGCCTCCTGATGATCGCCCTCGGCGCATGGAGCCTGCTGCTGCGCAGGCGCGGACGGATCTTCACCACGCCCCTGTTCCTGCGCGCCGCGCTGTGGATGGGGCCGGCGGGCCTGGTCGCCATCCTGGCCGGCTGGGTTACTACCGAGGTCGGGCGCCAGCCCTGGGTGGTGTACGGCGTGCTGCGCACGGCGGATGCGGTCTCGCCGCATGGCGCCGGCTCGCTCGCGCTCACGCTCGGGCTGTTCGTGATCGCCTATTTCTTCGTGTTCGGCGCCGGCACGGTCTACGTGCTGCGCATGATGAAGAAGGGGCCGCAGGCCTTCGAGCTGCACCGGGCCACCGCCGGCGGACCGGGAGAAGGGCGCACGCCGATGCGGCCGCTGTCGGCGGCGGACGTAGGCAACGACGACGATCCGGACGGCAGCGGCGACGACAATCCGGACATCGGCCGCGGCGCAGCGCTCGACAACGACGGCAAGGGAGCGTGAGATGGGCATCGACACCTCGGTCATCTGGGCCGTCATCATTTATTTTGCCGTCTTCATGTACGTGGTGCTGGACGGCTTCGACCTCGGCATCGGCATGTTGTTTCCGTTCGTTAAGGAAAAGCGCGACCGCGACACCATGATGAACACGGTCGCGCCGGTCTGGGACGGCAACGAGACCTGGCTGGTGCTGGGCGGCGAGGGGCTGCTGGCGGCCTTTCCGGTGGCGTATTCGATCATCCTGTCCGGACTCTACCTGCCGCTGATCTTCATGCTGATCGGACTCGTGTTCCGGGGCGTGGCTTTCGAATTCCGCTTCAAGGCCAAGGACCACCGGCGCCACCTGTGGGACAAGGCCTTCATTGGCGGCTCGGTCGTCGCTTCCTTCTTCCAGGGCGTCTCGCTCGGCGCCTTCCTCGACGGGATCACGGTGTCCGGCCGCAGCTATGCCGGCGGTCCGCTCGACTGGATCGCGCCATTCCCGCTGCTGGCCGGTATCGGCGTGATGATCGCCTATACCCTGCTCGGCAGCACCTGGCTGGTGATGAAGACGGAAGGTGAGCTGCACGATCGCATGATCCAGGTGGCCAAGCCCTTTGCCCTGGCGCTGCTGGGCGCCGTGGTCGTGGTCAGCATCTGGACCCCGCTGCGCGACGCGGCCGTGGCCGAGCGCTGGTTCAGCTTCCCGAACATCGTGTTCCTTATGCCGGTGCCGCTCCTGGTACTGCTGGCCATCGTCGTCCTGCTCGGCTCGCTCAAGGGCAAGCCGCACCGCCTGCCTTTCGTCGCCGCGCTGGCGCTGGTCTTCCTCGGCTACACGGGCATGGCGATCAGCATCTGGCCGCACATCGTCCCGCCTTTCATCACGATCTGGGAAGCGGCCTCGCCCCCGAGCAGCCAGGGTTTTGCGCTCGTCGGCACGCTCTTCATCCTGCCCATCATCCTGATGTACACGGTCTGGTCGTACTGGGTATTCCGGGGCAAGGTCAAGGCCGATGCGGGGTACCACTGATGCGCGGAGAACGGGTCTGGCTGCGGCGCCTGGGCTGGCTGCTCGTCCTCTGGGCGGGCGGGGTGGGGGCGCTCTGGCTGGTGGCGACGCTGATCCGTGGCCTCATGCATGCGGCCGGCATGCGGTAAAGACATATGCAAGAGCGTTCCAAACGTGCGCGCCTTCGACGGACGAGGGACTACACTTTCGATGAAGATTTATTAACGGAGCGCCAGTGTCTATGCAGTCAGCATCATCCAGCACTTCCCCCATGACGGCGCACGAAGTCGTCCGACCCGGCGCTGCGCTTGCCGCCGCCGCTGTTGCTGTCCCTGTTACATTGCCGCTCCCACCAGAAGACCAGGCCAGAAGCGATCTGTACGCCCTTGCGGCGCGCCTGCTTCTGGCGCCGCCGGACGCGGCCCTGCTCGCAGGCCTGGCCGCGGCCGACCCGATCCTGGCCGAGGGCGGCGACCACCAGCTGGCCGATGCCTGGGAAAAGCTGGTGCTGGCCTCCAGCGTGATGGATGCCGATGCCGTCGCCGAGGAATTCGACGCGCTCTTCGTCAGCAGCGGTACGCCGGCCCTGAACCCCTATGGCTCGCTCTACCTGTCCGGCTTCATGAACGATACGCCGCTGGCCGAGCTGCGCGCCGATCTCGCCGCCTTCGGCATCGGGCGCGTGCGCGGCGTCGCCGAATCGGAAGACCACCTGGGCGCCCTGTGCGAGACAATGCGCGTCCTGATCGCGGGCGGTGGCGGCATCCCGCGCCAGCCCCTGGGCCGCCAGAAACGCTTTTTCGATTCGCGCATCGCGCCCTGGTACGCGCGCTGCCTGAAGGACATGCGCAGCGCCGAGGGCGCCAATTTCTACCGGCTGGTCGCGGCCTTCGTCGCGGCGCTGCTGGCTATCGAAGCCGAAGCCTTCGCGGTGGAGGAGGGCGTCGATGTTTAATCAAACGCGTAACGAGGGCAGTGTCATGGACGATCAAGACAAGTCAGCCGGACCTCAGCCGGATCCGGCACGCCGCAGTTTCCTGAAAGCCGCGCCGCTGGGCGCGCTGGCGGTGGTGGCCGGCGGCGCCGAAGCGAAACCGGAGCTGAAGCCCGTCGAGGCGGCCAAGCCCGAGGTAAAACGCGGCTACCACGAGACCGAGCACATTCGTACTTACTACAAAACCGCCGCCTACTGGTGAGCGCCCCCGGAGACCAGCCATGTCTTTAGTTAAAAGTTCCAGCGACAAAGGCCTCAAGCGGCGCAAGTTCCTGGTCGGGGCCGGCGTCGCCGCCGGTGCGGGCGCGCTGGCGCGCCAGTTGCCGTTGAACGTGATCGAGCCGGCCCAGGCCCAGCAGGCCGCGGCCGAGCCCGTCAAGACCGAAATGAAGCGCACCGTCTGCAGCCACTGCTCGGTCGGCTGCTCGGTCAATGCCATCGTCCAGAACGGCGTCTGGGTGCGCCAGGAAGCGGCCTTCGATTCGCCGATCAACATGGGAGCGCACTGTGCCAAGGGCGCCTCGGTGCGCGAGCACGGCTTCGGCGAGCACCGCCTGCGCTACCCGATGAAGCTGGTCAACGGCAAGTACACCCGCATCTCCTGGGACCAGGCCATCAACGAGATCGGCGACAAGCTGCTGCAGTTGCGCCAGCAGTCCGGACCGGACTCGCTCATGCTCATCGGCAGCTCGAAGCACAACAACGAGCAGGCCTATCTGCTGCGCAAGTTCATGTCCTTCTGGGGCTCGAACAACTGCGACCACCAGGCGCGCATCTGCCACTCGACCACCGTCGCCGGCGTGGCCCAGACCTTCGGCTACGGCGCGATGACGAATTCCTTCAACGACCTGCACTACAGCAAGGCCGTGATGTTCATCGGTTCGAATCCGGCCGAGGCCCACCCGATCTCGATGCTGCACTTCCTGCACGCCAAGGAGCTGGGCGCGAAGATGATCGTGGTCGACCCCCGCTTCACCCGCACGGCGCGCTTCGCCCACCACTACGTGCGCGTGCGCCCCGGCACCGACATCCCGCTGGTCTGGGGCATCCTCTGGCACATCTTCAACAACGGCTGGGAAGACAAGGAATACATCGCCGCCCGCACCTACGGCATGGACGACGTGCGCAAGGAAGTGGCGAAATGGACCCCGGATAAAGTCTCGGACATCACCGGCGTGCCGGAAGCTTCGGTGCGCATGGCGGCCGAGATGCTGGCCAAGAACCGTCCCTCGTCGGTGGTCTGGTGCATGGGCATCACCCAGCACCACGTCGGCACCGCCAACGTGCGTGCGCTGTCGATCCTGCAGCTGGCGCTGGGTAACATCGGCGTGCCGGGCGGCGGCGCCAACATTTACCGCGGCCACGACAACGTGCAGGGCGCCACCGACGTCGGCCCGAACGGCGACTCGCTGCCGGGCTACTATGGCCTGGCCGAAGGCTCGTGGAAGCACTTCGCGAACGTCTGGGGCGTCGACTACAACTGGATCCTGTCGCGCTTCGGTTCCAAGGAGCTGATGGAAAAGCCCGGCATCACCGTCTCGCGCTGGTTCGACGCCGTCAACGAGCAAAACCAGTACATCGACCAGCCGGCAAACCTGAAAGCCTGTATCTACTGGGGCCACGCGCCGAACAGCCAGACCCGCCTGCCCGACATGAAGGCGGCCATGCAGAAGCTCGACATGCTGGTCGTGATCGATCCGTATCCGAGCATGACGGCGGCGATGCACGGGCGCACCGACGGCGTCTACCTGCTGCCGGCGGCCTCGCAGTTCGAGACCCAGGGTTCCTGCACCGCGTCGAACCGTTCGATCCAATGGCGCGAGCGGGTGATTGCGCCGCTCTTCGAGTGCAAGACCGACCACGAGATCATGTACCTGTTCGCCAAGAAGTTCGGCTTCCACAACGAACTGTGCAAGAACATCAAGGTCGTGCAGAACGAGCCCGTGATCGAGGACATCCTCCGTGAGATCAACCGCTCGTGCTGGACCATCGGCTACACGGGCTGCTCGCCGGAGCGCCTGAAGCTGCACATGGAAAACAAGCACACCTTCAACCCGACCACGCTGCGCGCCGAGTCCGGTCCCTGCAAGGGCGACTACTACGGCTTGCCGTGGCCGTGCTGGGGCACGCCGGAGATGAAGCACCCGGGCACCCCCATCCTGTACGACCTCAACAAGCCGGTGGCCGAGGGCGGCCTGGCCTTCCGCGCCAACTGGGGCGTGGAGCACAATGGCCAGACCCTGCTGGCGGCGGACGGCTCGACCAACAAGAATTCGGAACTCGATACCGGCTATCCGGAATTCGACCACGTGTTCCTGAAAAAGCTGGGCTGGTGGTCCGAGCTCACGCCCCAGGAGCAGGCCCTGGCCGAAGGCAAGAACTGGAAGACCGACAATTCGGGCGGCATCATCCGCGTCGTCATCGCTCACGGCTGCTCGCCCTTCGGCAATGCGCGCGCCCGCTGCAACGTGTGGAACTTCCCGGACCCGATCCCGACCCACCGCGAGCCGCTGCTGTCGCCGCGCCGCGACCTGGTCGCCAAGTACCCGACCTACGACGACAAGGCCAATTTCCTGCGCCTGCCGACGCTCTACAAATCGGTGCAGGAAGTCGACTTCTCGAAGGACTTCCCGATGATCATGACTTCGGGCCGCCTGGTCGAGTACGAGGGCGGGGGCGAGGAAACCCGTTCCAACCCCTGGCTGGCCGAGCTGCAGCAGAACATGTTCGTCGAAGTCAATCCGAAGGACGCGGTCCAGATCGGCGCCAAGCTGGGCGACTACGTCTGGGTCGAGACCCCGACCGGCGCACGCCTGAAGATGATGGCGATGGTCACCGAGCGGGTCCCGGTCGGCATGGTGTGGGCGCCGTTCCACTTCGGCGGCTGGTGGATGGGCGAGGATCTCGAGCGCCACTATCCCGAGGACGGGGCGCCGACCGTGCGCGGCGAAGCGATCAACACCGGTTGGACCTATGGCTACGACGCCGTCACGATGATGCAGGAAACCAAGGTATCGCTCTGCCGCGTCGTGCGCGCCTGAGTGACACGCCAGGTACGGAAACAGGGAGAACAGCATGTCCGCCAGGATGAAATTTATTTGCGATACCGAGCGCTGCATCGACTGCAACGGTTGCGTTACCGCCTGCAAGAACGAACACGAGACGCCCTGGGGCGTGAACCGGCGCCGCGTCGTCACCATCAACGACGGCGCGCCCGGCGAACGCTCGGTCTCGATCGCCTGCATGCACTGCACCGACGCGCCTTGCCTGGCCGTGTGCCCGACCAACTGCATCTACCACACCGAGGACGGCATCGTCCTGCACAGCAAGGACCAGTGCATCGGCTGCGGCTACTGCCACTTCGCCTGTCCCTTCGGCGCGCCGCAGTTCCCGGAGACGGGCCTGTTCGCGCACCGCGGCAAGATGGACAAGTGCACCTTCTGCGCCGGCGGCCCGGAGCCGGATACCTCGGAAGCCGAATTCAAGAAATACGGCCGCAACCGCATCGCCGAAGGCAAGCTGCCGGCCTGCGCCGAAATGTGCGGCACCAAGGCGCTGCTGGGCGGCGAAGCGAACCTGATCGCCGACATCTACCGCCAGCGCGTGGAAACCCGCGGCTACGGGCCGGAACTGTGGGGCTGGAAGATCGCCTACGGCCCGAACAAGCGCGGCGGCCCGCGCAAGGCCCTCGGCAACCTGCCGCGCGTGAACCAGAAGCCTGGAGATACCCAGAACGATCCGGGGAGCCTGCCGACATGAAAAAACTTCCTCTCATTGCGCTGCTGCCGCTGGTGCTGGTCTTGTCCGGCTGCCTCGAGGTCGAACAGCATCCGGCCTGGGTCAAGGGCGAGTACGCCGGCAAGAAGGACCCGCGCCACTACCAGACGCTGTTCCACAACGACAAGCTCTCCTGGTCCGCTGCGATCATCAATCGCAACAACCAGCAGAACGAGTACAACCGCGCCAATCCCTAGGAGACCGCCATGCGAGTTCATCTCACTGCCTTGCGCGCGGTCCTTGCGCTGATGTGCGCGCTGTTGTCCTTTTCCTTGATGGCGCCGAGCTGGGCCGGCGTGCCGAACAAGGATGCGAAACCGGCTTATGCCGAGGAGCAGACCATGCTGCAGGTCGAAGGCGACTCGAGCGTGCGCGAGCCGGGCCTGGACAATGCCGCCTCCGGCCGCGTGCACGTCGACCGCCACTACCTGGGCCAGTACGGCAGCACCGAAGCGAACGTCATCGTCCAGCGCGGCGGCAACACCTGGCGCCTGCTGCGCAATGGCCCGATCGCGCTGATCACCGGCACCATCCTGCTGGTCGTGCCCTTCCTGATCTTCGTGTTCTGGCGCGCCTTCCGCCCGGCGGCGCTCGAACCGTCGCCCACCGGCCGGCGCATCAATCGCTTCACCAGCTGGGAGCGCCACGTGCACTGGGCCACGGCCTATACCTTCATCGCGCTTGCCGTCACCGGCATCATCATCATGTTCGGCAAGAAGATCCTGCTGCCCTGGATGGGGCATACCATGTTCTCCTGGATCGCGATCATCAGCAAGTACGTGCACAACGTGGTCGGCCCGCTGTTCATCCTGTGCTCGATCCTGATGTTCTTCACCTTCCTGCGCCGGAACTTCTTCAACCGTATCGACTGGCAGTGGGTCAAGAAGGGCGGGGGCCTGGTGACGCAGGAGCACGTGCCGGCCGGCTTCTTCAATGCCGGCGAAAAGACCTGGTTCTGGTTCGGTGTCGTGCTGCTGGGCCTGGTGATGTCGATCACCGGCCTGATCCTCGACTTCGTCACCTTCGGCCAGACCCGCTACGTGCTGCAGGTGGCGAACTACCTGCACATCGCCGGCGCCACGCTGTACATGGTCGGCGCGATGGGCCACATCTATCTCGGCACGCTCGGTTCGCCGGGCGCCTACCAGGCCATGCGCGAAGGCAGCGTGGACGAGAACTGGGCCAAAACCCACCATGCGTTGTGGTACGAGGAAGTCAAGTCAGGGGCCGTCCCAGGCAGCACGAACCCGCGTCCGGGAGCGGCGCCGCCGAGCGCACCACGCCCGGGCCCAGCACACTGAGGTCATCGATGAAAGCATCTTTACTTACGCTCGGCCTGGTCGCCGCCTGTACGGCACTGTCCGGCTGTGACCGCGGCCACACGAATCCCAAGGACGGCGTCATCCAGACCAAGTTCCCGGGCCAGGTCACGGCCGGCGGCATGACCAGCGGCCAGATCATGGCGCGCAGCGCCAAGCCCGAAACCAATGCGGCCTATGCCGGCGGTACACCGGGGATTGCCGGCGGTGCGGGCGGCACCACCGGCGGCGCGGCCCTGGGCGGCACCGTCACCGAGACCGGCCAGGGACCGTCGCAGGGCGCGACGCCGCCCGCCAGCGCCGCCCAGCCGGGCAACAAGCCATCCGGCGACAACGGCGGACCGCCCGCGACGGCGCCGGCTGCCGGCACCACGCCGGTGGGCGCAGGCAGCGCCACCAACCAGGACAGCAAGCCGGCCGCTGCGCCGGGGACGCTGACGGGGGACAAATGATGCGGATCCGATTCATGAGAACCGTGCTGGCTGCGGCCGCCTGCGCTGCTGCCGGGACCTTGGCCAGCGGCGCCTGGGCCGCCTTGCCGGCGCCGACGCCGGCCCAGCAGCAGGCCGCGGCGGCCAAGAAGGCGGCTGCCGACGCGGATGCCGCCAAGGCCAAGGAACAACTGGCCGCCTCGATCGATGCGGTCAGCGCGCGCTGGCGTTCGCGCGCGGCGAGCCAGGGCTGGAAAACGAATCCTCCGGTCGCGATCGCGGCCGCGCCGGCGCCGGGCGCTGCGGCTGGTGTGCCCGTGGCGGGCGCGCCGACAGCCGGTTCGGCCGCAGCCGGCGTGCCGGCGCCGGGTCCGTCTGCCACCGGCGGGCCGCCGGGCGCCGCCCTGAGCGGGGCCAAGCCGCAGGCGGTCCAGACCACCGGCGTGGCCACCACAGGCACCCCGATGCCGGGCGTGGCGCCGCACGCCACGGGCGTCTCCGCGAACACGATCACCGGCACCCCGGCCGGCAACGCCGCGGCATCGCCGGGCGGCGGCGCCGCGCCGCGCAGCCCGCAGGCGCTGCAGTCGGCCAACGTGCCGATCAAGAGCGAAAAGCTGGGCACGGCCTCGCCCAGCCCGGACGTCAAGAAACAGCAGACCCAGGCGATGCCGAAGGGCGCCTCGCCGGCGGTCGACAAGGGCAATTCGAAGGAAGTGAAGAACCAGTGAAGGTCGAGAAACGATGAAAATGGCGAGCATGCCGATCGCGGTGATCATGCAGCGCCGCGCGCTGCAGCACCGCTGGGCCGACGAGGCCTGGTCCGCCGTCGGCGTCGTGCCCGACCGCGGCAACCTGCCGCGCCTGCAGGTGCTGGACGAAAGCCCGGAGCGTGACTACTACATGGTGTCCGGCCTCGAACTCGAACTGTATACGGACGAGAACGAAGGCTATTACGAGAACGTGATGGCGCCGGAATCGAAGGTCTTCGTCCTGTGGCGCATGGAAGAGGGCCGCGCCATCCCGGCGCGCGCCTCGGTCAGCTATGTCGAAGGCACGCGCATGTTCGATTCCGGCGAAGCGGCGGACGGCGTCACGATGCCGGCCGAGATCTACGCCTGGGTCGCCGGCTACCTGCGCGAGCACTACACGCCCAAGCCGCGCCGCGGCCGCCAGCACGGGTAAGGACGACGGATGCCCGAAGAAGGATTCCTGCGCCGCTGGGCGCGCAAGAAGGCAAACAGCGGGACAAGCGGCGCCCAAACCGTGCCCGAAGCGCCGCCGCACGCTCCTGCGCCCACGCCTGCCGTGCCTGCCGTTCCCCTTGCCGAACCGACCGCGCCCGCGGCAGCCGAACGCCCCGCGCCCACGCTCGAGGATGCCGCCCAGCTCACCCACGACTCCGACTTTTCCGCCTTCGTCAGCCAGGCGGTCGACAAGGACGTGCGGCGCCTGGCGCTGAAGAAACTGTTCTCCGATCCACACTTCAATGTGCTGGACCGGCTCGATATGTACATGGACGACTACAACAAGCCCGATCCGGTGTCCGCCACCATGCTCGCCGCGCTCGACCATGCGCGCGGTGTGCTGCGCCGTCCCGAAGAGGTGCAGGCCGAGCTGCAACGCCTGGCCCTCGGCACCACCCCGGCCGGGACGCCGGAGCCGATCGCCGAAGCCGAAGCGCAGGAAGCGGCCATGCCGGAGCAGGGCGCTGCTGTCACGGCCGGGGCCGCCGATCCGGACAAGCTTGTCCAGTTCCAGCCGGCTGCCGAAGCACCTGTCTCCGCGCACGTGGACGCCGCCACCCCCATTGCGCACCTGAGCGAGGACGCGCACAATGGGGAGACGCAGCAGTGATCGGCATGGCAGTCTCCGCTACCCGCCAAACGGAATTTACCCAAACAAAATTTACCCAAGGTCACGCATGAATATCCGATTTCTGGAAGGGCAGGCCGGCGATCCGCTGCAGGAACGCCGCAACGCCCTTGCCAAGACCGCCGCCATCCTGGCGGCCGACGCCATTGCTCCCTTCGAGGCCGCCGCCACGGTCAGCTACCGCTCGGGCGGGCGCACCCTGGTCGTCGGCAGCGCGGAGCAGGCCCTGGCCTGGGCCGACCACCTGGCCACCAGCCTGCCGGTCACCCTGGTGCTGCTCGACGACCTTGAAGTCGGCGCGCGTCCATACCCCGTCTTCGCCGCCCGCGCGGTGGCCGTCGCCGGCTGGCTCGGCGCCTTCGAGGCGCGCTGGCAGGCGCCCGGCCAGGCGGCCCAGCAGGGCAAGTTCGACCTGGTGCTCGACCTCGCCCCCAGCCCGCTGATCTCCACCCACCAGCATCCGCACGGCTATTACGCGCCGGGCCCCGACGAAGGCGCGCGCCGCGCGGCGGCGGCCGAGATGATGGAGATGACCGGCGACTTCGAAAAGCCGAAATACTTCGCCTACAAGGAACGCCTGTGCGCCCACAGCCGCAACGGGCTGACCGGCTGCAGCGCCTGCATAGAGGTCTGCTCGGCCAAGGCGATCACCGGCGACGGCGACCGCATCAAGGTCAACCCCTACCTGTGCGCCGGCTGCGGCGCATGCGGCACGGTCTGCCCGACCGGCGCCATGAGCTACAACTATCCGTCGCCCGCGCACACGGGCAGCCGCATCAAGGCGGCCCTGCGCGCGTATGCGGAGGCGGGTGGCCAGGATCCGGTCCTGCTGCTGCATGGCGAGGGCGGCACGCCGCTGCTGGCGGCGATCGCGGACGAGCTGCCCGGCCGCGTGATCCCCCTGGCCCTGCATCACACGGCCTCGACCGGCATCGACCTCTGGCTCACCAGCCTGTGCTACGGCGCAGCCGGCGTCACGGTGCTGATGACGGAAGCCGAGGCCCCGCAATACGCGGCCGCGCTCGACACCCAGATGCGCGTCGCCCAGACCGTGCTCGACGGCCTGGAGTACGCCGGCCCGCATTTCCAGCTGCTGCGCGTGAGTAATCCGCAGGAACTGGCGCTCGCGCTGCAGCATGCGCCGCGCGGCGAGACCCCGGCCCAGCCTGCGACCTTCAACCTGGCCCAGGACAAGCGCAACACCCTCGACTATGCGCTCGACCACCTGCTGCGCCACGCGCGCCAGCAGCCCCACAGCGTGCCGCTGCCCGTCGGCGCACCGTTCGGCGCGATCGCGGTAAACAAGCAGGCCTGCAGCCTGTGCATGGCCTGCGTCGGCGCCTGCCCGTCCTCGGCCGTGATGGACACGCCGAACGCCCCGCAGCTGCGCTTCGTCGAGCAGAACTGCGTGCAATGCGGCCTGTGCGCCAACACCTGCCCGGAAAACGCGATCACGCTGGTGCCGCGCATGGTCTTCGGCGAATTGCGCAAGCAGACCGTGGTCCTGAACGAATCCCAGCCTTTCCACTGCATCCGCTGCAGCAAGCCCTTCGGCACCCTGCACATGATCGAGACCATGCTCTCGAAACTGTCGCAGCACGGCGCCTTCGCCGGCAACCTGGACCGCCTCAAGATGTGCGGCGACTGCCGGGTGATCGACATGATGCAGCCGCAGGACGAGTTCGCGGTGCCGCTGCGACGCCGGCCTTGACGGTCCGGCCGGCGCGTACTGCCGGCCGCCGCCAAGGCATGGCACAATACGCCCGATCACATAATAAAAACGCAAGGCCGTACCGTGCCGAGCACATGCCCGGTCCTGCGCGCGGCCGACCCGTAACCGCACAGGAGACAACATGACCCCTTACCAGCGTTTCGTCCAGACTCGCGACTTCCTGCAACAGCACCGCACCGACTACGACACCGCCTACCGCGACTACCAGGCGCCGAAGCTCGACACCTTCAACTGGGCGCTCGACTTCTTCGACCAGGAGGCCAGGGATAACCACGCCCCCGCGCTGTGGGTGGTCGAAGAGGACGGGCGCGAGCAGAAGATCTCGTTTGCCGACATGTCGGCGCGCTCGAACCAGGTCGCGCAATATCTGCAGCAATGCGGCGTCGAACGCGGCGACCGCGTGCTGCTGATGCTGCCGAACCGGGTCGAGCTGTGGGAGATCATGCTGGCCGGGATCAAGCTCGGCGCCGTGCTGGTGCCGACCACCATGCTGGTCTCGACCGCCGACCTGGAAGACCGATTGGCGCGCGGCCGCGTGCGCCACGTGATCGCGCAGGTCTCGGAGGCGCACAAGTTCGAAGGCGTCAAGGGCAACTACACGCGCATCGCCGTGGGCGGGAGCATCGACGGCTGGCACGACTTCGACGACTGCCGGCGCGTGCTGAGCGTCTTCACCCCGAAAGGCGAGACGCGCGCCAGCGATCCGCTGCTGCTGTACTTCACCTCGGGCACCACGGCGCGCCCGAAGCTGGTGCTGCACAGCCACCAGAGCTACCCGGTCGGCCACCTGTCGACCATGTACTGGATCGGCCTGCAGAAGGGCGACGTGCACTGGAACATCTCCTCGCCGGGCTGGGCCAAGCACGCCTGGAGCTGCTTCTTCGCGCCCTGGAACGCCGGCGCCACCGTGTTCGTCTACAACTACGAGCGCTTCAGCGCGAAAGCGGCGCTGGAAACGGTGCAGCGCTGCGGCGTCACCTCGCTGTGTGCGCCGCCGACCGTCTGGCGCATGCTGATCAAGGAAGACCTGAGCCAGTGGAAACCGCCGCTGCGTGAACTGGTGGGTGCGGGCGAGCCGCTCAACCCCGAAGTCATCGAACAGGTCGAGCGCGCCTGGGGCATCCGCATCCGCGACGGCTTCGGCCAGACCGAGACGACGGCCCAGATCGGCAATCCGCCTGGCCAGCTGGTCAAGCCGGGCTCGATGGGGCGCCCGCTGCCCGGTTACAGCATCGCCTTGCTCGACCTCGACGACCAGCCGGCGCAGGAGGGCGAGATCTCGGTGAAACTCGACGCGCACCCCCTGGCGCTGATGTTGGGCTATGAGGGCGACGAGGAAAAGACGGCGGACGTCATGCGCGCCGGCCACTACCATACCGGCGACACGGCCCAGGTCGACGAAGACGGCTATTACTTTTACGTCGGCCGGAACGACGACGTCTTCAAGTCGAGCGATTACCGGATCAGTCCCTTCGAGCTGGAAAGCGTGCTGATCGAGCACGAGATGGTGCTGGAAGCGGCCATCGTGCCGAGCCCGGACCCGCTGCGCCTGTCGGTGCCGAAGGCCTTCATTACCCTGCGCCAGGGCGTCGAGCCGAGCCGCGAGCTGGCGAAGGAGATCTTCGCCTTTGCGCGCGAGCGGCTGGCGCCCTATAAACGGATTCGCCGCATCGAGTTCCGCGAGCTGCCGAAGACGATTTCGGGCAAGATCCGGCGCGTGGAGTTGCGCAAGCAGGAGGCGGCGCGGGATTCTGAGCCGGGTACGGGTATCGAGTTCCGCGAAGAGGACGTCGGCGCCTGAGCGGCACCTAGGGGGAAGGACGTCAGAACAAGGCGCCCTGCGGACTGGTAAGGCGCGCGAAACTGTCGCCGACAAAAGGCAGGATGCCGTCGGCGACGGGTTCCAGCTGCTTGACCAGGTAGTGTTCGTAGTCGATCGGCGAGCGCTGCTCTTCCATCCAGGCGTCCATGACCTCCAACGGCGCGGGACCGGCGGTCGTCATCAGGTAGCGGATCCAGCCGCCGTTGCGGTATTGCGCTCCCCGGCCCCGGGCGATATGGAAGTCGTCGGCGATGCGGGCGGCGCGCACGTGGGGCGGTACGTTGCGCTCGTATTCCTGGAGCGGCCGGCGCAGGCGCTTGCGGTAGACCAGCAGGTCGTCGAAGTCGCCGCGCAGGGTGCGCGCCACGTAGTCGCGCACGTAATCCTCGTAGGGTTCGCGCCGGAAGATGCGGCCGTACAGGCCCTGCTGGAACTGCTGCGCCAGCGGCGTCCAGTCGGTGCGCACCGTCTCCAGGCCCTTGTACACGATTTCCTCGCCACCATCGGGCGTGCCGGCCAGGCCGGCATAGCGCTTCTTGCTGCCTTCATCGGAGCCACGCACGGTCGGCATCAGGAAGCGCCGGAAATGGGTGTCGACCTCCAGCTCGAGCGCACTCTCGAGCCCGAGCTCCTCGCGCAGCTGCGTGCGCCACCAGCCATTGACGTGCTCGACCAGTTCGCGCCCGATGCGCAGCGCGTCGACGTCGGCGTGGGCCGCGCCGAGCCACACGAACGTGGAGTCCGTGTCGCCGTAGATGACCTGGTAGCCGCGCGCCTCGATCAGCGCGCGCGTGCGGTGCATGATCTCGTGGCCGCGCATGGTGATCGAGGAAGCGAGGCGCGCATCGAAGAAGCGGCAGGCGGTGGTCGCGAGCACGCCGTACATCGAGTTCATGATGATCTTCAGCGCCTGCGACAGCGGCTGGTTCGAGGCGCGCTTGGCCGCCTCCCGGCCTTCCCACACGCGCGCGACGATGCCGGGCAGGCAGTGCCGGGTGCGCGAAAAGCGCGCGCCGCGAAAACCCGGTACGGTGACGGCCTCCGGCTCCTCCAGTCCCGCGACCAGCCCCACCGGATCGATCAGGAAGCTGCGGATGATCGACGGATACAGGCTTTTGTAGTCGAGCACCAGCACCGAATCGTAGAGGCCCGAGCGCGAATCCATGACGAAGCCGCCCGGGCTGTCCGCACCGGGCACGTCGCCGATGTTGGGCGCGACCCTGCCCAGGCGGTGCATCAGCGGAATGTAGGCGTGCTCGAAGGCGGCGACCGATCCGCCGCTGCGGTCCGCCGCCAGGCCGGTAACGCTGGCGCGCTCCAGCAGGAAGGCCATCAGGTCCGTCTTCTCGAAAATGCGGGTGACCAGTTCGCAGTCCTTCAGGTTGTAGCGCGCCAGGGCCGGCTTGTCCTGCGCGAACATGCGGTCGATCGAGGCCATGCGGTCGTAGGGATTGTCGATCGACTTGCCCTCGCCGAGCAGGCTTTGCGCCACGTGCTCCAGGCTGAACGACGGAAAGCTCCAGGTAGCCGAGCGCAGCGCCTCGATGCCGTCGATGACCAGCCGGCCGGGCAAGCCCGCGAAATAGCGCGCTTCCCGTTCCGTGTCGGCCCTGGCATTGGTGCGCCATTCCATCGACGTGCCGCCGCGGCCGATGCGCAGGGGATGCCGCAGGCGTTCGGCATGCTCCTGCAGCACGCGCAGGTCGAAGCCTATCACGCTCCAGCCGATGATGGCGTCCGGGTCATGGCGCGCCATCCACGCTTCCAGCTTCTCCAGCAGGGCCAGGCGGGTATCGCAGTACTCGAGTTCGAAGTCGAGCCCGGCCGGGTCGCCATTGGGCGGCCCCAGCATGTATACCTGGCGCTGGCCGCAGCCTTCCAGGCCGATCGAGCGCAACTCGCCCTGCATGGTGGTTTCGATGTCGAGCGAGACGGTGCGCAGCCGCGGGCGGTAGCCGGGCGCGGGTTTCAGGTGTGCGGCCAGCAGCAGCGCGGGGTCGCCAGGGTCCGGGCTTCCCGTAAACGCTACCGGCGCCATGATGAAGCGCTCCATCAGGTAGCGCTCGGGCGGACGGATGTCCGCCTCGTAGACGTCGATCCCGTGCTCGCGCAAGCGCTTCTCCAGCCGCATCAGGTGGCGGTAGTGGCGGCAGTACAGCCCAAGCACGGGACGCCCGCGGAAATCGCACAAGGCCAGCGGGCGCAGTTCGGCACCGCGTTCCCGCTGCAACAGGCTCCTCGCCGCCGCCTCCTGCTCGGCCGGGACGAAGGCGACCGCCTCCGCCGCCGGCAGGCGCAGGCGGCATGGACCGTCGTCGGTGGCGAGCCAGAGCTCGACCTCGACGCCGCCGGTCCCATCGTCGCCCTGGATGTCCGCATCGCGCCAGTGGCGCGTCAGCAGAAAGCCCTGTCTTGCTGTGTCACTCATGGATGTTGTGTGAGGCGATGCGATCCACCGGGCCAAAGGCGGCAGTTTATCAAATCCCTTTGAACGCCCTGACAAAATCGTTCGACATACCGCCGGCAGATGAGCGGGCAGGCGAGCGGAAGAAGCGCTTTGTGAATGTCAGCCGTCGCTCATGCCGGATGCGTAGTCTCCGGAAGCGATGAGGCCATCCAGGAGTCCGCTCAACGACACAATGCCATCGGCCGGGTCGTTCGGGCGACGGGAAATGAGCTGCTACAAGCGACCAACGATCTTCAGGCAGAAGCGCCCGCGCGATGGCACCAGTACACTTGCGAACGCGGCCGCCACCTGAGTGCAAAAACGATTGCCGTCTACTTCGGCTGACGACCCTTAGCGGTCGTAGGACCATTCCAAGAATTCGCCAACAGTGTCCGGCGACGCCAGCTCCAGCAACGCCTCTGCAAGCTCGTGTTGACCCTTTGCGGCAGCGGTGGCAGACAAGGCACAGGCCGTAAAAGCAGCGCTCCACTGCTTTTCTGCAGCACTTGCCACCAGTGCGGGAACACGTTTCAAGGCGTCGAAGTACCCTGCTGCCAGCTCATCTGGAACGTCGACGCTATTCTTATGCCGGCAGATTTCGATCAATGCTGGGAAGTGAAAATACACATCGGTCACATCTTCTGGTGAGCTAGCAATTGCCTCGATAACGTGTGGAACCGCCGCAAACGAAGCCGAGTACACGTCCCCTTGGTGCGCAAGGGAGCTCCATAGACTGAACCACGGTTCGGAGGTGCCGTTATCGCTCGGTAAGGCCGAAAGCTGCCGAAGGAGCTCAGGAATTTTCGCAGCGCTGCCGTATGCATCGCGCAACTCGCCCCACCGTGGACTACTCAGTTCAAGCATCTCTTGTCCTTTTATCGTCTGATGCAC
>Ga0308160_10002150_pt1 | contig 24701 bp, 40 predicted proteins | sample PhyFR1_FD_201036 | JGI IMG/M metagenome (GOLD analysis project Ga0308160, IMG submission 201036) | Phyllosphere microbial communities from UC Gill Tract Community Farm, Albany, California, United States - DLSLF.R1 | ecosystem: Host-associated > Plants > Phyllosphere > Unclassified | place: USA... | reverse complement strand
CGGCCTCTCGCACCCGCTCGTCCTCCTCGCGCTCTCCGTCTCTCATTGCGTCTCTGTCCCGTCTGCGATCTCATGCGTTCCTTTTCTTCCCGATCAAGGGTGCGCCCATCACGGGACCGGCGGTCAGTCAAGGTCAAGGTCAGCCGAGCGAGGCGAATGCGTGAGATACAAGTCATGTCAGATCTGTTACACCTCACCAGACCGTCTCGCCCCGCTTGACGCCCCTCTGGTCGAACTGGCCGCCGCTGCCAGCCGCGCCGCCAGCGTTCCGCTGCCGGTCGACGAGGGCGTCAAACTGCCGCTGCTTCTCTGCCCTCGCCCGGGCGTCGTCGTCTATCGGCGTCAAGTCGAGCGAGATGCTCGGCTGAGGGATCGACGGCGGCGCAAGCGACGAAGTAGATATTGAAGGCGTCGAGGTGGACTGGGTCGAGAAGTCGGCCGACATGGGCGACGTCGACGGCGGCGGGAGGGACGAGGCAGAGGGTGTGTTGAGCGTCGCTCGCGAGCGAAGGAGCGCCCAGGACGTCGGGTTCTCATGCGTTGCGCGCTCTGCAAAGAAAGGCAGGTCATCGGCACGCTTGGTCAGTCCACGAGCGACGTAGGATGCCGGGCGCAGGGCTCGACGACGCACCTAGCGAGTCCATGTCGGACCCTAGCCGAGAGCCACCGAGGTTCTGCGGCTCGTCCGGAGCGAAACCGACGTCGGGCGCGTTGCCGTCGTCGCCGTTGGCGCGGGCGTCGTCGCGAGCAAAGCCGACGTACTGCTCCGGCGGTGGTCGGTCGTCGTACTTGGGCACCGGGAAGGGCTTCTTGAACGGCTGGTCAGTCTGAGCACTATTTTTCTGCGGCTGCGACGAAAGGAAGCCGTTCTGGCTGGGTAGACGTGGACCAGAGGCAGCAGGCTGCGCGCCGCTGGGTGCGGCGTTCGGCAGAGGCGGCAAGGGGAAGCGAACGGGGTCCTTGCTGTGCATCGTCAGCGCCTGGAAAAGCTGGATCTTGCGGATCTGCTGTTTCCGATCGCCTCTGCAGCAGTCGCAGGGAGTATCAGGTCAGCGTCGAGATCGCGCTCCAGTCGCAAGAGGGGTCGACAGGCCCGCACTCTAGCACCGCCAGGTCAGACTGCATGCGCCCGGCGCCGATGGCTCCGCCGGTCAGGCCACCGACGACGCCGGTCGTCGTGCCGAGAAGCATCCTCTTGATCAGACCCATCTGCTTCCGCCAGATGAGCGGCATGGGAAGGATCGTCCCGACGACGGCGCCGATCAAGAGGTACCGCGACGTCCGGGCAAAGCCCTCCGAGATGTGGGTGAGATCGAGCGAGCTGATGAGGCCGGCGTCGATGTAGGGCTGAGCGACGTCGGCCGACGGCAGCTGGCGCTTCTTGTCGAAGGCGGGGCCGGACATGCAGGCGAGAAGGTGTGGGTCAGATAAAGGTTGCGGGTGTGCTGTCTCGGGTGCTTGAGGTTGGTCGTCGAGGTGCAGCGATGGGCGATGAGAGGGAGGAAAGGAGGTGGTAAAGGGCTCGGGAGCTGGGCGACCTGGCCCGCGGCCGCCCTGCCCATGACGATTTCGGCCGCCGAAAACTCCGGGTATGCGGGACTAGCCCTACCGGTTCCAGTGCGGCCAGATCAGACAAATGTCGTGCAAAAGGAGGGCATGGATAAGCAAGAGTAGCAGCGAGAACGTGGGTACAAGATGGTCGTGAGAGGTCGTTAAGATGGTCGGGGCTTGGCGTCACCGGCTGAGCGGTCGTCCTCCTGATGCCGCCGCGACCAGGTCCCACTCAGCGGTATCGATCGGCGAGCCTGTGGAAGTTATGGCGCTCGCCCCTGCGCGGACCGTGGTAGTAGCTCGATGCGTCGCGAGTGGAAGCGAGGCCTGCAACGCCGCCAAAGTTGAGGTAACCCTCTCGGATCGACATGCTCTGGGCCGGCGCGGGCGCAGCCAGGGACGCCCAGGACGCCCGACACCAGACGCAGGTGATCTGCCGACAGACGTTTCAAGTCGCGAGTCAGTGGAGGTTGGCACGCTTGGAGCGAAAGAAGCCGAACGCACCTCCTCGCCCTTGCTGCGCTTCGTCTGCGTCCACTGCCTGGCGCACTCGACATGGATGGCTAGGGGGTTGCGGAGGCGCAAGGGATCAGTCCACCAGGGAGGCACCGTCGGAGAGGAAGCCATCACACACCTTTGCCGCACCCGCCAGGGACGAGGCAGAAATGCAGACCGGCCTCGCCGACCTCAAACTCGTCGTAGCAGACCGGGCAGTCTGTTTCGACAGGATCGCAGTGCGTCAGCGCTGCTTCTGCGACGGGGAGTCGACGAGCGAGCTGAAGACTGACCTTCGCCTTGTTCTGGCATCCTTTTATCTGGCAGCCCACCTGCGCCCCTGGCATCCCCGAACGGGTCCGCCTCGGGCTCACGGCCGAGCGCAGCGCGGTAGCCGGACCGGACGGTGCCGGCCGCCAGCGCGCTTTGCTGCGGGCTCGGCGGCGCGTGGGCAAAGAGCTCGGCCAGCTCGGTCGTCAACAGCGAGCGTTGGTACCCTTGAGGACACACATAGCGAGTCAGCTCTGTGTAGAACTTTAATTGACAGAGTGAGACGTACAGAGGGTGCCCGTCTCTGGCGTTTGGAGGACCTGTGAGGGCGCTCGTCGTCAGCTGGACGTCTTGAGGTTCGCGCGCGGCAGCAGCAACGGACCTTGAGCATGACCTGCAAGGTCGCGGAGGGTGTCAGTCCTGTCGGAGACACAAGAGCAAAAGGTCGTAAGGAAGTGAGGGCCGCACAAAGATGATGTGCTTGCACGTGCCGTTCTTCTGGCCGTCCGGGCAGTCGCACGTCGGGGTGAGGCCGACGGTGATCGTGTAGACGTTGCCAGTCGAGCCGAGGACTTTAAAAATCTCGTAGAGGCCCTCCGGATGGCGTTCGAGGTCACTGGCGCATCGTCAGGGGAAGCAGAGATCAGCTTTACATCAAAGGGAAGGATCGCAAGCGGACGATGAGGAAGAAGCCGACCCACACCAAGAACATTCGTTGCGATCGGACCCGGTCGACTGATCACATCATCCAAGGCCAGGTCAGTCGGCGTTAAGGAGAGACCCTTTCGATGGAGCAGTTGACGCACGACGCTCTAGCACGACCACCGGTGCCTTCTTCCGCTCGCGGTTCAGCCGCTTCTCCTCGGGCGCCTGGGCGTAGGAAGCGGTCAGCTCGGAAATCAACGAGACCCAGAACAACGTTCAGCAGCGAATGCATACCCTCTCCTTGCCCTCACCCTTCTTGGCTCGCTTGGCTTTGGGTTCCTCGTCTTTGTGCCCGTCGACAGGCATTGAGCCGGCGTTCTGCAGGGCGAGCGCACGCTGCGGGTCGTCGAGTTACGACACGGGGGCAGCGAGGTCAGCACGGCCAAGACTCAGACTTCTGGCAGCTCCCTGCACAGCTTGACTCGCCTCAAAATTGGCCTGGGCGATATTGAACGATTTGCCGATCGGGTCGTGGCTGCCAGTGAGAGCCTCCATAACGTCCGGGTGCGAGAAGTCGATCGTAACAGGGCCAGAAGCCGACTGGCCGGCATTGGAGGGCTCGACCTTGGCCTTGGCCATCTTGCGGCGGCCTGTCGACTTCTTCGCAGGAGGGCGACCCAAGACCGGGGCAGGGACGACTGCGGGCACCGATCTGGTGGGCCGACCGCTCGGGCCCGGGTGAGGGATCTCGACGATCTCTGGCGAGTCGGCTCGCTCACGCTTGACGCGTGCCGGCGAGCCAGTCGGTTCGAGCTTGGCGCCCATCGGTCGATTAGCGGGCCCCGGACTGATGCCTACCGACAAGCTGGTCGGCTCCGTTTTGATGGCGCCGCCAGAGAGCGTGTAGCTGCCCGTTTCGAGCTTGGGCAGGCGTGGGTGAGGAGGTTGGCCCCTCGAGGCGGAGGCTGGCCGGCTACTGGGGCGAGAGCTCATTGGCGAGCAGCAGAGAGCGAGTGGGAGGCGGTCGGTGATACGCAGGGACGAGACCTGGGCCGTGGGAGCGAGCTGTCTGTCGACCTGCAGCGGGCGGTATGAGGCGAGATGCCGTCGAGGGTCGAGCGGCGACAGGGGGGTGAGCTTGGAGGGCAGGCTGCGCAGCACGCGGCGGCCGTCGTCGTCACGGCACTGGTCACGGGCGGAGCTCGACGACGGCAGCGATAGGTCGGCCAGATCAGCCTCTCGACGACCAGCATCCCCGACGACGAGATCAACAGGCAGTCGACCTGAGCAGACCAGCGTCTCCCAAGCTACTGCTAACGACGGGCTATGCAGGCCGCTGCCGGGCCGGCGTCCTTGCTGAACCAACTGCCATCTGTCGACATGGGTTTCGATGAGCTCGACAAGCCGCCCTGCTCTGGCTACCTTCCGTGCCGCACCCTCCATTCCAGCTTTTGGCCGGCCCAACGTATCCACTACGGCTAGCAGGGTCGACTTCACATGTCGAGCGGTCTTCCTGACCGGCTCACTACTTTCCCTCAAGTCGAGGCCTTTAGCGAATGCCGGGGGTGGCGCCGTCGGGCTCGACGGGCCGGCGACCGACGGCCGCGACTCGGACCGCGTGCTGTTATACGGTCGGGCAAGAGCTCTGCCTGCCCATTCGAGGCTTGCACACACATCTACTGCCGCCACTAGCAGCAGAGATGTGCCGCGGGCCGAACCATGCTCGGCCTGCGTCGGCTGGGCGTCGTCGACCTGCCCTCCCCGTTCAAGTCGCGCTGCCTGCCCTGGCAAGCATGTCGCGCTTGACGGGGCAGGTCATGTGCCGTCCCTCCGAGGGGCGAGCTGTTCGTTAGGCTCACTTTCAAGGACGTCCGGACCTCGGCTGTTGCTGGACCGGAGCCCTCCTTGCTCATCCATCTCACCCTTTTCCGGTCCAGGCGCCGTCCCTGCTTGCGCCCCTTCGCGCGACCAGAGCCCGGTCCGGCAGTCTGCACCCGCGGGCCTTCAAAAGACGAGGACACCAGGCCTCTTGCTTGCTCTCGCCACCGCCGCTCTCGCCCACCTCCCCTCCTCGCCTGCTCTGCTGAATCATGCTCGTCCCCAGCCTCCTCGCTGCGTCCCTCCTCCTCCTCGCTCCGAGCGCGCTGGCCGCGCCGATCGAGCAGCGAGCCGGAGCAGTCACAGTTCTCGACGCCGCCGCCCAGAAGGCCCTCGTCCCCATCGCCAACTTTGCTCGGTGCGTCAGCCTAAACTCTGACCGACTGCTCTTTCCGCTGGCTGACGAGTTACGAATGCTATCTCTGCAGCGCCTCGTATTGCTCGGCGGCGAGCGTTCAGAACTGGTCGTGCGGACGTGGGCACAATTCCCCTGCTCTGATGAAGAGACCTCTCGCTGACAAATGCTGATCCGCTGCTGCCCTCTCCTGCTGTCAAACACAGCCGCCTGCGCGGCGGCCCCGGGCGTCAAGGGCATCGCGGCCGGCGGCAACGACGACCTGATCCCCGGCTGGTTCGTTGCGTACGACCCCGCGCAGGCCAGCATCATTGTGGCCCATCAAGGCACGAACCCGACCTCCTTGTGCGTGATCGTCTGTTTGCGGGCGAGTCTACTGGACTGAGGCTGACCCGTCGACCCTCGCACGCGAATAGCCTCTCGGTCCTCACCGACATTGTCCTCAGCCCTGGCGTGCTGCGCGAGGACCTGTTCCCTGGTGAGTGTTTCGCCGTTTTCCCTCGACGCCCGCTCTGCACTGACATAAGCATTTTCTTACAGGATCTCTCGCCGCCGGCGTCAAGGTCCACTCTGGTGCGCTTGAACCACAGAGGCTCGCAGCAAAAAGGTCAAAAGCCCAATGCTGACATCCGGCACCGCCGATTCCCGCTTGATAGGCTTTATGACCGTCCAGGCGCTGACCGCGTCCAAGATCTTGGCTGCCGTCAAGACGGGCGTCAAGAAGTATGGCACGAACAAGGTCATCACGACCGGCCACTCGCTCGGCGCGGCCATCGCCTCGCTCGACGCCGTCTACCTCAAGCTGGCCGACCCTTCGCTCCAGGTGTCGTACGTCGGCTTCGGACAGCCCCGCGTCGGCAATGACGGCTTTGCCCGCTTCCACAAGTCGATCGTCTCCAACTCGAAGCACGTCACGAACAAGGCCGATCCCGTCCCGCGGCTGCCCGGAACGTTCCTGGGCTTCTCGCAGCTCGACGGCGAGGTCTGGATCGTGAGTGAAGTGGGCTCTATCGCCCTTCACGTCGGTCTACCCCTGACCTTCCTCGGCGACATTCTATAGCAGGACAGCAGCACCGTCAAGGCTTGCTCTGGATTTGACAACCCAGACTGCGCCATCAGCGTCTCGCCTCTCAAGTTCAATGCTCTCGACCACGGAGGGTGCGCGGGCCCACTACTTCAGCGTCCATCTTTGCAGCCCACTGACTGCTATTGACAAGCCCTTCCAGACCCTTCCTGGGCGTTTCAATGGGCCCTCTCCAGTGCTCTGCTTAGAGTCCGAGTAAGCGTGCCGCTGAAGTCCCTCCCTCTCGTACATACTCTCTCCGCCTGCCTGCTGGCACCTCTCTTTCTCCCTTGGGCTTCCAGGGTCTCTGTTTTCCTGTCACGTTCTCCCCTGTTCACTCGCGTCAGTTCTGTGTGTGTGTCTTCCTCCGATTGATGTCTGTCGCTCAGTCCTTGCTTTCGACACGGGCGGCTGGTGCGTGCGTTTCTATCAGGCATGCGCATCCGTCTACGACAGGTCGGCCAACTTCTCGCCCTTGACCTTGCTCTCGGCCGCAACCTTAAACTGGCCGCCGACCTCGCAGTCGGTCAGCGTCGCCTTCTCGCCGACGACGCATCGCTGGGCGAGGATGCAGTTCTCGATCTTGGCCCTACAGGCGACAGAGTAACGGGCTTGGTCAGTCGACTGAGGCGCAGCCTCTAAGTAAGCAGGAGGATAAGGAGCGAGACGTACCCATCGCCAACGACGACAAAGTCCATGATGACGCAGCCGTTGATGCGGACGTTGCGGCCAATGACGCAATGCCGGCCAACGACGCTCTTCTTGACATTGGTCCGCTCGCCGACCTTCGTGGAGAAGCCGACGATCGAGTCGGTCGACACCTGCGCTTTGGGGTCGATCAGCCCCGGCGTCGCTGGCGGCGTGGCCGACTGGGCCTGGGCTGCGATCGCTTGGGCCTTGAGGAACTGATAAGAGAGGAGAAGGTGAGCTTGTCTCCTTAGGTCCGGAAGGCAGCCCGCGACGTACCTGCCTGTTGAGCTCAAAGTATGTCGGGATGTGGTTGGCACGGGCGACAAAGCCGTCGTCGAGTCGGTGGATGACAAGACCGCACGAGACCTTCCACCGCTCGCGCCCGTCGCCGCCACCGATCGCATCCTCGTCGGCGTCCTCGTCGTCCTCGTCGTCGTCCCTTCGCCGAGAGGCAGGCGAGAGCCGGAGGTCGTCCATCGACTCTGAGAGCGCGCCGCCGGCACCAGTCCCGCTTGAGGGACCGCCGTTGCCGGTCGCTGCCGTGCCGGCGGCGGTGGCCGCTGATGAGGCCGAGGGGACGGCAGCGAGCTCGGCCGGGTCGATGGTCGACGGGCACGAGACGGACGGCGGCAAGTGCGAGGTCGAGTGCTGGAAGGCAAGCGCCTGCGGGTCCTTTGCCGGGTTGAGCGCTGGACAGGTCCCCGAGCAACAACAGTCGGTCAGTGCTCATACAAAGCGGGGAACAGTGAGCCGAGGAGACGTACAAGGCGCCCACTTCTTCGCGAGCCGCGTCTGGTAGCCGCCCTTGACGAGCCAGGGGACAAGTTCCTCACGCACGCTCTCGATCTGCGGGTAGGCCGCGAGAAGGTCGAGCACGCTGTGCTTGAAGATGTAGACGTGGCTGTCGAGCAAGCCCTTGGTGAGCGTGACTTTGGGGAACCTAGAGCGACGTGGTGAAGTTTGAAGGTCAGCGCGGGTCATCAAGATGGAAAGGGCAACGGCAGCATGGGACGAATAGAACGAGGGTATAGCGAGGAATCCTCAGAACGGCCCTCCGGAACAAGCCGGAGGGTGCTGCCACATGTGGGTGTCTTCATCACCGGGCGACGAAGGCCGCATACAGCGACCGACGACCCCAATATCGAAGTACAAGGATGAAAGATGCGTTCATCATGGGGAGGGGTGGATGTGATTGTCCGGAGAGTGACGGCCAGACCTGCGGTGAGTCCATCCTGGGCCCGGACGCGGTCGCTCGCTTCGCGGACGCAGCGGCACGAGTGCGAAGCAGTGCTGTGCCCCTGGCTAGACGTGGTCTTCTGCTGAGGACGGCCATGTCGAGAAGAGAAAGGGACGCACTTCCGCAGCATTGACAGCCGAACAACGACGTCGTCCTCGGTGTCCTCGAGCTCGCGCACAAAGAGGAGGGTCCCTCCCCGGTCGCCTTTCCTCCTCGACCGAGTGCCCTCCCCGTTCGATGCGCCCGCTGCTGCGGGTGCAGCTACCGGCAGGGTCGCTGCCGTGGTCGGTGGGCCCGGCTCGTAGCCGACGAGGATCCGTTCCGGCCCGTCCTTGCCGAGCTCGGCGCGCTCGTAGAAGAGCGAGGTGACCGTCGCGTTGGGACGCGAGCGGTGGGCGTCGAGCAGGTCGGCTAGCGCAAGCGACGGCGGCGGGACAAAGTCGCATGGGAGGAGGATGAAGTCGGTCTGCGCGATCAAGATAGGTCTGGTCAGCCTGGCAGCGAAGGGTCGGCCGAGCAAGGTTGGGGCTGACCGAGATGAGGTCCTTGTGCTGGCGGAGCAGGTTGGCTGTTTGCCGACGGACGACGGCACCCTCCTCGTCCTCGTCCTCGCTCCCGCTGTCGCTTCCCTCCCCACCTCCACCGTTTGCCTGCGTCGCGCCCTCGCCACCCTCGCCAGCCGCAGCGCCGCCAAGCCCCGTCGACTCGCCGATGCCACCGACGCCGGCGCCGCCCGAGGGGAAGGCAGCGTCGACGGCGACGAGGTCAATCCGCATCGCGCCTGCCCCGTCGGGCGTCTGGCTCTGTCGGAGCGACTGGAGGTGGTGTGATAGCGCCGGGTGATACGTCGCAGGCGTGAGGATGAGGACGTCTACAGTCGCACGCAGCGTCGTGAGAGGTAGTCCCCGGAGGCGGAGAGGTCAGCCTTGAGTCGATTTGTGCGCTGATCGATGAACTCCATACCGCCGCAGCACTGAGCACAAGGGTATCGCGCAGAGCTGGTCGAGCCGTGCTACGCAGGCGTGGGAGGACGAGAGGACGACTGACCGAGAATGCCGGCCTGCTCGACCCAGCTGAGTACGGCCGAGATCATCGGCTCGTTGCCGATCGGAAGGAGAGCCTTGCAGAGGTTGTCCTTGCCAGTCAGCGGGAAGAGGCTGATCGTTCGCCAAAGCGAGGCATGGGCGTGTCGTGAGAGGGCGGCAGGTCAGCAACGGCCGCTCGTCGGAGAGAAGGATGGAGGCGCGCGGAGAGCTCGTCCTGGCTCGAGCCGGCCACGAGCAAATGGTAGAGAGAGGGACGAACGCAGAGCCATGGCCGGCGAGTATGACGGCCTGGAACTCGGCCAGCCGCGATGGGTTCTGCGAGAACATGCTGGGCGAGGCGAGGTCGGAGGTTGCTGGACAGTCACTATGCGACGACGACGACGAGAGCGAGCTTGAGCGGCGACGGGGCAGCAGGAAAGCTTCCGAGCAGGAGTCGGTAGCAATTCTACCGATCACCGCGCAGCAGCGAGTGCCGGCCTTGACCTCGATGGCCGCTCGTCGCAGAGCAGAACCCAATGTCAAAGCAGGCTTTGGACAGAAAAGTTTGCTGTCTCCGAAGATGCGTCTCGAGGGGGTGTGCGAGGACTTGGTGGAAGATGGAGGCGGCGTTGACAGCGACCTTGCCTGCCTCGCCCGACGACGATGACCGCACGCGCCTGACGACGACGACGCGTCGGACGAAGCTCCGACCTCCCGGCCTCGACCAGCATCGACTCGGCCTCGCACGGGAGCGCTGGTTCCTCCTTCAGCATTTACGACCGGTCGCTTGGGTATCGATGTTTGACACGGACCTTCAAGAGCTCGACTCGCTCTCGGCCAGGCAGAAGGCCCTCCTCCGACGCGGTTCGTCCCAACCACGCTCCCCCCCCCTCCAGGCGCCACCGTGTTCTCGCTAGCCTCGCTGATGCCGCCCTGCGCTTCGTCTTGAACATATTGGCCATGCTCAGCCGGCCTCCAGACGCCGGCCGAGATCCTGCTGCCAGCACCAGACGCACTCCTCCGCTCGCTCGCGCCGACATCGGCGGCCGACGCGCGCGCTCTCGCCACCGCCGTCGCCGAAGGCATCGCCCCGGCACCCATCCAGCTCGGCTCGGTCCTGCGTGCCCGTCAAGCGGCGGCGGCCGCAGCCGTCTCGCGAGGCAAGGATAAAGGCAAGGGCAAAGAAAGGGACCCGCCGTTGACGATGGCCGACGGGGATCGGCTGACGCTCGGCGATGTGGCTCTTGACCGGCTCTTCGGCGGTGGCCTCGAGCTCGATGGTAGCCTGACCGAGATCGTCGGAGAGAGGTCCGTTCTTGTCACGCTGAGGACCTGTTGTGAATCGTCAGACTGATGCTCGATGCTCTCCCGATCATCCTCGTCTCATCTGGCTTACTTCCATCCTTCTGGTCTTTCGGCCGCTTGCCCACACTTACGCGCGCACAGCTCGGCCGGCAAGACGCAGTTCGCACTAGCCTTCACCGTCCGAGCAGCACTGCTGCCTCCGCCGGCCGGTTGGCCTTCAGACGCCCCTCTCGGCGCCGGGTTGTCTGCAAGTGTATCATCCTCAGCAGCACCCCTCCAAGTTGCCCCGCCACTGGCCTCGCATGCCATCTATCTCTCGTCCGAGGGCCACCTTCCTACTTCTCGCCTCATCTCGCTCCTCCCACCCTCCCACGCGGATCGACCCGAGCACGTCCTCTCGCGCATCCACTTTCTCGCCGCCAACGACGCCGAGGCGGTTGATCACGTCTTGTCGTACCTCGTCCCTTCGCTTCTCGCCCGGCTTCGCGCCGCTCGCGAGCCAGGCGCCGTCCGTCTGCTCGTGCTCGACTCGCTTGCCGCCGTCCTCCGCTCGTCGTTCGGCCAAGACCGGCAAGCGCTTGCCAAACGATCAGAGGCGATCGGGCTGATCGCCGACAAGCTCAAGAGCCTTGGCGTCCGGCACGGCTTTGCGGTTATCGTTCTGAACCAGGTCGCCGACGTCTTTGGGCCGAACCCGTGGCTCGTCCGATCGCCGGCTTTCGGCTCCCCTTCTTACGGGTCACCTGCCAATTCGCAGGGCGGCCCGGTTTCCTCGTCGCCCGCTGCCTCGCAGCAAAACCCGCCAGATCTGTCGCAAGTGGTTCGAGCCGGCGAGGAGGGAGACCAGTCGACCCTGCCGTTTGGCGTTGCTGCAGCCTCCTACGTCCCCTCGCCGTCGATGGCCTATCGGGACCAGACGCGCTACTTCTCGGGCTCGTCGGCGACATCGACCAAGGAGGCTGCGCTCGGCCTCGTTTGGGCCAACGCCGTCTCGACTCGGGTCATGCTCCGCCGGACAGAGCGCTTTCTTCCGATCGCCGTCCGTGGGCTCGCGAGCGGCCAGGCCGAGGAAGGCGAGGGGGACCGGCTCCGGCTGAGGCAGATGACGACCGTCTTCTCAGCCGCGGCTGAGGCGGGCAGGAGCGAATCGTACCTCGTCCAGACCAGTCGAGTCGTCAGCGTCCGCACCATCAAAGGTCTTGATGGCCCGCCAGAGGAGACCTCTGTCGCAAAACGGCCACGGCCGACGGACGACAAGGGCGGCGACGACGAAGGCGACGCCAAACGACGAGCGGCAACGATCGCATCAGAGGCTGAGCGTGAGCGGGCCAAGGCGGCGCGTCGGGCGGCCATCCTCGGCCTGCTGCCCGGGTCGTCCTTTGTGCCTGCATCGTCGTCAGCCGCTTCAGAGAGGGGAATGACATGACCCCGTCTTGCGCTCAGCGTCCGTCTCGCCCCCACAAAGGAGTCACTCTCACTGATGACGGCGCAAGCTCATCAATCGTAGCCGGCTCCGCTCCGCTGCTTTGCCCGCCGGGGCTTGAAGTGCTTCTTAACCGCCTTGCCATTGTCGCGCCGGTCGTCGGTCCCGAGGGCGACCATGCGCGTCTGGTTGCCGAGCTTCTCGACGTCCTTGCCCGTGTCGTCGACAAGGTTGTGGACGTTGTAGTGCCTCGGGCGCGAAAAGCCCTCGGCGCCCTCGATCCGGCTCGTCGCGCCCTTTGTCCGGGGGTGGTTCGTGTGCTTGGCCTCGAGCTGGACGTTGTCCTCGCGGAAGAAGCCCTTGTCGAGACCACGTGCGATCTGCGAGAGGCCGAGCGACGGCCGATTGTCTGCCTTGGCTGCAATCGACGACCAGACGTGGGCCTTCTCTGGCTCGGGCTCGGGCGCGAGGTCGATTGGGTTGCCGGCCTCGTCGACCGTCGGGTCCTCGAGGATCTCGCCATTCGCACCGACCTTGGGCGCTCCGCTCGCAGGCTTGACGTGGGCATCCGAGCCCTTGCCGTAGCGCGTCGTCGGAGCCTTCTTGCGGTTCTCGAGCTCAATCTGCTTGATCGCGTTAGCGTGCGTCTCCTCGTTGAAGACGTGAGCGTTCTTGCCCGGTGGCGGGTGGCAGTAGAGCAGCTTGGCGTTGACATAGTCCTTGAGAACGTAGCGCGCCGAGCGCGACGTGTCGGGCAAACCGAAGGAGGCCCGCGTGTAGCCGCGAGCAATCGCATAGGCCGAGAGGAAGTCCTCGCCGCCGACCTTGCCGGTGCCGCCGTCCTCGACGGGGATGACCTCGATCGAGATGGCGTACGTGCCGTCGAGGATCTCCTTCGGAATCCGTCGGCAGACGAGCTCGATCGGGCCAGAGTACTCGCGCATCTGGTCGATCGGCAGGACACCGTCGCAGACGAGCTCGGCCTTGGTCGTCGCAAACTGGGGGAAGACGAGACCAGGGCAATCGCAGAGCGTGATCTCGGGCGTGAAGGGCAGCGTTTGGAAGTGCTTAGTCTTTCCGGGCGTGGCCGAGACCGAAACGCGCTTCGAGCCAAGCAGGGCGTTGATGGTCGACGATTTGCCGACGTTGGGGTAGCCGACGAGACCGACGACGAGCTTTGACGGCGGCGACGGGTGCATCTCGGTCACGAAATCTGCGTGACGGGGGCGAGCGACGTCAGTCGGTGGACTCGACAGTTGTAAGTGGCAACAGAGAAGACGCACCATTCAGGTTCGGCGCCTCGCTCTCAAACAGCTGCTCGAGCTCAAGTACGCTCAGCACGCGCGTGCGCTCCTCGTAGCCCTCTTGCTCGCGCTGCTCGTCCCGCTCAAGATCGATCGCCTCCTTCTCGACCTCCTTCTGCTCCTTGTGACCTCGGGGCTGGGGGACAACCTCGAGCTCCTCCTCGCTCGACTCATCCTCATCCGAGTCGGATGCGTTCTCAAGTGCCGCCTCTTCGGCCAGGAGCGCCTGTTGCTCGGCCAGAGCCGCAGCCTCCTGCAGGGCCGAGGCGTTGAGGGCCGAGAAGAAGGCGTAGCGGATGCCGACCGAGTCAAAGTGGTCGGCCCATTGCCGCCTGACGAAGCGTGGCAAACCGACTGAAGTCAGTCTCGGTCACCATGAAACGTGCAAAGGAACGGGACCGACCGCTGGTCAAGCGTCAGAAGGTCACTCTTGTTGATGAGCAGGAGTGCCTTGCGCTTGCTGCCCTCCTCGCTCCCCTTGTCGACGATCTTGCCCTCGGCATCGAGGCTCCGGACGTAGTCCTCGAGGTCGGACGAACGGAAGTTTTCGGGGTTGCGGGCGTCGACAATCTGGACGATCAGGTGCGAGCGCTCGAGGACTCGCCAGAGCTGACGCCAGACCTCGAGATTGCGCTCGAACGGGGTGAGAAGGAGGTCGTGCACGTCCGACAGCCTGTTGCAGCGCAGTCCACCCATGTCAGCGTCAGGGTCCAGGTCGCAGGACGCAAGCAGACTCGTAGCACGAGATAGACGAGGGAACGCACTCTGCGAGGCTCCGGCGCCATTCGAGGAAGGCGTCGCGCTCGTTGCGCTCGAGCTGACGCGGGGTCATCTCCTTGCTCCACTTCGGCCGGCGGGGGACGAGCAGCCGGCTTTTCATGAGAGCATGCTGCTGGCGGACCTGCTGCTCCTCCTGGGACGAGAGCAGATGCGGGTTGGGCTGGTCGTTCGAGAGGTCGACCGACGACGTCGGGGCCGTGATAATCTTGACGTTCTGACGCTCTGTCAGCGCCGGCGCAGCAGCGGGATGAGGACGGGTCGATGAGCCCGGTCAGCACGAGCGTCGAACAGCTCGCAGGCAGGCAACTGTCGCCGTTGCTCCAGCTAAAGCAGTACAGAATGGGACGCACCGGCCGTGAAGTCTGTCGCTGCGAGCTGGGCCGTGTTGAGGAACTCGTCGAGGTCGCCCTCCTGCGTCACTGACCGCAGCCGGCCCTCGTCCTCCTTGAAGTGCTGCTCGGACCGACGTAGGAGCCGATCGGCCAAGGAAGAGGGTCGAGGCATCAGCGAGCCGAGCACAGAGCGGAAGGCGAGGACGAGCGCCCATGCCCGGCGCTAACTCGCTCGGGTCGAGCAGAACGTGGCGGACGCACGAGCAGCTCATCCGGCACGGTTGCGGCGACTTTGATGCGGTTGTTGATGATGGCCCGGCCGAGGCCGTTGGCGTCCTTCTTCGAACGGGGAGGCTGCAAGGTGGTGACGGGGGTAAGCCAAGTCAGGACATTGGACACGCAATCGCGAAGTGGCTCGTATGGGACGGACCATTGTTGCGGGTAGTGGGGTAGGGCGGTGTGGGTGCCGGTTGGTGTGCGAGCCCGAGCCGCTCGCCAGGGGCTGGTTGGTGGCCCAGTGAATTTGCCCTGCGTTGGACGTCGATTATGGCTCATCACGATTAGCTCAGCAGAAGCCATTGGGGGCGATTCCCGGCAGAGCGCGGCGGCGCGCGCAGTCGACCGGCCCACCCGCGCCCGCCCCGCTGCCTACAGCTGATCTCGCCCTCGCCCCGAGCATCGACACGCTTCGCCGACAACCTCGCAAGACGGCAACGCACACCGCACATACTCGAGTCTCTCTCCTCAGCAACACCGTCGTTCGACTGCCGAAGCCATGGGCCAGGAGCGCCGCGTCTATCTCCAAGGCCGCAAGGTCTACGGCTGCAAGCTCTGCCGGACGCACCTCAGCTCGGTCGAGAACCTCATGTCCAAGGTGCGGCCTCCTCTCCTTGTTTCGATTTATCGGGCTGGCTTCGGGAAACTGAGAGTCGTCCTATGGCTCCCACTTGCCCACCGACAGAAGTTCAACGGGCAGCACGGCCAGGGTGAGTCCCTGTCATCCCGCTCTCGTTCGGGTCGAGGGGGCGTTCGGCCGGTGGCGGGCCCTGTCGCCCGTCCACCCGCTCGGTCCGCTCAGTGCCCTTGCGCTCTGTCCCCCACCCGTTGCTCGCATCTCTCTCGGGCTGACCTGCTCTCCCGCCAGCCTTCCTCTTCCACACGTGCCTCAACGTCGTCTGCGGCCCGCCCGAGGACCGGTCGATGACGACCGGCCTCCACACGGTCCGTGACCTTCGCTGCGTTCGCTGCAACGGCTACCTCGGCTGGAAATACGTGCGTCTCGGTTCGCTTTCATCTCTTTCGCCTGCGCGCTCAGTACCTAACGCTATTTTGAGGGCCCTCGCAGGACAAGGCGTACGAGCCGTCGCAGAAGTATAAGGTGCGATGCCCGTCTTGCCTTCCGGGCCTATCGTGCTAGCTGCGCGCCGCGCCCGCCCGTCCTGGTCCAACCAATCAAACCTCACGGCCCGCTGACCTGACAATTACTGTCTTTCCGAGTCCAGGAGAACCACTTCATTCTCGAGCGCAAGCTTTTGACCGATGTGACGCCCGTTAGCCCGCTCTCGTCGCCCTCCAAGCCGGCCGGCTCGTCCAACGGCCCGGCGTCGTCGGCCGCCGCCGGTGCCTTCTCGTCCTCGCCCGCTACAGCGGCCGGCTCGGTTGGCGTCGGAGTTGGTGGATCGCGCAACGGTCATGCGCGGACGGCGTCGGACTCGACGGCGGCGAGCATGAGTACTGAGGAAGAGGAAGAGGACGACGAGGATGACGAGGACTGAGGCCGATCGCCGACCTGGACCATCCTACCCCCCCCCCCTCGCTTCGACGGCCGGCCGCGGGTTTGGTGCCACCCCCTCGGCCGGCAATCATCGCACACTCGATCGACGGCTGCTTCAGGCATCGGTCGCCTCCCTGTGGGCGCCAAGCCATCAATCATCGCGGCGCGCGAGGCGCGTGAAGCACGCTCACGGTCTAGCCAGCCGGCTGCGCCGCCTCGGATCGCGCCCGAGTCCATTTATCCTTCCTTCTCTAGACCCTCAGCTTCAATCATCACGTTTTCAGACGCCCCTCCTTGTTGTAAACCTCTCTCAGTCCTGCCCCGCTTCTCACTTGCCTGCCGTCCGGACCGCGTTTGCGGTCTACCCTACCCTCAAACCCCGCCCCCCTCCCTCCTCTCGCCTCTTTTCGCCCCACTTACCACTCACCGTCCTCGCCGTTCCTTTGTCTGCCGTCGTTCCCCCTTCACACCACTTTCAATCTCTCTACGTCCGACGATGTTGTATTCCTCTCCCGTCACTCGCTCAATCCCAACCGACCGGCCCCGGTTTGGCATCTTTGCCCCGGCTAATTTTGTGGGTAGGTCTTAATTCGGCCCGGCCGTCATATGTGCTCCAGTATCCCTCGTCAAACACTCATAACTGACCGACCTGCGCAGATGACGGGCGAGCGCGTGCCGCCATCTCTTTCCCGAGTCGTTTACTTCTATGCTCAGGCGTAAGAGCCCTCCTGCCTTTCTGGCCCACCATCCAGCTTCTTGCATTCGCTTACTCTGCTTACATCAAGGGGACGTATTCGAGTTCCTCCAGACGTCCAGTACATCCGCCGCTTTCGAGACTGCAGCAGATGCTCCTCGAGTTTAGCCTGCCTTTCGAGAAGATTGGTCGAGTGTGGGTCGTCGTCGACAGCCTGCTCGTTCGAGCGATACAGCGCATAAAGGAGAGCCGCAAGCCCATCTCAGCCTTATAGAAGCAAACCTTCTTCAACCTCCGATGATGAAAGTCGGCCGAGCGAAAGGTGTCTGCTGTCTGCGCTACAAGTGGCGGTGGACGAGAGTACTGTAACGCTTCGGCATCGGTCCCGCAGGCACCTTCACCCGCGTCGACGACGTCAGCGCTTTCTCTAACAGCCTCGTTCCGCCAGCATGGCCTCCTCGTCGGGCTTCTCGACCCGCAACGCCTACTATCTACGGATTTCGCGCGACACGGTCCTCTCGCTCTATGCCTATGTCGAGCAGCCATACGTCGACTGGATGACCGACTACACGCTCCAGGTCCGTCCCTGCCCAGCTGATGACCTCGCTCCTCGACCTCGCTCCTCTCCCGCCGTGACGAAGGCTGATGGCTTGCCCATGGGATCATCTCTCTTTGCAGAAGGTCCTCATGGAGCTTCGGCCGCTGTACGTCTGGTCGGCGTGCCAGCGGCTCGCTCATAGAGCAAGCCCGACCGACGCCTGACGCTCGCTCCCCCTTTCGCAGCATCCGGCCCAAGCTCGCGCTCGAAGCCGGCCTCGATAAGAAGGCAGCCAGCACGCCCGAGGTCATCATCGGAGGTGCGTGTTTCAAGCCCGTATAGTAAGCGACGGGAGGGGGCCCTCCTTAGCCGGCTGCTGGTGTCAGAGATGTGTTCGATGCGAGCTCGAGCTGACCCGCCGACGGCCCTGACCGATGCAGACGGCTTCCGTTTCTGCTTCTTCCTTCGACCCAATTCGAACGACCGACACGTCGTCCTGCTCAAGGACCGGCACTATGTCCCTCGGCCGCTGCCCGGTCAGGAAGCTGCCGTTGAGCCTGAAGCAAATACAGCAGCGGAGGATGCCCCGCCATCGCCGCCGGTGACGCGCGCCGGCGAGGGCCGAGGGCGCAAACGCGGCCGCGACGAGTCGGAGCAAGCGATGTCTGCCGAACCGGAGGGTGCGTACATGGCCGACCTAGCTCATCAAAACATGCGCTGATTTCTCGTCGCATGCTTGCTTTACGAGGTTCAGGTTCCGTTGAGATCAAGCCAGAGGACGACGGTCGGTCGACGATCGACGAGATCCTGGCATCGACCTCGGCCGCCGCGCCGGAGCGCGACGTTCCGCGCGGTCAGGGCCTCTTTGACTATGGCGAGGAGGAGCCAGACGAGGACTACAAGCCGGCGGACGTCAACTCTCACTCGCTCGCGCTCGGCATCGACGCGCAAGAGGAGGAGGAGAAGAAGGCCAAGCCGCTGCTTGAGATGCGTTACCAGGGTTCGTTGCTTTGCCTCGTCGCGTTCCGGTCACACATCGCGGTCTCCAGCTAACGTCTTCTCGTCCCAGGCTTCTCAATTTACTCGTCTCAGCTCGTTCTGATCATCGAGCCCTATCCGCTGCCAGCGGCGACGAACTCGCTGTTGCGTCGGTCATCCTCGGTCTCGGTGCCGCCGACGCCTCGACCACGAGCATCCTCGACCTTCTCGACCTCAACTTCTGGCACGCGTCGGACCTTCGACCGCACGCCTTCCGCCTCACCCTGGCCCTCACTCCGGCCCTCTGCTAATTCGCGCTCGGGCACGCCGGCCAACGAGCCACTCTTCCGGCCGATGACGCCGCTCGGCGACGAGGATGCCGAGGAGGAGCAGCGGCGCGACGAGGAGCGGCAACGGCGCTGGGCCTCGTGGCGCGACCGTAGCTTGAGCGTCCTCCCATCGCGGGAGGACAGCTTGGCCCCGGCCGAGAGCGCCCACACCAACGACGACGACCAGAGCGCGACCGGCGGCCTCGACGGCGGCGGCATGACGAATCTCACCCAATCGCTCATGAATGTCGGCGGCCGACAGGGCGTCGATGATGGCGAAGACTAGCTGCGGCTTGCGCGTTCATCTCGTCTCATTAGAAACCTGCAAATCGTCCAAGTCACAAATGCAGCAGCCGTCAGCTTTTAGTGGCCGCCTCCGAGGCGTCTCGGAACGTTCTGCCTCGCCTCCTTGGCGGCTGTGTAAGGACAGAGTGAGTGATCAAGGCGTTCCACGAGCCCCGCTTCCTCCTCGCCCACCAAGCCGCCTCCCGTCGACAGGTGCAATGCAAAAAAGGCCGCCCGAGCTCCTCAAACCCGGGCAACCGAACAATGACGATACTCTTCATCGTCCTGTCGTCGCGCGCTGCCTCTCTCATTTGCGCGATGCCTGATCTCCGCGCTACGCTCCGGGGCGGAACCCAGCCGACGCTATTTCATGCACCCCTTCTTCCTCTTCAGAGGCGAAGGCAGCATCGCATGTGCTCGGTAGGACGGGGCGAGGAAAAGAGAAGGATGGAATCGAAAGCGAAAAGCGGCCGAAAGTCTGCAAACTGTTGCTCTAGTTGGCAGCGAAAGAGGAAGACCGAGGGTTCGCCGGTGACTGGCAGCAGGGGTAGGGTGGCAAGAGTCAGCCCGCGTCTTCCACACCCTTGAGCAGGAGAGGATCATCTACCACGGATCCGCTACTGCCGTTAGGCCGCACGCCGCTTGGGACTGTACTGGCGCGCGCGGACGAGCTTCTCGAGGGGCGAGAGCGCGCGTTTGGCAGGACAGACCTGCGAGGCGGTCCCTGAGCAGCCCACATCACCGTCGAAAAGGAAGTTCTCGAGCTGGTTGCCCTCGCCGTCCTCGATGCCGTAGATGCAGATACGCGGCGCGCTGCAGATTGAGAAGAGGTTAGCCGGGAGCCGGCTCGGCTGACAAGGTTCGCAGTCGTGAGGGAAGGCACACACGGCCCGTCTGTCGTGGAAACAGTATAGCTGCAAAGAGTCTGGCTGGGGTCGTCGGTGTTCGATCCCTCCGGAGTAGCCGGCGCGACAGCTCCCGGCAGGGTCCCTTGTTCCACTTCGTCGAACGTGGGAGTGTAGTCTGGGCACTCGTACACGCAAGGGTTGGCGGCGCTGGACGGCTGGAAGCGCTTGACGTACTCGACCCCGGTTGGGCCCTGACGGAGCTCGGCAGAGGCGAGGGGCGCGATGGCGAGGAAGGCGACGACCGGAGCCGAAAGCTTGGCGAGCGCGAGGAGGAGCATGGCGGCTTATTGCTGTAAGAAAATATGGGCGACAAGAGTGTGGTCGGTAGCCACAGTTGGGGTTGGAGGAGAGGGAAGAGGGAGAGGTCGGCTCGCTTTTCGACGGGTCTCGTCCAACAGACGCTAGCAGGGCAGCACAGCACAACAGACCGAACAACGGACTTCGCCCTTGCCGAGCTGCGATCGCGTTGCGAGAAGAAGGCGCGACGGAACGTGGGGCCCATGCTCGACCTGGTGGCGGTGGCGTTCTGAGCCAGCCGTGTGCGCCTGTGGGTTCATGCGGACGGCGAGCCGTGCAGAAGGAGGTCGACTCGGCTCGAGCACCTCTGCTGTCACAAACAAGGCAGTCGAGCGTCGGCCAGACCGATACTGCATGTCCGGACCAAACTGAAAGCGGGAGAGTGAGGTCAGGCTTTGCGCGCCAAGGGTGGGTCTTCGAGCCGGCTGACCCGGGGGGCACGCCGGAAACAGGCTGCTCGTTGCTCCGGCTAGTACGCCTTCGCAGCTTGGCGGTCGCATGCCGCGCGCCGCCGACAGGCCGGCTGGGGAGCGACGCCCTCAGCCGATTGGGGACAGGGACGTGAGCGCCGGTCAGTAGCAGCGACGCGGGTGAGGCTTGGTAAGCGACGCCGGAGGAGAAGGGCCGCCTGCGACAGGGTGGCTGTCGGAGGCTGCAGAAAGACAGACGCGTCGCCGCCAGTCGTGAACGCGTTTGCGAGGCCCCGCCCGACCGCCGGTCCCGTGATGGGCGCACCCTTGATCGGGAAGAAAAGGAACGCATGAGATCGCAGACGGGACAGAGACGCAATGAGAGACGGAGAGCGCGAGGAGGACGAGCGGGTGCGAGAGGCCGCCCGTCAGACCGGTGCAAGGGCTAGCCACCACTACTGCCGCCGTCGGAAGGGGAGCGGCGAGAGACGGAGCAGCGTGCGGCGTGCGGGGTCGACCGAGCCTGTAGACCGCGGCGCGCGCTCACTCGACGTCGATCGAGGTGACGCCCGCGTCCTCCTTCTGCAAGACGAGGGAGGGAGGGCACAGGGGTCAGCACCGGCGGCGCGGACGGGTCCGGCGACCGTCTCTCGCGCGCGCACCTGCTTGTTGACGCAGACGGAGAGCTGGCCGTGCTCGAGCTTGGCCTTGACCGTCTTGGGGTCGAGCGGCTGGGCAAAGTGGAACGAGCGCCGGAACTGGGCGAACGTCTGGCGCTCGTTGAAGAGCATCTGGCCCTGGCCGGTCCGGGCGACTGGGCGCGAGAGAGAGGAGGGAGGGGCGCAGGCCGGTCAGCGTCTCAAGCGAGAGGGAAGAAAAGGGAGGGCGGGCCGCACCCTGGCCGGCCTGCTGGCCGTCCTTGGTCATCGCAGTCGACGACGTGGCCTGCTGCTGCTGCTGCTGCTGCTGGTCGTCGCTGGCCTTCTCCGGCTGCTGCTGCTGCTGCTGCTGCTGGCCGCCCTCGTCGGCCGGGCCAAAGCGCTCGTGCGAGCCGGCCTGGCCCTCGATGATGAGCCGCCGGTTCTGGTCGCCGAGGTGGACCTTGATATCGCCCTTGCGGAACGAGGGCACGTCAGCCGTCACTGGCGCGCAGTCAGAGAGGGGGGGGGGTCGCGGACAGGAGGAGGCAAGTCAGTGCGCAGACGGGCGGCAAGGACGAGGACGAGGACGAGGGCGGAGATGGCAACGCGGCAGGCAGGAGGACGCACGGACGTAGCCGTCGCCGTGCTCCTCGATCGAGACCGACGGGAACGAGACGGCCATCGTCTGAGCGTCTGCGGACGGGCAAGGGAGGCGAGGCGAGGGGAAGGCGGGTGAGGACGACGGTCAGCTAAGATGGGGGAGTGAGAAGGCGGCGGGCGACCGCTGGCGGTCACGCACCGTCAAAGAGGGCCTGGGGCGGCTGCCAGAGCGACGAGCCGCCAAAGAACGAGGCCGGGCTCGTCATGCCGTCCATCAGGCGCGAGAGCGTGCGGAGATCGCGGAGGTCACGGCGGGACATGCTGGGTGGGTGCTGGGTGGGTGGGTGGATGCGGTGTGGGTGGGTGAGATGGTGGTGGGTGAGATGGTGGTGGTGGTTGAGGAGGCAGGCGGTCGACCGTCGTCCATCTCCCGCCCTTCTTATGGCGGCCGGCCGAGGAAGACGCCAGAAGGGCGGGCTGACGTCGAAGGCGGACAGAAGAGGGCGGACGGAACTCCCTCGGTCGCGCCGCGCAGTCGCGCCGCGCAGTCGCGCGCGCGCTCGGGCCGCCCTCCCTGGCGGGCCGACGGCCCCTGTCAGCGCCTGTCAGCTTGTTCAACCAGACGTCTGCAGCGCAAGCATGCCCCGAGCTGCTCGGTCGTCTGCAACTCGCTAGCGAGGTATGTCGACCAAGCGCTACTCGGTCTTGAGCACATCGACGGTCAAACACCGCTCCACAAGGTCAGCAGCTACACACGCAACCTGCGCCTGCCGTCTCTCCTGCTGGCAGGCACAAACCCGGCACTTGAGGAAGGGTCGTCAGGATAGTCGCTCGCCCTTGAGCCCACACCTCCTGTTGCCGCCTTCGAGCCACGTCTGGCGCTGCCAGTCGAGCAGGACACGGACCATGCCGCCGAGCCCAAACTCGGGCCAGAAGGTGTTGACAAAGTAAATGCGCGTGTCCGGAGCCGTCTGAGGGCGGCGAGAGACGGTCAATCGACGCCTGTGCAGTGTCGAGTTGGGTCGGCACGCACCTGGTACAAGAGAAAGTCGGATAGCCGCTTCACGCCCGAGGTCCGGATGAGGAGGTCGAGCGGCGGGCTGCCACCCTTGGTCGTGTAGAGGTTGTTGTACAGCATCTCGTCCGTGATGGCCCTGCAGCGAGAGCGAGGGAAGGGACACGAAGGATCAGTCGCTCTGCGGTGGGCGAGTCACCCGGGCGATCAGAGGACGGACTCGGCGCCGAGCGCGCCAACCCGAACGGCGTCTGCCGTCTCCCGAATGGCAGTCGCCATCTCCTCGCGCGACGTGTAGGGCATGCAGACGTTAAGGATGGCTCTGCGAGGAGATCACATCTAAGGGTCAGCGGTAGCCGAGCGGCGAAAGGGGTCGGCGCGGTCGCACTTTGAGTTGTGCCGGGTGAGGGTCTCCATCTCCTCGACGCTCGCGCGAACGTCGGCTCGCAGCAGGTCGGTTCGGCCGATGATGTTGACCCTGACCTCGTACCTGTCGAGCAGCTCACTGCAAGTTCGAGGGCGAGCACGCCAGGGTCAGCGGTATAGCACTCGTCTCTCGTGCCAGCGCATGCGCCGCTGAACGCACCCTTTCGACGCGAGCTCGCGCAGCCGACCGCGGGCGAGGTCCATGAGCGCGTCGACCTCGTCAGCCGGACGAGAGAAGTTTTCGATCGAGAAGGCGTAGACCGAGACGCAGGCGATGTCAAGACGCATGCAGAGCTCGAGGACCTGCGTTACAATGAGTCGTCGAGCGGTTCGAGAGCAGGGACGGAAGGCGGCGGCAGGCATGAGCTTTCCTTCCTCGGACGCCCAAGCGCCAAGACGAGACAGGGTGACAGCATACGACACACCCTTTTCAAGCTGTCGAAGCCCTCGAGATGGCCGTCAAAGACGGGCCGGCCTCTCCGCCGCGCAAAGCGCCGGTTGCCGTCCATGACGAAGGCGCAGTGCTTGGGGATGGGCCCGGTGCGGAGGATGGCGAGCAGGAGCCGGACGGCGAGCGCGCCGAGCCAGGCGAGCGCGGGCGAGAGCAGCGGGATGGGCATGGTAGCCTACGAGTGGCAGCTCGGAATCGCCTCGAAGATTTGAGGACCTGGCCTGGCCTGGAGCACCTGCTGCTGGGAGAGCAGGAGGGAACGAACGACGGATGCGGTCGGAGGGCTGAAGGCCGGCTCTCCCTCAGCCTCCGAACGAGCGTGCCGCCAAAGGGGCAGGCAGACCGGGAAATGGGTCGGCTGGCCGTCTTGACGACCACTCGCTCTCTCGACCTTACCTCCTAGCTTCCTCTTCAAGACACACAGGGCGCACTCCTTTTCACCAGCTAGCCTTCCCTCGCATCTCCTCTCGCCTCGAGGAAACCTAGAACACCGTCCGGCGCTGGCAGCTGCGACCGCCACCGCCTCTCCGCCGTCATGGCGTCGACCTCCACCCTGTCCCCGGCTCGCTTCATCCCGCGCCTTAAGTTCTACTACCCCAACAAGATCCACCATTGGCATCCGGGTCACATGAAGGGCTTCATGGACCGCATGGCCTACGAGGTGGCCGACATCGATCTCATCATCGAGTGCCGGGACGCTCGGCTGCCTTTGACGAGCATCAACCCCAGGCTCGAGGAGGTCGTCAACGAGGCCTGGGGGCCTGGCTGGCGGGACGGCAACGGGCTGGAGCGCGGCCGGCGGAGGAATCGGCTCGTCGTCTACACGAAGAGCGACCTGGCCGAGGAGCGCTTCGAGGAGGTGCGTCACGGCAGCTACCGCTGAGGGCCGAGCGTCAGAGCTGACCCCCCTGCTCGATTCGGCTCCGTCGGCGCAAGCCGCTGAAAGCGGCCTTCCTCAAGTACGCCGACCAGAAGGTGCTCTTTGCCAAGACGCAGGATACG
>Ga0308160_10002149_pt1 | contig 24707 bp, 20 predicted proteins | sample PhyFR1_FD_201036 | JGI IMG/M metagenome (GOLD analysis project Ga0308160, IMG submission 201036) | Phyllosphere microbial communities from UC Gill Tract Community Farm, Albany, California, United States - DLSLF.R1 | ecosystem: Host-associated > Plants > Phyllosphere > Unclassified | place: USA... | reverse complement strand
GGCAAGGTGCGCGGCGATGCCGACTTCATCTTCTACAACAACCTGACTTCGACCGACGGCTCGGTCAAGCACACCGGCGACAACCGCACCGGCCAGGGCGAAGGCGACGACGAGCGCCTGCAAATCGACCTGACCCGCGTCCCGGCCGACGTCGAGAAAATCGTGTTCGCGGTCACCATCCACGAAGCCGACCAGCGCCGCCAGAGCTTCGGCCAGGTCAGCCGCGCCTTCATCCGCTGCCTGAACGCGGACGGCGAGCGCGAGATCGCCCGCTACGATCTGTCCGAAGACAGCTCGACCGAGACCGCGATGATTTTCGGCGAGCTCTATCGCTACGGCAGCGAGTGGAAATTCCGCGCCGTCGGCCAGGGCTACAACGGCGGGCTGGGGCCACTGGCACGCTCGTTCGGCGTCAACGTCTAAATCGCCGGCGTTTTACCGCATGATTGTTTTGACAAGGGCGCGCCCATCGGCAATGATGAGCGCGCCCTTCGTTTGTCCCGTCACTTATTGCGCTATCCAACTGATCGATCACCGACCATGCCCACGACCCTCCCGCGCCGCGCCGGCCTCATCATCTTTTCCATCATCGTCCTTGCCGCCGCGCTGTTTGCGCTCTACATTTGGACCGTGCTGAGCTGGTCGTATTCCGAGGGCGAGCGCGCCGGCTACCTGCAGAAACTGTCGAAAAAAGGCTGGCTGTGCAAGACCTGGGAAGGCGAGATCCTGCTGTCGAGCATGCCTGGCGCGATTCCCGAGCGCTTCGCCTTCACCGTGCGCGACGAGGCCGTGGTGCGCCAGCTGCAATCGGCGATGGGCCAGCGCGTGCAGCTGAGCTATTCGCAGCACGTCGGCATCCCGACCAACTGCTTCGGCGAGACTTCCTACTTCGTGGACAAGGCGATGGTCGGCGGCAGCAATCCTGTGTCACCGAGTGGTATGTAATTCGCTCGCGCAGTCGCTTGTGTGCAACATGACAAGTTAGAAACATTGTGCCACCATGTGATGCTTGTAAAAAAGAAAGGTGGCATATGAAAGTAAGGATGGCGGGCGCGGCCGTCATGGCAGCCGGCATGCTGGCCGCTGCGGTCGCTGCGCACGCATCGACGATCGACGAGTTCAGCCTGGCACGGCCGGAAGGCTTGCGCCACTACCTCGTGGTGCAGCCGGACAAGCTGGCGCGCAGCAACCGTCCACTCGTCATCCTGTTGCACGGCAACGGTTCCAGCGCAGAAATGATGATCGGCATGGATTCGATCGCCGGCTACCGTTCGGAAGACTGGATCCGCCTGGCCGAACGCGAGCGCGTGATGCTGATCGCCCCCGACGGCAGCAAGGCGCGCAACGGCAAGCGCACCTGGAACGATTGCCGCGCCGACGCCGCCACCAATGCCACCACCGACGACGTCGGCTTCATCGCCGAGCTGATCGACACTGCGGTGTCGCGCCTCGGCGCCGATCCGGAACGCATCTACGTGTTCGGCAGTTCCAACGGCGGTGCCATGGCCTACCGCCTCGCCATCGAGCTGGCGCCGCGGCTGGCCGCGATCGGCGTGCAGAGCGCACTGATGCCGGCCCAGAGCCGCTGCAAGGCGCCGACCACGCCGGTGTCGGTATTCGTCTCGCACGGCACCGCCGATCCCGTCATGCCCTATGGCGGCGGCAAGGTCGGCAACTGGGTGCTGCGCGAACGCGGCACCGGCATCGGCGCCGAAGAATCGGTGGCTGTCTGGCGCCGCCTGGCCGGCTTTCCGGAAGCGGCGCAATCCTTCCGCATCCCGCACCTGCAATCGTCGGATCCCACCTCGGCCGTGCGCTATGTGTGGGGCCACGATCCGGCGCGGGTGCAGGTCGAATTCCTGCGCATCGACGGCGGCGGCCACGTGCCGGCCTCGAAGAACGACGAACTGCCGTGGTGGCTGCGCAAGCTGGTCGGCGACATGAACCGCGACGTCGACCTGGCCGAGGAAGCGTGGATCTTCTTCCGCGACAAGCGGGCGTCGGCGAAACCATGAGCGCAGGCATTGACCCTCTGGAGGTGGAGTTCATCGCGATCCGGGCCCAGGGGCCGGGCGGGCAGAACGTCAACAAGGTGTCGTGCGCGGTGCATGCGCGTTTCGACGTCAGGGCGTCGTCGCTGCCGGAGTACGTGAAGGAACGTTTGCTGGCGCTGCACGACGGGCGCATCACGCGCGATGGCGTGGTGGTGATCAAGGCGCAGGAGTCGCGCAGCCTGGAACGGAATAAGGAGGATGCCTTGCGGCGGCTGCAGGAGCTGGTCGATCAGGCCAGTGTGGTGGTCAAGGCGCGCAAGGCGACGCGGCCGACCCTGGGGTCGCAGCGCCGCCGGGTGGAGGGCAAGGTGCGGGCCGGGCGCGTCAAGGCGTTGCGGGGGAAGGTCAGCGATTAGGCGGACGGGCCGGCTTGGGTAGTCAGCCCGTCGTCCTGCCAACCCTTCCTCAGCTATTGTTCCGCTGCCGCGCCACCGCATCCGCCAGCCTGGCCGCGGCCTGCGCCGCCGACGGCTGCGTCGAAAACCGTCCGATCACCTCGCGCGCCAGGTCTTCCGATTCGGCGCGCTGCTTGGCTTCGGCCTGGCGCGCTTCGATCTGGCTGCGCAGGGCGCCCAGTTCCGCCACCTGCTCGTCCTGGCGGCCGGCTTCCAGTTCGACCAGGCGGCGCTTGGCTTCGGCCATCTCGCGCGTCGCCTCCAATGATTTGCGCTGCATGTCGGCGGCGTGCTGGGCGTGTTCCAGCAGGGCGCGCTGGGCATCGCGTTTTTCCGTTGCGGCGCTGGCGGCGGCCTGCTCGGCCAGTTCGCGGGCACGGGCCAGCGCGGCCCGCTCCTCTTCCGCCTTGGCACGCGCCTCGGCGGCGGCCACGGCGGCGCGTTCGGATGCCATGCGGGCGGCGGCGGCTTCGCTGGCGCGGGCATCCAGGGCGGCCTGCTGGCGCTGGGCCGACAGTTTCTGTTCCAGCAGCACCAGCGCTTCGCGCGCGGCGTCGGCCGCTTCGCGTTCGGCGGCGGCGACTTCCTCGGCCATGCGCTGCTGGCGCTCTTCCATCGCGGCGCGCTCGGACTGGGCCCGTGCCACCTCGGCCGCGCGTGCCGCCTGGGCGCGCACGCGCGCGGCCGCCTGGGCTTCCTCGCTGCGGGTCAGTTCGGCCAGGCGCTCGGCGTCGGCCCGGGCTTCCGCCGCGATACGCTCGGCCTGGGCGCGTTCGGCTTCCGCCAGGGCCTGCTGGTGCGCGGCCTGTTCGGCAGCGTGGGCGGCGGCAGCGCGCTGGGCGTCGAGTGCGGCCTGCTGCATCTCGAGCGCACGCCGTTCGTCATCAAGCTGGGCGCGCGCCAGCGCCGCCCCCTCCTGCTCGGCGGCGATGCGCGCCTGGGCGGCGGCGGCCAGCACGCGCTCGGCTTCGATGCGGTCCTGCTGGGCGTCGTGCGCTTCCTGTTCCAGGCGCAGGCGCTCGCGTTCGGCTTCCAGCAGCGCCTGGGCACTGCATGCGCGCGCCTCGGCGGCGTCGGCGGCCTGGCGCTGGGTGTCGGCCAGCGCGGTGGCGGCGGCCAGCGCTGCTTCGCCCGCGGCGGTGGCGGTGGCCAGTGCCTCTTCCGCGGCGGCCCTGGCAGCGGCCAGCGCCGCCTCGCCCGCTGCGGTGGCAGCGGCCAGTGCCTCGTCGCCGGCCGCCGTGGCAGCGGCCAGCGCTTCTTCCCCGGCTACGGTTGCGGCGGCCACCAACCGTTCTGCCGACGTCGTGGCAGCGTGCAGCGCCTGTTCCGCGGCCGCATTCGCCTCCGCCAGGGACTGTTCTCCAGCGGCGACGGCGGCTGCCAGTGCGGCTTCCCCGGCTGCGTTGGCGGCGGCAAGCGCCTCGGCCTGTTGACGGTCCTGCTCGGCACTCTGCTCGGCCAGGCGGCGCGCCCGCTCATCCTCTTCGGCCTGGCGCAGCGCCGCCTCGCGCGCATGCTCGTCGGCCGCGGCACGCAGGCGTGCCGACTCGGCGGCCTCGCGTTCGGCGGCCAGGCGCGCCTGCGACTGCTGGGCTTCCAGCTCTTCGGCGTGGGCACGCTCCAGCGCCACCTCGCGCAGCTTGCGGTCGGCCTCGATGCGCGCCTCGGTGGCGGCCAGGATCCGGCTTTCCGCTTCGCGCCGGGCCTGGGCGCCGTCCTCGGCCATCCGTTCCAGGCGCTCGCGGTGGATGGCGGCGTCGCGCAATTCCTTTTCGGTTTCCAGGCGCATGCGCAGCGACTGGGCGGCGGTGCGTTCGGATGCAGCCTGGGCCAGCGCGATCGCTTCGCGCTCCTGTTCGATGTGGGCCAGCGCGCGCGCTTCTTCCAGCGCCCTCGCCTCGGCGGCGGCGCGCGAAAAACTCGAGGCCAGCGCCACCTGGTCGGCGCGCTCGCGCTGCAAGGCCAGTTCGAGCGCTTCGGCTTCCGCTGCCGCCAGCTTTTCGGCGGTCTGGCGCGCGGCCTTTTCGGCGCGCTCGCGTTCGCGCGCCAGGATCGTCACGCGGGCATCGGCGCTGGCGCTGTACGATACCTCTTCGCGCGCCGCATGCACGGCGGCCATGCGTTCGGCGGCCTGCAGGCGCGCCTGCTCGGTGTGCTGGGCCAGTTCCTCGGCTTCGCGCACGGCGCGCAGGGCGAGTTCGGCGTCGGCCTTGGCCTGCTCTTCGGCGCGCTTGCGGGCTTCGTCGGCCGCGCGCAGGCGCGCCTCGGCCGCCAGGCGGATCTCGGTATCGGACTGCACGCGCGCGCGCAGCTCGGCGGTTTCCTGGCGCATCGCATCGAGGCGCTCGGCGGCCGCCCTGGCGGCGGCGCGCAGGGTTTCGATGCGGTCGCGGTTGGCTTCGATCGCCTCTTCCGATGCCTGGGCATTGGCCAGCGCGGCAGCGGCAGCCTGCGCATCGATGGCCACCCGTTCCTCGGCCAGGCTGCGCGCGCGCGCCTCGGCGTGGGCACGGTTCTCGGCCGCCACCGCCGCCTTGGCCTCGGCTTCCACGCGCGCGATGCCTTCCTGGATCGCGCGCTTTTCAAGCTGTTCGCGTTGCGGTTCCGCGGGTGCCGGCGCCGATGCGGGAGCCGCAGCAGGTGCCGCCTGAACCTGGGCCTGGGCCGGCGCGGCCGGCGTGTTCGTTGCCGGCACCGCCTGCGCCGAGGCGAGCGGCACCGGCGCGGCCGGACTCAGATCGATGGTGAAATCGGTATCGTCATGCGGTGGATCGTGGCGGTCGGTCATGGCGGGCTCATGGTTGTAATTCTGGACCCGGACTGGTCCTTGCTACGATTATGCAGGATGCGCACGGATCCCGCCACGCAGAGCTGAACCGTAAAACCCGGCCAATTCGCCGTTTCGATTACACCGGCCACAGCGGCGGCTCGTCCATCAGCGCCACCTGCTCGCGCAATTCCAGGATGCGGTCCTGCCAGTAGCGCTGGGTATTGAACCAGGGGAAGGCCGCCGGGAAGGCCGGATCGTCCCAGCGCATCGCCAGCCAGGCCGAGTAATGAATCAGGCGCAGCGTGCGCAGGCCTTCCATCAGGTACAGCTGGCGCGGGTCGAATTCGCGGAAATCCTCGTAGCCGGCCAGCACGTCGCCGAGCTGGCGCACCATCTCGGGCCGGTCGCCCGACAGCAGCATCCACAGGTCCTGTACCGCCGGGCCCATGCGGCTGTCGTCGAAGTCGACGAAGTGCGGGCCGTCGCCGGTCCACAACACGTTGCCGGCGTGGCAATCGCCGTGCAGGCGGATGTTGCGGACCTCCCCTGCACGCTCGAAGCAGCGGGCGACGCCGTCCAGCGCCTGGTCGAGCACGCTGGTATAGGCGGTCAGCAATTCCGCCGGGATGAAGCCGTGGCCGATCAGGAAGGCGCGCGGTTCGCGGCCGAAAGTGTCCAGGTTGAGCGCCGGGCGTTGCGCGAAGTCGCGCGCCGCGCCGACCGAATGGATGCGGCCGATGAAGCGCCCGATCCATTCCAGCGTGTTCGGATCGGACAGCTCGGGCGCGCGTCCGCCGCGGCTCGGGAACACGGCAAAGCGGAAACCGCCGAATTCGTGCAGGGTACGCCCGTCGAGCACGCGCGCCGGCACCACCGGCACTTCGGCGTCGGCCAGTTCCTGCACGAAGGCATGGTCTTCGAGGATGGCGGCCTCGCTCCAGCGCTCCGGGCGGTAGAACTTGACCACCACCGGCTGGCCCTCTTCGCGGCCGACGCGGTAGACGCGGTTTTCGTAACTGTTCAGGGCCAGCAGGCGGCCGTCGCCGCGCAGGCCGACGCTGTCGACGGCCTCCAGCACCATCTGCGGGTCGAGACGGGAGAAGGGATGGCCGGCATCGCGGCCGTCCGGGGGTTGACTATCGAGCTGAATATCCATGCTGCCATTGTAATCCGGCGCATGAAAAGGGGCCGCGTGGACACGTTTTCGGTGTCCATCCGCGGGCGCAGGCGTTACACTGTCGGATTAACCGCACCGACATCACGCAACAATGAACCTCGAACAACCCCTTTCCGAAAAAGAATTCGACGACCTCGACAACTTCCTGTTGTCCGACCGCTGCGCCGACGACGCCATGACCCTGGACACGCTGCACGGCTACCTGACCGCGATCGCGGTCGGTCCGGAAACCATCATGCCGGCCGAGTGGCTGCCGCGCGTGTGGGGCGAGGACAAGACCCCGCCGCAGTGGAAGAATCCGAAGGAAGAGCAGCGCATCGTCAACCTGATCATGCGTTTCATGAACGAAGTGTTGATCACCTTCGAAGTCGCGCCCAAGGAATTCGAGCCGCTGTACGTCGAGCACGAGGTCGACGGCGAGACCCTGATCGACCCCGAAGGCTGGTGCTGGGGCTTCTGGGAAGGCATCGAGCTGCGCGCCGACGCCTGGAATCCGGTCTGGGAATCGGAAGTGGCGCCGCTGATGCGCCCGATCTACCTGCTGGGCGCCGACGAGATCGAGGAAGAAGAGCTGGCCGAAGTCGAAGACCCGCGCAAGGCGCACAAGCTGGCGCTCGAGATCGAAGCCAACCTGCCGGGCATCTACCGCTACTGGCTGCCGCGCCGCAAGGGTGCGGTCGAAACCGTCAAACGCGAGGAACCGAAGGTCGGGCGCAACGACGATTGCCCGTGCGGCAGCGGCAAGAAGTTCAAGAAGTGCTGCGGCGCCGAGGGTTGACAGCGCCAGGGGTCAAAGCCCGGTTTTCGCAGTTGGGCTCCGACCCCGGTGTTCAGCCACCAGCATTCACTCCACCGTAATCGCCAGATCCCTGCCCTCCAGCGCCACCTGCCCGCCATAATCCGCGGCATAGATGCGCAATATATAGTCCCCCGGCGCCAGCCCGTCCACCTGCCAGGTGCCGGGCAGCGCCAACCCACCCTGCAGCGTGTTGTTGACGGCATAGGCAAAGCGCGTCGCCTTGCTGCCGTACACCGTGATGCCGCTGCTGTCCGCGTATACCAGTTTCACCGCCTCGTGCTCGCGCGGCAGGCGGTCGTAGACTTGCGTGATGCGCGGCGTCGCGAACCCGGCCACCGGACTGCCGTCCGCCTGCAGCAGCTGGTAGCCCAATTTATAGAGGCCGAGCCGGCGGCGCGCCAGGTTGCCGTCCATCTGGTCGTAGACATCGGCGACGATCGCCACCTGGCCGAGCGCGCGCGCCACGTGCAGGCGCTTGCCCTTCTTCGCCGGCAGGCGCTTGCCGTTGGCGTCGTACAGGGCGATGCCCTGGATGCGCGGCGCCACCGTATCGCGCAGGCCGACGAAGGGCAGCGTCAGCGGATTGACCATCGCCCCGCCGGGGTGGTACTCCATGTGCACGTGCGCCATCGGATTGATGGTGCCGAGCGCCTCGCCGACGGCGAAGCGGGTGCCGCGCCGCACCCGTACGCGCTCCGGTTTGCCGTTGGCGCCGCGCAGCAGCTGGAAGCGCGCATCGAGCGCCTTGCCGCTGCTGTCGCGGCCGACGCGCATGTGGATATAGTTGAGCGGCCCGAGACTCATGCCCTCCCCCAGCTCGCCGAACGCCCAGTTCGGAGTCGGATCGCTGACCGTCGCCGGCAGGATCGCCAGCACGCGCGTGCCGATGTCGGCGCGGATGTCCAGCCCCGCATGGAAATGGTCGCGGCTTTCGCCGCCGTAGTTGCCGCGCACCTCGCCCATCACACCGACGACTTCGTGCGGTTCCAGTTGCGGGCCCACCGGCCAGGGCATGATCGCGGAAGCAGCTGTGGTGCGTACTGGCTGGATGGCCTGCCCGCCCTGCCCGGCCGGCCCTGCCTGTGCGGATACCGGGACGGCGGCCGGGGCAGCTGCAGCCGGCATACCGGCGGGCGGCACGCCGGCACGCGGCGGCGCCAGCGAGAACAACTTCAACGCCTGGCTGTCGGCCACCACCAGCGAACCGTCGCGCCGCACTGCGATGCCGCGCGGTGCGTACAGGCGCACGCTGCCGTCGCTGGCATAACTCGCCTGCGGCGGCCGGTCGGCATCCATCAGCGCGCGGTAGTGCCCATCCGGGCTGCGCTGGACGATGCGTCCGCCGGCGCCGCCGATGTACAGGTAGCCGTCGTGGGTCAGCGCCAGTGCCACCGGGCGCCGCAGCAGCGGGCGCTGTCCGTCCGCGCTCCGTTCGTCTTCGGGCGGAACCGCGAGCGTGGTCACCGTGCCATCCCTGTCGATGCGGCGGATGGCGTCGTTGCCGGTATCGGCGACGAACAGCACGCCGTGCTTGTCGACCGCGATCGCGCTCGGGGTGTCGAAGCCGGCCGCCGCGCCGATGCCGTCCAGGTTGCCGGGCGTGCCGCTGCCGGCCACGGTGGTCACGGTGCCGTCGCGGCCGATCCGGCGGATGCGGTCGTTATAGGTGTCGGCCACCCAGACGGTGCCGTCGCGGCCGACGGCCACGCCGGCCGGGCCGTCGAAGCGGGCCACGCGGCCTGCGCCGTCGAGATAGCCCGCTTCGCCGCCGGCCAGCGTGCTCACGCTGCCGTCGGGCGCCACCTTGCGGATCGCGTTGTTGCCGGTGTCGGCCACGTACAAGTTGCCGAGGCGGTCGATGGCCAGTGCCGAGGGACTGTCGAATGCGGCCGCCGCCGCGGGGCCGTCGGCGAAGCCGGCGCGGGTGCCGGCGAAGGTGGCGACCAGGCCATCCGGCTTGACGCGCCGGATGCGGTTGGCGCCGCCGCCGTCGGCCACGAACACGTTGCCGTGGGCGTCGACGGCGGTGCCGAAGGGGTCGCTGAAACGGCTTGCGGGGGCGGCGCCATCAACGGCGCCATCCACGCCATCGAGGCCGTCACCGGCCAGCGCGGCCACGCGTGCGGTCCATGCAGTACGGGTCGGGGCTTCGGCGGCCAGCCAGACCGGGCGGCCCGGCGTGGCCGGCTGGCGGTGGTCGAAGGCGACATACAGCCCGGCGACGGCGGCCAGGCCGGCGCCGAATACGAGCGCTGCGAGGATGGGTTTTCGGTTCACACTGGCTGCCTGCTGGTTGCTGAGGCTGCAAGTCTAACCGATGCCCCCTAGGCCGCCTGCTTCAACCGGGTTTCGTACACGGCGGCCAGCAGGTCGGACTGGCTGACGATCCCCACGAACACCCCGTCCTTGTCCACCACCGGAATGTGATGCAGCCCGCGGTTGCTCATCACCGGCACCAGTTCGGCGATCGGTTCATCGAAGCGCACCGTGCGCGCCGGGGATTGCATGATCTCGGCCACCGTCGCCGGGCGGTCGGCGCGGATGCCCAGCAGGTGGCCGAGCAGGCCGCGCAGGCGGGCGCGCAGCGTCTGGTAGTCGTCGATGCCGACGTGGCGCAGGAAATCGTCCTGCCCGATCATGCCGATCACGCGGCGCTGCGCGTCCAGCACCGGCAGCGCATGGAGCTGGTGGCGGCGCAGCATCTGCCAGGCGGCGTCCAGCGGCAGCGCCGGCACCACCGTCACCGCATCCCTGGACATGATGGCGGCGCAGGTGACCACACCGAAGCGGCGCTCGAAGGCGCGCATCTCGGTCTCGAGCAGGATTTCTTCGAGGTCGTCGCGGCTGACGTCGAGGACCTGGCCATAATGCGCCAATGCGGCATCCAGGTCTTCCTTGGTGAAGCCGAGGCGCGCGGTCGGCACCGGGTCCTGGGTCGCGTGCACGTTGCGCAGCGCCGTGCCCTGCGCGTGCGGATAGCGGCGCCCGGTCAGGTTGTTGTAGACCAGCGCCACCAGCACGATCAGCGAGGAGTTCAGGCACACCGGCAGCAGCGCGAAGCCGAAGCCGGCCGCCTGCACTGCCGGGCCGCCCAGCACTGCCGTCAGCGCCACCGCGCCGCTGGGCGGGTGCAGGCAGCGCAGGAAGAACATCACCAGGATCGCCAGCGCGCCGGCCAGCGGCGCCGCCAGCATCGGGTTGCCGACCGCCTTGAAGCAGGCGACCCCGATCAGGGCCGAGATGGTGTTCCCGCCGATCACCGACCAGGGCTGGGCCAGCGGGCTGGCCGGCACGCAGAACAGCAGCACCGCCGAGGCGCCCATCGGCGCCACCAGGGCGGCCGGCATGGTGCCGGCGGCGCTACCCACCATCTGGCTCAGGATGAAGGTAACGAACAGGCCGACCAGGGCGCCGGCCCCGGCACGCGCGCGTTCGGCGCGCGAAATCGTCGTCGGCTGCGGCACGAAGGTGCGCAGCCAGTCCACACTTTTGTCCAACATAGGGAGTCTTGAAAATATCGCGAGTATCGAGCAGGCAATTATATCACTTTGTGATATATTCGCCGACTTTCCAGCTTCATCCTACCCCGTGACCCGTCCCCTGTCCAAATCCGATTTCACCGCGCTCTCCGAGTTCCGCTACCAGATGCGGCGCTTCGAGCATTTTTCCGAAACCGCGGTGCAAGCCGCCGGCATCACGCCGCTGCAATACCTGCTGCTGCTGCACATCAAGGGTGCCGAAGGCCGCGAATGGGCCACCGTCGGCGAGCTGGCCGAACGCCTGCAGGCCAAGCAGCATGGCGTGGTGGCGCTGGTGACGCGCTGCGAAGCCGCCGGCCTGGTCGAGCGCCGCAGCAACCTCGATGACCGGCGCCGGGTCGAGGTGCACCTGCTGCCCGCCGGCGAAGCGATCCTGGTGCGCCTGGCCGAAATCCACCGCGCCGAACTGCGCGCCCTGCACGGCGTGTTCACCATTCCCAACCTGGACTGACCTCATGCACCACCCATCAAGACGCGATTTTTCCGGCGACCTGCGCCTGCTGCGCATCGCCGCCCTCGCCGCCGTCATCGGCGCCTGCTCGACCGTCGCCGCGCGCGTGCTGCTGACGCTGATCCGCTTCTTCACCGATCTGTTCTTTTACCAGCGGCTGTCGATCGCCGACCTGTCGCCGGCCAACCATACGCTCGGCCTGTGGGTGATCGCGGTGCCGGTCATCGGCGGCCTGGTGATCGGCCTGATCGCGCGCTTCGGCACCGAACAGATCCGCGGCCACGGTATTCCGGAAGCGATCGAGGCGATCCTGTTCAAGAACAGCGCGATGTCGCCCAAGGTGGCGGTGCTGAAACCGCTGGCGTCCGGCATCGCGATCGGCAGCGGCGGCCCGTTCGGTGCCGAAGGCCCGATCATCATGACCGGCGGCGCGATCGGCTCGCTGATCGCCCAGCATTTCCACCTGACCGGCAACGAGCGCAAGACGCTGCTGGTGGCCGGCGCGGTGTCCGGCATGACCGCGGTGTTCGGCACGCCGGTGGCAGGGCTGCTGATGGCGGTCGAGCTGCTGCTGTTCGAACTGCGCCCGCGCAGCCTGCTGCCGGTGGCCATTGCCTGCGCGGTGGCCGGCTTCCTGCGCCCGCTGGTGGTCGGCGGCGAGGTGCTGTTCCCGCTGCAGACCGCGCCGGTGGCGCCGGTCGCGCTGCTGTCCTGCGTGGCGGCCGGGGTGCTGTGCGGCGCGCTGGCGTGGTGCATGTCGACCTCGCTGTACAAGGTCGAGGACTGGTTCCACAAGCTGCCTGTCCACTGGATGTGGTGGCCGGCCCTGGGCGGCCTGGCGGTCGGCATCGGCGGTTATTTCCAGCCGCGCGCGCTGGGCGTCGGTTATGACGTGATCGGCGATCTGCTGCACAACCAGCTGGCGGTGGGCGTGATCGCCGGCCTGCTGGCGGTGAAACTGGTGATCTGGCTGATCGCCCTCGGCTCCGGCACCTCGGGCGGCGTGCTGGCGCCGCTGCTGATGCTCGGCGCCGGCCTCGGCGCGCTGCTGGCCCCCTGGCTGCCGGGCGCCGAACCGGGACTGTGGCCGCTGGTGTTCATGGCCGCAACCCTGGGCGGCATGATGCGCGCGCCGGTGATGGCGACCGTGTTCGCCTTCGAGCTGACCCACGACGCCAATGCCCTGCTGCCACTGCTGGCCGCCACCGCCGGCGCCTACGGCTTCACCGTGCTGACCATGGGCCGCTCGATCCTGACCGAAAAGATCGCGCGCCGCGGCCACCATATCTACCGCGAATACGGCATCGATCCGCTCGAACGCCACAGCGTGAACGAGGTGATGACGGCGCAGCCGCGCTGCATCGACACCGGCGCCACCATCGCGAGCGCGCTCGCCGCGTACTTCGGGCCGGACCAGGCGCACCGTGCCTACCCGGTGGTGCGCGACGGCCTGCTGGTCGGGATGCTGGACCGCGCGGCGCTGGGCGGACAGTCGCAGGATGCCCTGGTCGGCAGCCTGTTCGGCGCAAACCCGCCGCTGGTGGCCCTGGCGCACGAAACCTGCCGCACGGTCGCCACCCGCCTCGCGGTACACGGCCTGGAGCGCCTGCCGGTGGTCAGCGACGCGGCGCAACCGCGCGTACTCGGCATCGTCAGCCGCAGCGACCTGATCAAGGCGACGGCCGGCCTGCACGTCGAGGAACACGAGCGCCGCGCGCTGCGCCGCCCGCCCTTCGTCAAGGCAAACGGTTCTTGAACGCGCATCAACGGACGAGGCCGCATTCATGTACGATAGCCGGGCTGCGCAAGCGCCAACCCCTCTCGACATGAAGGACAAGACCATGAAAAAGACACTGCAGACCACGTTGTTCGCGGCGCTGGCCGCCGCCATGCTTGCCGGGTCGGCGCAAGCCGCCGCGCCGATGGTGAAGACCCCGGCGCCCGGCTTCTACCGCATCATGGTGGGCGACATCGAAGTCACCCCGATCAACGACGGCACCGTCGACCTGCCGATCGACCAGCTGCTGCACCAGAAAGCCGAACTCACGCGCGGCACGCTGGAAAAGAACTTCATGAAGGCGCCGACCGAAACCTCGGACAACGCCTTCCTGATCAACACCGGCACCAGGCTGGTGCTGGTCGACAGCGGTGCCGGCGCCCTGTTCGGCCCGACGCTCGGCAAGTTCGTCAACAACCTGAGGGCGGCCGGCTACCAGCCCGAGCAGATCGACGAAATCTACATCACCCACATGCACGGCGACCACGTGGGCGGCTTGGTGAACAATGGCCAGCGCACCTTCCCGAACGCGATCGTCCGCGCCGGCAAGGCGGATGCCGACTACTGGCTGAACAAGGCCAACATGGACAAGGCCCCGGCCGACAAGAAAGGCGGCTTCCAGGGCGCGATGGCGTCCATCAATCCCTACGTCCAGGCCGGCAAGTTCAAGCCCATCGACGCCGCCGGCGCGCTGGTGCCGGGCGTCTCGGCCCAGCCAGAACCGGGCCACACCCCGGGCCACACCACCTACGTGGTCGAGAGCCGCGGCCAGAAACTGCTGCTGATCGGCGATCTGATCCACGTTGCATCGGTCCAGTTCGACAATCCGCAGGTGACGATCGGCTTCGACAGCGACGAGAAGGCGGCGTACGCGTCGCGCAAGAAGGTGTTCGATGACGCCGCCAAGGCCGGCTACCTGGTCGGCGGGGCGCACCTGCAGTTCCCGGGGCTGGGACACATCGTCAGCCAGGGCAAGGGGTACCGCTGGGTGCCGGTGAACTATACCCAGATGCGCTGATTCACCACGGGGATCGGCTAGCGCCCGATCCCCGCCAGCACCGCCGACAGCTTCTCCATATCCACCGGCTTCACCAGATGATGGTCGAAGCCCGCCTCCAGCGCCGCCTTGCGGTCCTGCTCCTGCCCGTACCCTGTCACCGCCACCAGCACCATGTCGCGCGTGGCCGGATCGGCGCGCAGGCGGCGGGCCAGTTCGTTGCCGTCCATGTCGGGCAGGCCGATGTCGAGCAGCCCGGCCTGCGGCGGCGCGGCCAGCGCCCGCGCCAGCGCGTTGCGCGAATCGTTTTCCACCTCGACCGCATAACCGCAGGCTTCCAGCAACATGCCCAGCGTGGCCGCGGCGTCGACGTTGTCGTCCACCACCAGCAGGCGCAGCGGCGCCGGGCCGGCCATGGGCGGGTCGCCTTCGGGCACACCGTCGACGGCCTCTTTCGTCATTTCCGCCAGCGGCAGCGCGACGTCGAAGCGGCTGCCCTGCCCCAGGCCGGCGCTGGAACAGGCGACCGTGCCGCCATGCAGCTCGACCAGGTTCTTGACCAGCGCCAGGCCCAGCCCCAGGCCGCCCTGCGAGCGGTCGGACGAGCGCTGCGCCTGGGTGAACAGGTCGAACACGTGGGCGGTCAGCGCGGCTTCCATGCCGATGCCCTCGTCGCGCACCCCGAGCAGCAACTGGGTATCGGTAGCGCGTGCGCCGACCTCGATGCGGCGGCCCTCGGGCGAATATTTGGACGCGTTGTTCAGCAGGTTGGCCAGCACCTGCACCAGGCGCGGCCTGTCGCCCATCACGGTGGCGTCCGGGTCGGCCAGGTCGACCACCAGGCGCTGGCGGCGTGCCTCGAACATCGGGCGCACCTGCTCGATCGCCTCGTCGACGATGGTGCGTGCGGCCACCGGCGCGCGCGCCAGCGTGACCAGCCCGCGCGTCACGCGCGAGACGTCCAGCAGATCGTCCACCAGGCTGGTCATGTGCCTGACCTGGCGCCCGATGATGGCGCTGCTCTGGCGCACGCGCGCCTCGTCGAGGCGGCCGATCTTCAACAGGTCGGCGGCGGCGCTGATCGGTGCCAGCGGGTTGCGCAGCTCGTGCGCGAGCATTGCCAGGAACTCGTCCTTCCTCTGGTCGGCGGCGCGCAGTTTTTCCTCGGCGAGCTTGCGTTCGGTGATGTCCAGGAAAAAGCACACCAGGCCGCCGTCGCGCGACGGGTAGGCGCGTACCTCGGACCACCTGGCGCTGCCGTCGGGCTGCAGGTGGCAGTACTCGGCAGTGCCGGCCACGCGCTCGCGCATCACCCGGCGGTAGTTGCGGCCGCTCTCGGTGTCGTACGATTCCGGCCAGACGTCCCAGTGGTTGCGCCCGATCGCCTGTTCGGCGGTGCGCTGGGACAGGCGCAGGCCCTCGGCATTCATCTGCAGCACGGTCCAGTCGCGGTCGATCAGCACGAAGCCCTCGGCGATGGTGTCGAAGATGGTCTGGCTGTGGTCGCGCTCGGCACGCAGGGCGGCATGGGCGCGCGCCAGGTCGACCGCGGTCCACAGGCGCTCGGCCATGCTGCGCGCCAGCGCGATCTCGAAGTCGCTCCAGCGGTGCGAGCGCTCGCAGGCGAGCGCCAGGAAGGCCACCAGCTGGCCGGCCTTGACCAGCGGCACCAGCATGGTGCCGACCGCACCGAGCGCCGCATAGGCGTCGCGGAAGGCGGCGGTGCGGCTGTCGGCGGCGACGTCGGCGATCGCGATTACTTCGCCGGCGCGCCCGGCCCGCGCCACCTCGGGCCCGAAGACGTCGAAGGCGTAGCGGCTGCCCGCCAGGCTGGACAAACTGGAACGCTGCCAGTCGCGCTCCACCACGAAGCTGCCGTGCGCGGCGTCGATCTCGCCGTAGACCACGCGGTCCACTTTCAGTTCCTGGCCCAGCAGCGCGCTGGCGATGCGGATCACGTCGGCGCTGGTCTTCAGCGGACGCAGCGCATCGGCCACCGCCAGCTCGAAGGCGGCGCGCCGTTCCGCCTGCACGCGGCCGGTGGTTTCGATGCAGGTGCAATACATGCCCTGCACCTGGCCGCGGCCGTCGTGCAGGGGCGAATACGAAAACGTGAAGAAGGTCTGCTCGCTGTAGCCCTTGCGCTCCATGAGCAGCGGCATGTCCTCGAAATAGGCCGACTTGTTGGACAGCGCGCGGTCGGCGATCGGGCCCAGGTCGTGCCAGATCTCCCACCACACTTCGTGGAAGGGCGCGCCGAAGGCGGCCGGGTGCTTGTCGCCGAGGACGGCGATATAGGCGTCGTTGTACAGGAAAGTGAGGCCCGAGCCCCAGGCCAGGAACATCGGGAAGGTGGAGCTGACCACCATCGAGACGGCAGTCGCCAGTTCGGGCGGCCAGGTTTCCGGCGGCCCGAGCGGCGTCGCGCTCCAGTCGCGTTCGCGCAGGAGGCGCCTTGCCTCGCTGTCGCCGCCTACACCGGCGGTGGTACTCAGAATATCAGCCATGGGGCCGATTTTCGCATACCTGCCGTTTTGTAGCATTCACATTTGCAACATCGTGTCGGCCAAAGTGTTGTCTTTTCACACTCGGACGCGACACATTCTTACAGCTTGCGCATTACAGCTTAATGAAATGCTCGCGGTAGTAGCGCAGTTCTTCGATCGACTCGATGATGTCGGCCAGCGCGGTGTGCTTCTGCGCCTTCTTGAAGCCCGACGCCAGTTCCGGCTTCCAGCGGCGGCACAGCTCCTTCAGCGTCGACACGTCCAGGTTGCGGTAGTGGAAGAAAGCTTCCAGCTTGGGCATGCCGCGCGCCATGAAGCGGCGGTCCTGGCAGATCGAGTTGCCGCACATCGGCGACTTGTTGGCCGGCACGTATTGCTTGAGGAAGGCGATCAGTTCCTGCTCGGCCTGCGCTTCGGTCACGGTCGAGGCCTTGACGCGGTCGATCAGGCCCGACTTGCCGTGCGTGCCCTTGTTCCAGTTGTCCATCTTGTCCAGCGTCTCGTCGCTCTGGTGGATGGCGAAGACCGGGCCTTCGGCGATCACGTTCAGGTCCGGGTCGGTGACCACGACGGCGACTTCGATGATGCGGTCGTTGTCCGGGTCGAGGCCGGTCATTTCCATGTCGAGCCAGACAAGGTTGAATTCGTTGGGACGGGCATTGGCTGCCGGGGTGCTCTGTTGTGACATAATTCTCTCTTTGAATCGTGATCCTAAAAACAGGATTTTCTCACAGGCATAGAATGGTTTCATTCGCGTTTTCGGTTTTGTTCGTCTTTTTCTTCATGCTGACCCTGGTCCTGCGCTACTGGCTGGCCAGCCGGCATACCCGCCACGTGCTCGGCCACCGCGAGCACGTGCCGGCCGAATTCGCCGCCAAGATTCCGCTCGAGGCCCACCGCAAGGCCGCCGACTACACCGTCGCCAAGACCCGGCTCGGCCTGTTCCACGCTTTGTGGGGCGGCCTGGTGCTGATCGGCTTTACCTTGCTGGGCGGCCTGCAGGCGCTGTCCACCCTGTCGCTGCACCTGTTCGGCCCCGGCATGGCGCACCAGGTCGGCCTGGTCGTCGCCTTTGCCGTGGTGTCCGGCGTGCTCGACCTGCCCTTCGACTACTACCGCCAGTTCGTGCTGGAACAGCGCTTCGGCTTCAACAAGATGAGCGTGGGCCTGTGGCTGGGCGACATGGTCAAGAGCTCGCTGGTCGGCGCTGCCATCGGCCTGCCGCTGGTCTGGGTCGTGCTGACCCTGATGGAAAAAACCGGCGCCCTGTGGTGGTTGTATGCCTGGCTGGTATGGAGCGGCTTCCAGCTCCTGATGATGGTGCTGTACCCGACCGTCATCGCGCCGCTGTTCAACAAATTCTCGCCGCTGGCCGACGAGAGTCTGAAAACCCGCATCGAAGGCCTGATGGCGCGCACCGGTTTCGCCTCGAAAGGCCTGTTCGTGATGGATGGCAGCAAGAGGTCAAGCCACGGCAACGCCTACTTTTCCGGCTTCGGCGCCAACAAGCGCATCGTCTTCTTCGACACCCTGATCGAGCGCCTGGCGCCTAGGGAAGTCGAGGCGGTGCTGGCGCACGAACTGGGCCACTTCAAGCTCAAGCACATCGTCAAGCGCATCGCCGTGATGTTCGCGCTGTCGCTGGTGTTCCTCGCCGTGCTCGGCTACCTGAAGGACCAGGAATGGTTTTATACCGGCCTGGGCGTGATGCCGCTGCTGGACGGATCGAACGACGCGATGGCGCTGCTGCTGTTCATGCTGGCGCTGCCGGTGTTCCTGTTCCCGTTCGCGCCGCTCGGCTCCTTCACCTCGCGCAAGCACGAATTCGAGGCCGACGCCTTCGCGGCCCGGCACAGCGACACGCGCGACCTGGTCTCGGCGCTGGTGAAAATGTACGAAGACAATGCCTCGACCTTGACGCCGGACCCGCTGCACTCGGCCTTCTACGATTCGCATCCGCCGGCCTGGGTGCGCGTCCAGCACCTGCAACACCAGATGACGGGGGCCGCATGAACCTGCTCGCCCAACACTGCACCCACGGTGCGCCTGCCCTCGACGATGACGGCGTCAAAGCCCTGCTGCCTCAGGTGCCCGGGTGGCAGCTTGAAGACGACCACCTGCAGCGCGAATACGCCTTCCGCGACTACCACGAGACCATCGCCTTCGTGAATGCGCTGGCCTGGATGATCCACCAGCAGGACCACCACCCGCAGCTGTGGGTGCGCTACCGCCACTGCGGGGTCGCCTTTACCACGCACTCGGCCGGCAACCGCGTCAGCGAGAACGACTTCATCTGCGCGGCCAAAGCCGACGCGATCTACGCGGAACGGACGGGCGCATGAGCAACATGAACGATTTAAAAGGCACCATCGTCGCGGCGCACGGCCGCCACTACCTGGCCGACGTCGACGGCGCGTTCCTGCAGTGCGTCACGCGCGGCAAGAAGACCAACGTGGCGGTGGGCGACATCGTCCACCTGAAGCGTACCTCGCCCGACCAGGCCGTGATCGAAAAGATCGCCGAGCGTACTACCTTGCTGTACCGCTCGGACCAGTACAAATCGAAGCTGCTGGCGGCGAACATCACGCGCCTGTTCATCGTCATCGCCACCGAGCCGGGCTTCACCGACGACCTGGTCTCGCGCGCGCTGGTCGCCTGCGAGGCGGCCGGCATCGAGGCCCACCTGATCCTGAACAAGGTCGACGTCGAGGAAGGCCTGGCGCGCGCCCGCGAGCGTGCGGCGCTGTACACCGGCATGGGCTACCCGCTGCACGAAGTCTCGGCCAAGGCCGATCCGGAAGGCACCGTGGCCACACTGCTGCCGCTGCTGGCTGGCCACTCCTCGATCCTGATCGGCCAGTCCGGCATGGGCAAGTCCTCCATCATCAACCTCCTGATTCCGGACGCCGACATCGCGGTGCGCGAGATCTCGGAAGCGCTGGACACCGGCAAGCACACTACCACCTTTACGCGGCTGTACAAGCTGCCCGGCGGCGACGGCACCATCATCGACTCCCCGGGCTTCCAGGAATTCGGCCTGTATCACCTGAGCGAAGGCATGCTGGAACGCGCCTTCGTCGACTTCAAGCCCTACCTGGGCGGCTGCAAATACTACAACTGCCGCCACCTGGCCGAGCCGCAGTGCGCGATCCTGGACGCGGTGGCCGCGGGCAAGATCAGCAAGATGCGGCATGAGCTGTACGGGCAGTTGCTGCATGAGTCGGCGCAGACGCTGTACTGACCCGGTGGACTTCACAGACTTGCAGACGCCATGATCACTGAACTGTAAATCAAGAACTACAAATCGATTCGCGACCTCAAGCTGCCACTTGGCAGAATCAATGTTTTCATTGGCGAGAATGGTGCGGGCAAGAGCAATATTCTCGAGGTAATTGCACTCGCGGCGGCGGCGGCGGCCGACAAGCTCGATCATGAATTTTTGTCGTCACGGGGAATACGTGTTACGTCGCCCGAGTTTATGCGGCCGGCTTTTCCGGAGGCGGATCCGCTAGCACCAATCGAAATTACGGTGCAAGCCGCCAATGATCGGGATGTCGCATTTCAACTCAACAATGACAATACGCCTTATTCGAAGTGGACGTCCTCGTTCTTCGGGGGCACTTTTAGGCTGACGTCGCCTCAACCAGAGCAAATTTTTGCCGATTACTTAAAAGTAAACGGCGATGAGGAAAGAGAAAACCGAATCTCAGCACTGTTTGAGTTTACTGACGCACTGAGAAAGAGTTTGCAGGAACTTAAAGAAAACGTAGCATCCGGCTCTTCCGAAACAAAAAAATCGATCCAGATTAGTTCGGGCGATCCGGGTTTTGGTCTTATACAAATGATGGCCAAAGAGACGCTTAAGAACACCAGTCCGGTTCCCGAACTCCCTAACTTTGTCATTTTCTCGCCAGAAAATTCGGCTCTGCGCACCTTCGACCGTGAAGGCCAGATCGAACCACTCGGCATCAATGGCGAAGGCTTGCTGAAGCTGATTTCGTTTTATGCATCCAAACCAAACGACACAACGCTCGCCAAGGTGAAGGATTCGCTCAAGCTGTTCGACTGGTTCGACGATTTCGCTACCGAAAGCGTCCCGTCGGCAGCGCGCCTGCTCGTGCGTGATCGCTTCCTCGACGAAAACGTCGAAGGTTTTGATCATCGGAGTGCCAACGAGGGTTTCTTTTTCCTGCTGTTCTACTTCCTGCTATTTAACAGCGAACTAACGCCAAAGTTTTTCGCCATCGACAATATCGACGCATCCCTGAACCCCAAGCTGTGCGAGAAACTGATGCAGGAGTTGGGCGCGCTTGCAAAGGCCAACGACAAGCAAGCCATTCTCACGACCCATAATCCGGCGGTGCTGGACGGCCTCGACCTCAACGACGACGAACAACGCCTGTTCGTCGTTTCACGCGGCAGGGACGGCACGACAAAGGTAAAGCGCATTCAAAAGCCCGAGCCGGTCGACGGCAACAACCTCCGCCTGTCGGAACTGTTCATCCGAGGATTGATCGGCGGCCTGCCAAAAGGCTTCTGACGACATGGCAAGCTTTGCGCTGATCACCGAAGGCATCACCGACCAGGTTGCCATCAGCGCCGTCCTGTACGGCCTGTACGACGAGGAACCGGAGATCCGCCCGGTCCAGCCGCTGCGCGATGCAACCGACGAGGCCAGGCAAGGCAACCGCGCCGGCTGGGAAAAGGTATTCGAATACTGCTCGCTTGACGATTTCGCCGCTGTCTTTGCGACAAACGACTACGTCATCATCCAGGTGGACACCGATGTGTGCGGCCATCCGAATTTTCCGGTTTCGGTGGTCGATGAAAACGGCGAGCGCGCCGCGGCTGACCTCGTGGAAGAGGTCAGGTCCTTCATCAATGGCAAGATCGCGCCTGCGATCCTCGAAACCTATGGACGTCGCATCTTTTTCGCAATATCGGTCCATTCGCTGGAATGCTGGCTCCTCCCCTTGTACGGCGCGACAGCCGGCGACAAGGGGCGGACAAAAAGCTGCGAGTCGCATCTGCCCCGGGTCCTGAACAGGAAAGACATCGCATTCAAAAAGGATTACAGGACCTACACGAAATTAGCCAAAGGGCTTGAAAAGCGCGCGGGTATCGACACCGTCAGCAAGCACAACGAAAGCTTTGCGCTGTTCGTGGCGTCCTTGCCCAGCTAGCCCCGCAACTTCAATACAGGCCCCCGTCGCCCGGCTTCATCTTCAGCACGAACCAGTTGCGCCGGTCGGTGTTGGGCGGCGCCGTCCCAAAGCTGCCGATAGTGCTGCCGGTGACGAACAGGTCGCCCCCCGGATCCATGGCGATGCCGTAGGCGCGGTCGTTCTGCACCGCGCCGGCCGGCAGGCCCGATCCGCGCTGGCTCACCCAGTTGCGCGCGCCGTTGCTGCCGTAGCGGGCAACGAACATGTCTTCGGCACCGTGGCTGGCCTGGCCGGGCAGCACCGCCGGCGTGTAGCCCGTGATGTAGACCGCCGAGCCGGCCGCATTCGTGACCACGCCCAGGGCTTCGTCGTCGAAATGGCGGTTCGGCAGCAAGGTACCGGACGTTAGGTTGTGGATCCAGCGGCGGGTGCCGCCGGCGCCGTCGAAGCGCGCGATGAATGCGTCGCCATCGGCATTCAGGAAATCCGCCGGGTCGCCGCCCATGTCGAAATCGTAGTAAACATGGCCGGCGAGATAGACCGTGGCGCCGTCGGCGGCGACGGCGATGGCATTCCCGTGCGCGGTCGGGAAACCCGTTTCGCCGACCAGCGTCAGCCACTGGCGCGCGCCGCTGCTGTTGAATTTTGCGGCGAAGGCCTTGTAGCCGGCGAAATCGCCCGCCTGCTGGGACGTCGTGCCCGCGACATAGATATTCCCGGCGCGATCGAGCGCCACGCCGCCGGCTTCGTCGTTCCGCCCCAGGTCGATCGATTGCAGGAACACGCGCTTGCCGGCGCTGTCGTACTTGGCAATGAAAAAGTCCTGGCTGGCGGGCGGCGGCTGCAAGGGCAGCTGGCCGACGGAGTCGCCGACGATCACGGCGGTGCCGTTGGCGGCAACCGCGATACCGCGTACGGAATCCAGCTGGTTTGAGCCGAACTGGTGCGCCCAGAGGCGGGCGCCGTTGCCGTTGAACTTGGCGATGAAGATGTCCAGGTTGCCGGCCGCGAGTTCCCCCGGCAAGGCAGTCACGGTCTGGCCGGTCACGTAGATATTGCCGGCCGCGTCGACACCGACGCCATACGCCCCTTCGTCCATGCCGGCGGGGTTGCCCTGGTCGAGGAGGCGCCGCCCCCACAGCAACTTGCCGCTGGGGCTGTATTTGGCGACGAAGGTACCCAGGCTCAGTGGTGGGTTGACGACGTTGGCGAAGCCGCCGTCGGTGGACCCGACCACGATCACGTTGCCGGCGGCGTCGGTGGCGACCGACCTGCCGACGGCGCTATTGTTGTTGGTGCCAATGCGCGTCACGGGATATGGCGCCACACCCTGGCGGATGCCGCTCCAGGACGGATCGATCGACGTCTGCCACCCCAGCGCGGCGCTGTCGTAGGTCCTGGCGCGGCCGGACCGCAGCACGATGGTATCGGTGGGCGTGACGCTGGCCCCGGCCGCGATGAAGGCGCTCGCCACGCTGCCGTCCACGATGGTGGTGCCCGCCGGTACGCGCGACAGCTGCGCCCTGGCACCGGTCATGCTGCCCTTGCTCGTATTCCTGAGCGTGATCCGGTAGGTATATTCGTAGGCGCTGCCGACGCGGCGTTCCGCGGTTTTCTGCAGGCCGGTCACGGCCAGTTGATTGGTTGTCACGTCCGCAACCGCTGTATCGGCAAGCAGCGCGGCACCGCCACCCGCTCCGCCGACACTGCCGCCGTCGCCGCAACCGGCGGCCAGCAGCAATCCGGACAGCGTCGTACAGAAACAAAGGGCACCACGTAGAGATCGCATAGTAGTTCTCCTGAAACGCAGCAAAAAGAACCCGTTCGATCTGCCCCCAAATCGTTAGTTCGAACATGCGCTAGCGCAAAGAGAAACGCGACAATATTGACAAAGCTTTGCGCCATTCCCTAACGACAAGCAAATACCCTTATAATTCAACGGATAACCTGCATCCGAGTACAAGCTATGCCTGGCACCAACCCCATCAAGCATTTCCTGCAGTTCTCCGATTTCACCCGTGACGAATTCGAGTACGTGATCGAACGCGCCAAGGTGATCAAGCGCAAGTTCAAGGCGTACGAGGTCTACCACCCGCTGGTCGACCGCACGCTGGTCATGGTGTTCGAGAAGAGCTCGACCCGGACCCGCCTGTCGTTTGAAGCCGGCATGCACCAGCTGGGCGGCGCCGCGATCTACCTGAACACGCGCGACAGCCAGCTGGGCCGCGGCGAGCCGGTCGAGGACGCCGGCCAGGTCATGAGCCGCATGTGCGACATCATCATGGTGCGCACCTTCGGCCAGGACATCATCGAACGCTTCGCGGCGAACTCGCGGGTCCCGGTGATCAACGGCCTGACCAACGAGCATCACCCCTGCCAGGTGCTGGCCGACGTGTTCACCTATTACGAACATCGCGGCTCGATCGCCGGCAAGACGATTGCCTGGATCGGCGACGCCAACAACATGCTGTATTCCTGGCTGCAGGCGGCCGAAGTGTTCGGCTTCCACCTGAACGTGTCGACGCCGAAGGGCTACGACATCGACCCAAGCATGGTCAAGACCGGCAACTACACGGTCTTCGAGAACCCGTCGGATGCCTGCGTGGGCGCCCACCTGGTGACCACCGACGTCTGGACCAGCATGGGCTATGAAAAGGAAAACGCCGAGCGCCTGAAAGCCTTTGACGGCTTCATCGTCGACGGCGCCAAGATGGCGCGCGCCGCACCCGACGCGCTGTTCATGCACTGCCTGCCCGCGCACCGCGGCGAGGAAGTCGCGGCCGAAGTCATCGACGGCCCGCAATCGGTCGTCTGGGACGAAGCCGAGAACCGCCTGCACGTGCAGAAGGCACTGATCGAATACCTGCTGCTGGGCCGTATCGAAGACAAGTAAGATTTCACCACCCCTAGTTTGATCGTCGGTCCGGAACCATCCCGGACCGGCTGACCATATATCCCCTCCCTTCATTGGAACTCCCATGAGCGACATTAAAAAAGTAGTCCTCGCCTACTCCGGCGGCCTCGACACCTCGGTCATCCTCAAATGGCTGCAGGATCACTACAACTGCGAAATCGT
>Ga0308160_10002148_pt1 | contig 24712 bp, 16 predicted proteins | sample PhyFR1_FD_201036 | JGI IMG/M metagenome (GOLD analysis project Ga0308160, IMG submission 201036) | Phyllosphere microbial communities from UC Gill Tract Community Farm, Albany, California, United States - DLSLF.R1 | ecosystem: Host-associated > Plants > Phyllosphere > Unclassified | place: USA... | reverse complement strand
TCTCGGCCGCGCTCATCGTGCGGCCCGCTGCGCCTGCTGTTCGGCCAGGGTCAGCGCGACGTTGTCGCGCAGATAGGCCGGCTCGGCGCGCTCCGGCGCGATCGCTTCGCCGCGCGCATGGGCGGCCAGCGCCAGGGTCAGCACGTCGGCGGCATGCGGCAAGGCCTGCGCATCGACGCTGCGCAACTGCGCGTGCAGCCGCCGCTGCAGCGTCGCGTCGATGGCGGCGAAACCGGTGCCGACGCCGTGCCAGGGCGCGTCCGTCTGCGGCAGCACGAACGCGTCCGGGATCAACACCTGCTCGGGCGTCAGCGCGCGCAGGCCATCGGCATCGCGCACGAACGCCGCCGCGTAGATCTCGCCCATGCGCGCATCGATCGCGGCCAGCACCTGCGACGCGTCGACCGGCGCGCGCAAGGCCAGCGCATGCAGCGTGGATACCGGCAACACCGGCAGGTCCAGCGCCAGCGCGATGCCCTGCGCCAGCGCGATCGCCAGGCGCACGCCGGTGAACGCGCCAGGGCCGCGGCCGAAGGCGATGGCATCGAGTTGGCTGCGGGCGATGCCGGCTTCGGCCAGCAACTGCTCGGCCCACGGCAGCGCCAGCTCGGCATGCCGGCGCGGCGCGAGCTCGAACCGCTCCAGCACCGCGCCATCGACATGCACGGCGACGGAGAGGGCTTCTGTGGCGGTTTCGAAGGCGAGGATTTTCATTGGAGGCCGGGATTGGGGATTCGGGATTGGGGATTCGAAAAAGCGAAGCGAGGAGCGAAAAGCGGACGCGGTGCGGGGCTAGTCGAACGGCGGCGACGCGACATGTTCGTGATTATCCACCGGCGGCATGGTGTCGGTGCCGAAGAAGCGGCGCACGTCCTCGACATCGCGCGTGCGCGCGAACGGCGGCAGCGACTCCAGGAAGGTGCGGCCGTAGGATTTGGACAGCAGCCGCGGATCGCACAGCACCAGCACGCCGCGGTCGGTCTCGCTGCGGATCAGCCGGCCCACGCCCTGCTTCAGCGCGATCACCGCCTGCGGCAGCTGTTCGTCGCGGAACGGATTGCCGCCGTCGCGGCGGATCGCGTCCAGCCGCGCCTCGAACACCGGGTCGTCCGGCGCGGCGAACGGCAGCTTGTCGATCACCACCACGCTCAGCGCATCGCCGACCACGTCCACACCCTCGCGGAAGCTGGCCGAGCCGAGCAGCACGCCGTTGCCGGACTCGCGGAAACGCTGCAGCAGGCTCGCGCGCGGCGCCTCGCCCTGCACGAACAGCGGCCATGGCCCGTCGCGCAACGCCTCGGCGGCTTCGCGCAACGCGCGGTGCGAGGCGAACAGCAGGAAGGCGCGGCCCTGCGAGGCCTGCAGCACCGGATGCAACGCGGCGATCAAGGCGGTGCCGAAGCCGCGCGCGTTCGGGTCCGGCAGCGCCGGCAGATAACACAGCGCCTGCCGCGCCCAGTCGAACGGGCTGGGCTGCAGCAGGGTCATCGGATCGCTCAGGCCCAGGCGGGTGGCGATGTGCTCGAAATCGCCCTTCACCGCCAGCGTCGCCGAGGTGAACACCCAGGCCGCGTGCGACTTCTCGCGGTGCAGGCGCAACGGCCCGGACACGTCCAGCGGCGTGCGCTGGCAGCGGAAGCCGCGCGCGCTCAGTTCGTACCACAGCACGTCGTTGGACGGTGGCGCCGGTTCGGCGTCGAAATCGGGAATCGGCGCGTCGTCGCCGAGCCAGTGGCCCAGGCGCGCGCGCATCTCCTGCGCGCGCGCGGCGCACGCGTCGAAACCGGGCGAGGCCTCGCGCAGCCCCGCCAGGCTCTCCTGCAAGCGCGCCAGTTCCGCCAGCAGCGCATCGAAGCCGTCGCGTACCTGCGGCTTGGCCAGCAGCCGCCATTGCGTGCCGCGGGTGGGCAACCCTTCCATCGCCGCGCGCAGTTCGCGCAAGGCCTGCTCCAACGCCTGCACCGGCGCCTGCAGGCTGGCCAGCGCGCCGGCGACGTGGCGGCTCTCGGCCAGGCAGTCGCGCGCCAGCTCCTGCAGCGGACGCATGCCGAAGCTCTCGCCGAAGAAGTTCGCCGCCAGTTCCGGCAGCTGGTGCGCCTCGTCGATGACGAAGACCTGCGCGCCGGGCAGGATCTCGCCGAAGCCTTCCTGCTTCAGCGCCAGGTCGGCCAGCAGCAGGTGATGGTTGACCACCACCACGTCGGCGGCCTGCGCGCGCTGCCGCGCCTGCACCACGAAGCACTCGCCCCAGAACGGGCATTCGGTGCCCAGGCAGTTGTCCATGGTCGAGGTGACCATCGGCAGCAGCGGCGAATCGTCGGGCAGCGCCTCCAGCTCGGCGATGTCGCCGAAGCGGGTACGCCCGCCCCAGGCGACGATGCGCTGGAACTGCGCGATCTGCTCGCGCGAGGTGAAGCGCGGCTCGCCCTTGGCCTGCTCCAGCCGGTACTTGCACAGGTAGTTGGCGCGGCCCTTGAGCAGCGCGCTGTTGAGGCCCACGCCCAGCGCCGCGCGCACCCGCGGCAGGTCGCGGTGGTAGAGCTGGTCCTGCAGCGCGCGGGTGCCGGTGGAGACGATGGTCTTCAATCCCGACAGCAGCGCCGGCACCAGGTACGCATAGGTCTTGCCGGTGCCGGTGCCGGCCTCGGCGAGCAGCACGTCGCGCTGCTCGAACGCCTCGGCGATCGCCGCGGTCAGCCGCAGCTGCGCCGCACGCGGCACGAACGCATCCAGCTGGCGGGCGAGCGCACCGCCTTCGCTGAGCGCTTCGGTGCTGGCGTGGGCGAGGGACATTGGGGGCCGGGATTGGGGATTCGGGATTGGGGATTCGCTAGAGCAGCACGTCGGGCTTCGCTATCTAGTGCGCCCACCGAAGCGACGATATCGGCCCGCCACACACAACCGAACCGCCGTCGCTTCTACCAATCCCGAATCTCCAATCCCTAATCCCGGCTCTCAATCAATAACGCTTGATCCCCGCCACCGTGCAGCCCTCGATATGCGCATGCGCGGACGCCGCGTTCTCCTTCTGCCCGCGGGCCAGGCGCGATTGCTCGATGGTGGCCCAGTGGCGTCGGCACAGCGGGCCGGTCTGCGAGCCGAGGTCGACGGCGCGCTTGGCGAAGGCCTCGGCGCCGGCGTCGTCCTTCAGCAGCAAGGCCAGTTCGGCGCGGTCCTGCAGCAGCGCCGGGTCTTCCGGCACCAGTTGCAGGGCCTGGTCCAGCGCCGCCGCCGCGCCGGCCAGGTCGCCGGCCGCGCGCTTGCGCTTGGCGCTGTCGCGCAGGTCCTCGACCTGCGGATCGCGCAGCGGCTGCACGCTCAGTTCGGTGTCGTCGGCACCGCCGCTGGCGTCGATCGCGGCGACGCGCTGCGCCGGGGTGGTGCTGTCCACCGGCGGCGGCGGGGGTGGCGGCGGCGCGCTGACGCAGGAGGCCAGCAGCAGGCTGAGCGCGGCGATGGCGACGGTGGGGATGTATCGGGTCATGGCAGGCATCCGTGGATCATTGCGCCGGAGGAGTGGACGCCGCGTCGGCAGGCGGCGTTTCTTTCTTCTTGTCCAGGCCGAACCAGCTGCGCCAGCCCCCGCCTCGGTTCTCTTCGCCCTCGGCGGCGGCGGGCTGGCCTTCTTCGGGCAGCGCCTGCGGCGGCGCGCACGGCGCAAACGCCGGGGCGAAGCCGACCACGAACGGGAACTGGCGCGCGCCGGGGCAAGTGGGATCGGTGCTGTTGCTGCCGGCCGGATCCATCCATTGCCAGTCGATGCCCTTGCCCTGCACCTTCAACGGCGAACTCGGCAGCCGCGCGAAGATGCCCGACCACACCCGCATCGCGCCGGTGGCTCCGTACAGGCCGGTCTGCTTGTTCTGGTCGTTGCCGATCCAGATCACCGCCAGATGATCGCCGGTGTAGCCGGCGTACCAGCTGTCCACGCCGTCGTTGCTGGTGCCGGTCTTGCCGGCCGGGGTCAGCTTGCCCAGGCCGTCGCCGAGCAGCTGCCGCGCGGTGCCGTTGCTGACCACCTGCTGCAGCGCCAGCCCCACCAGGTTGGCGGCGACCGAATCGCCTTCCTGCGCCGGCGCCGGGGCCTTGTCGTAGCGCTTGAGCAGCTTGCCCTGCGGATCGAGCACGCCGCGTACCGCATGCAGCGGCTGGATCTCGCCGCCGGAGGCGAGGAACTGGTACAGCTGGGTCATCGCGTACGGGCTCTGGTCGGTCGCGCCCAGGATCAGCGACGGATTGTTCTCGGCCTCGAGCCCGGCCAGCACCTTGATCAGCTGCGCCACCCGCTCCGGCCCGACCTGCATGCCGATCCGCACCGTGGCCTGGTTGTACGAATGCGCAAGCGCATCGACCACGCGCACCGTGCCGTGGCTGCGGTTGTCGGAATTGCCCGGGGTCCAGCGCTTGCCGCGGCTGAGCTGAACCGTCACCGGCGAATCGTCGACCCAGCTGGCCAGCGAGTAGTGGTCCGGCTGCGCCAGCGCCAGCAGGTACACGAACGGCTTGAGCAACGAGCCGACCTGGCGCTGCGCCTCGATCGCGCGATTGAAGCCGGGCTGCGACACCTCGCGGCTGCCGACCACCGCCAGCACGTCGCCGTTGTGGGTGTCGGTCAGCACCAGCCCGGCCTGCAGCGGCGGGCGCTTCTTGTTGGTTTCCAGCGCAGTGAGGGTGCGGGTCACCGCGCCTTCGGCATAGGCCTGCGCCGACGGCGACATGCCGGTCAGCACGCTCAGCCCGGCGCCCTGCAGCGCGCTTTCCGGGTAGTCGCGCGCCAGCTGGCGGCGCACCAGATCCACATAGGCCGGGAAGCGGTTGGCCGCGACCAGCCCCGGATTGGCCGGCACGCCCAACGGCGCGGCCAGCGCCTTGCGGTAGGTGGGTTCGTCGATCAGCTCGCTCTCGCGCAGCTTGCCGAGCACGAAGTTGCGCCGGTCCAGCGCGCGTTCGGGGAAGCGCCGCGGGTCGTAGTACGACGGCCCCTTGACCAGTCCGATCAGCAACGCCACCTGCTCCGGCGGCAGCGAATCCAACTCGCGCCCGAACCAGAATTCCGCGCCCGAGGCCACGCCGTGGATCGCCTGGCTGCCGCGCTGGCCCAGGTAGACCTGGTTCAGATAGGCCTCGAGGATGGTGCGCTTGTCGTAGCGCGCTTCCATGATCAGCGCGTACAGGATCTCGTTGAACTTGCGGGTGAGCGTCTGCTCCTTGCCGATGCCGAGCAGGCCGCTGCGCGCCAGCTGCTGGGTCAGGGTGCTGGCGCCCTGCCGGCTCTTGCCGCCGGAGCGCACCATCACCCACGCCGCGCGCACCATGCCGCTGAGGTCGATGCCGTGGTGGTAGTTGAAGTCGCGGTCTTCCACCGCCTGCAGGCCGGTGACCAGCAGCTCGGGCACTTCGTCCACCCGCACCAGCCGCCGCTCTTCCTGTTTCTGCCCGTACAAGGTGGCGATGCGCGCCGGATCCAGCCGCGCGGCGGTCAGCGACTTGCGTGTCTGCGCATCGCGCAGCGCCGCCACGCGGCCGCCGGACAGGCTCACTTCCACGCGCTTGGGCGCGACCCGGCCGTCCACGTCGATATAGCCGCGGCTGGCGATGACGAAGCGGCTGCCGTCCTGCTGGTAGGTGCCGGGGCGCTGCGCACCGGCATCCTCGCGGTAGCTGGCCGCGTCAAGTTCGGTCTTCAGCGTCTGCGCATCCATCGCCGTGTCCGGCGCCAGCCCCAGCGGGCGGGCGTAGACCCGGGTCGGAATCTGCCAGCGCAGTTCGCCGAAGCGCTGCGTCACCTGTTTGTTCAGATAGACCGTGTACGGGATCAGGAAGCCCAGGCCCAGCGCGGTGGCGGCTAGCCCCCAGGTGAGCAGGCGCCGGCGCCAGGGCGAGGCGCCGCTGTCGAGATCGTCGGTGTCCTGATCGTCGGTGTCGTTGTCGTCGTAGCGTCGTGGCACGGGGATGCGAGAATGTAAATTCCGGCGAGTCTAGCGCAGGCCAGCAGGCAGCGCGGCGCGGGGTCCCCTTTGTTTCAGCTGGAGTTGCAACGGATGTCGATGTCCTGGGCGAACCTGCGCTACGCCCTGAACCGTTTTGCCGGCCTGCTGCGGCGCGGCCTGGCCAGCCTGCGCTCACGCGGCTGGCGCAGCACCTGGCAACGGCTGCGCGTGCATGCGCAGCCGCTGCCGCCGCCGCGGCGCACGCTGTTCGCGGTCGCGCCGCAGCCGTTCGCCGCCTTCGCGGTGCCGGCCAGCGACGCGCCGCTGGCGAGCATCGTGATCCCGGTCTACAACCACGTCGCGCATACCCTCGCCTGCCTGCGCGCGCTGGCCGCGCACCCGCCGGCCGCGGCCTGCGAGATCCTGGTGATCGACGACGGCAGCAGCGACGAGACCGTGCAGTGGCTGCCGCAGATCCAGGGCCTGCACTACCACGTGCGCCGCCAGAACGGCGGCTTCATCGCCAGCTGCAACGACGGCGCGGCGCGCGCGCGCGGCCGCTACCTGGTGTTCCTCAACAACGACACGGTGCCGCAGCCGGGCTGGCTGGATGCGCTGCTGGACACCTTCGCGCAGGTGCCGCAGGCCGGCCTAGTCACCGCGCAGTTGCTGTATCCGGACGGGCGCCTGCAGGAAGCCGGCGGCGTGGTCTTCGCCGACGGCAGCGCCTGGAGCTATGGCCGCTTCGAATCGCCGGACGATCCGCGCTACGCCTACCTGCGCGACATCGACTACGGCGCCGGCGCGGCGCTGGCGATCGAACGCGAACGCTTCCTGGCGCTGGGCGGCTTCGACACGCGCTACCTGCCGGCCTACTACGAGGACACCGACCTGGCGTTCGCCGTGCGCAAGGCCGGACTGCGCACCCTGCTGCAGCCGGCGAGCCAGGTGGTGCACGACGAGGGCACCAGCAACGGCACCGATACCGGCAGCGGCATCAAGGCCTATCAGGTGCGCAACCGCGGCGTGTTCGCGGCCAAATGGGCCGACGTGCTGGCGCGGCAGTTGCCGCCGGGCACCACGCCGACCCCGGCGCAACTGCACCGGCAGCAACGCCAGGTGCTGATCATCGACGAGGCGCTGCCGCAGCCGGACCGCGACTCGGCCTCGCTGCGCCAGCTCAATCTGATCCGCCTGCTGCTGCAGGAAGGCGCGCACGTGGTGTTCGTGCCCAGCGGCCGCGAGTACGCCAGCCGCCACAGCGAGGCGCTGCAGCGGCTCGGCGTGGAGGTGTGGTATGCGCCCTACCTGAAGAGCGTGAGCGGATTCCTGCAGCAGCACGGCGCGCGCTTCCATGCGGTGCTGCTGGTGCGCCACCACGTCGCCCACGCCTGCCTGCCGCTGCTGCGCCGCTTCGCGCCGCAGGCGCGGCGGCTGTTCGATACCGTCGACCTGCACTACCTGCGCGAGCGCCGCGGCGCCGAGCTGGCCGGCGACGCACGGCTACTGCGCGAGGCCGAACGCACCCGCGCGCGCGAGCTGGAGGTGATGGCCCAGGTGGACGTCACCGTGCTGGTCAGCGGGGTCGAGCGCGAACAGCTGCAGCGCGAGGCGCCGCAGGTGCGCACCGCGCTGATCTCCAATCTGCACGAAGTGGCGGGACCGGGCCTGCCGTGGGCGCAGCGCCGCGACCTGGTGTTCGTCGGCGGCTTTCGCCATGCGCCCAACGTGGATGCGATGCGCTGGTTCCTGCAGGAGGTGTTCCCGCCGCTGCGCGCGCTGCTGCCGGACCTGCGCTTCCACTGCATCGGCGCCGACATGCCCGATGACATCCGCCGCCTCGGCGCCGCCACGCCCGGGGTGGAATTGCTCGGCTACGTGCCGGACATCGTCGCCTACATGGACGAAATCCGCATCGCGGTGGCACCGCTGCGCTTCGGCGCCGGGGTCAAGGGCAAGGTCAACCTGAGCATGGCGCACGGGCAACCGGTGGTGGCCACGCCGTGCGCGGTGGAAGGTATGCACCTGCGCCACGGCGAGGACGTGCTGATCGCCGCCAGCGCGCCGCAGTTCGTCGCCGCGCTGGCGCAGCTGTACACCGACGAAGCGCTGTGGAACACGCTGGCGGCCAACGGCCTGCGCAACATCGCCACCCACTTTTCGCTGGACGCGGCGCGCGCCACGGTGCGGCAGGTGTTTCTGGACTAAGGCTTTGTGCAGCTGTCGGTCTCTGCCGGCCAGCGCATGGGGAGAGGCTCGGAGCGAGCCAAAATGACCTACCGCCGCTCAACCGTCTCGCGTCGGGGCTGAAGCCCCTCCCACAGTGCGCCCAGCGCGCCGGCCGCAGCCCCTGTAGGAACGACTTCAGCCGCGACGAACGAAGTGCGGAACCACGACGGCTTCAGCAACTGTCGAGGCTGAAGCTCCTACTACAGTGCACCCAGCGCACTGGCCGCAAGCCCCTTGTGTGAGCGACTTCAGGGCACCTCTAATAACCTCAATTCCGAGAATTGCACGCTAGGCACATCAATCACTTGCGAGTGCTTAGACAGAGCTTTTTGGGGTTATTAGAGGTGCCCTTCAGTCGCGACGAACGAAGTACGAAACCACGACGGCTTCGGCAACTGTCGAAACTGAAGCCCCTCCCGCGGTGCACCCAGCACGCCGGCCGCAGCGCCCCCTGTAGGAGCGGCTTCAGCCGCGACGAACGAAGTGCGGAACCACAACGGCTTCGGCAACTGTCGAGGCTGAAGCTCCTATTACAGTGCACCCCGCGCACCGGCCGCGAGCCCCTTGTGGGAGCGACTTCAGTCGCGACGCGGGAGCTCGGAACTGCCGAGGCTTCGGACGCGGTCCAGGTCGAGCCTGCAATGCACCAACCAGCCCCGGCAGGAGCGGTTCCGGACGGCCTCGGGCCATCGACCGCGACACTCAGCTGCGAAACAACGCGCCTCGACAGCCATAGGAACCAATTCCAAGGACCCAGACGCCCCTCCAGCAGGAATCGGAGTTCCCGGCACAACGCGGCTCAACGCCCAGGCGACAAACTCCGCAAGCGGCGCTCGAACGCGGCCAGTTCCGGCGTACCCGGATCGATCGCGCGAGCACGGCGCAGCGCCTCGCGCGCGAAGTCGGCGTCGCCGGCGCTCAGGCGCTCGTCGCCGACCGCGAGCCAGCGCTGCGCCAGGCGCCGGCGCGCTGCGGCCACGCCGTTGCCACCCGGCGCCAGCGCACGCCAGGCGTCGTAGCACGCGCTCGCCGCCAGCACCCGATTGCCGCGCAATTCGTCGTCGAAGCAGCGCCGCAGCGCCGCCAGCACGCGCTGCTCGGCACTGCGCACGCGCGCATCGCGCGGCGCCAGCACCTGCGCCGCCTGCAGCGTGTCGTAGGCGCTGCTGCCGGGCGGGGTCAGCCAGTCGCCGCGCGCCTCGGCCGCCTGCAGCTCCGTCAGCAATGCCTGCAGGCGGCGCGCACGCGCGGCGGGCGACAGCGGCGAATGCAGCGTGGCCTGGCTCTGCCGCGCACGCGTCAACGCCTGCCGCGCGTCGGCCAGCGCGCGGCTGTCGGGCGCCACCGCCTGCCCCTTCTGCAACGCGCGCTCGGCCTCGGCGAAACGGAAATCGGCCGCGGCGCGCGTGGCCTGCGCCGCATACGCCGCGGCCACGCGTTCCTCGCCATCGCGCGCACCGGCGGCATCGGGGGCCGCGGCGCGCAGCTTGGCCAAGGCGCGCGCCGCCGCGTCCGGCCGCTGCCGGCGCAGCGCGGCATCGGCTTCGCGCTGCAAGGCTTCCAGCGCGCGATTCAGCGCCGCCTGCGCCGCCGGCAGATCGACGTGCCCGGGGTCGTAGTCGCGGGCGCTGTCCACCAGCGCCGCGGCCGCCGCCACGTCGCCGCGTGCCAGCGCCGCCTGCGCGCGCTGCAGCAATTCCGACAAGGCATCCTCGCGGCCTTCCAGCGCCTCGGTCCGTTCCGGGGCGAACTCCAGCACCTGCCGGTACAGCGGCAGCGCCGCATCGGGGCTGCCGTCCAGGCGGCCCTCGCGCTGGGCCTGCGCCGCTTTTTGCAACAGTTGGTCGAGCCCGGCATGCGCCGCCTCGCGTTGGCGCAAGGCCGCGTCGATGCGATCGGCGTCGGCGCGCGGCACCTGCAACGCGCGCGCCAGCGCCAACGCCGAGCGCACCTGCGCATAGCGCCCGGCGGCCAGCGCCGCACGCGCCTGGCCGAGCGCAGCGCGGCCGGTCGCGGCCAGCCCGGCCCGCGCCTGCAGGCGGTCGCCATCCAGCGCCAGCGCCGCCTCGAAGCGCTCGCGCGCGCCGCTGCCGTCGGCCGCGCTGAGGCGGCCGGCGCGCAATGCGGCATTGCCCTGGTCGAGCAGTTGCTGGATCCGCGTTTCCGGCCACAGCAGATCGGCCAGCGGGCGGCGGAACACCACCAGAGTCATCGCCGCCAGCAGCAAGGCGGCCAGCGCCCAGCGCCAGACACGGCGGTCGCGCCACAGCGGCACCGACCGCTGCGGGCGCCGGCGTTCGTCCCTGACCTGATCTGGCGGCTTGCTCACCGCGCAAGCTTAGCGTGCGTGCATGGCAAGACCATGCATGCGCGCGCGCCGCGCTGCCCGGATCAGCCCAGGCGCCGCGCCTCGTCCACCCCGGGCAGCGCGTCGAGCTTGCCGAGCAAGGTGGACAGCTGGCCGTAGTCGCCGACCTTCAGCCGCAGCCGCAATTGGGTGCGGCCGCTGTCGCGCACGTTGTCGCTGTTGATCTCCAGCACGTGCGCGTCCTCCTGCGCGATCAGGTTGGTGATGTCCTTGAGCAGCCAGCGCCGGTCCATCGCCCGCACCAGCACGTCCACCTCGTAGCCGCCGCCGGCCTGGCCCCACTCCACCGGCAGCACCCGTTGCGGGTTGCTGGCGGCGAGCCGGGCGAAGGACGCGCAATCGACGCGGTGCACGGTGACGCCGCGGGTGCGGGTCAGGTAGCCGGCGATCGGCTCGCCGGCCACCGGCTGGCAGCAGCGCGCCAGCTGCACCAGCAGGTTGCCCACGCCCTGCACGGTGAACTTGGACTTGGCCAGGCCGCTGCGGCGCGCGGTCGGCCGCGGCAGCGCCGGCGCGGACGGCTGCGCCGCGGCGCGTTCGGCCTCGTGCAGGGCGCGGCCGACCTGGCTGGGGCCGACGTCGCCCAGCGCGACCTGGATGTACAGCTCTTCGATGCCGTCGGCATGGAACTTCTTCGCCGCCGGCAGCAGATCGGCATGCTGCAGGCCCAGGCGCTTGAGTTCGCGCTCGAGCAGGTCCTTGCCGGCCTGCACGTTGCGCGCGCGATCGAGCTTGTGGAACCAGGCGCGCACCTTGTCGCGCGAACGGCCGCTGGCCAGGTAGCCGTTGGCCGGCAGCAGCCAGTCGCGGCGCGGCTCGGCCTCCTTGCCGGTCAGGATCTCGACGCGGTCGCCGCTGCGCAGCTTGTGGGTCAGCGGCACGATGCGGTTGTTGACCTTGGCGCCGCGGCAGCGGTGCCCGACCATGGTGTGCACGTGGTAGGCGAAATCCAGCGGCGTGGCGCCCTGCGGCAGGTCGATCACCTCGCCCATCGGGGTCAGCGCATACACCCGGTCCTCGACCAGTTCGGCGTCGAGCGCACCGGCCAGCCCGCCCTGCTCGCCGTCCTGCGACTGCTCCAGCAGTTGCCGCATCCAGGTGATCTTGCGGTCGAACGCCTTCTCCGCGCCCTTGCCGCCTTCCTTGTACTTCCAGTGCGCGGCCACGCCCAGTTCGGCCTGCGCGTGCATCTCGTGGGTGCGGATCTGCACCTCGATCGTGCGTCCTTCCGGGCCGACCACGGCGGTGTGCAGCGAGCGGTAGTCGTTGGCCTTGGGCCGGGCGATGTAGTCGTCGAACTCGCTGGGCACCGGCGCCCACAGCGCATGCACCACGCCCAGCGCGGCGTAGCAGGCGGCGACGTCGTCGACCATCACCCGCACCGCGCGCAGGTCGTACAGCTGGTCGAAGGCCAGCCGCTTCTTCTGCATCTTCCGCCAGATGCTGTAGATGTGCTTGGGCCGGCCGCTGATCTCCGCCTGCAGGCCCTGCTCGCCCAGCGCCTTGGACAGCAGCTTCTTGACCGCTTCGATGTAGCGCTCGCGCGCCACCCGGCTCTCGTCCACCTCGCGCGCGATGCGCCGGTAGGTGTCCGGCTCCAGGTGGCGGAACGCCAGGTCCTCCAGCTCCCATTTCAGCTGCCAGATGCCCAGCCGGTTGGCCAGCGGCGCGTGGATGTCGCGGGTCAGCTGCGCCAGCGCGCGGCGCTGCGCCTCGGGCAGCTTGTCGGCCACGCGCATCTTCGCCAGCTGCCGCGCCAGCAGGATCGGCACCACGCGCAGGTCCTGCACGATCGACAGCAGCAGCCGGCGCAGGCCTTCGCTGTTGCGCCCGGCCTCGCGCCCGGCGTGCAGCGCCCAGACCTGGTCGGCCGCGTCCTGGCCGTCGAGCAGGCCGACCACCGCCTGCGCCCGCGCCGGCGGCGCGACCGGCAACTGCGCCAGCTGCGCGCGCAAGCCGGGCAGGTCGAACAGCAGCGCGGCCAGCAGCGCCGCTTCGTCGGCGGACAGCAGCGCCAGCGCGTCCAGCGTATCGGCCAGCACCAGCCACGGCGCGCGCGCGGGCTGTTCCGGCTGCGCGTGCCAAGCCTGCAACAGCGCTTCGCGCAGCGCGGGCGCCAGCGCAGCGGCGGCCGGACGCTGCAGCAGCGCCTCCAGGCCGGGATGGGGAGAGTGATTCAAGGACGGACGATCGTGACGAAGCGGTGCTGCCTACACTAGCGCGCTTGCGCGCCCGTCCACAATTGCGCGCAACAGGCCATGCGGGACGACGCGACCGCATACGCACCGGAAGCTCATTGTGACCGGCTTGCGACTTGGCCGGCCTTACCGGAAATTTCACACCACCCGTGGGGGGCGAGCCTATTCTCGAACCGACGCCGCGCTTCGCTGAAACCGATGTCGTCGTCGTCGCCCTGTGATCCCATCCGAAGAGGAACGCTCATGAAGAAGTGGAACAAGCCTGTGATCCGCGAAATCTGTGTCGGTGCGGAAATCAACTGTTACGCCTCCGGCGAGCTTTGATCGCGTGTCAGCCCCGTTCCCGAGACGATGCGTGACCGGCCAGGCGCCGTAGACGGAGACCGGATGCACCTCATCGTATTGGGATCGGCGGCCGGCGGCGGGCACCCGCAATGGAACTGCCACACACCCGCGAGCCTGCGGGCATGGCAACAGCTTGCGGGTGCCCAACGTCGTACCCAGGCCAGCATCGCGGTCAGCGCCGACAACCAGCGCTGGCTGTTGATCAACGCCTCGCCCGATTTCCGCCAGCAACTGCTGGCGACCCCGGCACTGTGGCCGCAACGCGACCTGCGCCACTCCCCGATCGAAGCCGTGCTGCTGACCAGCGGCGAGATCGACCATATCGCCGGCCTGCTGTCGATGCGCGAAAGCCAGCGCTTCGACCTGCATGCCAGCAGCCGCGTGCTCGATCTGCTGGCGCAGAATCCGATCTTCGACGCGCTGCACCCGGCCTACGTGCAGCGCCATGCCTTCGCCCTGGACACGCCGCTGTCGTTGCTCGGCCTGCAGGTGACCCCGTTCGCGGTGCCGGGCAAGGTGCCGTTGTTCATGGAGAGCCGCCACAGCGGCGACCTGGCCGGCTCCGACGAGGAGACCCTGGGCCTGACCATCGACGACGGCCGCCATCGCTTCCACTACATTCCCGGCTGCGCGGCCATGACCGACGCGCTGCGGACGCGGCTGCGCGGCGCCGAACTGGTGTTCTTCGACGGCACCCTGTGGCGCGACGACGAACTGGTGCAGCTCGGGGTCAGCGCCAAGACCGGCCAGCGCATGGGCCACCTCAGCATCGACGGCGAGGCCGGCACCCTGCGCGCGTTCGCCGACCTGGACGTGGCGCGCAAGGTCTTCATCCACATCAACACCACCAACCCGATCCTCGACGCCGGCTCGGCCGAGCGCGCGGCGGTGGCCGCGCACGGCTGGGACGTCGCCCACGACGGCATGGCCATCACCCTGTGAACCATCCACCTGCGAGCATCCGCCCGTGAACGCATTGCTGAGCCCCGAGCAGTTGGAAGCGGAACTGCGCGCGATCGGCGCGCGCCTGTACCACGACCAGCATCCGTTCCACGCGCTGCTGCACAGCGGCCGGCTCGAACGCGGCCAGGTCCAGGCCTGGGCGCTGAACCGCTACGAATACCAGCGCTGCATCCCGTTGAAGGACGCGGCGATCCTGGCGCGGATGGACGATCCGGCGCTGCGCCGGATCTGGCGCCAGCGCATCGTCGACCACGACGGCAGCGCCGAGGGCGAAGGCGGCATCGCGCGCTGGCTGCACCTGACCGACGCGCTGGGCCTGGACCGCGAGCTGGTGCAATCCGGCCGTGCGCTGCTGCCCGGCACCCGCTTCGCGGTGCAGGCCTACCTGCACTTCGTGCGCGAGAAGAGCCTGTTGGAAGCGATCGCCTCGTCGCTGACCGAACTGTTCGCGCCGGGCATCATCGGCCGCCGCGTCGCCGGCATGCTGCAGCACTACGATTTCGTCTCGCGCGAGGCGCTGGCGTATTTCGAGCACCGCCTGCACGAGGCGCCGCGCGATTCGGACTTCGCCCTGGACTACGTCAAGCGCCACGCCGACACGGTGGAAAAGCAGCAGCTGGTGCAGGACGCGCTGCGCTTCAAGTGCGGCGTGCTGTGGTCGCAATTGGACGCGCTGCACTTCGCCTACGTGCAACCCGGCGTGGCCTGGCCGGAAGCGTTCGTCGCCGCACCGGCGCAGGCGGCGGCATGAGCGCCTTGGCGCCCGACAGCTGCCCGCGACTGGCGGCCGGTGTGCGCCTGCAGCACGACCGCACCCGCGCGCAATGGGTGCTACTGGCGCCGGAACGGGTGATCGAACTTGACGCGATTGCGCATGCGATCGTGTCGCGCTGCGACGGCGCGCGTTCGCTGGCGGCGATCGCCGCGGAACTGGCCGCGGAGTTCGACGCCGATCCGGCCGAGGTCGAGCGCGACGTGCTCGAACTGGCCGCGGACCTGCACGGCAAGCGCCTGCTGCGCGCATGAACGCGACCGTGCCGCCGCCGCTGTCGCTGCTGCTCGAGCTGACCCACCGCTGCCCGCTGGCCTGCCCATACTGCTCCAACCCGATCGCCCTGGCCGGCCTGCGCGAGGAGATGGATACCGCCGGCTGGCGCTCGGCGCTGGACCAGGCCGCGGCGATGGGCGTGCTGCAGGCGCATTTCTCCGGCGGCGAACCGATGCTGCGCAAGGACCTGCCCGAGCTGGTCGCGCATGCGCGCGGGCTGGGCCTGTACAGCAACCTGATCACCTCCGGCGTGGCCGGCGGTGCGCCGATGCTGGCGCAACTGGCCGCCGCCGGGCTGGAACACGTGCAACTGAGCGTGCAGGACGCCGACGCCGCCGGCGCCGACCGCATCGCCGGCTACCGCGACAGCCTGGCCAAGAAGCGCGCCTTCGCCGCCGCGGTCACCGCGCTCGGCCTGCCGCTGACGATCAACGCGGTGATCCACCGCCACAACGCCGAACGGGTTCCGGCGATGATCGAGCTGGCGCTGGAGCTGGGCGCCGAACGCCTGGAAGTGGCCCACACCCAGTACTACGGCTGGGGCCTGCGCAACCGCGCCGCGCTGATGCCCAGCCGCGCGCAGATCGACGCCACCGTGGTCGCGGTGACCGCGGCGCGCGAACGGCTGCGCGAGCGCCTGACCATCGACTTCGTCACCCCCGACTATTACGCGCACCGGCCCAAGGCGTGCATGGGCGGCTGGGGCCAGCGCTTCGTCAACATTTCCCCGCGCGGCGACGTGCTGCCCTGCCACGCCGCCGAAACTCTGCCGGACATGGTGTTCGAAAACCTGCGCGAGCGGCCGCTGGCGGCGATCTGGCAGGACGGCGAGGCGTTCGCCCGCTACCGCGGCACGGCGTGGATGCCGGAGGTGTGCCAGGGCTGTCCGAAACGCGAGATCGACTGGGGCGGCTGCCGCTGCCAGGCGCTGGCGCTGAGCGGCGACGCGGCCACGCTGGACCCGGTCTGCGAGCGCGCGCCGGAGCATGCCGCGCTGCAGGCAACGGCGCAGCGCGAGGCCGCCGACGCGGCGCCGGCCTTCGTGTACCGGCGCCCGGCGCGGCCGCACGCCGCCACCGAGCCAAGCAGCGGCTGAGCGTCGGATCGCCCTGCCCGCCTGCGCCAGCGGCGATCGGCAGCAGAATGGATGGCGCGCAACCCGGCATGACGGCGCGCCGCCACGCACCCGGCACCGGCGCCGCGGCTTGCGACTACACTAGCCCGCATCCCACTGCCCGGATCCCGCCATGCTGCTTGCGCGCCTCACTCCCCTGGTCCTGTGCGCGGCGCTCGCCGTGTCCGCCGCTCCCGCCGCCGCCCAGCGCACCGTCGCCGGCGACCTGCAGACGCAGATGTCGGCGCAGGAGTTCAAGGCCGCCGGGCTGGACAAGCTGTCGCCGCAGGAACTGACCGCACTGAACGACTGGCTGCAGGGCAAGGTCGCCAAGGAGACCGCGGTGGCGCTGGAGAAGGCCAAGGAAGAAGGCCGCCAGGAAGTGATCGTGAAGAACCGCGGCTTCTTCGACTTCGGCAGCCAGGAGCCGATCGAAAGCACCCTGGTCGGCGAGTTCACCGGCTTCTCCAAGGGCCGCCGCTACGTGCTGGCCAACGGCCAGGAATGGGAGCAGACCGAGTCCGCCAGCCTGAGCAGCGTGCGCCGCAGCGCGCCCAAGGTGCGGATCAAGCCGGGCATCGCCGGCGTGTGGTACATGCAGGTCGATAACTACAACACCCAGGCCAAGGTGCGCCGCGTCAAGTAAGGCGCGTGCCGTGAACGTGCGCCAGCATCCGCGGCTGGGCCTGGCCGACGCCTCGCACAGCCTCGCCGACGCGCTGCGCCGGCGCTTCCGCGCCAGCGACGTCTGGTTCATCGCGCTGGCCCTGCTGGTCGGCCTGGTCGCCGGCCTGCTGACCCTGCTGCAGAGCGGCCTGGCGCACGGCGCGCAGGCCTGGCTGTACGGCCTGGACGTGGATGCCCGGCTCAGCGCGATGCCCGAACTGAGCCTGGGCCAGTTGCTGGTGCTGCCGCTGGGCGGGTTGCTGGTCGGCCTGCTCGGCATGGCCGCACGCGCGCGCAAGCGCCAGCTGATCGATGCGGTCGAAGCCAATGCGCTGTACGGCGGGCGCATGTCGATGCGCGACAACCTGATCGTGTCCGCGCAGACCCTGCTGTCCAACGGCTGCGGCGCCTCGGTCGGGCTGGAGGCGGCGTACACGCAGATGGGCGCGGGCAGCGGCTCGCACCTGGGGCGGATCCTGCGCCTGCGCCGCGCCGACATCCGCACCCTGGTCGGCGCCGGCGCCGGCGCGGCCATCGCCGCCGCGTTCGGCGCGCCGCTGGCCGGCGCGTTCTACGCGTTCGAGATCGTGATCGGCGCGTACTCGCCATCGGCGCTGGCGCCGGTGGCGGTGGCCTCGCTGGGAGCGGTGTTCGTGGCCCAGGCCGCCGGCGTGCAGCCGTATCTGCTGCCGGCCTCGGCGGCGTCCGCGCTGGAAGCGCGCGACTACGTGTTGTACGCGCTGCTCGGCGTGATCTGCGCGCTGCTGGCGGTGGCGGTGATGCGCCTGGTCACCGCGATCGAGCAGGCGGTCAACCGCAGCCCGCTGCCGCGCTGGGCGCGGCCGGTGGCCGGCGGCCTGATGCTGATCCCGCTGGCGCTGATCACCCCGCAGGTGCTCTCCTCCGGGCACGGCGCACTGCACCTGGACCTGACCAGCCCAACCTCGCTGCAGTGGCTGGGCGTACTGTTGCTGCTCAAGTGCTTGGCCTCGGGCATTTCCCTGGGTTTCGGCTTCCGCGGCGGCCTGTTCTTCGCTTCGCTGTTCATGGGCTCGCTGGTCGGCGGCCTGTTCGCCGGGCTGTTGAACCTGAGCACCGGCATGGCCCTGGTCGACGGCACCGCCGCCTCGCTGGCGGGCATGGCCGCGCTGGCCGCGGCGGTGGTCGGCGCGCCGATGACGATGGCGATGCTGGTGCTCGAGGGCACCCACGATTTCGTGCTGGCCAGCGCGGTGATGGTGGCAGTGCTGGTGGCCAACACCATCGTGCGCCAGGTGTTCGGCTATTCGTTCTCGACCTGGCGCCTGCACCTGCGCGGCGAGACCATCAAGAGCGCGCGCGACGTGGGCTGGGTCAAGCACCTGAGCGCCGGACGGATGATGCGCCAGGACGTGCACCCGCTCGCCGCCGGCACCTCGGTGGCCGAGTTCCGCCGCCGTTTCCCGCTCGGCTCGGGCGTGCGCGTGGTGCTGGAAGACGAGCACGGCCACTACGCCGGGCTGGTGACGCTGGCCGCGGCCTACGCCGACGGCGTGAACGCCGACGCGGCCATTGCCGACTACGCCGGCAACCGTGACGTGGCGCTACGCGCCGAGACCGACGTGGTCACCGCGATGCGCCAGTTCGACCTGACCCAGAGCGACGAACTGGCGGTGGTCGACGCCGACGGCAAGGTACTCGGCGTGCTGACCGAGAGCTTCGTGCGCAAGCGCTACGCCGAGGAACTGGACAAGCGCCAGCGCGAGCTGATGGGCGAGCGGGTCGATGATTGAGTGAGAGGCCGGGATTGGGGATTGGGGATTGGGGATTCGTAGAAGCGACTACGGATGTCTGATGGGCCGTGATGACCAGCCATTCGGCTGTGGAAAAGCGGGAAATCGTGATTCGGGACTCGTAGAAGCGCTACGGATGTCTGATCGTGCGCTTTGCGCTTTTACGAATCCCGAATCCCCAATCACGAATCACCGCACCCCAGCCACCCGCTGCGCCAGCTTCTTCGCCGAGATCCCGGGCTTGGCGCCCAGTTCCTGCGCGAACAAGGACACGCGCAATTCCTCCAGGTCCCAGCGCAGCGCCTGCCACTGCGGATCGGCGCTGCGCCCGGCCGCGGCGGCAGCGGCCAGCGCATCCACGAACGGCTTGAGTTCCAGCATCCGCGCCTGGTCGCGTGCCGGATCGCGCTTGGCGCGTTCGGCGCGCAGGATCATCGCGCGCAGGTAGCGCGGGAACTGCGCCAGCGCCGTCGCCGGCGTTTCGCGCAGGAAGCCCGGATGCACCAGCGCCGCCAGCTGCGCGCGCAGGTCGTCCAGATTGCCGCTGGCCCAGCCCATCAGCGGCGATTCCAGCTGCGGCTTCAATTCCGCCGCCGCGCCCATGATCGCCTCGGCCAGCTTCAGCCGCTCCATCGCCTCGCCGAACAACTGCTTGCCGGCGGCATCGCGGCGCTGGGCGAAGCTACCCGGGTCGCGGATCGCGTCCAGGCCATTTTCGAGCAAGGCATTCAACGCCGCATCGACCAGATCGCCGCGCAAGCGCTCCTGCGATTCGATCGCCGCATACAGCAGCCCGGTCTTCGGCGACACCGGCAGCTGCTTGCGCGCCTGCTTGACCTTGTCGGCCAGCGCAATTTCCAGCAAGCGGCGCACGCCGCGCGGATGCGCCGCCTCGGCCTGCGCACGGTCGGCGAAGATGCGCAGCGCCGCGGCCTCGCCCTCGTCCACCAGCGCCGGATACGCAGGCACGCCGGCCTCGCCCGGCACCTGCAGCGGGATCGGCGCAGACGGGAACTCGCGCAGGCCGACCGCGGCCATGTCGCGCCCGGCGCGGGCGGCGAACGCCTGCCCGGCACGATCGCCGAAACACGCGCGCAACGCATCCAGGTCGCGCGATTCGGCCAGCACCTTGCCGGCGGCGTCGCGCAGTCGCAGGTGCATGCGCAGGTGCGGTTCCAGCGCGCTTTCGTCGAAGTCCAGCACGCTCAGCGCCGCGCCGGTGGCACGTTGCAGGAAGCGCGCCAGCTCGCCGCGCACGTCGTCGGCGCTGGGCTGCGGGAACGCCTCGTAGAAGGCGCGGGCGAAGTCCGGCGCCGGCACATAGTTGCGCCGCAGCGCCTTGGGCAGGCTGCGGATCAGCGCCGCGGCCTTGTCGGCGACGAAGCCAGGCGCCAGCCACGACAACCGCGCCGCATCCAGCGCATTGAGCAAGTGCAGCGGCACCTCCAGGGTCACCCCGTCGTCGGCCGCACCGGGTTCGAACTTGTAGTTCAGCGCCAGCCGCGCGTCGCCCAGCGCGAAATACTTCGGATAGCGGTCGGCCTCGCTGCCTTCGCCCGGCAGCAGGTCGGTCAGCGACCAGTGCAGCGCGCGCCGCTGCTCAGGCGGCAGCGCCTTCCACCACGCGTCCAGACCGGCGGCCGAATGCAGTTCGCCGGGAATCCGGTCCAGGTACCAGCGCGACTGCCAGTCCTCGTCGGCGACGATGCCGGCGCGGCGCAGCTTGGCTTCTTCCTCGTGCGCCTGCGCCAGCACTTTCTGGTTGTCGGCGACGAAGCTGGCGCGGGTGTCGATCTCGCCCGGCACCAGCCCCTGGCGCACGAACAGCTCGTGCGCGCCGGGCGGATCGATGCGGCCGTAATGCACCGGCTTCTTCGGCGCCAGCACCAGCCCGAACAGGCTGATCTGCTCGGAGGCCAGCACCTGCCCCTGCGCGCGCGACCAATGCGGATCGAAATGCTTGCGCGCCAGCAGGTGCGGCAGCTCGGCGATGACCCAGTCCGGCTCGACCGCGGCATTGGTCATGCCCCACACCTTCTGCGTGTCCAGCAAGGTGGCCGGGAGCACCCACGGTGGCGGCTTGCGGGCAAGCGTGGAGCCGGGGAACAGCAGGAAACGGCGCTGCCGCGGCGCCAGGAAATCGCCCTTCTCGGTGCGATGGCCGATCTGGGTCGGCAAGCCGGCGAGCAGCGCGCGGTGCAACGCCTGGTAGGCGGCGGCACGTTCGCGCTCGCTGGCACGTGGCGCGTCGTCGGTTTCGTTGGCGGGCGGCGCGGGCTTGGGAGCGTCCGGCGCGACGGCCGACGGCTCGCTGCGCCCTTCGCGCGCCAGTCGCGCAGCGCGATGCAGCTGACCGCGCGTGGCCCGCGCATTGGTCTCCGCGTCGCTGGCCGGCGGCGGCGACGCGGCGCCGGCCAGCAGCGGCAGCAGCGAGGCCGCCGCCGACTCTTCGCTCCAGCCAAGTTCCTCGCACAGCAGGTGCAGCTGGCGATGCAGTTCGCGCCACTCGCGCATGCGCAGGAAACCGAGGAAGTTGCGCCCGCACCAGTCGCGCAGCTTGGACTGGGTCAGCTCCTCGTGCGCCTGCCGGTAGCCGTCCCACAGGCGCAGGATGCCGACGAACTCCGAGCGCGCATCGGCGAATTTGGCGTGCGCGTTGTCGGCCGCCTCGCGCGCTTCCGGCGGGCGCTCGCGCGGGTCCTGGATGCCCAGGAACGCGGCAATCACCAGCATCGGCCGCAGGCAGCCGTGCTGTTGCGCGGCCACCAGCATCCGCGCCAGCTTCACGTCCACCGGCAGCCGCGCCATCTTGCGGCCGATCTCGGTGAGCTTGCGCACCCCGTGACGATCGGGCTCGCCGACCGCGCCCAGTTCCACCAGCTGCTGCCAGCCGTCGGCCACCGCGCGCTCGTCCGGTGGCTCCAGGAACGGGAAATCCTCGATCCGCCCCAGCCCCAGCTGCAGCATGCGCAGGATCACCCCGGCCAGGCTGGAGCGGCGGATCTCCGGATCGGTGAACTCCGGCCGCGCCTGGAAATCGGCCTCGGCGTACAGCCGGTAGCAGATGCCCTCGGCCACGCGCCCGCAGCGGCCCTTGCGCTGGTTGGCGCTGGCCTGCGAAATCGGCTCGATGTGCAGCCGGTCCAGCTTCTGCCGCGGGCTGTAGCGCTTGACCCGCGCATAGCCAGGGTCGACCACGTAGCGGATCCGCGGCACCGTCAGCGAGGTCTCGGCGACGTTGGTGGCCAGCACCAGGCGCCGCCGCGGGCCGGGATTGAACACCCGGTCCTGGTCGCTGTTGGACAGCCGCGCGTACAGCGGCAGCACCTCGGTCTCGCGGTACTTGCGCCGCTCCAGCGCCTGGTGCGCATCGCGGATCTCGCGCTCGCCAGGCAGGAACAGCAGCACGTCGCCGCGCGGGTCGAGCCGGGTGATCTCGTCCACTGCGGCCACGATCGCATCGTTGACGGTGAGGCCGGGATTGGGGAGTCGGGATTCGGGATTCGCAGCGGCCGTTCGCGGCGAACGTTGGCCTTCTCGCGCTTCTGCCAATCCCGGATCCCCACTCTCCGATCCCGGCTCCTCCAGCGGCCGGTAGCGCACTTCCACCGGGAACGTGCGGCCCTCGACGCTGATCACCGGCGCGCCGTCGAAATGCTCGGCGAAGCGCGCGGTGTCGATCGTCGCCGAGGTCACGATCACCTTCAGCTCCGGGCGCTTGCGCAGCAGCTGCTTGAGGTAGCCGAGCAGGAAATCGATGTTGAGGCTGCGCTCGTGCGCCTCGTCGACGATGATCGTGTCGTAGCTGGACAGCCAGCGGTCGCTGGCGATCTCGGCCAGCAGGATGCCGTCGGTCATGAACTTGATCCGGGTCTCCTCGCCGACCCGGTCGTTGAAGCGCACCTGGAAGCCCACCGTCCCGCCCACCGGCGTGCGCAGCTCCTCGGCCACGCGCGCGGCCACCGCGCGCGCGGCGATGCGCCGCGGCTGGGTGCAGCCGATCATGCCGGCGGCGCCACGGCCGGCGGCCAGGCACAGCTTCGGCAGCTGCGTGGTCTTGCCCGAGCCGGTCTCGCCGGCGATGACCACCACCTGGTGCGCGCGGATCAGCGCCACGATGCGTTCGGCCTCGCGCGCGATCGGCAACTGCTCGTCCAGGGTGATCGCCGGCGCCGCTGCCGCACGCGCCTCGCAGCGCGCCTGCGATTGGCCCAGCGCCTGCTCGAACGCTGCCTCCAATGCGGGATTGCCGGGCGCGGCCTGCCAGCGCGACCATAGGCCGAACAGGCGGCCGCGGTCGCGGGTCAGCGCCCCGTCGATCGCGTCGCGGCGCTCGCGCAGGCGGGTGGCCAGGTGTTTTTCGATAGTGCTCATCAATCGGGTGCCGTTGAACTTTGAATAACAGCGCATGCTTTAGTCTGTCTATTGTGACGCCATATCGTTCCCAACCCCTCAAGAGGATTCCCTGATGGCCAAGAGCAAGACCCCCGGCAAGACCAAGAGCCCCGCCAAGCAGGCAGCGTCCACCAAGCCGCTGGCGGCGCTGGCGCCGTCCGCGCCCAACATCGATATCGGGATCAGCGGCGGCGACCGCAAGAAGATCGCCGACGGCCTGTCGCACTTCATGGCCGACGCGTTCACCCTGTACTTGAAGACCCACAACTTCCACTGGAACGTGACCGGGTCGATGTTCAACTCGCTGCACCTGATGTTCGAAACCCAGTACACCGAGCAGTGGGCGGCGCTGGACGACGTCGCCGAGCGCATCCGCGCGCTGGGCTTCAACGCGCCGGGCTCTTACAAGGAATTCGCCTCGCTGACCTCGATCCCGGAAGAGCCGGGCCTGAGCGACAGCGCCGACTGGCGCGAGATGGTGCGCCAACTGGTGGTCGGCAACGAGGCGCTGTGCCGCACCGCGCGCAAGGCGCTCAAGACCGCCGACGACGCCGGCGACGACCCGTCGGTGGACATGCTGACCCAACGCCTGCAGACCCACGAGAAGTACGCGTGGATGCTGCGGTCGCTGCTGCAGTAAGGGGTATGGCCATGCCTGCGCAGCAGGCATGGCCTCCCAGAGTTTGCGCTGCAAACTCTGGGCCCCCAGCTGCGTGGCTTCCGATCCCCGCGCCTTCGGCGCGCCCCCTTACCAAGGGGGCTTGCACGCTGGTGGCTCCACGCAAGGGGTTCTGGTCGCAAGCGTCCTGCATACTGGTGGGCGAGGCGGCGGCTCCGCCTACATGGACGTTCGATGACCACCCCGTCTCCGTATCCCTCGCTGCGTCGCGCGCTGCTGGCCATCGTGCTGGGATGCGTCGTCGCTATCGCGGCTGGCTTGGCCGCCGGCTTTTATGCGGGGTCGCAACTCGAAGACTCGGGCGTGTCCACCAATAGTGGAAATGAGCTGGTCGCGTTGCTGCTCGCAGTGCTGAACGCGGTGCTGACCGCGATCAGCTACAGCATCAGCTTTATCGTCCCCGCGCTGAACTGGTTCGCCGGGGTATGGGCGGCGTGCGTTGCCCTGGCCCTGGCAGCGGACTGCTGCCAGCCGCAGCAGCGCAGCGTACCGAAGATGACCGCACTGGCGCTGCTGGTGCTGCTGAGCGGCCTGGGCCTGGTGGCAGTGGGGGTGTGGGCGCGCGGATACGACGCCGACCCTCAGGCGCAAGTGCTGGCGATGATCGCGCCGGCGCTGGCGTGTTCGGCGGCGCTGCTGGTCGCGTTGCCGGTGCTGCTGATCGGCCACTTCGTCGGCAGGCGCCGCGCGCGTCGGGCAATGCCTACGCACGCCGCCGCGGGCGCCTGACACCGCGGCGCGTGGCGGCGGCGCACTGCCGCGCTTGACCTACGCGGTATCCTAGGCGCATGCAATCTTCCGCCCATTCCGTACTCGGCCGCGTATTCGGCTACGACCAGTTCCGCGGTCCGCAGCAGGACATCGTCGAACACGTCGCTGCCGGCCAGGACGCGCTGGTGCTGATGCCCACCGGCGGCGGCAAGTCGCTGTGCTACCAGATCCCCTCGCTGCTGCGCGACGGCACCGGCATCGTCATCTCGCCGCTGATCGCGCTGATGCAGGACC
>Ga0308160_10002146_pt1 | contig 24733 bp, 33 predicted proteins | sample PhyFR1_FD_201036 | JGI IMG/M metagenome (GOLD analysis project Ga0308160, IMG submission 201036) | Phyllosphere microbial communities from UC Gill Tract Community Farm, Albany, California, United States - DLSLF.R1 | ecosystem: Host-associated > Plants > Phyllosphere > Unclassified | place: USA... | reverse complement strand
AGTGTGACCAAACCAACATCTTTTCCCCTATCCAAGCGAGGAGTGAAATCGGGTTGCTAGATACTACAATGGCGATGGTGCTAGTCTTGGTAGCGTGTTCGTGATTATAGGCGAATCCCCATTTCTTATTATCCTCAATCCTGTCGATTGATTCTTGATCTGGCCCATCGTACTTCGATCGGTCCTGGTCTTCTTCTGGCTGTTGAGCAATCCACATGTTTAGGTGGATTGCTACTTATTAGCCCTACTTATGAACTGATTAGGAGATGGCTGACCTTTGCATGAATCGAAAGCAGCGAGGTATCGCGACACTGCGCTTCCGACATCTCCGCCTTGAGCAATATAGCCCTTGAATCCCAAACCCTCCATTAAGGAATTGAAGATAGGGGCATTATCCCTCGTTGTGAATTCCTTGTCAACAGGAGGAGCAGAGGAATACCCATATCCAATGAGTGACGGTAGGATCAAGTTGACAGGGAGTGTTTCGGGGGTATACTTCTTGGAGAGATACTCCGTAAGTGGAAGGAATTCTAGGAATGATCCTGAACAATTCAGCAGATAGGAGAGATGCAGGAAATCAACACTCACCTGGCCAGCCATGGGTCATTATGATTGATTGAGCGTCCTTCTTCTGCGAGAATAGACCCATGAAATGGACGGTATGGGTATTTCCATCATGGTCAATCTCAGCAGTATAGTTGGCGAAATTGTTGATCCGCTTCTCTATTGATCGCCTATAATCAGCTCCTGATCTTATAAGAATCGACAACGTACCAGTCAAATCCCCCCGTCCAGAGATCGATAGCTTCCTTCATCCATCCCTTCTTCACTCCCAGATCTTCTCCATCTTTCTCAGAATTACCGAGTGTCTCGAATGTATCCCTAATCTCGGGTGTGTCTTGGATTCTTCGCTTCAAGTCCTCTAACACAGAGTCGGAGATATTTGCGGTGAATTCCTTGAGGGGAATGGTGGGCTCATTGGGGAGTTTATGGAATGCTTGTGACATATTCGTAGCTTGGTCAGAGCAATATCGTATAAGAATACGGGGTCGTTGTACTGGGAATGGGATTGAAGTCTGCAATTAGCTGCTGAATCAGCTGACCAAAGTCGCATCATCCTCGCGTCATCGCACGTGTCAAGTGGGGGAACGACTTCATTCGTGGTGCATGATGGTATGTGGTTCATGCATATACAACGAGGCCAGAACGGTCGTTACGAAGGACTACGCTACACTAGCCTATGTCCTCAGCTCCACGGGAGGGGGAACCGCCGGTATAGCGTTCAACTCGAATGCAGCAGCCTGGAAAGCTTTCACCAGCTCATATTCCAGCTTCCCTCTTTCGCCTCCACCAGCCACTGTGGGTAGCATGCAACTCCACGGATCATCCCACGACCATCCTTCTGGTACTTCCACGCCCGCTTCAAACCCAGACCCAGCTCCTGCAGGGGGTGAACCGAAGCCGAAACCTGTTGAAGGCCCTCCCGACCCAAATGCAGAGGATGCTTGACCGAACGCGGATGACGACCCAAAGGCTCCACCAGATTGGGCTTGAGGTGATGCACCGAAACCGGTCGCCGTTCCCGAGGCGGATGGAGATGAAGTGGATCCAGCAGTCGCGGCAGCAGAATTGGTAGGTTGACCAAAGCCGCCAAAAGCGCCTGTTGCCGCGGCTGGTTGGCTGAAAGGATTGGAAGCTGGTGTCGAGCTTGAACCGAAAGCTGACGTCTGAGCAGGTTTCGCTGGTTGACCGAATGCTGATTGACCGAACCCTGCGCCCGCGGCTGGGGTGGTCGTAGAGCCAAATGCTGGCTTGGCGGTAGATGATGATCCAAACGCAGATGTCTGAGGTGCAGAGGCGAATGCACCTGTTGTTGCTGTAGATCCGAAAGCAGCAGGCTTACTACTTTGACCAAAGGCGGATTGACCGAATCCAGATGCTGGCTGAGTAGCGTTTACCCCGCCGAAGGGAGAAGAAGAAGCGGAATTTGTGGTGTTGACACCACCAAATGGCAAGGATGCGGGTTGGGTCGCATTGACGCCTCCAAAAGGCGAGGAGGCAGGCTGAGCAGCGTTTGCGCCGAAAGCTGTCTGACCGGGTTTCGTGGCATTGGCACCGCCAAAAGGCGAAGCGGAAGGGGTCGCAGAGAACGCATTTCCAGGTGATTTTGACCCAAATGCACCGCTCGTAGCGGGCGCGGGTGCACCAAATGCGCCACCTCCTGTAGCTGGCTTTGCTCCAAATCCGGACGATCCAAACGCCGGTGCTGCCGTAGTACTAGCCCCAAAAGCTGATGATCCGAATCCACCTCCTGCTGGCTTCTGACCGAAAGCAGATTGTCCAAATCCGCTTCCCGCTGGTGGTTGGGTAGTTGGAGTTGAGCCGAATCCACCTGATGGAGCACCAAATGCCTTGGGTGCTGTGGGTGTCGTCGAAGAGGCTCCGAAAGCAGCTTTCGGACCGGTAGGTGTCGATGATTGACCAAAAGCGGATGATCCGAATGCTCCCCCTGGTTGTTTCTGACCAAATGCAGATTGACCAAATCCTCCACTAGCGCCTCCCGCTTGTCCAAATGATGCTGTTCTTGCTGTGCCTCCGAATCCATTCCCGCCACTTGGTCCCGCGTTCGAGCTAGATTGGCCCAGTACAGCCGCTTCAGAGAATGAGTCCGGTCGAGGGCCACCTATCTCGCTTCCTGGCGGATATCGTGCATCATGTAATTTCTCTGCGAATTTCACACTCGTGCTCAGGCTAGCCAGAGCTTGGTTTATAGTCGTCAGAGCGTGTTGTTGTAATCGTTCCTCTTCCGCGACCTACAAAATCAGGAAATGCTTCTGATATCCAGCAAAGCGGATGGACTGACGTATTGTTGTGGTTGTCCCTGCTTCAGCGCTTGTACACTCTTCCACCTCAGTTCCTCAGGACTCAGTTCGTCCCCAAAAAACAAACATGGTTCGTACTTCGCAGCTCCAAAAGAGGATAAGATCCATTTCGGTCTCTCGTTTCGTAATTCCGTCTCTATCGTTTGTTCGCTTCTCATCAGACTCCCACCGAAGATTTGGTGTCATCAACTCACTTGAATTGATATTTCAGTGAGCCCTTGTTCACACTCGCTAGTCGACCTCCTCCTGTACCTGCCATCAGTCAAGCATGAAACATAAACATACGACCATTATTTGTGTGCGCGAATCGGCAGTTGTTGCCGAATCGACAGTACCTAGGACTTTCAGCATGATGAGCAGATGGACAGTGACGCGACTAACCCATTCTTGAAGTCTCGGCACTCCTGCGCCGACATGCTTGGTTGTGCTTTGGTGCCAGAGCAGTAAATACCGTCACTATTGATGCTCATTCAAGTAACGTGTACTAGGCGTGCGCAGCGGAACACATTCAATAGGCGCCACGGACATCCTCATCAACTCCGGGCGTCGCTATGCCCAAAATCAGCATGAAGACGCTGGCAGAGAGGGTCTGACCTGGTCGCCTGCGCTAGTTATTTCGTCCAGCCAGAAGCGACGCGTATCATTTGAGCCCGAGACTCGAGCTATCTTGGCGATCTCAATATCCAATCGGGATCGTCTACCAGAAATAAACGTTCCAAGGCGTATCTCGTAAAACGCAACACCGCTACCGCAGTGCCCAGAATACCAAGCATCGGGCGATATCAAAACATTCTCGGTCACCGGGCGACACGGAGGTCTGGGCACTCTGGTCCGTCTCGCTAGACTCGAAGTTGTCGAGGGATCGAGGGTTGTTTTGAGGCACCCGCAATTGCCTCTTTCAGGGAATAATAAGGCGTTGCCGGCGGCAGTTGACCAATGTGTTCATAGGTCATTTTGGGGCTTTGTCATGGTCATGAATCGCACGTCAGAGCAGCCCGACAAGCCGGGCCGTGTAGCGCTGACTGAGGCGACGCACGATACGTATACGTGACCGAGCCAGAAGCACGAGGTATAGCTTACGCAGCTTCGCAGAGTTGCAACGGGATGGGTTCGGAGAGAAGCGAGAAGCGAGAAGACAGAAGCAGGGAGAAGAGAGTTCAGGGGCTGACGTCACCTGAAATTTGAAATCGGCAGTTCGCCGAATCTGTAATTGATGTGTCGTGCATATACTTGCTGAGTCAAATATGAGTCACTATTCCTCGTCGCGGACAGATGTCTCGACGATGTAGCCTCAGACTTCAGTGGCGAGCGGCTTCCCAGGACATTTCTCATAGTGGTCCTTGGGTATGTGATGCAATACTTGACCACAAGTACCGCAGTGCGTCTCGGTCGAAGGTTGCCGAAGTCTTTCCAAAACTGTAATTCGGAGAATAAGCACAAATTCATCGGTAATGAACGATCTCAGGGAAGCGACTTAATACCACAAATAGCACGTCGTCGCCTTGGCCCCTTGCTTTCCCCTTGTGGGTTCCAGTCCATTCCCGGCCGTTCTCTTACCGCCGCCACCACAGCCTCTCCGTCATCCCAAATCGTCGACGACAGCCCCACGTCATTTATCGCTCAGCTACCATCTCCCGCTTCAGCTCCTTTTTGCCCCTTGACCCCCTCGTTCCTCGGCTAACTACCCTAGCTTTGATCCTCGTAGATATATAACAACCCTGCCTGGTCTCGCGCTTCTGTTTTCCCAACTCATCAACACCGACAACAGTCCTCTGTATACCTTTACTCTTACCCTCTATTAGTCAGTAAACAACAATGGGTGGTGGTGCTGCTGCAGGCGGCGATTTCGATGCTCTAGTAGCTGCTCACGATCAACAAGGATGGCGAGGGTTGATCAACAACAAGAAAGCCCTCGGATTGGCTACTTTCGCATCCCTCGGTGGTGTCCTTTACGGATACAACCAGGGTGTGTTTGGTCAAGTTCAGGTCATGGAGGAGTTTGTCTGTCGATACCAAGACACCGTGAGCTTTCCCCTATCGCTGAGCTTGTGATTGGGACGCTGATGTGACAGCTTGGGGAACAGCAACAAAATGGAGTCAAGAAGGGAATGTTGACTGCTATTCTTGGTGAGCCTGCTCAAGGGAGCCGGTTGCACAGTGGCTGACCTGCAGAACTGGCTGCCGCTGTTGGTGCCCTCATGGCTGGTCCCATCTCCGATATCTACTCTCGAAAATACTCTATCTCTGGATGGTGTGTCGTCTTCATTCTCGGTGTCGCCATTCAAACCGGTGGAACCTACAATGTCGCTACTATGTACGCTGGTCGATGGTTCGCCGGTATGGGTGTCGGTGCTCTATCCATGTTGGTTCCGATGTACAATGCCGAGCTCGCTCCTCCTGGAATTCGAGGCTCTTTGGTCGCTCTGCAGCAATTGGCAATCACATTCGGTATTCTTGTTTCGTACTGGATCGCATACGGCACCAATTGTACGTTTCCTCCATAGTCTGTTGTCCACAGTGACTGATACGCAGACATTGGCGGTGCCAAGTACGATTGCGTGAACCGAACAGGACAAAGTGATGCAGCTTGGAGAATTCCTCTGGGTATCCAAATGGTCCCCGCTATCTGTTTGCTCGTCGGTGCTATTTTCCTTCCTTTCTCCCCTCGATGGTTGATGCTTCGAGGTGAGTAGATCATTCGCGGTCTAACTCCAAACTGACCTTCAGGACGAGAAGAGGAATGTCTAGATGGTCTTGCTAAACTGCGTGGCCGACCTGCCGACGCACCCGATGTGCAATTCGAGTTCCGAGCCCTACAGGCCGAACGACTGGTCGAGCGAGAAGCCGCCAAGGAGCGATACGGTATGAATGATGTCACCTTCAAGGTGTCTCTATGGGAATACAAGCGACTCCTGACCACAAAGCCCCTACTCCACCGACTTATGCTCGGAGCTGGTGCTCAAGCCTTGCAACAGTGGACTGGTATCAATGCAATCATTTACTACGCGCCCACTATCTTTGACCAGATCGGTCTATCTGGTGGAACCATTGGTCTGCTTGCCACTGGTGTCGTCGGTATTGTCAACTTCCTCTTCACAATTCCTGCCGTCTTATTTGTCGATAACTTTGGCCGAAAACCCATGTTGGCAGGTGGAGAGGCTTTGATGGCTATTTGTCACGCTACCATCGCAGCCATCATTTCTGTCTACGGTGAACCACCGCGATTTGACCAGGGATTCAAGGCTGCCGGTAACGGTGCAGTGTTCATGGTCTACCTCTACATTGCTACCTTCGCTGTCACTTGGGGTCCTCTAGCTTGGGTCGTTTCCGCCGAGGTTTTCCCTCTTGACATGCGAGCCAAGGGAATGTCGATTTCGTCCGCTGTCAAGTATGTCCCGATTTTCTGCCACCAGATCTGATGCTGACCCTATTAGCTGGCTCATGAACTTTACCGTCGCCCTCACCACCCCCGTCATGTTTGACTCCATCGGTTACGGAACCTATCTAGTCTTCATGGGATTCTGTATTATCGGTTTCCTCTACTCGGTCTTCCTCCTTCCCGAGCTCAAGGGTCTGTCCCTCGAAGAGGTCGATGCTATCTTCAACGACAAGTCAGGTGCCGAAGACCGAGCTCGACGAGAACGAGTCGCCAAGCAGATCGGTCTCGACAAGATCGCTCAAGATGTCCAGCACTCCGAGAAGGTTGGCAATGCCGCTGGAAACGGAAATGCGGAGCGAGTTTAGGAGAAAGAAGACAATTGATTTAGTTTCGTTATTTAATACTTAAATTTGCTTGTGGAGCTTTCACCATGTAGCCTGATTATCTTGTTTACACCACTTCTCTTGCAAGCATTCGTGCACAGGCGTCGTTACACATATTCTGACACTAGTCTCACTAATACGACCTCATCCCCTCTTAATTTCTTACTTCAATGATCAAATTATCCTGTGGGATTTTCATCATGTCGCCTGATTGATTGTCTTCTTTGCAAAATATCTTCTGCAACGAAGTGATGTCGTCATACATAATTTGGGTACTAGTTTAAACTACCCCGTTGCCCTCATTCCCTCTTCTTCAGTCTCGCTATCCAATTCTTCGATAGTTGCTGCCACGGGTCCACTCACATGATCCTCATCTTCCATCTCCTGTTGGAACATATGCTTCTGACCCCTCGAGTAGTACCTAGCAGGATCTGTTCCATTGACAGTCCCGTCAGTAATCAGGCAGTATCTGACCGACTTATCATCAGCATCTCTCCGTGTCTTGGTACTAAGGGTACATACCGAACCAGGGACTTCGAACATAGCATCCCCCAGTACCTCCTCCAGCACGCCTCTCAATCCTCTAGCACCTCCACCCCTCTTCAAGCCAATATCTGCAACAGCCCTCAACGCCCCTCTCGTGAATCTCAATTCACTGCCATACCGCTCAAATATCTCAGTGTACTGCTTGACAAGTGCGTTCTTTGGTTCGAGAAGGATCTGAATCAGATCATCATTCGATAATGGATGTAGAGTTGATAAGATTGGAAGTCGACCTAGGAATTCGGGGATGAGCCCATATTGCTGTAAATCGGGGGATGTGAGCCCTTTCAAGGGTGTAGGATCTTGGTCGATGGATTCTGGGTTGGATGGTTTGGGAAGCGGTGCACCGAAACCTATCGACTGCCGAGTGAGCTTTAACTTACCGACAGACAACTCCAGAGATACTCACTCCTTTGCCAAGACGGCGTTGAACTATACTTTCCAACCCGACAAATGCTCCAGACAAGATGAAAAGGATGTTCGAAGTATCAACGACAAAGGTTTCACCCTTCCCACCCGATCCTCCGCCTCCGCCCCCGCTGAATCCCGGTAATCCCTCTCTGACACCTTTCTTTCCTCCAGGCCCAGCACCGAATGATCGATTCATCGGGTTATTTGGATCCCAATTAGGTGGTTCATATCCTGACCCACTCCCTGAAGCGCTAGATGATTCGGCCTTAGCGCCTCCTGTTGGACTCGTACCGCCGGTACTAGGAGGAGGACTCGTAATCGAGGAGGATGGGCTCGAGGAGGATGATGAAGATATGGGTGGAGGTTTGGCTGATAAAGTGACATTCGTCCCTTCCAACAAACGAAGTAAGGCTTGTTGAACCCCTTCTCCACCTACATCTCGACCTCCGCCCCATGATCCAAAATCGCTTCCACCCCTTCGGGCGAGTTTATCAATCTCGTCAATATGGATGATTCCGATTCTGCGATTAGCTGTTAGTTGTGACGTAGCATGAGATGAGTCGACTCACTCTGTGCGATTAATATCGTATTCTGCAGCTTGTAATAGACGCAACACGCAATTCTCGACATCCTCTCCGACATCTAGGGTGTGAGTGCTGAGACAGAAAGTATGTAGTTGTGGTCACTTACATCCTGCTTGTGTATAAGAAGTCGCATCGCATGAGCTGCACAGTCAGCTCGATACACCCGTTATGAACGCTGGCTCACGCAAACGGCACGTCCAGAATCTTGGCCAATGTTTTTGCCATGAGCGTCTTTCCGGTACCTGTCGGTCCACTACCCATCAGCTCAAATAGAGTTTTCTTGGACTCACATCATGAGCACGTTGCTCTTCTCCAAGACGACTTCCTCTTTCGCCTTCCCCTTTCCTTTGAGGTCTTTCGTATCTTTCGATCGTTCCCCTGCGACCGAGCCAGCAGTCTTCCTTTGGCGAAGGGCTTTACTCAGTAGTGGAACATCACCAGCCGGTTTAAGCGATGAGAAATAACCCCCATCTCGACCTGAGATAAGCTGCACATCATAGATTCGAGTGATACAGACTTACTCCATTGACCTTCCCGGGACCTATTCAGTAAATCATGAGTCAATGTCGGATCTGCCCCTTCCTCCGCTCCTGTCAATTTGGTGATATCCCCTGCAGACCCAGCTACTGATATAGAAGAATCCCAAGCTCCTTCTTTCGGTGTTGTGCGGACTTTAGGCTTGATCGTACTAGCGGTAGGACTGGCTGGCAGGTCTGGCTTGATCTCTGGGATTTCGGCCGGGCTGGAGGGAGGCGCGATTCGAGTAAAGTGGTTGAAGACCCTTGATTGTCAGTGAGCTATTTGAGTACACTTGAGGGAGACTTACGCGACCGACAATGTCCGCTTGGCCTTTTCTTGACCGATGATATACTGAGATAGGTGATTATAGATCTACACTCAGCACCCGCCACGATCCGTTGACCTACCTCTCTAGGGGATTTGACCGCCATCTCCCCAGCTTGAGCTGCATTACCTCTACAGAACGCTACAGCTCCTCTCCGCTCCGCGATCTTGTACAGCTGTCTTCTGTTGATTGCAAACATGCTTGATACAGGTATCAGTACTTGTCTGGACTTGAACACGCACCCGGCCGACTTGATCGAAGTGGAGGTTAACTCGGATATACCCGGTTCACGCTGGTGATTTAAGTATGTTTACCATTTAGTGCCTCTCTTGTGTGTTCTCCATCAGTCCGATAGCGACCATTACTCTGCATACAGCACCAATCAAGGAAACTAACCTTCTCTGATACCAAGAGCTTTTCGCCCATCATCAAGTACGACGCGAGATCAGAAATATACTCTGAGCGAACGACGCGTGTCACTTGAGATTCGCGAGAATTTGTGAGCTATGCCCCCTATCTGGTCCATGTCTGGGAGGCTGACTTTGTAGTCAGATAGAAGTCGTATACCCCGGGCACCGGCCACTCGTGTCACCTCAGTGAGATACAAGATACATCATCCCCTATTACAGAAGTTCCAATTCTACTCTAAACCCGCGAGCCCAGCATGTCGGACGATGAATTCCCGGACATGTCTCCGGCCCCTTTTACGCCTACCAATAAACGTGTAGCCTATTTCTACGATCAAGACGTAGGAAATTACGTCTATTACCTCGGTCATCCCATGAAACCTCATCGTATACGAATGGCACACAATTTGATCGTAATGTACGGAATGTGCGAAGATCAAGAGACCGAAGCGGATGATCAAGAAGAAGGGGCCAGGCGTATGAACGATCCTATCTACGGAGCTAATGGATTGAATGGACATGCTGGAGGGAGTATGGATAACTCTGATGAGAAATATGACAAGGCAGTCGCGAGAGGAGCTAGGAGTACGCGGATGCAGTGTTTTCGACCTAGACGGGCGAATAAGAATGATATGACGAGGTTTCATACGGATGAATATGTGGAATTGTTGGAACAGGTCAATCCAGACAATGGAGAAACATTGACTGGTGGGGGAATGAGATGTAAGTCTGTCTGTCATTGCCACTGATCAGAATTGACGTTCAGGTCTGACTGGTGATGATTGTCCGCCTTTTGAGGGTCTTTTCGAATTCTGCTCTATCTCGGCGGGTGGTTCTATAGGTCAGTTCCTCTCACATGTGGATGGACAGTGCTGATGTATAGCTGCCGCCCAGAAGCTGAATGCGGGTGCGGCAGATATCGCAATCAACTGGGCAGGAGGTCTACATCACGCAAAGAAAACGGAAGCGAGCGGTTTCTGCTACATCAACGATATGTAAGTATCTCTGGCCTTCTTCGGGGTAATACTGATGAGATAGTGTGCTAGGTATTCTAGAGCTATTACGGTAAGCTAGGAGGACCACGCTCCAGGCAACAGCTGATACCGACAGCATACACCCTCGAGTCCTCTACATAGATGTGGATGTTCATCATGGTGATGGTGTCGAAGAAGCTTTCTATACGACTGATAGAGTCATGACTGCGTCTTTCCATCGATTTGGAGAATTCTTCCCCGGTACAGGGGATGTACGGGTACGTCGCCTCCATTTTCAATCTTTCTAAGCTAAACCTCAGGACGTCGGGATGAAGAGAGGGAAAGGATATTCCGTCAATGTTCCTCTGCGCGATGGGATCAATGACCAATCATTCCATTCTATCTTCAAACCAGTCAGTCAATATTCTATGCGCATGAGGCCGAGCTGACGTGAAGGTGATGCAGAATATCATCGACTGGTATCGCCCCGGAGCGATAGTCCTCCAAATGGGCGCGGACTCTTTAGCTGGAGATAAATTAGGAGGATTCAACCTCACCTTAGACGGTAAGCTAACGATGCGATTCCGTTGAATCAGCTAACAGACCAGGTCACGCCGAATGTGCGAGATTCATCAAAAGTTTCGGTATTCCCACCATGATGCTTGGTGGAGGGGGATATACGATGTGAGTTGACTGAATGAGTTCATAAGGTAACTGACCTGACAGCAAAAACGTCGCTAGAGCTTGGACACTCGAGACCGCTGTCATGTGTGACCGAACACTGTCTCATGATTTACCGTATAATCAATAGTGCGTCGCCATCCTTCCGGATCTCGGCATAGCTGATCCAACAGCATGGAGTACTATGGACCTCGCTACAAGTTGGAAGTTCTGGCTAATAACGCCGATGATCACAATCCTCCTGAATACCTAGAGAAAATCAAGTAGGTCACCTCGAAAGCAAATGTGCCAGTTGACTGACGGTGCAGGCGAACGGTAATTGACGGTCTGAGGGATCTACCATTCGCACCCAGTGTACCTATCAAGTCCATCCCGTCTAAGTCGTTAGGCGAGAGATTAGGTCTCGGCCTCGCAGAGCTGAACGACCCAGAAGACGATGTCGAGGCAAAGGTCAAGCGTACGTTCCCTGTCGCTCGTAATTGAAAAGCAGCTGATGACCAGGACTGCTTCGTCGCAGGAACGGCTACGAATCTTCCGGATCCTCAGATGACGAATCTGAAGATGTCCCCTCGGCTCCCCGCTCACGACGTCAAGGTGGACTCGGGAGTCGTGCACCTCCAGTAGCACGACGCAGAGATACCGACATGTCTGTCGACGACGATCCATGTCGAGTCAAGAAACGTACATTCTTCTCTTCATCCGGTACCAAATCAAAGTCACGTACGGTTGACGTCAATGGGAATATCAATGGTAAAATCAAGGATCAAATGTCAATGACAATGGGACTCGGGGGTATTCAAGAATGGTCTCTAGGCATGAGCGCCTCTGTAGCTGCTAGTCCTTCGAGACAAGCTAGTCCGTCCAGTCAGTCTTAGCGGAAGTCAGAGTAGTTGTAGTCATTCCATATTATTAGGTGTACTCGTACGTGGTGGTGAGATGGAGATAGAGACACATAACCCTTACGCTGCCCCGCGGAGCAGTTGTTGACTTGCTGATGAAACGTTGGGGACGGAATTGCGGGTCAAGGAGGAGTCAGGTTCAGCCATTTTGGCAAGTCCCTGAGCCAGGGCTTGGTAGTCTACCAGCTGACTGTTTCGGTTGCTTGGAATCGTTATTGTTGAGAGGCTGGGGGCATATTATGCACCATCTTTGCATCAGTCTGTCACTAGCCGGGCCGCTTTTCGAGATAGCCTGCATGATCTGAGGTGCAGTACATGTACTCGAGTATGTGTTTTACCACTGATCCCAATTGTATGGTAGCGGTCCGGTCCAGTCCGATACCCATGGCTTCAGGGCCAAAATGTCCCCCTAACTATCACCCTGAACTCGGTTTAGTTTAGTCGAATCCGTCATTCAACTTGTTCAATTCAACAACTCTTTTCTTTAGTACATTTTCACGCAGTAGCCAGTCTGTACATAGTAGACGGATACGATATACAACGAGGAGGTTTGGGATCCGTGGCAGAGCGCGCGGATAGAACCTACACCTTCTAAAGGATAAACTTTGGAGTACGTTAATTCCGTCCTACCCATTCAACCCCAACTATTTCATTGGAATCCGAAACCAAACCAAACCTTCGGCCGTCTGGCCAAATTATAATTCGACATTTTCCTTCTGTTACTCTTATTCTTGCTTCTCCATTGTTTGGTTGTTATCCATTCGCCCATTTGCTTCTTTCTTTCTCTCACTTATACCTAGATACACCGGTACTCGTAAAATACAACGCAATCGCCTATCTACACATAAACATCTATAACGACAATACCGACCATGTCGTCAAACGCATTCGTCACGCTACTCACTACAGACTCGTATCTTCCTGGAGCACTCGTTTTACTTCATTCACTCCACGAGCTACACCCTTCGCCACGCGATTTCAAGATTGTCGCACTTGTCACCCCCGAAACTGTAGATGCCAAGTCGATTGGAGAGTTGCGAAAGGCAGGATACGATTTAGTCATTGGAGTAGAGCCCATTGGAAGTGGTGTTCCAGGTCAGGAATCACTTAATTTGATGGGTGAGTCTATTCCAAAACACAACAACCGCGATAGGGCTAATGAACAGGCCGACCAGATTTGAACCTCGCTTTGACTAAATTACACCTCTTTCGACTTGGTTCATTATTTTCCACTCTTATATACCTCGACGCCGATGTCCTTCCTCTCCGTCCTCTATCCCACTTGTTCACGTCAACAGCTCCTCATAGACTATCCGCTTGTCCCGATACTGGATGGCCAGATTGTTTCAACTCAGGAGTCATGGTCATCAGGCCTCAAGAAAGCGATTGGCTGGGCCTAAAAGGACTTTTGAAATCCGGAGAAGGAGATCAGGGCATCTTTCAACAATCAGGTGGCAATGGAAGTTTCGACGGAGCAGATCAAGGATTGTTGAACGAGTGGTTCTCTGAAGAAGGAGGTGGTGGAGAATGGAATCGATTGTCTTTTACGTGAGTGGTGTCTCGTCACTGTTTGATATATTCGGCTGATTACAGATACAATGTGACTCCTTCGGCTGCTTATACATATGCGCCAGCATACCGACGATACGGACACAAGATCAATGCTGTGCACTTCATCGGACCCAACAAGCCATGGGCTAGTCTCAAGCACAGGCCTCCTGGAACCCCAAACCTATCCAACAAGAATCCATCATACGATTGTCAGTCTTCCATCCAGCATTCAGTCGAATGTCTTTATGCTAATGATCAGACCCATACCTGATCGACCGATGGTACGCAGTATACGACCGTAATGTCCGCCCTCAACGAGCACTCAGCTCCGATGCTCAGCGATTCGCAGTGCCTGAGCACGTCGCAGTCTGGAACCGATCGGGTATCCCCTCGCAACCCGAGGACCGATTGGATCTAGACGCACTCAAGGCCGCTGCTCAAAAGGGTCTCAGCGCATTCAGCGAGTCTGGGCAGTACCTCAGCATGCCCCTTGATGGCCGAGTCGATCTCTTGATGCCCAAACCCAAGCGCAAGAATGTCTCGTTCAAAGACGCTACTCCATCTTCCTCGACCGCACCTGGCCCGCCTACTATCGATGCTGAACCCTCCGCTGCCGCTTCGCCACCACACATCGTGGCTCCGCTACCTCAAACATTTACACAACAAATGGATCAACCCAAGACGTGGGATGCTGCCCACCATCCTCCACCCGAACATGGCGAGCCGGAGATGAAGATCCCGATGGATACCCGATACAAGCCCGCTTGGGAACAATCTAGGGCCGAACAATCTGCGTACCACTCCCAATCCCGATCTCAACAGTCTCAGTATCCCACTCTGCCGCAAAATGTGCGTCATGACGAGTGGTACAAACAGTACACCCAGTCTGCACCTAATCGAGATAATGTCCGAGCTGTCTTCCCTTGGGAAAAGCAAGGTAGACAACAAGCCGAGAGGGTATTCCCAAGAGGCGATACACCTCCCCCACATCAGCACAGTATGCCGCGCGTGAGTATACAGGAAGCTACGCCTACTCAGTCGCCGGAGCAAGAGCACTCGCGATCGACTCCTCAACCAGCTCAACCACCACGCAGTATGGCCGCAGCCATGGCATCGTACAAGAATGCTTGGGACTCGGATCCTCGGATCGGTCAATACGTCGACCGACTGACTGGCGGCAAGAAATCTCGGAATCAACATTCTTCTTCCGATTTCGGAAATGTCGACCCTGGCTCTCTACAGTCGATGCCTGGGACACCAAACAGGATACAGCAATCGTGGCCTGATCATGGCAACCGATCAGACGCGAGCGAGGATGGGGATGACGAGGATGATGGGGATTATGAACCTGATATCGGATCCAGTCCGCCTTCGCTAGGTAGGGCTGCGGGACAGGAGATCAAGTCGATTCCATTCTCGCTTCCGGATGGACCTGGATATTACAAGTCGAATGCGAAATATAGGGACCGACAATCACAGACTGAGAAGCCAATATTACAAGACCAAAAAGTCCAAGCTTCAGAAGGACCGATCTCGCCTGCTGTTTCTACACAACGACTACCCTCGTTCTCGGGCAGACGTCCACCTCAACGATCTCATCCTTCTTCATCGTCCGATACTCCAAAACCTGCAACTCCCGCCTCTTCGCAACCGGGATCGGGCGGTAGATCGAGACCACCGATCCCTTTCCCAGCATACAACTCCCAGTCATCATCTTCATCCCGATACCCAGGCCAAAGTCCTCCTCTACCTCAATCACCACAGTTCAATGACCCGTCCACTACCAATCCCACACATAACACGGGAACAACGAGGGTATTTGATCCATCTACAGATGTTGACATGAGGAAGAAAGACTCGCAGAAGGTCTTGTCGAGGTTTATGCAGGCTGGTTCGTTTGCCCAGTCGGGAGGCGCTGGAGCGAACGGCAAGATAGTCTAGGTTCTCGTCTCTTTCGGATACTGGCTCTTGACTCATGACTCTTGATTCTTTTCTCCTATAGAATAATACAATACAAATACATTCATTCCATCCGTATCACTCGTACCCATTACACCATTGTCTATAGTCTGTCTCTCGTTTGCTAGGTTCGATTCCTAATCATGTACTTGTCTACCTACGTGCCCGGCCAGTAGCAAGTCTTGTGTGCTCAGTTTATTCAGGGACGACCTCGAATGGCTATCGGAAGCATACTCCTATTACATGAGACTTATCTTGCCACCATATTCGCGAATGAGTCAATGACGGCTCGTTGGTCGGCTGTCAGCTTGGAATGTCGATCTGTCGGCGAGTCTTCGGTAACTCGGATCCGGGTGGGGCAAATCTAACGGTTCCGACCAACTGACTCGACCTACTCGCTACCTTTATTGTCGTATGCAGCGATGCCCAACATTATCAATTGTCTGATAAGCAGTACACACTGAATAGAGTGATATGACAAGTAGGATAGTAGCAACCTCTCGACAGACTCGCTTCAACCCGCTTGCACAAGGGGACGCCTCGGAGGTCGATTTACATGATGTCAATATTTCCATTGGCGAGAGGGAGATCTTGGTGGATGGGAGGATCAGGATGAAGGGCGGAGTGAAGTATGGACTGATTGGACGGTGAGGCCTGCGCTTCCATTGAGCTTGTTGCTCCCCTTCCGGAGGAAGGGTCGAGAGGCATGAACGGACACTGATATTAGTAATGGTTGTGGAAAATCAACTGTCCTTCAAGCTCTGGCTGATCGATTGATACCGGGTATACCACCTTCGCTGAGGATCCATATTGTCTCGCAAGTCGATACCGAGCCCGGGGCCGAAGTGGATACTGCAAGCAAGAACGAAGCACCAGAGGCTAAAAAGACCTTGCAACGAGTCCTGGATGGGCATGTTGAGCGGACCAAAGCTTTAAAGGAAAGAGCTGGTTCGTCTTGCTACTAATTGATAGTATGGAGCTGATTGCAGTGCTTGAGGAGATCATCGATGGGGTCCCTCTACGAGCTCAGGAACTGATGGACCAATTGATGCTACAAAGAAAGAATGAGGAGTTAGAAGAGGCTAGGCGTATCGCACTACTCAGGTCGGGAGCTAGAGGATGGGAAGCTCGATCTCAGGAGATCAAAGCTGAGAAAGAGTTGGAGAGAGCCCAGGAGAAGTATGCTCTGATTAATCGAGCGAAGTATATGCTAATGACAGGTTGAGCAAGTTAACTGTACTTGTAGGAGATGATGTCTATTTGAGAGCGGCCGAGATGTTGTCAGAGGTTCAAGTTACGCTTGATCTTGTACGCTGATCTTGTCTCTGTGTATTTTGGGAGGACCTGACACGTAGCTGGAAAGTGATAATGCAGGATCCGAAGCTATTCGGATCTTACTTGGATTGGGATTCAAGGAGGAGATGATGTCTTCCCCATTTACGTCGCTATCTGGCGGATGGCGCTCAAGATGCCGCTTGGCAACGGCATTACTAGTCCAAACGGACCTTCTAATTCTGGATGAACCGAGTAATTTCATGGTATGTCCCTGCGCTATTTGCATGAATATGGTTGACGAGCAGGATCTTCAATCGATCTTATGGCTCGAGAAGTTCTTGAAGGAATCGATTAATTACAATAGCTTGGTCGTCACTTCTCATGATCAAGTATTTCTCGATCGATTGAGCGAGCAGACAATCTGTCTTCGTGAACAAAGACTTGACTATTTCGATGGGACACCAAGTCTGATGCAATCTGTAGAAGCAGAGGAAAGGGTACATAAAGAAAAGGTCGCGAATGCTTTGGACAAGAAGAAGGAACATGTAAGTTTCAATTCCAAAGTGAGCTGATGCAAGATCGAATCATCTATCCAGAATGGTCGGAAGCTCGCGAAGGCAAGTGGTGATGATGCTCGTATGCGATCTGTCAAATCCCGAGAGAAGAAATTACAAGATCGAATGGGTCTAGAGAAATCAGCAAAAGGAACACGGTTCAAATTGAATCGGGATTTGGCGGGGTACCATCTTACGAGTCGAGCCGATGTAGTGGTAGAGCGAGGAGAGATGGAGTTGAGTTGGAAGATACCTCCTCCACCTGAGATTAGGGGCGGGGTATTGGTCAGTCTCGAGAATGCTTCGGTGGGATATGGGAGGAAAGTGATTCTAGAAGGGATTAACTTGAGTATACATCCTGGAAGCAGGTTGGCGATTGTTGGTTCGGTATGTCCTTCCCTGATCAGTCCCACGATGTTTGACTTATGTACAGAACGGACAGGGGAAATCGACGTTAGCAAAATTAATTACCTCCGACTTGAAAGTCTCGAGTGGCAAAATGACAACCAACCCTTCCATGCGTATTGGCTACTTCTCCCAACACATTGTCGAATCACTTAATGTCGCTTCCCCTGCCCTGGCCCACTTTCTAGAACATTTCGAGAATCTAGGCGAAACAGTATCTGAACAGAGCGCTAGAGGGTTCCTCGGTGGACTAGGATTGCAAGGGAGGACAGCAAGTCATGTTCCGATTGGATTACTTTCTGGGGGTCAGAAAGTGAGATTGGCGCTTGCTTTGCTATTGTTCAGACCACCTCAACTGCTGTGAGTCAATCTTGGTCCAGCCTGTAATCAAATGCTGAGAAGCAGGGTGCTGGATGAAGTTACGACGCATCTTGATGCGTACTCAATCCGGGCTCTAGCAAGAGCACTCCGATCTTGGTCAGGCGCGATCCTGCTGATCACCCACGATAGGTGAGTACACCCGTTCCTCGTATCTCGAACAGTGGCCAGACTGACCCGTAGATGGTTCTCCTCGGTAGTAGTAGAGCGTAAAGCAATGGACGATACCCCAGATGGCGAACCGGGAGAAACGGTCATGGTAAGTAAAGGTAAAATGAAGAGAATTGAGGGAATGAAGGAGTATGAAGAGATTGTAGCCCGTCGTTTGGCTCGTCGAAAAGATATTTAGGCGGCGAGAAGGTGTTCGTATACCATATTGTAGATGTATACGTGCACATTTACCGACATGTCTCTGCCTTGATCAATTCAGACAGGCATTGAGGTGTTCACACCCCAAGCTCAACAGTAACGTCAAGGGTTTATATATTATACCTGTTGACCAAAGTCATCCACGACCATAGAATCTAGAAAACTCCGCATCCCGTCCGATCTGCGCAGATAACCTGGATATCGCCCAGTTAGTAGCAAGGTGGGGGACCACTTGCGAATCCTGTTAGGTGTTGTGGTTCATCCCTTTTTGCTGGTTGACCATTTTTTTTTACCTTTCGAAGAGCATCAAATAGCTGGTGGAGTTGTGCATCACTTCGGAGATTACCGTGTGTGTATGTGTGTGTGTCTTTGTGTGGGCGTCCGTGGGCCAATATGACCGGTTAACCGAGATCAAGATAAATCACTTTGATGACGTTGTCTGTTCTATTATCGCGTTCTGAAAATGACCGTGAACGTATGTCAGATGGACAGCAATCTCTTCCCTCTCGCACTCTCCTTCTCACTCCCACTCACACACACTGAGCTCTGAGAATGTCAGACGAGTACACTCAGGATGATCCTCGGATCCAACCACTCCCCTTGTCAGCTTACACCTACACCCCACTCCCCCACTCTAATAGCCCCTCGGATGTAGTGAAATTATCGGTCATACCCACGACAACTATGGATGCACCTCGTATAGCTTTCACACCTGCTGCTAAGGCGGATGAGAAGATTAATACACCAAGTTGGAGTTTTCTAGTGGAGAAAGGAGATTGGGCTGGATTATTTGATTTGGGATTAAGGGTTGACATTGAGAATGAACCCAAGTAAGTATGTCTTTTCCTTCCGCCCTCTCTTGAGATTCAGGTCTTCGTGGGTGATGGAGAAGGTAATTTGCTCGAGCTGATACTATAGATCTATTGTTGATGGACCGCTAAAAGAATTTGTTCCCCACGGAGGAAAAGGTCCTATTCAGCAATTGAGGGAGGGAGGATTTAATTTGGATAGAATTAAATGTGTGATGCTGAGTCATCAGCATTTCGACCGTAAGCCTGACCCTCCTATTGACAAGCCATTGAAACTGATAATCAGACTAGTTAGTCCAGCCTCAGTCAAGAAAGAAGGCAAGCTGATTAAGTAGTGGTGATCTCGATACCCTCTCTAAACCAATTCCAATAATTTTAGGTCCAAACTCCCTCGAATCAGCGCGTCCGGGTCCCGGATTTACACACGACCCCAATTCAGCCTGGCCAGCCGAATGGCTCGAGAAGTATGATTTCGTTGAAATACCCCCACCCGCTGATGTGGGTGATAAAGAGTGGAAAGGAGAGATTGCTACCGTCGCCATGCCCGGAAGGGGGAGGAAATGGGAGAGGGTCGGATGTTTTGATATTGGAGTAGATTGGTTTGGTGATGGCAGTTTCTGGTTGATTGATACTCCTGGCGTAAGTCCTTCCTTGGAGTTCCGGCTTGATACAGCGATTTGATGAATAGCACACGACAGGTCACATCATGGCTTTAGCTCGGGTTACCGCTAATCCCGATACTTGTACGTCGTCAGTGTGTTATTGAGAAACTAACACCAGATGTTCTTCTAGGAGGAGATGCATCTCATTCTCAAGATCTTTACCTCCCCGTACCTACATCGTTAGGGGACAAACGTAATCCACTCCCTGTCATTGACGGAGAAGTCTCCCTGGCTATAGATCCGCCTCTGGCTACTTTCACGATAGGGCAGATGACTCGTATGAGCGCTGAAGAGAATGTGATGGTCATCTTGGCACATGAGATGCAGATTGAGGGAGTTGTCGATGTCTACCCAGGGGATTTGAGCGGGTGGAAAGAAAAGGGATGGAAGGAGGAGAAAGAGAGGGATTTGGCGAAGTGAATACCCCTTGATGGATAGGTGGTATGAGAGTAATGGTAGTCTGAGCAGTCATGGATACTATACATTATGCGATGCTGTGACTCAAACAAGGAATACTAATGTTACAACGACTCAATGACAATCATACTTTCCACCTTCTTCCAATCCATGCGAACCCCAGTCCAGACACTACACAACATCCAGCTGCAATCCCTAAAGTCCCGCTGAAACACTCGGAACCATAACATTGAGCCGGATTAGATGATGTAGTAGCGATAGCCTCGGAAAGGTAGGCGTAGATATATGAGAATACTACTGACCCCAAGGCCGCCTGGTGATTAGCGGGATCTAAGCAATGTGAAGTGAGGGGACGTACGAAATACGAGACCATTCCCCATGCTAGACCGAAATTACTTGGTCCAAAATGGGAAGATACGATAGCGGGCTAGAGTCAGTTTTGCTTCCCTGCATCGGAGTGTGGACTCACTGATAAAGTGAACAAAGCCCCATATAGCCCTCCCGTTCCGGCGCTTAAAACCCACAATCCCCTCTCGGACCTCAGATAACCCGCACACCAGCCAAATACTCCCGCCAGGCAGATTGCGCAGATAGCAGCAAACATACTTCTAGATATCCTGTATTTTCTCTTTCTCACAAACAAGTGAGTCGGAGCATGTGGATCGTCAGAGGGAGGAGCGGGTATAGCGACAAGTGGTGGAGCTAGGTAATCTGCCATGAGACCCGTTGCTAGTCGAGCGATCGTTCCTGTTAACGAGAGGATAAAGACGTGTTTGTTTCGGAGGTTCAAGGCTTCTTCGTCTGACGTATGTGTTTGCAGGATTGAGAGGGGATTTAGGGAGAGGATATCGAATGAGGGCATGGGGAGTGAGGAGGTAGTAGATGGTAAAAGGGAAGTGAGGAAGGATCCAATGGATGCAATGACTGTTTCCGACTACTTATCAGCTTGTTGCTCACGATTCATGAGAGGTCGGGGGCCTTACGGGCCCAATGCAGAGAGCGAGGAATATCCCATAAACCCAGAATCCCTCCCAATCCTTTACCAACCCCATAGCAGTCCAGGTATGATCTTTTCCTCTTAATTCCTCTTCTGCCTCCTGACGTCCAGATTCAGGTCCGCCGATGAGTAGAGGTGTATGTTCATCCAAGTGTAATAATTGGTTGATTGGCGCTTCGGACTCATCAATGTCGTGTAGGTGAATTGAGGGTGGTGGGACGACGCGCATGAACAGCGCTCCGAACAGATTGACAGCTGGACAGATAAGTCCTAGAAAGATGATGAATTTCCGAGCGTCTAATTCGCGGGTTACAGTGTGGAATATCGAGAGGGTCGAGAATGAGGACAAGACAAGGGATGATAGACCAAGGAGTGAGAGTGGGACTGAAAGGGATAGAGTCGGGTATGCCGGGAAGGATAACGATGCTTTACGTTAGCTCAATTGCCGTTTGACGGCCAGGGGAGGTTACCAGTTGTTAGACATGCGAAATAAGATCCGACCGTGGCGGACCCTAAGCAAAAGTATGATGCGGTGAGGTAGAGGTGTATGTATGGTGTATCGGCCGGTCGATCCAGCAGGAGGGCGAATGAGAGGTATCCAATTGCACTCAAAAGAGCAGCTACTAAGCTTCCTCTGTTCATTAGCTAGTTGAGATGACAAAGGATAGTGAACTCACATCCTAGGTCCATACTTGTCCACCAGTGAGCCAAGCGGGGCGGCGAGAAAGTAGACTCCCAGTATACCCCTTGATATCAGCTAGGGCGCGATTCTCCGCAACAGTTGGCTTACCCAACGGCGATAGTCTGAGCTTGTACACTATTCAATTGTAATTGTCTAATGACAACCGGTCCACTGCGCCATCAGCTAGAGGAGCAGAGTAGGGTGGGGGAAAGGGACATACTAAGTAGGCCAACAATATACCCCATTCGCCTGTACCGCACTGATCACTATACTAGTCCCAGTCAATATCATTTGATATTGTCGAGGTAGCTGAAAGTTGAATATTCGATGATGCCATTTCCGTTTCTTATTGAGGATCGCGTCGATATCGGGCGGCGCGAGTTCGACATCAGTCGACATAGTCCGTTCTTGATCATAGAGAACTGTTCCTTCTTCTGGACGAGGGCGATATTTGGACTTGGCCGACTTGGTGCTTGATGACTTTGACATCTTTGGTGAAAGAAGGAGGGTAAGGTGTCAACAATGAAGATGATGATGGTGCGATAGATAGCGGGATAGCCGGTATATGTAGGTGAATTGACTCGTCGGTCAAATCCGTCGGAAGGCGTTTATCCTCCTTCTATCTCTTGTACTCAACTTCCGCTTCTCTCTATCATCAAGCATCGACAATGGCATACCCACCACCACCCAAAGCACTGTTCGTTCCAGTGAACCAAGATGATGATCGAATATTTCAACGTGAGTTCAGCTCGTCGACTGGTGAACGGTACTGACGAATTAGAAAAAGTAAAGACTATCAAAGCAGTCATTTCCGAGTTAGAAGATGTACGCCCCGTCTCCTTCATTCTTCCATGCCGCTCAATTTACTCGGACTGGTCTGGAGATATCCCTCAGGCTGATAGTAGGAAAACAACCTGATAGCCTACAAGATAGCCAAGACCCGTCGTCGGATTGCAGAGAAGAAAGCCCTATTGGAATCTCAACAACCTATTCCCGAACAGAGAAGTTTCTGGGGTGGACGGAAACCCGCAGCAGCATCTACTTCAACTTCTGAGACTGCTGTTGAATTCAAGCCTCCGGTCAAGGGAGGCAGGAAGAAGGCTGCTCCGAAAAAGAAAGCTAAAGATACCCCTCTTACGTTCGTTTTACCCTCGTCTTATCTCCACTACAAATGACAAGGGCAAAAGCTGATGTACAGGACGATTGAACCGCTTAATGCTAGAGAGCTAGAATACTTGGGGAACGGTAGACCACCTAGTGATTATGCGCCTGATCCTGGGTATACATCTGCAACACAAGAAGCTCCTAGACACGTGGACGATATGGAGGTCGATGTCGATGAGTTTGACGATTATTAGATTGCGAGTATGAGTATGTATGGACAGGAAACGTTGTTGTACCAATCGTGCATGTATCATTACGAGATTCCTACATTAAGGAACCCATTGCTTTATAAATCCATATACGCGCCTTTCTCCCCCTAGCATAGTACCTATGCCTCGGTCTGGACAGTAGCTAATCGTCAGATATGATCCTGTTGTACTCCGAGATGGACACTTACGTTCTCGAGTCTTGTCTTTACCAATAGGAATTCGATCCTGGATTCCCTATCTCATCAGGGCTGTCCTATCGAGAAACAGAAGACTTACCCTCTTCATCCATTTAGCGGTCCTGTAAGGTTTAAATTGTGCAGGTCCCCGTCCTCGAGCTTCCAGTTGTCTCTTGTGGGCTTTATCAATCTCCTTTTGCTCGTGCTTGTCAATGACTCCATCATCGTCGAAACTTTCTTGCTTTCGGGCAATCTCGGCTTCCCCTTCAATATGGTCGCTTATTTGTCAGCTGATGAAATATTCCAGACAGTTGAGGTGACTTACTATGCCTCGAGAGCATGTCGTCGCGATTGACTCAATCGGAGTTTCTATCATCAGCACCAATTCTTGCTTTGTGCCGGAGACCTACCTCGTGATCCTCATCGAGACCTGAATTCAACTTCAACCTCGTAGTCAAGAATCCAATAACCTTGAATTTATGATGTTTAGCAGTTTGATCATTAATGGCATTCTGCCTCAAATTCTCTAGATTTTCACCCATTATGACTGGCAATTTAACTTCCTGCTCCAAATCATCCGTTAAATCCTGTAGCCACAATACGGCGACGGCATCAGGTGAAGCATCCTTGAGACCGAGTGTGGATAAGGCAGTACTGTTTTTACCGATATCAAAAATGACGGATCCTTGGTATCGGTGATAAATTGGTAATCGGACTTGTTCGAGATCCCAGGTGATTGTATTGCCTGATACACTTGCTTCCTTCTTTTGCATGACTTCGGTTTTCTCGTTCGTGACAACGCGGAGTCGACATGGTTTGGCCTCGAAATCGGATTGAGAATCTGCGTTGATTTGGAAACTGGCATGGTTGATCTCGAGGGTTCCGGTATCCCATCCTCGGAGGTTAGGCGGTAGAGTAGTCTGAACACCTCGGAACGCGAATGAGATATTGGCCCTGCCTATTAGAACCATTTATGATCAAGGGGGGAGCTACTCACTTTCCAAATCCGACACCTTCAGTAATGGCATAAGTCTGCGTAACAGAGCTAGCCTCGGCAAAGACCTCACTAAGCCTAACGCTGACGATACCCATAACAGGGTCAGCCTCCCGTAATCGACTATCTCGAATAACAACTCGAA
>Ga0308160_10002145_pt1 | contig 24735 bp, 26 predicted proteins | sample PhyFR1_FD_201036 | JGI IMG/M metagenome (GOLD analysis project Ga0308160, IMG submission 201036) | Phyllosphere microbial communities from UC Gill Tract Community Farm, Albany, California, United States - DLSLF.R1 | ecosystem: Host-associated > Plants > Phyllosphere > Unclassified | place: USA... | reverse complement strand
CACGCTCTCGCTCTCCCCCCCCCCCCCCTCCCCTACAGGTGCTTCTGTGGCTACGCCGGCGACTTCAACGACAAGTCGCCCAGGGGCTCGACCGACTGCCAGATGTTCTGCACAGGCGCGAACGGCGCCGGCCAGATCTGCGGCGGCCCCGGTCAGTCCTGCGCTCTGCCTCCCCGGTCGGGGGCCGCTCGAGCTTTGCTCCCGTCCGTTGGCTGACAGACTCGTGCTGCCTTACCGTCTCGCTCTCGACAGACGCCCTCTCGATCATCTACAAGGGCGGCATCCAGAGCCAGGCGGCCTAAGACCGACGCTGCTCCCTCCGTCTGCCCAGAGAGGCCAACTGCCTCCCGGAAGCAGGCGACACCCTCGCCAAGCTGTATCCTCTTATTCCCCTCCTTTCCCCTCCCGGGTCTCTCAGATTCTCCCATGGCGCGGGCCATCCCCTTTACCCCTTTTGTGTTTCTTTCGAGCTCTGTCAACACTGCTTGTAAAGGCCCTCGCTCTGCACGTCTCGCCTGTTGCATAAATTATGGTGTCTTAACCGGAACCCGTCTAGAGCACCTCGTCGCCAATGCCATCGACCTCTGCCACCGGCACCTCCCATCCCGCGTCGCCTGCGCCGACGCTGGCGACGTCGGCCGGTCGGACCCACTGGATCGCGAGATCGTTGTAGACGTCGTTGTAATGGAACGACGTCGGCACCATTCGGCTTGTAAGATGGGGCGCTGCAAGGGTTTGGTCTTGGATCAGTGGATGGCCGGGGTACTCATATGCCTCTGATGAACGAGTACGGACCGACTAGTGGCACGCAAGGCGCAGCCTTCTGCAGCTTTGGCAGCGGATCCCTACCAGACAGCGAAGGGTCAGCGAAGCATCGTGCAAGGCCGATAAAGCAAATCGCACCTCGTCAGGTAGCCGTCGAGCTCGTTCGCGAGCAGGATGACCCGTCCGAGCCGGCCCTCGGTCCAATTTGACGCAAGCACATTCTGGTAAAGCGCGCGCGGACAGTGAGGCATGTAGACGATCGTCGCTTCTTTGCTGTCGTCAGGCAGCGGATGTCGGCCGTACTGCGAAGGAGCGTAGGGCAGAGGGTGAGCGTCGGGGACCATGGGGCTCGTCAGGACGCCACTGACCGTGTTCTCGGTGAGGAGCGAGACGCCGAACGACAAAAGGAGGGGCGCGTCGAGTGTCGTGAAGGCCGGGTCAAAGGCGCTGAGCCTTTTGATCTGCAACAATTAGTGGGGTCGTCAACAGTCGGACAAGTGGCGCTCGAGCGTGCCGAGACTCATCAGAGGGAGACTCTTACCTTGAAGCGAGCGGCGAGGTCGAGCATCAGCAGCAGCTGCAGCTGAGCGATACGCGACTGAACGAGTGAGCCCAGACCAAAGCAGACGATACTTGTCGGGTTTGGGAAGGTCGGGTCGTCCTGTAGGCTCTGGATGAGGACTGACAGCGCAGGCGGCCCGGTCAGCCAGCTTGCGTCGAAGTGCTCTGCGCAGGCGGGCAGGATGGGCGGCCAGGCGCAGCTCACCCTCCCACGACTCGGCCCACGAGCCGAACTCGAGCATCTTCCTACGGCCCTCGATGTTCTCCCGCAGCTTGGCGAGCCGGGTCGGCTCGTCCTCCTCGGCCGCGTCGCCGGAGGCGGCGGGGACGGCGGGAGCAGCGGCTCGGCCCTTACGATTCTTGCGGCCAGCCTTGGCCGGCGCCGGAGCGCGGTAGCGGATCTTGGAGGCGACCTTCGTGAAGCCGTCGGCATCGACGTCGTCAGCGCATGCCGGCATCCGACCGAGAGACCGCCGAGCACTGGTTTGGATGAGGCGATGAGGGTTGCGAGGACAGGAGGATGTGGACTCCGCCCAGTCGTCCCTCCGAGCCGCCTCCTAGCGCGAGGCTCCGCGTGCGCGCCGGCGGCGAGGTCGACCTGCCCCGTCGTGCTCCTACCCCTGACCCTCACCAGCCGACCTTCTTGCCAACGTACGTCCTGAGGCTGAGCTTCCCTGCTGCTGAGCTGCACGAGGTCCTACAAGTCTGACCAGGTGGTCCCGCTTCCGCAACGCCGGCCCCCTCTCCCGCCGACTCGCTTCAGCATGTCGACCTCGTTCAGCCCAGAGGAGAAGTACGACCTGATCACCCGCAACCTGCAGGAGGTGCTCGGTGCCGAGCAGATCAAGACGATTCTCGCCGACGAGTCGCGGACGCTCAAGTGCTACTGGGGTGCGCCTTCGGCACGAGGACTGCGAGAATTTGAGAGCTGAAGCTGACCCCAGCATGCTCACCTCCCGGCTGACGACCAGGCACCGCACCTACCGGCCGTCGTGAGCCCTCCTGAGTCCCTGCCGTGTACGCTCTGCACGGCTCGCAGCTGACGCAAGCACTTGTCTGCTCCTCAGCTCACGTCGGCTACCTCGTCCCGCTGGCCAAGATTGCCGACTTCCTGCTCGCCGGTGTTCACGTCAGTCGAGCCGTCCCAGCGGTCGTGCGGATCAGCTCCGCTGTCTGCGTGACTCATACTGACGGAGCGCGACCCTCTATCCCCATGAGATCGCTCTCAGGTCAAGGTCCTGCTCGCCGGTGCGCTCCAGCGATGGCCACCACGGAACTTCTGCTCTCGGTGTAACTGACTCTTGCCACCCCCTCTTGGCGCCACGGCAGACCTCCATGCCTTCTTGGACGCCCAGAAGGCCCCTCTCGAGCTCGTCGGCCACCGAGTCGACTACTACCGCCGCTTGCTCATTGCCATCTTTACCTCGCTCTCGATCCCCATCGACAAGCTCGAGTTTGTCGTCGGAACGTGCGTGTCACCTAGACGTCGCACATCTGGCAAGGCCCCGTCGGAACGCGCTGACTTTCCTGCCTGCTGCGCCGCCGCGGCCGCCGCCTGCTCTGCTCTGCCCCCCTCCGCTCCCCCCCCCTTTCGCAGGTCTTACCAGCTTAAGGCCGACTACACGATGGACGTCTACCGGCTCTCGTCGCTGAGCTCGGACCACGACGCCAAGCGGGCCGGTGCCGAGGTTGTCAAGCAGAGCGCGACGGCGCCGCTGTCGTGCCTCTTGTACCCGGGCCTCCAGGCGCTCGACGAGCAGTACCTCGACGTCGACGTCCAGTTTGGCGGCGCCGATCAGCGCAAGATCTTTATCTACGCCGAGGAGTTCCTTCCCAAGCTCGGCTACCAGAAGCGGTCGCACCTGATGAACCGGATCGTCCCCGGTCTCCAGAAGGGCGGCAAGATGTCGTCGTCGGACCCTAAGTCCAAGATTGACTTTCTCGACCCGCCGGCCGAGGTCAAAAAGAAGGTCAAGGGCGCGTTCTGCGAGGAGGGCAACATCGAGGAGAACGGCATCCTCGCCTTCTTCAAGGCGGTCGCCGTCCCCATCTCGCAGCTCAAGCTCCGCGTCACCAACGCGAGCCCCTTCGTCGAGGCCGGCGCGCCCGAGGGCACCGTCATCAGCATCCGGCGCGACGAGAAGTGGGGCGGCAACCTCCACTTTTCGAGCTACGACGACATGGAGAGCCAGTTTGCAGACAAGAAGCTCCACCCGTCGGACCTCAAGTCGGGCATGGTCCGTCGCCCTCCTCCCCCTTTGCGCTTCGTGGACGCCGCCGCCCCGCGCGCTCGCGTGCTGACGCCTCCCTAACGCCACACGACAGACCGACACGGTCAACGCGCTGCTCGCGCCCTTCCAGGAGATCTACCAGGGCGACCAGGAGTTCCGCGACGTCGAGGCCCGGGCGTACCCGGTCGAGAAGGCCCCGGAAAAGAAGGTCAAGGTGCGTGACTGCTGGCCCTCTCTCCGTCCGCCTGCCCCTTCTCTGTTCGCGGCCGCCTGACGATGCTCACCTCTCCCCAGGTCAAGAAGGACCGCGGCACCGGCAAGCCGCCGGTCGGCTCCTCGGATCCCAAGGCGGCCAAGGCGGCACCGACCGGCCCTGTCGACGCGGCTTCCGAGGAACTCGTCGTCGCCACCGAGTCGATCAAGCTCGCGACCGAGTAGACGAGCGCGGGGGGCAAAGATAAAATGCGCACTCGTGTCAAATCATCGTGATCGAGCCAGAGCTCCGGGAGCAGCCCGCCTCTATCCTCGCTTCCCACCGCGACCCTATCCTCGAGGCGGGGCCGGCTACTGGTTCTTTTTGTCGAGCGTGACGCCGACCTGGATGCCCTTGACGTTGTCCATCCGGGGTGGGACCTGAATGCTAGCCAGCGCGGCGATGCCAAGGCCGAGGATCGGCAGCAGGACGAGCAGCGACAGGAGCGTCATCATGAGGACCGGGGTCGAGATAAACTGGTAGCGCGCGAGCAGAGGCAGGTCGCTCTCCTCGGCCCGCGTCTTGTTGGACGGCGACGAGGGTGCGTAGGCAGCGGCGACCGACTGGATCGGCGTCGTCAGGGGCGTCTGCCGGCGCTGGACGGCGAGCAGCGTCGCCGGCGAGGCGTGGCCGGTCAGGAGAACGACGTGCGGGGCCGAGGCAGCGAGGAGGTCCTGCACCTGGGGAGCGATTAGCGCGTCTGGAAGACGAGCCAGAGCGAGAAAGAAGAAAAGCGTCTCAGCGCGCAGCTCGAGCCGTAGCGGATGGCGAGCACAGGACGAGCGAGGGACGTACCCTCCCATCGCAGCTGGTCCGCGCGGCTCTCGCCCTCGACATCCTCCCGCTTCGCGACAACCTTGACGACCTCGAAGCCGTCCTGCGACCAGAGCGCTTCGAGGTTCTCGCCGGCCTCTTTGGTGATGACGCCCTTGCCCGAGCAGGCGGTGACAAGGTCGGCGAGGGCCGCATCGAGCGACTCGAGCGAGGGCGAGGTGAGGTAAGGCGTGCGGAGCGCTGCCGAGGGCAGCGAGGCCGAGAGCAGCGGGAGGGCAGCCAGGTCCTCAGCGTGGAGCTGGCAGATAAGAAGCACGCGCTTGTCAGCGGGATGCCGGGCGAGCTTACAGCTTGCCAGGTCGAGGCGAGGGCGGCCACTCTAAGGCGAGGGAAGGTCGACGAGGCGCACTCACGTCCTCCTGGCTGATGACGAGCACCTTGGACCGGCAGGGGTCCTCACCGCCAAGCGCCGAGCTCAAAGCCGCCCGGGCGTCCACGATCGGTCCCTTGGACGCAAGGCCAGCGAGGCCTGTTGATCTGCAAAGAGAGGAAGCCGACGAACGGTCAGGCGCGATGTCCCCCACATCGCATCGGCCGCCGCCTCGACTCGAAGCGAGGCGAGGGAGCGGCGGGCTGGGACGCACGACGAGCTCGACCAGGCGACGAGCGGGGCGGTGCCGACAAAGGCAAGCGCCGGGCTTGCAAGCAGCGCGAGAGAGAGAAGAGAGCGGTGCATGGTGGGAGGCCGGATCGGGAGGAGGGAGGGCGAGAGGGGGCGGAAGGTGGGGGTTCGGCGGAGGGAGGGGCTCGGGCGGGCGACAGGCGACGTCGACGCAGCGAGATGGCCGCTCAACACAACGCACGGCCCCGGTCCACCTGCCGCTCCAGCTCGTCCGACACGTCCCCGAAGCGCAAGTCGTGACAGGGCAGCAGCGGTAGGCGAAAGGACAACTCGCGAAAGACACAAAGGGCTCACAGAGAACAGACGGCGATGGTAGAGAAGCAACATGGGATCAAAAGAGCAGGCCACCGGCAGCGGTCCGAGAAGGGGTAAGTCGAAGGTTGAGGCGAGTGAACCCGGGAAGTGAGGTAAGCGCCAAAGGGAGAGAACCGCCCTGCATGCCCGTAAGGGGCTTCAGGTACCTCAGGTCATGAGTTGGGAGAAACATCGCGTTCGTAAAGAAAGTGGGTGGGGGGTCGATGCGCCTCATCGAATAGCACCTGAGGGACAGAGGCACCCTTCGAGCAAGACAACGTCCTGGGAAGGGCGGAAGGGAGGTGTCAGTCGACGTGTGCTACGTGTGGAAACAGCGAGGACGAGAGAATGGGTGACGCACAAGACGAAGGACACCTTAGGCGGTGACCGACCAGACGCGGACGAGGTTGTCGGTGAAGCCACCGAACAGGGTCTGACCGTCGGCCGACCACGAGAGCGAGGTGCACTCGATGTTCTGGTTGCCGTCGGCCGACTCGGGGCGGAGGTCGTCGACGATCGACTTGGACTCGAGGTCGAAGATCTTGATGCCGGCGGCGGTGGCGGCACAGAGCCAGTAGCGGTTGGGCGAGAAGACGAGGGCGTTGACAATGTCACCGGCCTCAAGCGAGTAGAGGTGCTTGCCCTCGTTGAGGTCCCAGAGCATGGTGATGCCGTCCTTGCCACCGGAGGCGGCGAGCGAGCCGTCGGGCGAGACCGAGACGGTGTTGATGTAGCCGGTGTGGCCGTGGTGGTTGGTCTTCAGCTTGCACTTGGAAAGCTCCCAGACCTGGCGGGCGGGCAAGGAAGAGGATGTCAGTTTCGATTCACGCAAAGGGAGAAGCGGGGGTCATAATCGGGCGAGAGGTTTGTCGAGGAGGGTGGCGGAAGTCAGAGATCTTGGTGATTAAATAGTCTCATGGACGTTGATTGCGTCTGCTCTGAAGTAGCAAATATAATTTTACTCATCACGCGGTGGCGAGGTGGTGGGCGGCGGGAGAAGGTTGTCGAAGGGAGGGGACGGCGGCGGCAGACGAAGCGGCGGCAGCAGGACGAGCAAGGAGGACTGACCTTGACGACCTTGTCCCAGCCGGCCGAGACGATGACGGGGTTCGACGGGTTGGGCGAGAACCGGACGCACGAGACCCACTCGGAGTGGCCCTCGTCCTTGATGTCAAACTTGCACTCGCCGAGGGTGTTCCAGAGCTTGATGGTGCGGTCACGCGAGCCCGAAACGATCTGGCGGTTGTCGGCCGAGAACGAGACCGAGAGGACGTCACCGGTGTGGCCAACAAAGCGCTTGGTGGTGAGGCCGGTGTTGAGGTCCCAAAGCCGGAGGGTGTGGTCCCACGACGACGAGAGGGCGAACTGGCCGTCGGACGAGATGACGACGTCCGAGACGAAGTGGTTGTGGCCCTTGAGAACCTTCTTGGGGTAGCCGAACGACTCGTCGTCCCGGGTGAGCTGCCAGACGATGATCGACTTGTCGCGCGACGACGAGAGGATGACATCGGGGTTCTCCGAGGAGGTGGCGATGGCTGCAGGGGAGAAGAGGGAGGAGGCGACAGTTAGTAAAAAGCATCGAAAAGCGAGGGAGGCAGGAAGTGGTCGAGACGCACCAGTGACAGCGCCGCCGTGACCGGTCAGGCTGCCCTTGTACATGAGAGACTCAGACATCTGCGACAAAGGAAGAAAGAGACTGGCGTCAGCTCCTGACAGTTCGGAAACAGGAGGGCTGCTGGAGCAGCAGGAGCTGCCAGGCAAGCAGGGTGGGGCAGCCGGCCGAGCAAGCTGGGTACGCCGCGCAAGTCTAGCGCACCGGCATGCCAGACAGCCTGCCTTGCCTGCTACCTTGAGAAGCAAAGGCGAGAGGGCGCACCTTTGGCTAAAAAGATACTTTTGGTTTGACGGAGGGAAGGGGGAGTGCTCGTGAGGAGTTAGCTGCAGGAAGCGGCGGCGCCGTCGCGCAAAAGAGGCGGCGGTCGCCCGCCCTCTTCCTTCGTTGCTAGGGCGACCGGCCCCTGGCAACCCCCCTCTCGTCCTGCCTCACCCAGCCTCATCCTCCTTGCCGTCCGTAGGTCGCGGCCTCCAGAATGATCTAGGGCAACACATGTCTAGGGCTTTCTTCGATGTGTCTCGAGCTTGAATTCTTGCAAGGTTGGATCGACAGACGGGTTTGTAGAAGGGTCAGTCATCCTTCGCAGCCCGAAGACGCTGCCGCCTCTCTCAACCCCTCAACTCATTTGCTCCGCCTCCCCACGCTTCTGCTGGCTCTCAAGCGTAGGCCAGATCCATGCGCGCATCGCTCGAACTTTGATGGCCTGTTGCTAAAGTGAAATCGTCGTTTCCGATGAGGTTTTGCAGTCCCAAAGGCAGGCCTCCCAGGTTCGAGCCGACCCTGAACAACATCACGTTGACAAGTCGTCTGCGTGTTCGAAGAATCCGGATGAAGCTGAAGGAAGGCGCAACGTCATAATTATCTCTGCAGAGAGGGCGCATCATGAAATCCGAGCAATGAGAGCACGAGGAGGGGGGAGGGACGAGTGGCCAGGACGAGCGGGTAGAATGTCGGGCGAGAGATTGCCGGCGCGAGCTGGAACCAGCGGACGATCCGACGTCAAAGCTGACGGCGCTCCAGCGAAGCTGCAAGCCATGTCTACAGAGTCAGCCTTTGTTGACAGACGAGGAAGAGGGGGAGGGGAGGGGGGCCCGACGCACTGGGACGCCTGTTCGATGCAGACGGCCGTGCCGCGCACAGAACGTCGGCCGGCGGCTGCATCCGTGACCGATTCGAGGGGCGAGAAGGGTAGCGCTGGGAGGGTGAAGGGCGGCGGGTTGAGAAAGGGGTGCAAGAGGCAGTCCGGAGCGTCGACAAAGGACATGTCTGCTGAGGTGCTTGTGTCAGACTTGCCGTCCGGGTCGACGGTCGGCTCATAGAGGACGGGTTGGTCGGCTTCGAACGGCTGCGACTTGCCCGACGTCGAGAGATGCGCGGGCTCTTTGAGGGACCGTACGGCCCTGCTGCGAGGTTGAACGGCGGGGCCATCAATCTCGATGCTCTTGATCGGGGCGCGCCGCGGCTGCTGGTCCTGAAGGAGGCACTGCACGAGCGACGGCAGTGGAGCCGGCAGAGGACCCGGCAGAAGCGCCAGCCTTCGCCAGGGCAGAGGGTGCAGCCCGCTCATCCATCGAGGGTTGAAGAGCCCAGATGCACCTCCTGACGCGGGCCTGCTGCCGTCCGCGAAGGAGTGGCCGACGAACTGCGAGGCCGGGGTTGAGCCGCCGGCAGGCAGCGTAGCCGAGGTCGAGCCCACGCGGCCAGAGACCGTACGCGAGCGCGAGGGCGGCGGACCATAGCCTGGGCTCCTCAACAGCGCCCAAAGTGGCGGGGCCAGCCCGATGCCGTCCTGGCAGCACGCGTACGTCGGTCCGCAGAGACCGTTGGAGGAAGAGATGCCGCCGCTTAGGGCCGCTGGACGGGGCGAAGACGCAGATCACCTCGCTGCGTTGGGCCAGGGAGGGACGAGCGTCACTTGGGACGGCCTGTGCGTCGCGCACCCGCACTCGCGCGCAAGGCGGGGCAGGACGCGCAAGCTGACCAGGTAGCCGGGCGCGACCAGCTTTGTCGCGCGACTGGACGTGTTCGGCGAGGACGACCCAAAGACACGGAAGCTCTATTGCTTGAAGGGCTGAGTGAGCTTGCGCTCGCGGTCGTGGAGCGTGATGGCGTCACTCGACCGCTCGTACGGTCCAAGCTGTCGCACGCCCCTGCCTGCACGCGCGGAGCTTGCGAGGGTCACCGTCCTCGGGCCAAGTGCGCTGGTCGGAGGGTGGGGGTGCGATGGTGTCAGGAGCGCGAGGGGCGGTAGCGCGAGCGAGAGGCGGGAGTGCCAGAGACGCGAGCGGGACGAGAAGGTTTGGGCATGGTTGGCTGGGCGTGGACGAGGAGTGCGGTAGCAGGGTAGCACGGGCCGAGCCGAGCTGAGGGCTGGCTCGCGCCTCGGTTGGTTCCCTGTCGCCCAGTGACACGTTGGTAAGGGCTGCCGGCCCAATCAACATGGCTCGGCAGGAGCAGCCCGGCCAGGGCCCGTGCCGGAGACAAGGGGGCGAGGGCGAGGCGAGGGAAACAGGGGGGGAAGCGACTCGTTGGCAGCGGGGGCGGCTTCGCGGTCGTCGTCGTCGGCGAGGGCGACGTCGATCGTGCCCTCTGGAAGCCGACATAGAGAATCAGCAGGTCATGGCTTCGTCAAGAGTGAGCATCGGAGGGTCGGCTTGGAGGCAGGAGGGAGAGGGTGAGGGTAGAGGCGAGCTCGACAGCTCGACTGGCGGGGTCGGCGGCGACTCGCGCGCAGACAGCTCGCGCAGCAGCCCAGCACCCGCGCCTCGTCGTCCCTGCCAGCTATAGAGAGCGAGTTGAGGGGCGGAATGGAAGCATCGGATCTAGAGCCTATGAAACGGAGGGGGGGTTCGAGTTTGAGTCTAAAGGGCGTCGGGCGAAAGGTCGCCGAGCGTGGCTTCGGAGCCGGCGTAGGCCGAGTAGGGGCCGGCAGACTCGTCGCCCATCTCGGACGGCGTCGCGATGTTCTGCCGCGATAAAGTCGAGGTCAGCAAAAGCACACAGGCCGCCGGAACGCGTCTGACGACGTACCTCCCCGAAGTAGTGCATCGCGGTCGAACGCGGAGTGCGTGGCGTCTTGGGGACGCGGCACGAGAGGCCCGACTGCATGATCATGTAGGCGACAAGACCGGTCCATCCGGTTTGGTGCGACGCTCCGAGACCGCGGCCGTCGTTGCCGTTGAAGAACTCGTGGAATTGCATGTAGTCCTTGAAGTGGGGGTCGTGGTTGAGCATGTGGTTGCCGCCGTTGTAGGCCCGGTTGCCCTCCTCGTCCTTGGCAAAGATGTGGATCAGCCGGTGCTGGATCTCCTCGGCGACGGCTGAGAGAGGGAGAAGGGATGTGCGGGGGAGAGGTCAGTCGTCGGCTTTGCAGGAGGGAAAGGTGGAGGCCGGCCTTGGAAAAGAAGGACGGCTTTTGGCAGGGAGGGAACGGGGGGAGCAGGAGAGGTTCGGTAGCCTGCCCCGCCCGCACGCAAAGACGCACCGCTCAGGTTCATGTAGTCGCCCGAACCCTTGGGGCACTCGACCATGAGCGAGTCGCCGTAGAACTGGTACTGGCGCTGCAGGGACTCGATGAGCTGGAGAAGGGAAAGAGAGGGGTGAAGGTCAGTCGCCAGCCGGACGAAGGTCGCCAGCAGCAGCTCGAGCTCGCGCAGCAGCCCAAGCTCGCCGTGTCGCGCCTCGCCTGTCTCGCTTCCTCACGCTCACGCCCCCCCCCCCCCCTTCTAGACGGACGCACCAGGAAGTTGACGGCGAGCCAAATCGGGCCGCGCCAATTTGAGTTGCCGCCAAACATGCCCGACTTGGAGTCGCCCGGCCAGTAGCCGATGCAGTACTTCTCGCCGTTGACGTCCATCTCCCACGGGTTCTTCTCGTGGTAGAGCGAGAGCGAGCGGATGCCGTACTCGGACAGGAACTCGGTCTCGTCGAGCATGCGTTCGAGGATGCGGACTAGCCGGTCCTTGTCGACGAGCGAGAGCAGCCGGCGGTCGGCTTTGCCGGGGACCTTCATGTTGGCAATGTTGCGCTGCGACATCTCGACCCGGTGCTCGAGGAACCAGTCCATGCGCTTCTTGAAGCCCGGGAAGCGCTTGATCGTCGTCGGCTCAAGCGTGAGCGTCGCATAGAGCGGGATGAGGCCGACGAGCGAGTGGACGGGGATCTGCTGCGAGTGGCCGCTGCCCCACGAGATGGCGTCGTAGTAGAAGCCGTCCTCCTCGTTCCAGAGCGAGAGCGACGAGTCGAGCGGGCCCTCAAAGGTCATCGCGTCCGAGATGAAGAGGAAGTGCTCGAAGAACTTGGAGGCGATGTCCTCGTACGTCGGGTTGTGCTTGGCGAGCTCGAGCGCCATGTTGAGCCTGCCGGGCAAAGAGAGGAAGGGTCAGTCAGAGTGCCCGAGGGGAGAGGAGCAGGCGGAGGAAGCCGGTGTACATGTTGAGCGAGTAGAAGGCCATCCAGGCGGTGCCGTCGGCCTGGCGGAGGTTGCCGCCGGTCGGAAGGGGCTCGGACCGGTTGAAGGGGCCAATGTTGTCGAGGCCGAGGAAGCCGCCCTCGAAGACGTTGTTGCCGCCCGAGTCCTTGCGGTTGACCCACCAGGTAAAGTTGATGAGGAGCTTCTGGAAGACGCGCTCGAGGAAGTCGAGGTCCTCGCGCCCGAACAGCTTGCGCTCGATCTTGAAGATGCGGAATGTTGCCCAGGCGTGGACCGGAGGGTTGACGTCCGAGAAGTTCCATTCGTAGGCTGGGAGTGCACCGTCGGGCTTCATGTACCACTCGCGGGTGAGGAGGTCGAGCTGCTTCTTGGCGAAGGCCGGGTCGACCATGGCGAGCGGGATGCAGTGGAAGGCGGTGTCCCAGGCGGCTGCAGGACGAGGCGAGGCATGCAGGGCGGTGCGTCAGCCACTGAGAGGCGCAGAACGGCAAGGAAGGCAAGATGACGAGCAGCAGGACGCGAGGACGCACCGACCCAGGGGTACTCCCACTTGTCGGGCATCGAGAGGATGTCGGCACAGTGGAGGTGCTTCCACTCCCGGTTGCGCACCCACTTCCGCTCGGGCGGCGGAGGTGGCTGGCCCGGGTCACCCTCAATCCACTCCTTCTGGATGAACATGTAAAACTGCTTGGTCCTGGAGGTGCGAAAAAGAGCGAGGGTCAGCGAGAGACCGGTTCGCGCGCGGAGAAGAGCGCCGGGGACGGACCAGAGCATGCCGCCGAGCGCCTGGCGCATGACGTTGCGGAGGTCCTCGCTGATCGGGCCGCTCGCGAGCCGAGCGTAGAACTCGTCGGCGTCGGTCCGGCGGTCGTCGATCGCGTCGTCAAAGACCTCCTCGTCCTCGATCGCCTCGTCCTCCTCGACGCCCTTGGGCGTCATCTTGAGCCGGACGACGACGCAGCCGCCCCGGGCAGGAACGTCAGTGAACGAGTAGTGGGCGCCCGACTTGGTGCCCGTCTTCTCCGGGTTGACAAACTGACGCCCGCCGCGGGCGTTGGTCGGCCGCGGGGCCGGCTCGGGCCGCTGCTCGGGGCCGTCCCGGTGCTCGGACTCGCCGCCGTCGGTGCCGTCGGCGCCGTCGAGCTCGGCCCGCTTGTAGTGGGGCGGGAGGGCCGGCGTCTTGGCCGAGGGCGACTTCATGCTGAGCGCCGACAGGTTGGGCGCGTCCTCGGGCTCATCGGGCCGGTGCGACTTGACAATGTGGTCGTGGAAAGCGTCCTTGACGAACGGCACCTTGTTCTTGCCGCCGTAGAGGCGCTCAAAGTTGGTGTCGTTCTCGGTGAAGAGGAGCTCGGGCACCACGCTCGGTCCGTCGACGAGGACGACGCCTCCGCCGGCGGGCGCGGCCGGGGCCGGGCTGGGCGTGCAGTAGAGGTGGGTCGTCGCCATCTCCTGGTGCTCGACCTTGATGACGCCGTCCTGGGGCTGCGACAGCCGCGGGCGCTCGGGCTCGACGAGCGGCCAAGACCACGTGTTGCGGAACCAAAGCTGCGGGATAATGTGCAGGTCGGCTGGGTCCGGGCCGCGATTGTAGGCGGTGATGCGGATCGAAATGGCCTCCGGGTCGTCCTCGTCCTTGGCGTACTGCGGGGGCGAGAGACGAAGGCGCGCGACGAAAGGCAAGCTGTCTGTCAGCGTCGTTCGGTCGAGCAGGACACTCTCTTCTCGCACAAGACGCACTTCGACAAAGACGTCCCAGTAGCGGCCGTCATCAAACGAGTCGCCGTCGAGGATCTCGTACTCGAGCACCTCGCGGTCGCGGTTGGCGTTCTCGCGCACGAGCTCCTCGTACGGATACTCGCCCTGGGGGTACTTGTAGAGGAACTTCATGTACGAGTGGGTCGGCGTCGAGTCGAGGTAATAGTACATCTCCTTGACGTCCTCGCCGTGGTTGCCTGTAGGCGCAAAGATGCAGGGGGACTCGTTAGTCTCGGGGTGCGTGAACCTGCGAAGGCCGGCCGCGCGCAAGACGAGGGGACCGACCCTGGTGGCCAGTGACGCCAAAGAGCCGCTCCTTGAGGTAAGGGTCCTTGCCGTTCCAGAGGGCGAGCGCAAAGTTGACGCGGCCGTGGTTGTCCGAGATGCCGCCGATGCCGTCCTCGCCCCAGCGGTAGGCGCGCGAGCGGGCGTGCTCGTGCGGGAAGTGCCGCCAGGCATCGCCGTCGGCCGAGTAGTCCTCACGGACGGTGGCCTGGTCGGGCAGTCCTGGTCAGCGGAACCGCAAGTAGACCGGGCAAGCACGAGCAAGCAGGGCGAGGACGCACCCACTGGCGCTCAGCTAGGTACGGTCCCCAGCGCTTCCAGTGCGCCGCCTTCTTGGCGTCCTGGTCAAGCCGCCACTCCTCGACCGAGGTGTAGCGGTTGCCGAGCTGGTTGAGGAGCCGCTCACGGAGGTTCTGCTAGCAAGGGGATAGCAGACGAAAGTCAGCTCCTGGGCGGCCTGAGGAGCCGCCAACATCAAGTCGACAGCACAGCGAGCGAAAAGGGGCGGCCCACCTTCTTATCGGCCGTCGGGGGAGCCGTGCTGCCCCCCGGGGCGGGGCTCTGCTCGGCCGGCGTCCCGGTCGCCGCTGAAGAGAGGAAAAGAGAACGCTCGCGACGTCAGCCCAGCGCTTTCGTCGACGAGCTGAGGCCGGGCAGCCCGGGGACGAACACTTGTCCTCCGAGACGGAGCCCTTCTTGGGGAATCTAGAGAGCACAGGGTCGCAAAGGTCCGCACACAGGAAGGGAGGCCGGGGTCAGCTCGCTCGTTCGTCCAGTCGGGAGGGGTCCTCTGACGCATCTGGCGTCGGCGCCCTTTCCCCGCAAAAAGGGGAGGAGGGGGACCACCCCCGGCCGGTCGCGCCGCGTCGCCGAGTGCGCGCCCAGAGAGAGCCTCAGGACGTACTGCTCCTTCTCGCGCGGCTTCTGCGTGCCCGGCAGGTCGGTCGGCGGCTTGGGAATGTCGATCTGTGTAGGCAGCGAGGTTGGGTGCGGTCAGTCGTGAGCCGACGGTCGTTCGGGCAGGCTGACGTGCCCATCTCAGGCGGCTCGGTTCGGTCGATCGGAGAAGCGGTCAGCTGCAAGGAAGGAGACGGACCTTGAGCGAGGTGCCCTCCTTCTGGATCGTGTTGGGAGCCGACTCGGCCGAGAAGCTGTCGCGGACCTGCTGGAGCGGCCCAAGGTCGTCCGGAGCTTTGCCGTTGCTGCCTGAGGGCGTCGTCGAGCCGCTGCTGCTGTTGCCGGCGGCGGCGGCGGGGGCCGAACCGCCCGCCTGCTTGGCGAATAGCTTGGACTGGATGCGCTTGGCGGCCATGAGTTGGCGCGCGCGTACGCGAAGGGTGAAGGAAAGGGGAGGGTTGGGAAGGAGGCGCTACAAGGAAGAGGGCCTCAGTTCGGTGGTTCGCGTTGGGGGCGGCGAAGAGTCCTTCGGTCGGGTCGGTCGTGCAGCGCGCGCGGCGGCGGCGGCGGCTGAGGTGTGCTTGGGCTGAGCGCAGGGACGAAGTGCGGGGCCGACACTACTGGAACGAGCCGGTTGCGGGGCAAACGGCGAAGGAAAAAAAAGAGAGCAAGCAAGGCACGCCCGCCCGGGTTGGCCTTCCCTGGCTGGCTGGCTGGCTGTGGCCATGACGTCGGCTTTTAAGCCCCGGCAGCTCGTCGGCTTTGCTGCCGTCCGGGCGTACGAATGAAAACAAGAAGCATCATTAAGACCACACGGAGAGAAGGAGCGAGCGAGAGGTGTGTGTCTATGGTCGAAGGTCTAATAGAGGAAGCGAGAGCGGGCAAGGTAGCCGCGGAGGAGCCGCCACGCCGTCGAAAGGGGGGCCAGCCCGCGCGGGACGGTCGACGAGCAGGGAGAGCGATAGATGCAGGACAGCGGCGGGCATAGGCACCCTCATTAGAGGGGACAGAAAGGGGAGGGATGCGGCCCGAAGTCGGACAGCCCCTCGCGCCTTTAGGTGCGGGAAGCCTCCAGCCCGCTGTTCCATCCGTGTCGACCCGCGAAGGCCGAGAGGGGAGGAGGGGGTTTGAAGGCGAAGCGGCCTTAGAGACCCATCGCCTTCTTCTCCTTCTTGTTCATCGGAAGCTCCGTTCCGAACACCGAGTCCCAAAGCTTAGACGTGACGCCGTAGCCGAGGTCAAAGTTTTGGTAGCTGGGGGCGAGCGGGGGTGGGGGCGGACGAAACGCGCCTCAGCGGAGACGCTTCATCTGTAGTGAGGAACCACTGGAGAGAGGGGACGCACTGGTGGGCCAGGTGGTACTTCTTCATCTCCTCGAAGTAGGCCGGCAGCTTGGTGTGGTGGAAGCTGTTTGGGAAGGAGGGGCGGCGGCGACGACGATGTCAGTCAAGAGACATCCCAGCGATAGCTCGGTGCAGGATGAGGGTCGCACAAGTAGTGGAAGCAGTCGTAGCAGATGTAGGCAGTGAAGGCGCCGCAGATGAGGCCGTTGGCGACCGAGGCCGGGAAGAGGGCGTGGGCGAGGTTGGTGAACGGCAGCTGGAGGATGAAGAAGAGCGTCGGCGGCATGACGAGCCGCATGCCGTCCTGTATCAGAGGAAAATCCGACGCGGTCAGCTCGGGGCTGTAAGCGGCAGGAGAGATCCATGAGCGGGCGAGGACGCACCATCGGCAGGTAATGGTGGACGCCGTGGAGGAGGAAGTGGAGCAGCATCGACCAGTTGGCGTCGGGCAGCTTGTCGTCCTGCCAGTGTGGAGGGGGGGGGACGGTCAGCACGTGCGTTCATCATGAGGTGCGACCCTGAGCGCTGCCCGTACGCACGACGTGAAAGAGGCACCGGTGGAAGCCGTACTCGAGCAGAGTCCAAAGGAACATGCCGACCGACCAGCACGCGCCCGTCTTGAGCATCGCGCTCGATGACCAGAGGCCCGGGAGGGCACCGTTGGCGAGGCCAGCCGCGAGCGAGCGGAACGTCGTCCCGCTCGTCGCCGGCGAGAATTGGAGGAGCGAGAGGTAGGTAAAGGTGAGGGTAATGGGCCCCCAGACGAGCGGGATGATGTACCACGGCGTCAGGGTGAGGGCCTCGAGCGCCGGCCAGGGGAACAGCTTGGCCGAGTACGAGACGTGCCGGGGCTGGTGGACCTGCTCGAGGTAAAAGGCCTTTGAGAACTTGGCGTGCCACAGCTGGGGCAGGAGTGGCCGGCTGAGGTCGAGGAACTCGCAGCGCTCGAAGTCGGCGAGGACGTCGGTGTCGTCCGGGTGGAAGTCGTCCGGCGCCTCCCAGTCGGCCGAGACGGTCGTGTCGGCCTTGACGATCCGGCCGACGACAAACTGCACGAAAAGGAAAAGCGAGAAGGGGGGTGGTTCAGCCTCCTTTCGGCAAGGCGGCCGGACGGACGCGCGGGGCCGAACGGCGGGCTGCGATCCCCCAAGGTGGCAACAAGACGCGTACGCCCGCCCGCCAGGCAAGCAGCAGACTTGGGACCGACCTCGTCCATCATCATGTAGGCGCTCTTGGAGTGCTCGTGCTCTCCCGGGTCGGCCATGACCTCGCTGATGTCCTTGCCGGCGTACGGCATGATGACATCGTCGCCGCCTAGAAGGAAGGGGTTCGCGAGAAGACGGCTGAAGTCAGCCCTCCCGGACGCGTGTGGCGGAGACAGCCTTCCTCTGGAGGGAAGGCAGATCGGACGCACCAGGGTGGTCGCGCAGGAACTCGGAGACGTCGTAGACCTTGCCCTTGTACGTGACTAGAGTGAAGGCACAGGCGAGAGGATGGGAAGAAGACCGACGTCAGCCAAGTTGCGCCGATCGGGCCAAATGGGTCGACAGGCCGGCCGCCCGCAGCTGCCAGCAGCAGCGTCAAGGGAGGTGACGCACCCCAGCACGACTTGCGCGAGTCGTGGGTGAGGACGTCGGCCTGCGAGTAGATCTTGAGCTGCCGGGCAGACATGCTGGGGCGGGCAGAAAGTGAGGGGGGGAGAAAGGGAGGGAGGGTGGGTGTTTGCTGGCAGAAGGGGGAGGAAGCAGGGCTGACGAGAGCGCTCGCTTCGGTTCGGGCACTCTGGCTCCGGGCTGGAGGACTTTCGGGCGATCGAGGACCTCAGCTTTGTAATCATGATTTGTGCTCTGATTTGTCGGCCAATCGAGCACTTTAACTGCCCTCGCACCAGCGGGCCGTCGCGCTGCGGCCTCGCGTCCGTCGTCGTCGTCGCCTCTCCCTGTCGACGCGCCCTTGGACTCGACGATACCTCCTCCGCCGCAAGCAACCCGAGCCCACACGCCATCCCTCTCTAGCTCCCCTTCGCATGTCACCCCTGCCCCAGCCGACGTTCACGACCGACGAGCGTGTCCTCTGCTATCACGGCCCGCTCATTTACGAGGCCAAGGCGCGTCCCTCCCCCCCCCCCCCCTTTGTCTGCCCGCGCGTCCGCTCGCGCCTCGCCTCGGCCCGGTTGCACGCGAAGGCCCCGGCACTCACACAAGCGGGCGCTCACCTGCTGACCTCGAGGATCGCTCATCCACGCTTGCTGCCGACACAGGTCCTCAAGGTCGACCACGACAAGCGCGATTTTGGCAAGGAGAAGCTCAGCGGCACGCTCTACTACGTCCACTATAAGGGCTGGAAGGCCTCGTGCGTCGTCCCCCGACTCCTGCGGCATCGGCGGCGCCGGTCTCCACAGGCACCCGTGCTGACCGCCGCCTTCTCTCTATTCGCCCGCCCGACGCAGCTGGGACGACTGGGTGCCGCCGTCGCGCCTGCTCAAGTTCGACCCGGCCGGCCTGGCCAAGCAGAAGCAGCTGATCGAGGTCTTCAAGCAGGCCAAGAAGGCAAAGGACGAGGGTGCGGCGGCCAAGGCGGCCGACAAGGAATTGGGAGGGAACGCGGTCGCGAGCGGGAGTGGGACCGGTAAGAAGGCGGCCGGAGGGGGCAATGCCGGTCGCAAGCGGCCACGGGAAGGCGACAGCGTGCGACCTCGCATCACTCATGGTCGCGCGGAAGGCTGCAACAGACCCGCTGACCCCTCGAATGCGTCGCCTCGCAGGAGCACGAGTTTACGCGCCGGCCCGAGATCAAGTTCCCCGTGCCAGACGTGCTCAAGGTCCAGCTCGTCGACGATTGGGAGTACATCACCAAGAACCAGCAGGTGCGCCGGCCGACCGTCTCTGCTCCCCGAGGCAGCTCGCTTTTGGCTTGCCTTGCTGACGGGCTCGAGCTCTGGCTCCGCACCTCCAGCTCGTGCCTCTGCCGAGGACACCAAACGTTAAGACGCTGCTGGCCGAGTACAAGGCCGACGTCCTCGCCTCGGTCGCCTCGTCGGCCAAGGCCCGCGCGGGCGAATCGCCCAAGGCGCTTGCAATTCTTGACGAGGTACTTGAGGGCCTCTACGTCTACTTCAACAAGTCGCTCGGCAGCAACCTTCTCTACCGATTCGAACGCCAGCAGTACCTTGAACGCCGGCGCGAGTGGCAGGCCGGCGAGGAGGCCAAGAAGGGCGGCGAGTTTGTCGCCGGCGAGGTCTATGGGGCCGAGCACCTCCTCCGGCTATTCGGTGCGTCCGGCTCCACTCAAAACCAGGCAGGCCTTTTGCTGACTTGACGAACTCGCTCCTTGCGCTGTCGTAGTCAACCTGCCGAGCTTCATCGCCCAGACGAGCATGGACGCCGAGTCGGTCAACATCCTTCGCGACCACATCTCTGACTTCATGCGGTGCGTCCCTCTGTCTTCAGAAGCTGTCCAGCCACGCGCAGAGCGCTGAACCCACGTGTCACCGGTCTCCAGCTTCATGATCAAGGAGCAGAAGCGCATCTTTGTCGCCTCGTACGAGCTCGCGAGTCCGCACTACATCAACTTGAGCCGTTCCTGAGGGCGGCTCTCTCCTACGCAGAGCGGTCGTCGGGGCTGCCTGAGTCCGTCCTTGAGGATGGCATGGTCCTCTTTCCACAATTGGCGGGACCGGCGGCTCGAGCACTCGGTCATCGGATCGTGGCGCTGCCTTCGAGGATCCAGACTCGTTCGAGCACGCCCCTCAGCTGCTGCTGAGCGTCGCTTGAGTCGGCAGCCCCTTTGCAGCCACCGCACAACCCAGCGCTCGCCAACCGATCAATGGCGCCCCAGGCATCATCGTCGTCGTCGCTCGCGAGGAAAGTCGAGAAGTCGTCGAGGTCCTGCGCGGTCCTCGGCGCTGTAAGCGGGACGCGGGGCGGGACGTACGGGACTGCGACCTGGAGCAGGCCGAGCAGCGCCAGCCGGGTCGGGTCGGGCAGAGCGGTCGGTCCGGGCGCCGGAGTCTGCTCCAGCCGCCGCGCGATCCTGCAGACGAGTGGGCTGGCAAAGAGATGGCTGTCGCTGCTCGACGGTGAGTCTCGGCAGCCGGGTGCGACAACGTCGAGCAGGGCGAGCGCGGCTCGTACAAGGTCGTCGAGAAGGGCGTATGCGGCTTGTTGGTTCGGCAAACGCTCGTAAGCGGTGGCGAGACCGTCGAGAAGCGGTTCGATCAGCTTGGAAGGGAGGGTCGACTCTGCGAGCGGCATCGGCGAGTGACTGAGAGCGACGACCTCTTTGACGAGAGCGCAAGCCGTGTTGAGATGCTGACGCCGGGCTGTTGAGTCCAGACGAGCAAGAGAAGGACTGCCGAACAGGCACCCGAGCGACGACAGCTTTTGGGCGACCAGCTGATCTTGACCGGCCGGATCCTTCGATGTCTGCCTGCCGGCCATGGCGAGGAAGAGGTACAGCGGGACTGCGAGGGCGAGACAGGCGCCGCTTGGTCAGACGTCTAATCGTCGGCTGCAAGGTGGGGAGTGCGACGAACCTGTTCGGCTGCCTTCCTCAGCCAGCAGAAGATCGAGCGCGAGAATGCTAGAATCAGAGGGTAGCGATGCCCAGTCCGGGTCAAGTAAGGAGGGTCGACGACGGCCGGCGCAACTTTGGCGCAGGTTGGCAACGTGCTCTGAGGCGCCGCTCGATCAGAGGTCAGCTCGGCCGGCTAGGTCGCTGCGGAAGGTACAGTAGGACGTGCCGACCGTATTCTGGTGAAACGGCTTCGAGCGGAGGACGTACGTTGCCTATGTGAGACGAGGCAGAGGGCAGGGGCGCATGTGAGCGACCTTGGCAGGAGGACGAGACGCGACCGCCAGAGCCGACGAGCGACGTCCTAACGCTACCGGCAGCTACCCACGTCGGGGACTCACCGTTGCCAGCCAGAGCCGGTCTCTGGCCGTCGAGCCGTGGGCAGGGATCTCGGACGACATCGGCAGCGGAAGGAAGGGAGGAGGTCATCGTTCAGGTGCGCCGGTGAAGACCGTTGAGCGGCCGCGCAGCAGAACCTCGAGTCTCGCTCCATTGACAGGCAGATCCGGTCAAAGACCATCTGATGACACAGTGGGCAGTCTGATTTACAGCAGGACTGAAGAGGATGGGCTGGCTACAGGATAGACAAGGGCTCGGGTGGAGAAGGGAAGAAGGGAGCTTCGCGCGAAGGGGGTTAGGGCTGAAGGGAGAGGGATACAGCAACGGTCGTAAAGTGTGCGGGCGAGAGCGGACGAGGGAGGAGCGTGCTTGCTTGACCTAAGAAGGCGTGTGATCTTCTGTTGGCGAAAGGATCGATCCGCCAGTTCAGTGCCGGCCGCCGCGGTAAAGGATCGAGAGCGCCTTGTGACCGCCGCAGATCTGAAGTGGCCAAGTGTTCGGGCACTCGTCCTTGCACTGGTCGGAGCCGGCCGGGTGGCGAGAGTTGAACTGATGAGCATCTCCACAATAGCAGGAGTTCTTGTCGCTAGGGGAGCGGGCGTCGAGGGGGAAGATGGGTCAGCAGCTGGAGGAGTGGACGGTGAGTGCGGGCGGGCGTGACAGGACGTACTTCTCGGCGTCGATTCCCGCCAGATTGAACTTCAGACTCTCGCACCTTGCGACGCACTTGCCCCAGGACATCGAGGACGACGTGAACTGGTGCTTGAGCAGTGGGTGCCCCTGGTTGTCGGCGTTGCACTGGTCCTGATACTGCCAGTCGGGGTAGTAGGGGACAGGCGTGCCACGGACGGGGCGAGGCTTTGGGAGCGGCTTCTCGGTGTGGAAGACGAGGATGGCCTGCGAGCAGGGTATGAGCCGGAGAGTTCAGTCAACTTGGTGCCGGTCTCTCAGGAAGAGGAGGAGCGAGGCGCACAGAGTGGCCTGGAGGAAGGGGGCAGAAGCAGAGGCGGGGTCAGTAGCAAGCGCTCAGCCTTCAGTCCGCGGGGAGCTCACCGCCGCAGTTCTGAGCATGGTTGCCCTTGCACTCCATGTTGCAGTCGTACGACGTCGGAACGTGCTCGACGTCGTGCCTGTGAGGAGATGAGGAGGACGCAGAGTGGTCAGGAAAGAAAGGTGCGAGGGTTGGATGTAGAGGCTGTGCGACTGACTTGTCACCCTGAACAGAGGCGCGGAAAGGCACAGACGGGGTCAGTCGTGGGAGGCAGGGCGACTGCAGCCTCGGGATCTATGTGATCGTTGAGCTTACGCAAAAACATTCTTGTCCGCTGGTATCGAAGGAATGGGCATCGGTCAGTCCGTGCCCGTAGTGTGAGCTGGAAGAGACTGAGGACTGACTACTCGACTCCAAAGGTATTGTGGCCGCGAGAGTAGCCTTTTTGGCGACACAACACGTCAGCTTCGATCGTGCGACAGACGACTTCCAAAGGCATGAACCTGACGAACAAAACTCGGCGCACGACTCGTGAGTCATGTGCTCGTGGTCGCCGTAGTAGTCCTTGGAGAGGATCCGCTCGTGGACGCTGTCCTTGAGGCACTTGCCCTCGTGGCCGACCGAGACGTAGTCGTGGATCGTGTAGATGTCGCGCTTTAGAGGGCTGGCGACAGCCGTGGCCGCAAAGGCGAAGAGGGGCAGCAGAAGGGCTGGAAGCATGGTGTTGGTCGTAAGAGAGAGTGGGGCTGATCTGGGGCTGGGTGGATGGTGAGTGAGCGTGAGCCATGCCCTTCCCGACCCCTCCTTTATAGCCCTTCCCCTCCTCCCTCCCCTCTCCCGGTCCCAACTTTCAAGCGAACAGTAGCACGGTCAGGTGAGCCCATCCTCCTCGAGTCTATCGCTACGTCAGGGCTAGCCTGTTGCAAAACCCTTTGATCGCACGCTTGATCGGACGTCGAACGGCGAATCGGCGTCGTTCGGAGGTCAGCCCTCTCCCCACCGCCCGGGCAGAAAAGAAACGCCTCTCCTTGGCTTGACCTAGTCGGACCAAGCATGGGGAGACGGCGCACAAGGAGGTCAGGCGGCGCGCGTCTGGACGACAGACTGGTCGGGAGCGGTCAGCGAGGGCGGTCAGCCGTCAGCGTTGGGAGGAGAGCTCGGTCGCCGTCGGCGTCCTCGGCTGTCAGGGACGAAGCGAAGATATCATCTGCTTGTGCAGACATTAGTGGAGACAGTCTGAGAAGGTGGCGTTTTGGAGGTAGGACGGTGGCGTCGAGCCGACGGCGTACCGGCGTGGGCGAGGGTGCACTTGCTTCCTTGCCTCAACGAGCGAGCAAGGAAGGCCAAGCCCGAGGTCGGCCGAGCAGCGTGCACCTTGCACCCCCGCTAACCCGGTTGCCCGGCCACCGTCCGCTCGTATGTAAGCTCTTGGCCTTCAAGCCGCCGGTCGGCGACGGAGCCAGCTGCTCGGATGCCCAGGGAGGGCGAGCCAAGGCGAGCGATGACTGCCCGGGCGAGCGAGCAGCGAGCAGCGACGGAGGTCGAGCAAGCTGGCGCCGAGCTCCGCTGCGAGTCTGGCATAGCGGCACCATGGACTGAGCCAGCAGCCGAATATGCCCTACAGGAGAGTCCTGAGCCATAGCGACAGAAGAGAGTGAGCCCAGCTGCTGGTCGTCGACAGGCAACGATCGAAGCGAGGCGCAAGACAGGGGCGCACGACGATGGCGGCGAGCGAGCGGTGGCCGCGCAGCAGCATGGCGAACCAGCCCGACCGACCTCGCCGGCAGACCTGCCGCCAGCTCTCCCTGCGTTCCCCGGGCCTCGATCTCTAGCACCGCTCGTCGTCCGCCGCGGCACTCGTGGGCTGACCGGACTGCCTCCGCCGCTGAACTGAGGCTGCTGGTCTGCTCAAGCCCTCACGCAGGGAGCGCTTTCGCTCGTCGAGCCACCGACTGTCAGGCCAGGTCGGGACGGCACCAGAGGGCCGGCTGGAGATGCCCTTGGCGGCCCCGAAGCTGGCCGCCGCTCGCCTCTCTGGATAACCAGGCGTTCGGAGACCCTCGAAAGGACGGCGTCTGCTGAGCTTAGCTCAGGGGCTGGCAAGCCACACGACCCTCCGGCTGTCGGTAGGCGGCGCGGCTGATGCCTCACTGGGCGAGCCCACGCGGCGGGGTCTCTCAATCCTTGCCCGTCTGGACCTTTCCTTTGCCCTTCGCTCGCTCTCGGATCGACTAAAGGGTGCTTGCTTCTCGGAATGCATAGTCAGCCTTCCAGGACGGCACTTGCTTCAGAACGCGAGTGTGGGACGGACGAGTATGGCAGGACACACACTGACGCGACGGCTCGACGCGCCGCGGACGACGCGACGGGCGGCCTGAGCTGCCAGGCAGAATGACCTCGACGACCATCTCGCCTAGCCCCCGCTTCGGATGGTCACGCTCAAGGCCTACTTGCTCTCGCTCGGTCCACCGACGCCCGAGCTCATCAAGACTCTCGTCACCGTCCTCCTCGGCTGCTGGGCGTGGAACATGCTGTTCGGCCGCCGCCGCTGGTCGGCCAAGGGCAAGGTCCGTCCCTCTCGCCGGCGCCCTCCCGCCCTGCCCGTCGGCCCTCTGCTATGAGCGTAGAGCCCGGGCCTGACCTCTGCTTCCTGACGCTTGCGTGACCCTTCGTCCATGCTTGCAGCACTGCATCGTCACCGGTGCGTCTCTCGTTTGCCCTCGCCTGCTCAGCAGCCTCGACGCGTCGGCCTCCCCCGCGTGCTGATCCCCCCTCCTCTCCCTCTCTCCGTCCCGACGCCCGCAGGTGGCTCGCAAGGGCTCGGCCTGGCGCTCGCCGAGCTACTGCTCGAGAAGGGCGCTCATGTCACCATCGTGGCCAGGACCGAGTCGAAGCTGACTGCTGCCGTCGAGTCGCTCAAGGTCGGTCCGCCCCCTGTCTTTC